>Ga0302325_10024108_pt1 | contig 12666 bp, 12 predicted proteins | sample Palsa_T0_2_FD_201948 | JGI IMG/M metagenome (GOLD analysis project Ga0302325, IMG submission 201948) | Peat permafrost microbial communities from Stordalen Mire near Abisko, Sweden - Palsa_T0_2 | ecosystem: Environmental > Terrestrial > Soil > Palsa > Peat permafrost | place: Sweden: Abisko...
CTCGAATCGGCCTCACCCCCCGCACCCATCTCGGCCCCGACCCTTTCGGAAAATCAGGAGGAGGATCCATGAAACTCGGCATCTCCGTTCGCGCCCATCCACGCGCCCTTTCGCACGCGGCGCTTCTCGCCTTCGCCCTCTTCGCCCAAACGATCGCCGCGGCCCACGCCGCCACCTCGAGCGGCATGCCCTGGGACGCTCCGCTGAACCAGATCGTCACGGCCCTCACGGGGAGCGTGGCGCACGTCATCGGCGTCATTGCCCTCTTCGGTCTCGGCTGCGGGTTCGCGTTCTCCGAAGGCGGCTCGATGATGCGCAAGGCCCTCTTCGTCGTCCTCGGCCTCACGCTTGCGTTCAACGCGGCGACGTGGGGACTGCAATTCCTCGGTCTCGGCGGCGGACTGCTCGTCTGACGCCGGCGCTGTCCGCCAACCCCGCCCGAGCGCTGCATCCCGACCCTCACCCCCCCTGGACCGTCTTTCCATGTTCAACCTACGCGAGTACCGCGAGCCCACCCACCGCTTGCCCGACTATCTCCCCTGGGCGGCCATCGTCGCCCCGGGAGTCGTCCTGCAGAAGGACGCCGTCCTTCAAAAAACCCTCGCCTTTCGGGGCCCCGACCTCGCGAGCTCCTCGGACTCCGAGCTCATCTCCGCCACCGCGCGGCTCAACAACGCCCTTCGCCGCCTCGGATCCGGGTGGGCGCTCCACATCGAAGCGCAGCGCTTCGAAGCCAGCGACTACCCGGAGGGCCAGTGGATCCATCCTGCGGCACGCCTCGTCGACACCGAACGAAAGCGAACCTTCGCAGCCGCCGGCTCGCACTACGAGTCCAGCTACTACATCACCTTCTCGTACCGCCTCCCCAGCACGTCGAGGAGCCGCGTCGCCGCCCTCTTCTACGACGATCCGGCGGAGACCCCGGACAATCCGACCGCGCTGACGCGCGACCTCGAGCACTTCGAGCGCACCGTCGCAGAAACGGCCGACATCATGCGGGGCGTTTTTCCCGAAGTCGGCGCGCTCACCGACGATCAGACCCTCACCTACCTCCACAGCACCATCTCGACGCATCGCCATCCGGTTCGCGCGCCCGAGACGCCGATGTACCTCGACGCTCTCCTCCCGGACATGGCGCTCACACCCGGCGACATTCCGCTCCTCGGCGCCCACTTCATTCCCACCTGCACGATCGCCGGCTTTCCCGCCGCCACCCAACCGGGGATCCTCGACGCGCTCAACCATCTGCAGATCGAGTACCGCTGGGTCACCCGCTTCATCGCGATCGACCGCACGGACGCCCGCCGCATCCTCGAGAAGTACCGAAAGCAATGGTGGGCGAAGAGAAAAGGCCTTCTCACCCTACTGAAAGAGGAGGCCTCCAAACAGGAGACCGCCCTCGTCAACAACGCCGCGGGCAATAAGGCCGCCGACGCCGACGCGGCCCTCCAGGAGCTCGGCGAGGACCTCGTGTCGTTCGGGTACCTCACGACGACGGTCACCGTGTGGGACGAGGACCTGGAAGCGGCCCGGCGAAAGCAGCAGGCCGTCGCTCAAGTGATCCAGGCGCGCGGATTCACCGTCCGGAGCGAGAGCCTCAACGCCTTCCACGCCTGGCTGGGCAGTCACCCCGGCAACGTCAACGCGAACGTCCGACGGCCGCTCGTTCACACCGTGAACCTCGTCCACATGATCCCGATCAGCTCCGTGTGGGCGGGAGACCCGGAGAACGAGCACCTCCGTCAAGTCTCGGGCGTCGGCGCGCCGCACATCCACTGCAGCACCACCGGCGACACGCCCTTTCGGTTGCACCTCAACGTGGGCGACGTCGGCCACACGCTCATCCTCGGTCCGACGGGCGCCGGCAAATCCACCTTGCTCGGCATGCTGGCCCTCCAGTGGCTCCGCTACCCCGGCGCCCAAGTCATCCTCTTCGACAAGGATCGCAGTGCGAGAGCCGCGACGCTGGCCGTCGGAGGCGCGATCTACGAGCCCGGCAGCACCCGCGCGCCGCTCGCCTTCCAACCTCTCGCGCACATCACCGACCCCGCCGAACGCGCCTGGGCGTCGGGGTTCGTGCAGACGCTCCTCACCGCGCAAGGCGTCCCCGTCAGTCACGGGATGAAGGCCGCGATCGACAGCGAGCTCACGTCGCTCGCCGCCAAGACCGACCCCACCCAGCGGACTCTCACCGTCCTCGCCCACCAACTCGCCTCGCACAATCGGGAACTCGCCCAAGCGCTCCGCCCCTACACGGTCAAAGGCCATTTCGGTCAGATCTTCGACGCCGCCAAGGACCACCTCGAGCCGTCCTTCTGGACGATGATCGAGATGGGACCGCTGATGGCGCTCGGAGAGGCGGCGGTGATCCCGGGCCTCGAATACCTCTTTCACCGCGTCGAGGCGCAGTTCGACGGAAGGCCCACCCTGCTCGTCCTCGACGAGGCCTGGCTCTTTCTCAGCCACCCCGTCTTCGCCGGCCGCCTCCAGGCGTGGCTGAAGACCCTCCGCAAGAAGAACGTCTACGTCGTCTTCGCCACCCAGGAGGTGGCCGACGCGACGAACCGCCCGGAGCTCCTCTCCACCATCCTCTCGGCCTGCCACACGAAGATCTTCCTCCCGGACGAGGAGGCCCTCACCCCCGCCATGGCGGCCGCCTACAGGAGCATCGGTCTCACCGACGCGGAGGTCGACATCCTCGCCAAGGCCCAAAAGAAGCGCGACTACTACTACCGCTCCGTCAAAGGAAAGCGCCTCTTCAAGCTCGACCTCGGCCCCGTCGCGCTCGCGTTCGTGGGGCTGTCGAGCGAGGCCGATCAGCGCCTGCTCGACCATCTCGTCGAGACCCGGCCCAGCCAGGTCGCGCGCGCTCTCCTCGAGTACCGAGCCGTTCCCTGGGCGATCGCGGAGCTCGATGCGCTCGTCGCCGCGGCGGCGCTGCCGGCAGCGCCCGTGGCGTCCACCCCTCCCCCTCCCCCCGCGGTCGTCGACCGCCGCACCGTCCGCATCACAGGAACGTGAAGCCCATGCCTCGACACCTTCGACGCTCCGTCACTCTCGCCGCGCTCGTCGCGGCGTTCCTCGCCCCGCGTGTCGCCCGCGCCCAGATTTCCTCGGACGCCGCCTTGCTGACGGAGCTCCTCTTCCAAGAGCAGCAAGCCGTCTCCAACCTCAACACGATCATCGCCAGCCTGAAGCAAGCCAACGCCCTCTCGCAACAAGTGCTGACCGGACGGCCCACCTCCGAGGTGGGGTACGCCCTCGGCATCCTTCGCGCGTCGCAAAACGACTACAACACCCTGATTCAGAACACCAACTCCATTGGCTATTCGATTGGCAACTTGCACAACGCCTTCATCGCCCTCTACCCCGACGGCGCCACCATCCAGTCGATGCCCGCCAGCCAATTCGACACGATCAACGCCAACGCGCAAACCGAACTCGTCACCGCGTCCGAGATCGCCGCGCGATCGCAGACCTCCGTCTCGGAGGTCGAGACCCAGACGGAGCTCGCCGAGACCATCCTCCAAAACTCGTCCGGCCTGGACACCATCGCAGGCCAGCTGCAGCTCGGCCTCCAGCTCTGCAGCATCATGCAGTCCGACTTCACGGCCATGATTCAGAACCTCGCCATGACGGGCCGCGTCTTGAGCGACACAGCCGCCATGCAGTCCTCCGATCACCGGTTCGCTCATGAGCGAACGAGGCGAAACCGCCTCAACTACACCTCCCGCGGCGCGCTGGTGAGCGTCCCCAACACCCTGCCCTGATCCCGCGCCATGACCCCCGACATCAGCTTTCTCACCCGCAGCCTCCAGGCGTTCATCGGCGTCTTCGGCGCCGGCTTCACCCATCTCTCCACCAAAATCAACGCGCTTCTCGCCATGCTCGCCGTCATCGAGCTGGCCCTCGTCGGATTTTGGTGGGCCCTCGGCGGCGGCGCAGAGCTCGCCGCAGTCGGCAAGAAGGTCCTCTACATCGGCTTCTGGATCTACCTCGTCCAGTCGTTCCCTTCCCTCGCGAAGGCCTTCGTCGAGTCGCTCGTCTCGGCCGGTCTCACCGCCGGCGGAGGCACCGTCACGGTCTCCCAGATCCTCGACCCGTCCGCCCTCGTGGGCGCGGGCCTCGATGCGACGGAAGCGCTCGCAGCGAAGCTCGGCGAGATGGGCACCTTCGACATGGCCGACATGATCGTCTTCGGCCTTGGCTACCTCACCATCATGGCCTGCTTCATCATCATGGCCGTCAATCTCTTTCTGGCCGTGCTCGAGTATTACCTGTTCGCCGGCATCGTGGGCATTCTCCTGCCCTTCGGGCTCCTGCCCGCGACCAAGTTTCTCGCGGAAAAGGCCATCGGCGCGGTCGTCTCGGCCGGGATCAAGCTCATGGTCTTGAGCTTCATCACGAGCGCCGTTCTTCCCCTCGTCCTCGCCACCCGCTTTCCCGGCACCGACGAGACCTGGAACATGAACGCCCTCTGGGCGACGATCTTGACGATGGCCGGCGTGACGGCCCTCAGCTGGAAAGCCCCCGGCCTCGCCGCGAGTCTCATGTCCGGCTCGCCCAGCCTCGGTGCCGAGCATGTCGCGCAAGCAGGGATGACAGCCTTCAGCACCGCCATGCTGGCCGGACAGGCCGCCGCGGGCCTCGCCACCGGGAATCCCGCCCCCGCGATCAGCGCCGCCACCCGCGTCGGCTCCGGCGCGGCGTCGACCGCTGCAGGCGCCTCCTCCGAGGCGAGTCCCCCCGTGGCCCCGGCCGCCGCGACCCTGGTGCGCAGCCTCGCCGCCTGAACCTCCCCACCCGCCCCAAACCCACCCTCCGAGAACCCGATGACCACCACCAACACCGCCTGGCGCCCCGACCCCGAACCCGACAACCCCTACCGGCGCGCGCGCCAGGAGTGGGACGACCGCATGGGCAGCGCGCTCGTTCATGCCCGGAACTGGCGCCTCGCCGCCTTCGTCGCGCTCGGCGCCGTCCTCCTCGCCATCGTCGGGATGATCTACCTCGGCCGCCTCCCCAAAGCGGTCCCGCACATCATCGAGGTCGACCACCTCGGCGGTGCCACGTACCGGGGTCCGGTCGGTCAGGCCGACTACGTCCCCACAGACGCCACCATCCGGTACCACCTGCAGCGATTCATCGAGAACACGCGCTCCATCTCGTCGGACGCGGCCGTCCTCAAGCAAAACTGGTTCGACGCGTACACCGCCGTCACGCCGAAGGGCGCCAACATGCTGACCGCCTACGTCTCGGCGCCCGAGCACGAGCCCTTCCGGCGCGCCCAGGAGGGAGCGCGCGTCACGCTCGAAACAGTCTCGGCCGTGCGGGTCTCGCAGGACACCTGGCAAGTCGACTGGCGCGAGACCACCTGGGACAGCCACGGCTCGGTCGTCGGCGCGCCCGCCCTCTGGCGCGGCATGTTCAAGATCCTTCTCCAGGTCCCCACGACCGCCGAGGCGATGGCAAAGAATCCCATCGGTCTCTACGTCGACGAATTCCACTGGGACACGGTCGCGCAATGACCCCGCGCGCCGACGGCTTCGAGGTCCCCCTTCACCGATCCCTCGTCGAGCCCATGACCCTCATGGGACTCCCGCGAAGCCTCGCGATCCCTCTCTGGCTCGTCCCTGCGGCGTTCGTCTTCGCCCTCCACCAGCTCTGGTTTGTCCCCGTCGGCATCGCGCTCCACGTCCTCTGCGCGGCCCTCGCCAAAACCGATCCGTACTTCTTCGACATCCTCCCCGTCGCACTCCGCGCCCAGCGCCGACTCGATCCCTAACCCTCGGACCCCCCTCGTCATGCGCAAAGCCTTTCATCTCCCGACCCTCGCCACCAGCCTGGCCCTCCTCGCGTGCTCCAGCGCGGCTCCTGCGGGCCTGCCGCCCGGCACGCAGTACACCCAAGCGGAAGCGGTTGCCGACCCGCCGCCGGCCCCCCCGAAAATCATTCACGTTCCGCCCGCCGTGACGCTGCCGGGCCAGCTGAAACGAGTCCCCGGCACGCGCAGCGCTGCGGCACCCACCGGGCCCGTCCTCAGCAAAGGGGCCAAGGCCCAGCAGGCCGTCGCCGCCGCCAACCTGGACTCGCAGCAGCGGCCGGACCCCGATGCGTATTTCAACGCCATCCTCCAATACACCTACGAGCCGGGAAGCCTCTACCAGGTCTACGCCGCGCCGATGCGGGTCACCGACATCACCCTCGAACCCGGCGAGAAGATCGTCGGCCAGCCCGCGTCCGGCGACGTCGTTCGGTGGGTCCTCGCGCTCGGCAAGTCCCTCAAGGGCGGCGTCGAGCAGTGGCACATCTACCTCAAGCCCACCCGCGCCGATCTCGAAACGAACCTCGCCATCAACACCGACCGGCGGAGCTACCTGCTCGAGCTCCACAGCTACCCGGACACGTACATGGCCGCGGTCGAGTGGCACTACCCGCAAGACGAGATGGCGCGGCTCACCACCGAGACGACGGACACGGCACTCCAGCAGCAAACCTCCGCGCCGGTCGTCAGCCTCGACGCCCTGAACTTCGACTACACCATCCAAGTCGTCCACGGCACGCCCCGCTGGACCCCGGTCCAAGTCTTCGACGACGGACGGCGCACCTTTCTCCGCTTCCCCGAGGCCATGCTGGTCCGCGAGGCGCCCGCCCTTTTTGTCCTCCGCAACAAGGAGACGCAGCTCGTCAACTACCGCGTCCGAGGCGACTTCTACGTGGTCGACCGACTCATCGACGCGGCCGAGCTCCGCGTCGGTCAGGGGGACCAGGAGATCGTCCGCGTCATCCGCACGTCGACGATCCCGGCGACGCCGCGCCCTCAATTGTCGGTCGTCCACCAATGACCGCGTCCGCCCCGACCGAGCCGGTCGACCCGCACCGGTCCAAGATTTCGCCCGACGATCCGCGCCTACGTCTCGGACGCGAGCGCGGGCGCACCCTCCGCGCCGGTCCCATCCTGGGCCTCGTCATCGCGGTCCTCGGCGTCGTCGCCGTCGCCCTGGTCATCGCGCTGCAGCCCGCGACTCCCGCCGGCCACGCAGCCCCGAAGTCCGACCCCGAGCCCCCCGCAGCCCCCCAGCAGCCTCCGGCCATTCCGGACGCCATCCGCAACGCGCAGGCCGTTCCCGTCGACCAGGCGCCCGCGTCGCCCGAGCCGCTCGCCGTCCCCTCGCGCGCCAACGCCGGTCCCTCGCGCGGCGGCCCCACGCCGCCGTCCGGGCCACCCGGACGCGGCGGACAAATCCGCGCGCAAAGGGAGGAGCAAACCTTGAAGGCCGAGGGAGCCGGCATTCTCTTCGAGGCGCACGCTCCCGAGTCCCCGCCCACCGCCGCGGCGCCGGCCGCCGGCCCTTCCTCCACGAGCCCAGGCCAAGCCGCGGGCCAGCGGCTGGCGCAAGGCCCGGGCGACTACCCGGCAGCCGCCGCCGCCGCCACCGAAAACGATCCCAACCAGCAGGATCGCAAGAACACCTTCGTCGACTCGAAGGGTGCGACGAAGACCACCGACACCCTCGTCGCGACCGTCCAGCACCCGGCAAGCCCGTACGAGCTCCAGGCCGGCTCCATCATTCCGGCGGTCCTCATCACCGCCATCAACAGCGATCTCCCCGGACCGGTCATCGGCCAGGTCCGCGAGAACGTCTACGACAGCGTCTCGGGCAACACCCTCCTTGTCCCGCAGGGGTCGCGCCTGCTCGCCTCCTACGACTCGATGGTCGTCTGGGGACAAGAGCGCGTGCTCATGTGCTGGAACCGTCTGATTTTCCCGAACGGCGACAGCATCACCCTCCAGTGCATGCCGGCCGCGGATCTCGCCGGCGCCGCCGGTCTCACCGACAGCGTGGACGAGCACTGGTGGCGCATCCTCTCCGGCGCCGCGGTCGCGTCGCTCCTAGCCGCCACCGCCCAGGGCGTCGCGGGCAACACCAACGCCCAGGGGTACACGCCCACCGTCCCGCAAATGTGGGCTCAGAACTCCGCAGCCTCCGTGAACCAGGCCGGCCAGCAGATCACCCGCCGCAACATGGACATCCAACCCACGATCACCGTCCGTCCGGGCTGGGCTCTCAACGTGGTGGTCACCAAGGACATGGTCCTTGCGCCCTACACGGCCGCCTCCAGCCCCTCCCCGCTCCCCCACTGACGTCCCTTCTCCCTACCGCCCCCTCATGCGCCTCTTCATCGCCGAAAAGCCCAGCCTCGCGCGCGCCATCGCCGACGCCTTGCCCGGCCCTCTCACGCGCCAGGGCGACTCGATCGCCTGCGCCGACGGCAGCGTCGTCGCCTGGTGCGCGGGTCACATCCTCGAGACGGCGCCGCCGGAAGACTACGATCCGAAGTACAAATCCTGGCGGCTCGAGGATCTTCCGATCGCGCCCACGGAGTGGAGACTCGTCGTCACGACAGCGCCGCTTCTCAAGACGATCAAGACGCTCCTCAAGCGCGCCACGCGTGTGGTCCACGCCGGCGATCCCGACCGCGAGGGCCAGCTCCTCGTCGACGAGGTCCTCGTCCACCTCGGCTACCCGGGTCCGGTCGATCGCCTGCTCGTTTCGGACATGAGCCCCGACGCCGTGAGGCGCCAGCTCGCGGCCCTCCAACCAAACGCGCGATTCCAGTCCCTTTCGCACTCGGCCCTCGGCCGCCAGCGGGCCGACTGGCTCTACGGCATCAACATGACCCGCCTCTACACGCTGCTCGGCCGAAACGCCGGCTACGACGGCGTCCTCTCCGTCGGTCGGGTTCAGACACCGCTGCTCGGCCTCATCGTCCGTCGCGACCTCGCGATCGAAACGTTCGAGCCCCGACCCTACTTCACGCTCATGGCCACCATGGCGACGAAATCGGGCGCGACGTTCCGCGCCCGGTGGCAGCCGAGCGAAGCCGACGCTGCCCATCTCGACGACGAGAAGCGCCTGCTCAGCAAGGCCTTCGCCGAGGCGGTCCGCGCCCGCACCGCCGGCGCCTCCGGCTTCGTCACCGCATACGCCCAGGAGAAGAAGCTTCAGCCGCCCCCGCTTCCCTACTCGCTCGCCGACCTTCAAATCGACGCCGCCAAACGCCTGGGTCTCAGCGCCCAGGTCGTCCTCGACGCGTGCCAGAGCCTCTACGAGACGCATCGCCTCACGACCTATCCCCGATCGGATTGCTCCCATCTTCCCGAGGCCCATCACGCGCAAGGCCCCGAGGTCCTCGGCGCGGTTCTCCGCCGCGTTCCCGCCCTCGCTCCTCTCATCCAGCGCGCCGACCTCTCGCTCCGCTCCAAGGCGTGGAACGACAAGAAGGTCACGGCCCATCACGCCATCATCCCCACCGCAAACCTCGCCCCCGCGGCCCTCGGCCCCGTGGAACTCGCCGTCTACGAGCTCGTCGCCCGCCGCTACCTTCTCCAGTTCTATCCGCCTCACGAGTTTCTCCAGACTGAGCTCGAGCTCGAACTCGCCGGCGAACGCTTCACCGCCTCCGGGAGGCAGCTCCACTCGCCCGGATGGAAGGCCGCGGCGGCGGCCGACCCGCCGCCCGACGACGTCGATCGCCCGGAAGCATCGCCCGGCGAAGCCGTACTTCCCCCGCTTCGCAAGGGCGAACCCGTCACCGCCCGGGCCGTCGACATCGCCGACAAACTCACCCAACCTCCACGCCCCTTCACCGACGCCTCGCTCATGCAGGCCATGGTGAACGTCGCGAGCTTCGTCACCGATCCCCAGGTGAAGAAGATCCTCCACGACACCGACGGCATCGGAACGCCCGCCACGCGACCGGCCATCATCGAGACGCTCTTCGAGCGCGGCTACATCGCGCGCATCAAGAAAAACATTGTCTCCACCAGCACGGGGCGCGCCCTCGTCCAGGCCCTGCCCGCCGTCGCGACCACCCCCGACATGACCGCCGTCTGGGAAGCGGCGCTCCGCGCCATTGTCGACCGGCAGCAGGACCTCCCGAGCTTTCTCGCGCGCGTCCGCGCGCAGCTCACCCACCTGGTCGACCAGGGCCGGGCGCTTGGGCAGATCGCTGTACCGAGGCGGGCCGCCGCGGCCGCGACCCCGCCGCCTCGATCCTCTTCCTCCCCGCGCCGCCCCGCACGCCCCTCGGCGCGCTGAGCGCGCGCCCACACCCGGAACAGCCATCGCTCCGCCCAAGCTGCCGCTCGCCCCACGCCACCCCCAGCCCCCTCCCACCACAATGCAACACTCCCACTACCCTCCCGCCGACCACGCCGATCGCGTCCGCGAGCTCGCCGTCCTCTGCCGATGCGGTCACGATCGCGGGGACCACCTGGTCGACGAGCCCCACGCCTGCGAAGCCGTCGACCGTTGCCGACGCACCCGCGATCGACCCGAGCCCCGCGTCGACCCCTGCACCTGCAGGAAGTTTCGACCAGTCCACTCGCGCAAGGCCAACCATCAAGCCGGCATTCTGCGCATCGGAGCCACCCGGTGACCCTCAAAGCGTGGGGCCGATTCCACGTGTCGAGCGCGCTCGACGTCTACCGCCTTCTCCAAATGCCCCCCTACCAGCATCCGGCGCGCCACCACTGGGACGAGCTCCTCACCCTCGAGGCGCCCTTCTGGGGTTCGCTCATGGATCACGCGCCGAGCGTCGCGTACCTCGTCACCCGCGGCTACCGCATCTGGTCCTGGGACGATCACGGCGTCGTCCTCTCGTCCCGCGACCTCGAGCCCCCGCACGGCGTCCACTACCGCGGCTGGGACTTTTTCTTCCACGAAGCCGAAGACGATCCGACGCAGCCCCATCCGACCCTTCCCATCACCCTGCTCGATCGGCCGGACGAGAACGTGGGAGAGGCCGTGACACCCCCTGCCGCGCACGCGCGCGCCGCCGGCCGAAGGAGCTAGCGCCTTGCAACCGCCCGACCGCGCTCCGCCTTCTCGCGACCGTGACCTCTCGGACCAGCAACGCCACAACATTGGCGTCTACCTCGCTGTCCAAGCCGCTCGTGCCCACCAAACCACACCGACCCTCGGGGATCCGTCCCCCAATCCACTCGACCCGCACGGCATTCAATCCGCGACCCTTCGCGAACCGCGCTTCAAGAACTCTTGCGTCCGCGAAGCGAGCGTCACCTACTTTCCCCAACACGACGAGCGCGGCGTCGCGGGCTTCGAAAGCTACCCCTCTCTCACGAAGACGGAACTCCATCGCGCGGACATCACCGTCTCTCCCGCGCAGCACGGCGTCTGGCTTTCCGCGGCGCCCCGCTCCGACAACTGCCTCTTCCTCGCCGAGACCCCTGTCACCGCGCTGAGCTACCACCAGCTCCACCGCACCGCGAACGCCCACACCCGCTACCTCAGCCCCGGACTCGAGCCCTCCCCGCAAAAGCTCGCGCTCGTCGACCGGGCCATCGCCACGCTTCCTCCCGGCAGCACCGTCGTCATCGCCGTCGGACGGCATCCGACGCGCGAACGCCTCGCCGCCGAGCTTTCGGCGCATGCCGCGCGTCATCCCCACGTCACGGTCGTACGCCACGCCCCCGATCGCGCCTTCGGTGACGACTGGAACGCCACCCTCCGCCGGCTCCAACCGAACAAGGACCTGTCCAAAGGCCTTCAGCGCTAACCCCATGCGAACCTCCGATGCTCCCGAGCTCGACACCTTCAAGAGGCACATCCACCTCGTCGAATACGCGTGCGCCCGGTACGGCTACCAGCGCGATCGCCGCGAAAGCTCGCGCGCGAGCCACGTTCTTCGCCATGCGGGCTCGGGCGACAAGATCGTCGTCGGCAAGGACACCGACGGTCACTGGATCTACTTCTCCATCCGCGACGACCGCGACAACGGAACCATCGTCGACTTCGTGCAGCGGAGGGGCACGCTCTCCCTCGGCGAGACGCGGGCCGAGCTGCGCGACTGGCTCGGAACCCCGCGTCCCGACCCCGGGCCCGACGTGCGGCCGGAGACCTGCCCCGTGTCCCACGATCGCCTCGCCGTCGCCGCCTTCGTGGCCCAGCTCCCCGACGTCCCGAACAGCCCCTACCTCAACGCCCGCGGCATTCGCCCCGAGACGCTCCATGACCCCCGCTTCGCGGGCACGTGGAAATGCGATGCGCGAAGGAACAGCCTCTTCCTTCACCGCGACGGCGACGGGGTCACCGGCTTCGAGATCAAGAACACGTGCTTCACGGGCTTTTCCAAATCCGGTTACAAGACCGCGTGGCAAAGCGTCGTCCCTGCGGGCGCCGGGGACACCACCGCCCTCGTCCTCACCGAGACCGCCATCGATGCCCTGAGTTACGCCCAGCTCCGCACGGGCACTGCCACGCGCGAAGGCGCCGACGTGTCACGCGCCAAGGGCGCCGACCGCTACCTCAGCACCGGCGGGGCCTTGAGCCCTCTCCAATACGAACTCCTCGCCAAGACCTTCGCCGCTCTCCCGGATCGCTGCGTCGTGGTCCTCGCGTTCGACAACGATCGCGTCGGACAAAACACCGCGGCTGCGGTCCACGCGCTCGCCTTGCCGCACCATCGGCGTGGCCTTCGCGTCGAGCGTCACACGCCCCCCTTCGAGAAGGACTGGAACGAACACCTCCAGCGCGTCGAGCGCGACTACATCCGATCGTTGCCCCCAGCCGTCCGGGCTCTCGCTCCCTCCAAGGATCGCACCCGATGAGCCCCACCGTCCCGCACACGGCCGTCCAGATC
>Ga0302325_10024109_pt1 | contig 12666 bp, 11 predicted proteins | sample Palsa_T0_2_FD_201948 | JGI IMG/M metagenome (GOLD analysis project Ga0302325, IMG submission 201948) | Peat permafrost microbial communities from Stordalen Mire near Abisko, Sweden - Palsa_T0_2 | ecosystem: Environmental > Terrestrial > Soil > Palsa > Peat permafrost | place: Sweden: Abisko...
GAACATGTCATCGTCACCCGAAGGGGTCGTCCCGCAGTCGTACTCATCCCAGTAGATGAGTACGAGGCATTGGAAGAAACCGCTGAGATCCTCTCCGATCCCGATGCGCTTGACGCGATCGAAGAAGGGCGCCAAGAGGCGGAGCGCGGGGAGACAGTAACGCTCGCAGAGCTTCGTCAAGAGCTGGACCGTCGCCGTCGATAGGTGAGCCGAGTAGAGCTTGTTCGGCGGGCTCGGAGGGAGGTTTTGGCCCTCGACTGGCCGCTCTCGGACGCCGTGGTCGAGGCTCTTGGCCTTCTGGAGCGTGAACCTGAAGCAGGTCACGCGCTTCGAGGCCGTCTCTCGGGTCTTCGCTCACTTCGCGTCGGCGTTTACCGGATCATCTATGAGCTGGACGAGCAGAAGCGTGTCGTCCGAGTGCTCACTATTCGGCACCGGACCATCGTCTACAAGACTGACCCGCGCTAACGCGTGATCTCGAGCATAGCAGTGACCCGTACCAGCAGCGACTGCGAGTTCGGGTGAGAGAGACTACGGCCCACCCAGTTGGCACGGTGTTCTCGCAGCTCAAGGGTCGCAGGCCAGCCGCCCTGAGTGGTCTTGGCACTCCTTTGCCTAGCCAACCATTCGCGCTCATTTATGCCGGGTCGTCGTGGTCTGTCACCACCTCGCTCGGGTTTGCCGGCACCGACCTCGGGTCGATCTCATGCCCGTCGACCATCGTTTGTATGGCCGTCGGGGACGAGGGAGCGGTCACCTGGAACGGCGCCAGCGCGCCGGCGTAGAGCGCACCATGAGGGCCGGCCTGCCCAGCGGAGGCGCCGCTGCTACGTAGGTCAATGGGCGGCGCACCTTTCATCTGGGGTGATGGGCAGCGGGCCCCTACAGGGCGAGATGAAGCCTCAGCGCTTCTTCAAGGGTGGGCGAGTAGCTATGGCGGTACGATGCCGCCCAGCGACGCGATCCGCTCGACGGCGACCGATCTCACTTGTTCTGCCTGCGCCTTTGCCTCGCGCCCGAACCCGGTCGCTGGCGCCGCCAGCATCACCTCGAACGGTGGGCCCGATCGGTGCTCGATGTAACCGGGACAACAGTGACCACCCCTCGACCGCCTTTGGCGCATAGCAAAACAATTAATACCCCCAACCCAAATAATTAACACCCCCCGGTCCAACAATTTGCGACCTGGGTTGGATGTATTCCGCCCGAGCGGGGGCTCACGCTAGACGACTACGTCTGACGGGTCAACCCCAAAGGAACTTCCATGAGATCTTTCGCCACACTCTCCGGCCTGGTCGGCTGTGCCGTGCTCGTGGCCGGCGTTTTGCCCAGCACCGGACTGAGCGCGCCAGCGGCCGCAGCCTCGTTCGCATCGATCGAGCGAAGCCGCGCCGTTCTCACTCCGGGCACCATTTTTGTCGCCAATGCGAGCGCAGGCTTTGAAGGCGGATTGGGTACGGGGAACGGCTCGGTGACCGCCTACCGCCCGACGGCTACCGGTGACGAAGGCCCGGTACTCGTGCTTACGAAAGGGATCCTGGACCCCACCAGTCTCATCTTCGACTCCTCAGACGACCTTTGGGTTGGCAACAACAGCAACAGCGACAATGTGGTCGAGTACAGCAAAGCTGAGCTAATTGCGGCTTCTCCAGCCCCCACCGTTACAATATCGGAGAGCGGGGCCGGCGCCATGGGCGTGGCCTTTGACCCCTCGGGCGACCTTTGGATAACGAAGACTAATTTCACGGCGGTCGAGCTCACCAAAGCGCAGTTGACTGAGTCGGGTTCCCCGGTCCCCGAGGTCACTATCACCAATACCGACCAGTGCAGCGTTGTATTCGACTCGTTGGGCGACATGTGGGAGGGCAGCTTCGATAGTGTCGTACGCGAATTCACACCAACCCAGCTGGCCGAGTCTGGATCTCCGGCCCCAATTGTCACAGTGTCCTCAGACAGCCTAAGCATGCCCTGTCAGCCCACTTTGGACTTGTGGGCCGCCAACTACCTTGGGAACAGTGTCGTTGAGTTCACAAAAGCTCAGCTCGCCGAGTCCGGGTCGCCGACCGCGCGGGTCACCATCACCTCTGATTATCTCGCTTACCCAGGCGACGCCGCCTTCGATCCCGGAGGTGACCTCTGGGTGCCCAGTGCGCAAGACGAGGCCGTGGTGGAGTTCACGAAGGCGCAGTTGACGAGGTCGGGCACACCGACGCCAGCCAGGGCCGTCTATGGTTCGTCCACCGGCCTGAGCTGGCCTTGGGCTCTCGCCGTGGAGCCATAGACGGCGCGCCCCGAGGGACAACAGGGTCTCGAAGACGTTGCTTTGGTGCTCGGGCCTTATAGCGCTTATCGGACGACCCGGGCCGGCGCAGTTTGTTGCTCCCTGGTCCCTACCGACGGCCACCGGTCATATGTACTGTTGGGATCTGGGCGAGCTGGTGGCGGTCGGCAACACCGAGCTTGGCGAATACGCGCGTTAGGTGGCTTTTAACCGTGGTCGTAGAAACGAACATCCGCCCGGCGATCTCGGCGTTGCTCAGGCGCTTGACGACGAGGGAAACGACCTCACGCTCAGTCCGTGTGAGGCTTCCCCAGCCGGAAACGGAGCGGCTGTGGCTGCCTCGTCCCCTACGTGCATAAGCGACGGCCTCTGGGAGCGTGAGCGCCCGGCCCTCAGTGAAGGCCTGGTCGAACGGCTCCTGTCCGAGGGCTTTCTGGACACCCGCGAGCACTGGAGCGAGCTCGTCCTCGGCCGGAGCCCAACGGCGGTAACCCGTCGCTTCCCGCTGGCACTCCGCGGCGCCCAGAAGCCGGGCCGCCTCGGCAGCGCGCCCGAGGTCAGCACCCGTGACGGCCGCCAGCTCGAGCAGGTCGATCGCCCATAAGAGGTGGCCTGCGCCCGCTGCTTGTTCCACGCCGTCACACGCCAGCGCGTGCGAGCGCGACCAGTCGCCATCGGCCCGAGCAAGACGGGCCTCTGCCCGCAGGACTGGCACCCCCTCCGGATCAGGCGTTCTCGGCAACCGCCAGGTGCAAGCGTCGAGATGGCGCCGGGCCAAGCGCAGGTCACCGCGGCGCATCGCCATCTCGGCCATCACGGCCCGGTTGTTCACGCACATACGGTCCAAGCCGAACGCCTCCAACTTCGAATTGGCCGCCTCCAGGAGCTCATAGCCGTGGTCGTCCTGGCCAAGAGAGACCTCGAGATGGCCGAGGCCCATATCGGTGAACGCCAGGCAATAGGTGTCGTCGATCGACTCGGCTAGCGCCCGGGCCCGAGCGAACGCAAGCGGTGCGCCCGCGTCCCCGAGGTACATATAGGTCTCGCCCAGGTGGCGTTCGGCAAAGCAGGCGAAGGTCGGGGCGGACAGCTCAGTGGTCAGCCGCAGCAGGTTTTCGGCTTCCTCCAACCCCGTTCTCAGGCGACCGGAGCACGTCGCGGCGATCGAGCTAATGTTCCCGGTACTGAGCAGACCCCATGGAAAATCGGCGTCCCGAACAGCGCGCTCTGATTCCTTGGCAAGCGAGAAGGCTTCCTCGGGCCGGCCCAACCAATAGTTGGCCCAGGCCTTATTGTGGATGCAGGCCCCGGCCATGTGGTGCATCCCCGCTTTCCGAGCGAAATAGATGGCGTCGTCTGCGGTCCTTAGCGACTCGTCCGGCTGCGCCCAGGCCTGGCAATTGGAAACGATGTACGAACCGTAAGCGGTGGCCCGGTCATCGCTGAGCGACCGGCCGAGCGCGGCGAGCTCCTTTGCGAGGACCAACGCGGCCGGCGGATCCGAGTGCCGCCTGTACACACAAGCCGAGATCAAGATCTCGGCCCGCCTCAACGGTGCGATCTCGGCCGCCAGCAGGCGTTCGCTGCGCGCCCAGCCCTCCGGTCAAAGCCCCAGCGCCTCGAAGAATTTGCCTGCCCCCCCAAGCAACTCCGCTGCGGCGTCGAGCTGGGACGACGCGACACCCCAATCAAAGGCGGCGCGTATGTTGTCCAGGTCGGGTTCGAGGACTGCCAGGGCGAAACCCAGCTCGCGGGTCTCGAACTTCGGTCTTATGGCGTTGGTCAGCGTGGCGAAGTAGCGGAGGTGAAGGTCTCGGGCCGCTGCAGTGCCGCCTCCGGCTTCGAGGGCGGCGGCAGCGTAGGCCCGCATAGTCTCGTGGAGCCGGAATCGGTCGGCACTGACGTCGGCCTGGACCAGGGACTTGTCCACCAGGGAGGTCAATAGCCCGAGGACTTGGGCACTCGCTATCTCGCCCCCAGCACAGACAGCCTCGGCGGCAGTCAGCGCAAAACCGGACGCGAACACCGAAAGGCGCGCCAACAGCGAGCGCTCGTCATTATCCAGCAGGGCGCAGCTCCATTCGATCGAGGCCAGGAGCGTCTTTTGGCGGGATGGCGCGGCGCGCCCGCTGCCCACCAGCAAGTGGAAGCGGTCTGATAGGCCCGCGGCGATGGCGTGGACGCTCATCAACCGGGCGCGGGCCGCCGCCAGCTCCAGGGCCAGGGGGATACCGTCGAGGCGCTCGCAGATCCGGGCGACCGCCGCGACGTCGGGGGCGTGCGATATCAGGCCAGGGCGAGCCCTCGTGGCTCTGTCGATGAACAATCTTCCTGCCTCTGAGCACTCCAGCCAGTCGTGACGGCCACGTTGCTGGTGGTCCGGCAGCTCGAGACCTCCCACGGGCAATATGACCTCACCGGCTACCCCCAGGCGCTCGCGCGAGGTGGCGAGGGCCCACAACGGGGGCAGCCCCGCACCAGGGCGTCCACCAGCGCCGCACAGGCGTCGACTAGGTGCTCACAATTGTCAAGGATGAGGAGCACGTCCCGCTCCGACAGCCGGGAGACGAGCACCCCGACCGGGTCCCGGCCGGGTGCCGCCTGCAAACCGAGGGCGCCGACGACAGCGCCAGGCACCAAAGCGGGGTCCGAGATGCCCGACAGGTCCACGAAGAACACCCCGTCGGGGCGGCAGGCGGCAACCTCTCGGCCCACCTCAATGGCGAGGCGGGTCTTGCCGCACCCGCCCGGGCCGATCAAGCTGACCAGCCGGTCGGCTTGCAACCGCTCGCGGACCGTGGCGATGGTGGCTTCGCGCCCGACGAAGCTCGTGAGCTGGCCCGGCAGGTGTCCTGGAACCTTCACGGAGAGGTCACCAAGAAGAAGTGTGGGCCCGGGCGGGGGTGAAGTGCAAGGCTGCCACGACGTAACGCATCTGGGTGCGGCGCAGTCTGTTGCTCCTTGGTCCTTACCGACCGCCACCAAATCCCGATCTGGCGCCAAAATGGCGCTACTGTTCAGAGGATGCCCAGTGTCCAGATCAAGTCCGTACCCGAGGATGTGCACGCTGAATTGCGCCGGCGCGCCGAAAAGGCGGGAAAGTCGTTACAGGTATACCTCCTGAGCCGCCTAGTAGAAGAAGCGCGCAGCCCAACCCTCGATGATCTGCTGGATAGGGCTGGCCGGCACAATGGCGGTCGTGTGTCCTTCCGGTTTGCGAGCGAAGCGGTCCGTGAGGACCGGGATGTCAGTTGATCGTCGTCGACGCGTCGGTGATCTCACCGGCGCTGGCAGACGACGACGCGGATGGTGAGCGCGCCCGCTCTCGCCTGCGAGGCGAGAGACTGACGGCGCCAGAGTTGCTCGACCTCGAAGTGGTCTCTGTCATTCGCAACGCGTTCCTCAGCGGGGCACTCAACCGCCGACGGGCCAGGTCGGCACTGGCGGACCTCGTCGACCTCGACCTCGAGCGAGTAAGTCATCGGCGAATGCTGACGAGAATCTGGGAACTCCACCAGAACCTCACGCCGTACGATGCGGCGTACGTAGCCTTGGCCGAGGCCACTGATGCGACGCTGGTGACCGCGGACAGGAGGCTCTCGCAGGCGCCGGGACCGCGTTGCAGGATCGAGTACCTCGGCTCCTAACCGATTCCCTACGGTAAGTCGCACGTCCGCCGACGATGGGGAACGGACCATGGTTTCATGCGACCGGAAATCCGGCAAGGGAGCGAGGCGACGGGCACGGGGCTCGGGCCGTCGCTCAGGAGGCGAGCGGCAGTGACGCGACCGGTAGCACGCCGCTCACTACGACCGTTACTGCCGGTGCGGCGCCACCGACGTTCTCCGGGCCGCCGCAGATCTGGGCCCGCAGCTGTATGTCGCCGGTCTCGCCGAAAGTGTAAGTGAAAGAGTACGTCGAACCGTTAGCGACAACACCTGTGGCGACGTTGTGCCAGTAGCCATCGGTGCCTAGAAGCTGCAGGTGGACGACGTGGCCCGTGTGGTCGGGCGTGACAGTCCCGCTCAATGACACGGCCCCACCGACCATGCCGCCCGCCGCACTCGCGCTCATCGTCACCACGTCCTGCACGCCCTCGTCCAGGTTGGCGGTTGCGGTTTTGCCCGCCCCGTCCTGGGCCCACTCTTTTGCTGACGCCAACGTCGCCACCGCCGCGGGCGATTGTGTGAGGGGGCGTCGAGGCTCTCTCATGGATTACTGCGCGAACCGTTAGCCTTTAGGTGTGATCTTTCTCGGCGCACTTCTGTTTATTGCTGCCGAGATCGTCGCCTTCGTGGTCGTCGCCCACGGAATCGGCTTCCTCTGGGCACTTCTGCTCCTCATCGTTGTCAGCGCCCTCGGGCCCTTCGTCGTCCGGCGCGTCGGCTTGGGTGTCTTGGCGCACACCCAAGAGAGGTTGCGGCGCGGGGAGATCCCTACCCGGGAGCTGCTCGACGGGCTGGTAATCCTGATAGGCGGTGTGATGATCTGCGTGCCTGGGTTCATCGGCGACGCCCTCGGCCTGCTACTAATGATCGGCCCGGTACGCCACCTCGTCATCCGCATTGTGGGCCACCGGCTCGCCCGACGCGTACAGACGGTCCGCAACGGCCGCTGGCGGGTGGTCAGCGTAGGCTCCCGGCGGGTACATGACGAGCCCCCACCCGCGCCCCATCGCCCCGCTCTGCCCCCCGACCCGCGCGACGGCGGGGCATCTTGACTGAGGCGGGGCTTGCCTCGGACGCGACAATCGCGGGCGCACCTCTAGGGAGATCCCCAGTTGACTTGGGGTCTGTCCCCGGAATCCCATCCGACGAGGGTGTTTTAGAGAAAGGGCTCGGCTATGCGCATTATTTGGCGCGCCGCGTCGACGGCAGCAATAGCCTGAGGTCCGATGGGGCTGAGAAAAGGACAACGTTCTGTTCAAATCCATGACCGGGGATTGTGGGCGACCGCCTTCACACGGCTGAGGTCGGAGATCCGAGAACTCTAGCGGCCACAAGGACGGTGTCGTCCACCTCCACAGTTACCGCGGCGGCACGAGGTCGTTCACCGGGGGTGAACAATGCTGCCGCCACTAGCCCCAGCAATCCGATCGCGGCGCCAAGGACGCAGATGCCTGCCCAGTGCCAGCGGCCGTAGACGGCTCCAGCGATCGCCGAACCGAGCGCCCCGCCTGCGAAGTTGCATACCATGTAGGCCGCGTTCACCCGGCTGCGTGCTGTAGGTGCGAGGCCGTAGATGACATGCTGGTTGGTCACCTGGAGCCCTTGGGCCCCGAGGTCAAGGACCACGATGCCGAGGATCATCCACGTGAGCGAGTTGCGCCCGAGGTACAAGAGGCCGAAGCTCACAAGAATTAAGACCGCGAAGAGGAGTGTCAGGGGACGCGCCTTTCCGTGGTCAGCGAGGCGGCCGGCCACGTTCGCGCAGATCGCGCCCGCAGCACCGACGAGGCCGAACAGGCCGATAACCGTCTCGCTATAGCGGAAAGGCGGCCCTGCGAGGACGAATGCCATCGTTGTCCAAAAGACGCTGAAGGCGGCGAAGCCGAGCGCTGCGTACAGCCCGCGTTGGCGCAATGTTCGGGAGGTTGCAAAGAAATGGAGCACCGACGCGAGCAGCCCACCGTAGGTGGTGTTCGGCCGGACTGGCTCGTTCGGCAGCTTCCAGCCGAGCACGAGGGCGAGCAGCAATACCAATACGGCGGCTACCCAGTACACGGTCCGCCAGCCGGCAAGGCCGGCGACGAGACCTGAGAGCGTCCGCGCAAGCAGGATCCCGAGCAAGAGCCCGCTCATCACCGACCCGACGACCCGTCCGCGCGACTCATCAGTTGCGAGCGACGCGGCGAGCGGGACGAGCATCTGGGCGGCGACCGACCCGAGCCCGACAAAGATTGCGACGATTATGAGCTCGCTCACATCGCCTGCACAAGCGGAGAGCACGAGCCCGACGACCGCGACCCCGAGGACCGCCGGCGCGAGGCGTTTGCGGGCCACAAGGTCGCCGAGGGGTACAAGCAAGGCAAGGCCGATGGCATAACCGATCTGGCACCCGGTGACGATGAGGCCCGTTGTCCCCGAACCGCTGTGGAAGACCACCGCGATCGTGTGGAGGAGCGGCTGGGCGTAGTAGAGGTTGGCAACGGAGGTCCCGCAAGCGACCGCCAGGAGCAGCACGAGCCCGTGCGAGATCCCAGATTTACCCCGGATCTTCTCGATCGGCAGGTCGGTGGCCATCGCGCTCCTCCCCAGAGTGCCGTGGTTCACCCTAGGTGGCCGTGCTTCGCTCACACGACCTGCGGTACGCCGGACCGGGCCGCCTGCGACCAGGCGAGAACCTGCGTGAGTGGAATTCGGCTCTTTCGTGCGTCTACAGCGCCGGCACACAAGCACCGACAAGTACCGTGTGGTCTCAATTAGAGCCGCCCGCCGGTACAGGTGGCGCCTAGCCGGCGGCCGTTTGATCGCCAGTAGCGGCAAAGTGTGCTTCACGCCTAACCGACTAGAGCGTCGACGCCCGGACACCTACTGGGAGTGCTCAGCAGACGACGTAACCGGGGTGGTACTCCGCGGGAAACTGTGGCTTGCAGTCGAGACGGCGGCAGGCACTGAGATGTTCCGAGTCTTTGGGGCGGCGGCTGCGGTGCCCAGGCTGGAGGAGGCCCTGCACCTCGCCGGCAAGGGCGATGGCTCTCCGCTCGCCGTGAAGTCTTAGTTCACAATCCGCGGGGTCGACCCTTCTCGGCACGGGTTCCCCCTTCTCGGCACGGGTTCCCCCTTCTCGGCACGGGTTCCCCCTTCTCGGCACGGGTTCCCCCCTTCTCGGCGTGTTTCCCTCATCCCGGCGTGGTCGACCCGTCTCGGTCTGCCACGAGCCCGAACGTCGCTCCGCGGACGCCCGGAAGGCCTTGACCACGCCGAGAGGCCGAGGACAACGCCCGAGAAGGCTCGGACCATGCTGAGAAACGGGGTCGTCCTTAGGACCAAGGCAGCGAGAGGCGTTCGGGACGCCCGGGGCACGACGCTTGGAAACGCCCAGCGTGGTTGCCGCCGGTAGGCGGAGGGGCCAGGGGCTGGTGGGTAGTAAAGCGCTGGTGGGTAGTAAGGCGCTGGCGGGGAGTACAGCGCTGGCGGGGAGTACAGCGCTGGCGGGGAGTACAGCGCTGGCGGGGAGTACAGCGCTGGCGGGGAGTACGACAACCCCGGCGGGAGTACGACAGCGCCGGGCCAGGGTAGGGATAGGTTCGTGGTCTTGCGTTCTACGTACCGGGTGCAGCTGTGGAAGGAGTTCGGGTTCGCTGACGCGGCGGCCATTACCGGCTACTTGGCCGAGCTGGGTGTGAGCCATATGTACTGCTCGCCCTACCTGCAGGCGGCTCCCGGTAGCACCCACGGTTACGACGTCGTCGACCCTGAGCGGCTGAACGACGAGCTGGGCGGCGGTCCCGGCTACGCGGGGATGGTGGGAGCGCTGCGGGCTGTCGGGCTGGGGCAGGTGCTCGACATCGTCCCGAACCACATGGCCACCGATGCGACGAACCGTTGGTGGTGGGACGTGTTGGAGAACGGGCCGGCGAGCCGCTATGCGGCCGTGTTCGACATCGACTGGGACGGCGGCGAACGGTCCGCAGCGCACACGGTGCTCGTGCCGGTGCTGGGCGATCACTACGGCCGCGTGATCGAAGCCGGGGAGCTGGTCCTGGCCCGCGCCGGGGCCGAGGTGACGGTTCGCTATCACGACATCGAGCTTCCCGTGTCCCCTCGCAGCCTGGACGAGCTGCTGGCCGCCGCCGCGCGCCGGGCAGGTTCGGAGGCGCTGGGCCGGCTGGCCGAGGGGTACGGGGCGCTACCGACGTCGCGACTGACCGACGAAGCGGCTGTCAGCGAGCGCCACGAGCAACACTTGGCGTTGCAAAGCGAGCTCGAGGAGCTGCTCAAGGCCGACGAGCCGATCGCCGCTGCGTTGGACAATGAGATCGACGCCCTAAACGCCGACCCGGACCGCCTGGACGCATTGTTGCGGCGGCAGAACTACCGGCTGGCCTATTGGCGCACGGCGAGCGAGGAGCTCGACTACCGCCGGTTCTTCAACATCGAGTCGTTGATCGGCGTGCGGGTCGAAGACCCCGAGGTGTTCGCCCGGACGCACCGACTGATCGTGGAGTTAGTGAAGGAGGGGACCGTCGACGGGCTCCGGGTCGATCACGTGGACGGCCTGCGGGACCCCGAGAAATACCTGACCGACCTGGCCGCAGCGACGGGCGGCGCGTACACGGTGGTGGAGAAAATCCTCGAGCGGGGCGAGTCGTTGCGGCGGACGTGGCCGGTCGCCGGCACGTCGGGCTACGACTTTTTGGTATCGGTGAACAACTTGTTCGTCGAGGGTCGTAGCGAGGTGGCTATGACGGCGACGTACCAGGCGGTCACCGGGGAAACGGCGAGCTACTCGGAGGTGGTGCAGGCCTCGAAGCAGCAGGTGATGGCCAGCGAGCTGGCGGCTGAGGTCGAGCGTCTCGTGGGGATCCTGGCGGAGCTCTCAGACGCCCATCGCCGTCATCGCGACCACACCCGTCGGGAGTTGCGCCACACCTTACGGGAGTTTGTCGCCCGCTTCGAGGTGTACCGCACCTACGTGCGCCCTGGTCATCCGGCGAGCGATGATGACCGTCGGCAGGTGCGGCTTGCGGCTGGCGCCGCTCGTGCGGCTCGGCCCGACCTGGATGGTGAGCTGCTGTGCTTTCTCGGTGAGCTGGCGTTGGGTGAGCATCCTGGTGCCGCGGAGGCGGAGTTCGCGCAGCGTCTCGCCCAGCTGACGGCGCCGGTGATGGCCAAGGGCGTCGAGGACACCGCGTTTTACCGTTATAACCGCTTGGTTTCCCTCAACGAGGTGGGCGGCGACCCGGGCGTGTTCGGCCGCCCGGTGGCCGAGTTCCACCAGGCGATGGCGGCCGCGGCCGAGAAGTGGCCGGAGGCGATGCTGACCCTTTCGACGCATGACACCAAGCGGAGCGCGGACGTGCGGGCCAGGATCAACGTGATCTCGGAGCTGCCGGACGCGTGGCGCGCGGCGGCGGAGCGGTGGATGGAGGGTACCGAGCAGTACCGGCGTGACGGGCTGCCCGACCGCAACGCCGTCTACCTGCTGTTCCAGACGCTGTTGGGTGCGTGGCCTATCGACGCGGAGCGAGCGGTCGCTTTTATGGCCAAGGCCACCAAGGAGGCGAAGGTCTACACGTCGTGGACGGACCCTGTGACCGCCTACGACGACGCGATGGAGGCGTACGTGCGGGCGGTCCTCGCGGACGACGTGTTCACTCGAGCTCTCGGCTCGTGGCTGGTCGAACATCGGGTGGTGGATCGTGGGCGTCGGAACTCCTTGGCCCAGACGGTGCTGCTGCTGACTTGCCCGGGGTCGCCCGACCTTTACCAGGGCAGCGAGTTGTGGGACCTCAGCTTGGTCGACCCGGACAACCGCCGGCCGGTCGACTACGACGAGCGGCGCCGGCTGTTGGCCGGGCTGGGTGCTCGGGGGACCGGCGGGACGGGGTCGGACGAGCTGGGGACTTCCAAGCTGCTCGTCATCAACCGGCTGCTGGCGCACCGCCAGGCCGACCCTGGCTGTTACGAAGCGGCCGGCTATGAACCGCTCCTGGCGAAGGGCCGGCGTGCGGACGAGATCGTCGGTTTCCGCCGGGGAGGCTTGGCGGTTGTGGTGCCATGCCGGGGCGACGACGACTGGGGTGATACCACGGTCGAGCTTCCGCCGGGCGGCGGGCGCGACGCCGTCACGGGCCACCTTGTCGCCGGGGGAACCCGGAGATTGGCTGAACTGTTCGCCCAGCTGCCCCTCGCCGTCGTCGCCCGGGGGCTTTGATGAGCCATCGGTTCTCCGTGTGGGCGCCCAGGCCCGAGCGTGTCGAGGTGGTCGTCGGAGATCGTCGCGTTCTCATGAGCCGTTCCGGGAGAGGTTGGTGGCAAGCTGCCGGCGATAACGCCGGCCCGGGCAGCCGTTATGGGTTCTCGCTTGATGGCGGCCCGACTAGGCCGGACCCTCGCTCCTTGTCACAGCCCGACGGCGTCGACGGCCTCTCCGAGGTGATCGACCACGGCGCCTACAGGTGGGGTGACCGGGGCTGGCGGGGGGTGCCTTTGCCGGGTGCGGTCCTTTACGAGCTGCACGTCGGGACGTTCACCCCATCGGGCACGTTCGAGGGCGCCATCGAGCGGCTCGGGCACTTGGTGAGCCTTGGTATCGATGCTGTAGAGGTCATGCCGATCGCCGAGTTCTCCGGTGACCGGGGGTGGGGTTACGACAGCGCCGACCTGTTCGCCCCCCATCACGCCTATGGCGGCCCGGAGGGGTTCAAAGCCTTCGTGGAC
>Ga0302325_10024110_pt1 | contig 12666 bp, 7 predicted proteins | sample Palsa_T0_2_FD_201948 | JGI IMG/M metagenome (GOLD analysis project Ga0302325, IMG submission 201948) | Peat permafrost microbial communities from Stordalen Mire near Abisko, Sweden - Palsa_T0_2 | ecosystem: Environmental > Terrestrial > Soil > Palsa > Peat permafrost | place: Sweden: Abisko...
AACGGAATATGTCTAATCAAGTTATGCCACCTCCCCCGACTTACGACGCCAGCAGCATTAAGGTGCTGGAAGGTTTGGAAGCCGTGCGTCTGCGGCCGGCGATGTACATTGGCTCAACCGGTGAGATGGGTTTGCACCACCTGGTATATGAAGTGGTCGACAATTCAGTCGACGAGGCCCTTGCCGGTTACTGCACCGAAGTCAATGTGACGATTCACATGGACAACTCGGTAACCGTGATGGATAACGGCCGCGGCATCCCTGTTGGGATTCACGCGGAGGAAGGCGTGTCGGCGGCCCAGGTTGTACTGACGAAGCTGCATGCCGGCGGCAAGTTCGATTCGAACAGCTACAAAGTCTCCGGCGGCCTTCACGGCGTCGGCGTGAGTTGCGTGAACGCGCTCTCCGATCTCTTCGAAATTGAAATCTGGCGCGAAGGTTATACGTGGACGCAGGAGTATTCCGAGGGCATTCCTAAAGCTCCACTGAAGCAGGCTGGTAAGGCGGGCAAACGAACCGGCACGAAGGTGACCTTCCATCCGGATCCAAAGATCATGGATGCGTTGAAGTTTAACTTCGACACGCTGGCTCAGCGGCTGCGGCAACTGGCGTTCCTGAATAAGGGCCTGAAGATCACGCTGACCGACGAGCGCGACGATCCAACGAAGATCAAAGAGTTCATCTACTCGGGCGGCATCTCGGAATTTATCAAAGACCTGAATGCAGGCAAGTCGGTTTTGCATGACAAGCCAATCTATTTCGAGGCGACGTTTAAGGATTTACAAGGCCGCGATATTGCGATGGAAGTGGCGCTGCAATACAACGATGCCTATTCGGAAACTGTCTTCAGCTTTGCGAACAACATCAACACGGTGGATGGCGGCACGCACCTCAGCGGCTTCCGCAGTGCGCTCACGCGAACCATCAACGCGTTTGGCCAGCAAGCCGGATTGTTCAAGGACGATAAAGAAAAGAACCTAACTGGAGACGACGTTCGCGAAGGATTGACTGCCGTCGTGAGCGTCAAGGTTCCTCAGCCGCAATTCGAAGGGCAGACCAAGGGCAAGCTAAACAGCGATATCCAAGGCGCCGTCACGCAATTCGTGAACGACAAACTGGGAGAGTACTTCGAAAAAAATCCGACCGTGATGCGCAAGATCGTCTCAAAGGCGATCGATGCGGCGCGTGCGCGTGAAGCAGCTCGCAAGGCGCGCGATTTAACACGCCGCAAAGGAGCGCTCGATTCCGGCGGATTACCCGGTAAACTGGCCGATTGCCAGGAACGCGATCCGGATAAATGCGAAATCTTCCTGGTGGAAGGTGAATCGGCAGGCGGAACCGCGAAGCAAGGCCGGGACCGACGGTTTCAGGCGATCCTTCCGTTGAAGGGCAAGATTCTCAACGTTGAGAAAGCCCGCTACGACAAAATGCTGGGCCATGAGGAAATCCGCACGCTGATTACTGCGCTCGGTACCGGCATCGGGAAAGACGATTTTGCGCTCATTAAACTGCGCTACAAAAAGATCATCATCATGACGGACGCCGACGTGGACGGATCTCATATCCGTACGCTGCTGCTGACGTTTTTCTTCCGGCACATGAACGATCTGATCACGCACGACAACATCTACATCGCTCAACCGCCGCTTTATCGCATCAAGAAGGGCAAGAGCGAGAAGTACATCAAGGACGAAAAGGAATTCACGCGCGAGATCATGCGCCGGGCGACCGAGAACCTCGTGGTCGAGGCGGGTGAGTACAAGCTCGAAGGCGCCGAACTCCGCAACTTCCTTCTCAACCTCGATGAACTGGAAACCATTTCGCTGAAGGTGGAACGCCGCATGCGCGATCCGCGCGTGGTTGAAATTCTCACCGACGTTGCCGTGAAGGCCGATCGACGCGAAGATTTTGCGGACAAGGCGAACATGGAACAGATCTTTGAGATGCTCAAGGCTTCGAACATTACGCCCGAACTGGTGGCCGATGAGGAACATTCGTCATGGATGGTGACTTATCACGATTCCACCAATGCTCTGCGCGCCATCGATCTGGAACTTGCCGCGCAGCCCGAGTACAAGCGCCTTCGCACCACATCTAAACAAGTCGCGAAGTACAACACTCCGACCTTCGTCGTCGTTAAGAACGAGCGCAGGGAGACGCGCACTGGCTGGCGCGATCTTCTCAGCTTCCTCAAGAGCGAAGGCAAGCGCGAGATTACCGTTCAGCGCTACAAGGGGCTGGGCGAAATGAACGCCGAGCAGTTAGCTGAAACCACGATGAATCCGGAAAAACGAACGCTGCTGCGTGTACGCCTCGAAGACGTTGTGGAAAGCGACGCCATCTTCACCACGCTGATGGGCGAGGATGTTGAAAGCCGCCGCAAGTTTATCGAAGACAACGCGCTGGAAGCGAAGAATATCGACGTCTAGTGCGGGACGAGCTCGTCTTTCTCAACCTTGCCATCGCGTACCGTGATGATCCGGTGCGCGTGCATGGCAATGTCATGTTCGTGGGTGACCACGATGATCGTATTGCCTTCCTGGTAGAGCCGTTCGAATAACGCCATGATCTCGACGCCAGTGGCGCTGTCCAAATTGCCGGTGGGTTCATCGGCCAACAGAATCGAGGGGTTGTTGACCAGCGCTCGCGCGATTGCCACGCGCTGCCGCTGGCCGCCGGACAACTCATTGGGCTTGTGGTCCATGCGGTTGGTTAAGTCCACCTGGGATAGAGCCTTTTTCGCCCGGGCGGTACGCTCCGCAGCCGGCGTGCCGCTGTAGATCAACGGCAACTCTACATTATGCAGAGAAGAAGCGCGAGGCAAAAGGTTAAACGTCTGGAATACGAAACCGATTTCCTTGTTCCGGATGCGCGCCAGTTCGTCGTCGCTGAGCGTGCTCACCAGATGGCCGTTGATGTAGTATTCGCCCTTGCTGGGCGTATCCAGACATCCGATAAGATTCATGAGAGTGCTTTTGCCCGAACCTGAGGGACCCATGATGGCGACATACTCGCCGCGTTTGATTTCAATATCGACGCCGGAAACCGCGTTGATGGTCTGGTCACCCATCACGTAGGTCTTCCATAGATCGAAAGTACGGATGACGATATTGTCGCGTTTGAGTTGCTCGGCGCGGCTGAGGGACAGATCTGCTGTGGCTGCTGGCATGATGTTCAGGTCCCTAGGTCGTCGTCTTTACCGGCGGCGTGTTGTCTACTTTGACGGCAGTATCGTTCCGAAGAGTGCGGATTACCTGATACGTGCCGGTGACAATTTCGTCACCTTCCTTCAAACCCGCAGTTACTTCAATATCAGTTGCGCCGGTAATCCCCGTCTCCACCTTACGGAAAGCGGCTTTACCGTTCGCTATCACGAACACGCCCTGAATTTCTTCTTTGTTGGCCTTCTCTTCAGCCGGGCTCAGTTTGGGCTGAACGACCTTGGGGTCCTTTGGCTTTGGTCCAAGATCGCCCTTCTGACGGACGGTGAGAGCCTGGATCGGAATCGTAAGAGCCTGCACACGGGTTGCGGTCGTAATCTTGGCGGTGGATGAAAGACCGGGCCGTAGGTCCTCGGGAGGATTGTCCAGCGCTACCACTACTTTGAAATCCTTCGCTTCCTGATTCGATGTGGTGCTCTGCGACGCGGCGAGGCCGGTGGACCGCACGATCGCCGTGTTGCCGATCTCGATCACATGGCCCTTGAAGATCTGATTGGGGATGGCATCAATTGTCACGTCGGCAAGTTGACCCAGTTTCACGTTCACGATGTCGGTCTCATCCACTTTTACTTCGGAAGTGATGATCGACATATCGGCGATCGTCATGATGGTGCTGCCCGCGGAATTCTGGATTCCTTGAACGACGGATTCACCGACTCGCACGGGCAGGTTGGTCACGACGCCGTCAAGAGGAGCGTAGGAATCGAACTTCTTCAGCACATCATTGTAGCGGGTAAGGTTCGCGCGAATCTGCGCGACGTGCCGTTGAGCGGAAGCTGTTGAAGCCGCGGACTGAGCCAATTGAGCCTTGGATTGCGCCAAGCGGGCCTCTGAGACTGCTACCGCCGCCTTCATCCCATCGAAAGTCGCCTTCCGTTGATCGAAATCCTGGCGGGCAATCAGATGTTGATTGAAGAGCTCAGTTCCACGCCTGAATTCCACTTGCGCCTTCTCGAGATCGGCTTTCGATTGGTCGATGGTAGCTAGCATGGTGTCCACATTGGTTTCGGAGGCCTTTTGCGCAGCTTCGCTGGCGGCGGCGTCGGCCTCGGCGGAAGCCAGGGTCGCCTTCTGAGCGGTCACGTCCGCCTCGGGCTGCACGTTCTCGATCCGGGCCAGCAGCTGGCCTTTCTTGACGTGATCGCCCTCTTTGACAAGAATCTCCGTCAGATCGCCCTGCGCATTGGCGCCGATATTGATGTAGTTCTTGGGTTTGATTTCGCCCGATGCGGTTACGATGCTGGCAAGATCCTGTTTCAAAGCATGGCCCGTCTGAACGGTGACGATACCTCGCTGGCTATACTTCACGCTGGCGAAGACACCTGCCCCAACCATCAGGAGCACCACGATCCCAATGACGATTTTCCACTTAGTTTTCAAGACAACGGCTCCTCAGGGGTTCAAACGCAGAACAGCACCGGTTTGTTCAATTCATTATAGCTGGCGGAAATTTTTACCTGGTTTTCAGCCACTTGGTGCTGACAGGCGCGGCATTTTCGCAATGCAAGGAATCGAATGAACCGGAAGAGATCTGGGCGCAGGCGTTTTCGCGAGCCGTACGTTCCGCGGTCTCTTTCAATCGCGCAGAGGCGATGCGGCAGGAAGACTGTCCTTTGTAGCTCATGCAAACTTCGACGCGAAAGTCCTGATTTCCCATCGTGGTGTAGACAATCGCGCCAAGAATCGCGACGGCGAGCAGAATACCGATGAGTGCCGGCTTCCTCAAGCGAAAAAATTCCCCATCTTGCGGAATTTCGCATAGCGCTGCTGAATCAGTTCGTTAGACGAAAGCTTCTTCAGTTCAGCGAGTGAATTAATCAGCACAGCCTTGAGATTCCCCGCAGCGGCCGCGGCATCTTCCTGCGCGCCACCGAGCGGCTCGGGCACCACGCCATCGATCAGGCCGAGACGGAGCAGATCCTCCGCCGTCAACTTGAGAGCGGCGGCCGCCTGTTCGGCCTTTGCCGAATCGCGGTAGATGATCGCTGCGCAGCTTTCGGGCGAAATCACGCTATACACGGCGTTTTCCAGCATGAAGACATGATTGCCGACGCCGAGGGCCAGCGCACCGCCGCTGCCGCCTTCGCCGATGCAGAACGCAACAACAGGTACGGGTAGACGCGCCATTTCCCGCAGATTCCGCGCGATAGCCTCGGCTTGGCCGCGCTCTTCGGCGTCGATTCCGGGATAGGCTCCCGGCGTATCCATGAGCGTAACGACCGGACGGTTGAACTTCGCCGCCAACTGCATGACGCGAATCGCCTTCCGGTAGCCTTCCGGCTTGGGCATGCCGAAATTACGATGAACCTTTTGCTTGGTGTCGCGGCCTTTTTGCTCGGCTACAACCATGACCGAAGCATTATTGAGGGTAGCCATGCCGCAGACTATGGCCGGATCGTCGGCAAAGAGGCGGTCGCCATGGATCTCCTGAAAATTGGTGAAGATCTTCTCGATGTAGTCGGTGGCGTGCGGCCGCTTGGGATGGCGGGCCAACTGAACACGCTGCCAGGCGGGATGCTGCTTCGAGATTTCCTCAGGAGACGATTGCGGTTGCATTTAGGCGATCTCTTCAGGATAACGCCTAATTTGCCAGCACCTCGAAGGTGTCGGGGCCGCAGATGCGCTCAATCTCGGCCTTGAATTCGCGATCTGGCTTCACCTTCGCCTCAATGTCCAGGGTCACGGAGAAGTCCCGTGGATTTTCCAGGCGGAGACGAACCTGTGTGTTGCCCTGTTTCCTTTCGAAAAGTTCACGAAGCGCCGCGGCTTTGTCCGGAACGCCATTGCGATTCAGGAAAACCTTGATCGAGATCAGCGTCGGCACCGAAACCCGCACCAAGTCGAGAGGGATGACTTCTTGCACCGAAATCTTCGTAGGCGAGCTGTCTTCCGGAAGGGCCAGGCCTCGCACCAAAACCGCCTGGTCTTCCACCAGGGACGCCGCCAGCCGTTCATACTGGGTCGTGAAGACCATCGCTTCCGTGCTGCCCAGACGGTCTTCGAGTTGCATCGACGCCCATGGCTTCCCATCCCGATTGCGCCGTTTCTGGATCGAAGTCAGTACGCCGCAGATCGCCAACTCCGCGCCCTTCGCCAGACCTTCAAGCGTGGATGAATTCTGCTTGCCGACTTCTCGAATCTTCTCTTCGTACTGGTCCAGAGGATGGCCTGTTACGTAGAAGCCCAGCATCTCCTTTTCGCCCAGCAGGCTCTCTCTGGCCGTCCAACCAGGAACGTTTGGTAGAGCCTTTTCCACATGCTCCTCTTCGCCGGCGAACATGCCGAAGAGACCTTCCTGGCCACTCACCAAATCCCGCTGTGCGCGCTGTCCGGATTCCATGGCGCCTTCGACCGCGGCGAAAAGCTGAGAACGCATGCCGGAAAGCCCGTCCATCGCGCCGCCTTTGATCAGGCTTTCGATCACGCGCCGATTCAACGCGCTGAGGTTCACCTTCTCGCAGAATTGATGGATGGAGCTGAATCGGCCGCATTCCTTGCGAGCGGCAACGATCGCTTCGATCGCGCCTTCACCCACGTTCTTCACCGCGCCCAGGCCGAAGCGGATGGCCTCACCATCCGGCGTGAAATTGCGATCGCTGGCATTCACGTCAGGCGGCAGAACCTTGATGCCCATGTCGCGGCATTCGTTGATGTACTTCACGACTTTGCTGACGTTGCCCGTTTCGGAGGTCAGCAGCGCGGCCATAAAATCAACCGGGAAATGGGCCTTCAAGTAGGCCGTCGCAAAGGCCAGGAACGCATACGCGGCGCTATGGGATTTGTTGAACCCGTAGCCTGCGAACTGTTCCATCAAGTCGAAGATTTTCTCGACCTTCTTCTGCGCATAGCCATGCTCAAGGCCGCCCTCGACGAAGCGATCGCGCTGCTTGGCCATCTCCTCGGCCTTTTTCTTGCCCATGGCGCGGCGCAGCAAATCCGCGTCGCCGAGCGAATAACCGGCGATGCGGCTCGAAATCTGCATCACCTGCTCCTGGTACAGGATGACGCCGTAGGTCTCTTCCAAAATCGGCTTGAGGTCCGGCAGATCGTAGACCACGGCTTTGCGGCCATGCTTGCGCTCGATAAAGTCGTCGAGCATGCCGCCCTGGATCGGCCCGGGGCGATAGAGCGCGTTCAATGCGGTGAGGTCTTCGAGGCGGCTGGGCTGGTATTTGCGGAGAATATCGCGCATCCCAGGAGATTCGAACTGGAAGATGCCGCTGGTGAAGGCCTTGCAGAACACTTCGTAGCTCTTCGGATCGTCCAGCGGCAGGTCTTCCAGCACCAACTGCACGCCGTGGCGCTTCTCGATCAACTTCAGCGCGTCGTCGATCAGCGTGAGCGTTGTCAGTCCCAGAAAATCCATCTTGAGCAGCCCGAGCTTGTCGAGGCCGTTCATGTCGTACTGGGTGACAATTTCGTCCTTGCCGGTCTTGTAGAGCGGGACGAGTTGCTTCAATGGTTGAGGCGCGATCACCACGCCCGCTGCGTGAACGGACGAATTGCGAGCCAGGCCTTCGAGCGTTACCGCAACATCGAGCACGTCTTTGATGCGCGGATCCTTGTTTGCCGCTTCCTGAAAGCCGGGCTCCATCTCGAAAGACTTGCGCAACGAGATATTTAAAACGCCTGGCACCAGCTTTGTGACCTTTTCCACGTCGCCATAGGCCAGGTCGAGCACGCGGCCGACATCCTTAATCACGCCGCGCGCGCCCAGCGTATTGAACGTAATGATCTGCGCTACCTGTTCGCGCCCATACTTCTGCGTGACGTATTGAATCACCTCGCCGCGCCGGTTCATGCAGAAATCGATATCGATATCGGGCATGCTCACGCGCTCGGGATTCAGGAAGCGCTCGAAGAGCAGACCGTACTGCAGGGGGTCGATGTCAGTGATCTGCATGACGTAGCTCACCAGGCTGCCGGCTGCCGAGCCGCGTCCGGGACCCACAGGGATCTTCATGTTTTTCGAGAAAAAGATGAAATCCCAGACGATCAGGAAGTAGCCAGAAAACTTCATCTGCTGGATCATCTTGATCTCGAAATCGAGGCGCTCCGCGTAGGCTTCAAGCGGGCATTTGAGCTTCCCTTGCGCGGCCAGCGCTTCGAGACGTCCGCGCCGCTTCTCAAAGCCCTCTCTCGCTACGAATTCGAAGTAGGTATCGACTGTGTGTTCTTTCGGAACATCGAAGCGGGGGAACGGCTCCTTGACCTTTTCCAGCTTCACCTGGCAGCGCTGCGCGATCTCCCAAGGCCGGTTGACCGCGTCTTCCATCTCACTGAACAACGCCATCATTTCGGCCCGCGACTTCAGATAAAACTCCGGATGAGTGAAGCGCATCCGCTTTTCGTCCGACATCGTTTTGCCGGTCTGGATGCACATCAGAATCTCGTGCGCCCGGGCATCTTCTTTGCGCAGGTAATGCGAATCGTTCGTGGCGACCAGCGGGATGCCGGTCTGCGCCGACATCCGGTTCAGATGCGGGATCACCACCTTGTCCTGATCCAAGCCATGGTCTTGCAATTCAAGGAAAAAATTCTCCTTTCCGAACATGTCCCGGTAGTCATGCGCCAGCTTCAGGCCCTCGTCGTAACGCTCGGCCATCAGCGTTTCGTTGATGTCGCCGCGAAGGCATGCGGAAAGCGCGATGAGTCCCTTCGACTTCGCTGCGAGCAGTTCCTTATCGATGCGCGGCTTGTAGTAGAAGCCTTCCAGATAAGCGGTGGAAACCAGGTCGATCAGATTCCGGTAGCCTTCCTGGTTCTCGCAAAGCAGCACCAGGTGGTTATAGCGGTCCGTATCCGAGCGCGTCTTGTGACCTTTTTGCGAAACGTACACTTCGCATCCAAGCACCGGATGAATGCCCTTCTCCTTGGCTGTGTTGTAGAACTGGACGGCGCCGAAAAGGTTGCCATGGTCGGTCATGGCGATGGCGGGCATCTTCTGCTGCGAGGCGATCTCCATCAGTTGCGAGATTTCGCAGGCGCCGTCGAGCAGCGAATAATCGGTATGACAATGCAGGTGTACGAACGGGGTTTCGGCCATAGGGGACAACAGGAGAGGAAACTTCTATTTTAGTTTGAGTTCGGCCATGACGCTCGAGATCAATTCCTTGGCGTCGGTAATCGATTTCGAAATTACCTGGATATCCATCGCTGGCTTGCCCGGTTGCCGCGCGCTCTGGCAATAGACACCATGCTGGCCGACCAGTATTAAGGCGTCAGTGAGCACATCGAGCGTCACCGCTAAGCGCCCGCGAGGCACGCCCATCATGAACTCATGCTTCTCCAACTCCTCCTTGCGTTCCTGATAGACGTTCATTGTCATTTATTCTAGGTCTATCTTAGTAGGTCTATCTTAAAGACATATGGTTATTCCCAAGTGGCCGGTCTCCGGTGAGCGCGAAAGGGAGTTGATCGGCGAAGTGCTCGAAAGCGGCCAGTGGGGCGGTTTTCACGAGATTGTCGGACGTTTTGAGCGCGCGTTTGCGGAATTTCAGCATTGCCGATACGGGGTGAGTGCGTTCAACGGAACCGTGACGCTCGAAATGGCGCTTGAGGCTATGGGAATTGGGGCTGGGGATGAGGTGATCCTTCCCGCCATCTCATTTGTCTCGACGGCGACCGCGATCTCACAGGTGGGAGCACTGCCCGTGTTCGTCGACATCGAACCGTACAGCTTCAACATCGATCCGGACCGCGCGTCTGCTGCGATCACGCCTCGCACCAAGGCACTGATGGTGGTGCACTTCGGCGGTCCAATGGCGAATATGGACCGGCTTTGTGCGCTAGGCTTGCCGATCGTTGAAGACGCCGCGCATTCTCAGGGCGCGGAGTGGAAGGGGCAGCGTGCGGGAAGCTTCGGTCTTGTAGCGTCGTTCAGCTTTCAAAATGGCAAAGTGATGACATCGGGTGAGGGCGGAATCCTCACGACCAATGATGAATCGATCGCGAAAAAACTGCGAGCGATTGCTAACACGGGCCGTCGCGAAGGGGAGGGCTTCTTCTTCCACTACACTCTGGGTTCGAACTACCGCATCACCGCCTTGCAGGCGGCGGTGCTCATCGCTCAAATGGAACGCCTGCCGGAGCAGAATGCCCGCCGCGCGCAGTACGCAAAGATTCTGCGGGAACAGACGGCGGAGATTCCCGGGCTTACGTGGCAACAGATTCCGGAAGAGGCTCAGGTTCACACCAATTACCTGACGCTCGGCCGAATCGACGCGGCGAAGCTTGGGGCGAGCCGCGACGAGTTCCATCGCCACGTTACCGCGGCGGGTATTCCGTGTACGCCCTTCTATCCGCATCCTCTGTACGGGAATCCTCTTTATCGCACGGGCGGGTGTCGCGTTGAGCCGTGCCCTGTGGCGGAAGCTTGCGTTCAAGATGCGTTCTGGTTCCCCCACCGGTTGCTACTGGGGTCGGACGACGACGCACGGGAACTGGCCGGCATTTTGTGTGGCGTCGCCCAGCCCGTTTTATCCGGGAAGAGCTAGTTTAGCTCCTTGGCTTCTCGTTGACATGGTCCACTACGATGACCGGTATGGAGTGTTTTTGCTTCACTAGTTTCAGGCCCAATTCCTTTTCAAGCGCCTCAAAAGCCGTGATGTCGTTGGAGTCGGAAGCCTCGGTGATCGCTCCTGGCTGCGCGTTTGGAACTGCACCAGCCGGCGGCGGCGTATGCAAGTTGTTCTTGGACGTCCAGCCCATCACGAAATCCCACCCGCCCTCGAGGCCCGTAGCATCCACAATCGGGTGATCGATGTACGCATTCGCCATCTGCTGGAAGTTCTGCGCCAACTCGGCCATCGTGGTGTTCTTGCACCCGATCATCACCGGAATGCTCGAAACCGGCTTCGCCGCGTTCGGATCGGGCCTGCAACCGGAGCGTTCGGATTCTTCGGCCTTCGTCATCTTGGGTTTGCCTTTCCCTACGGTAAGGGCGTAAACAGTGACCTCTCGATTCTCGATATGAGTCTTCAATTCGAACTCGTCCACCAACAAACCGCGGAGCATCTCCAAACCTACGCTCAAGGGCGGCGGCAAGGGGCGTCCCCCGACAATATTCGGCGCGCCTTCGCCCGTGGCGGGCACCTTGGCCAGGATGTCCCAATGCTGTGTCTCCGCCGATTTCGGGAGCCCGATCACGACGTCGTCTGCAACGTTCGGCGTCACCTGCAGTGCCATCGCGATCAACGATCGCAGCGTGCCGCCGGCTTTCATCTGGCTGCCGCCGGTGTAAAGGAGCCCGTTCATCGGACGTCCGTTGGGGTCCGAGGGCTTAATCGTTGCCGCTTCGAACCGCGCTTCCGCCAGCACCAGGCTTGTCGAAGCCCCAGCGGGATTCGCGCCCGGTTTACGATTGACGCTGACAATGGCCAACGACGGCAGCGGAACGTTCTGCACTTCCAGCTTCAGTCCTAGTTGCTTCGACACGGCGTCGAAAACCGAAATGCCGTCCGGTCCTTTCACCGCAAGCGCTCCGCGGCCCGTCCACTCAAGGTCGAAGTCCCACGTGCCCTCGAGATTGGTCGAATCGACGACATCGTGATCCAGGTAGCCGCCCGCCATTTGGCGCAGGTTCTCGCCGATCGCCTGGGAGGTCAGATTATGACAGGTAACTTTGATGTTCGGTTGCGAGGCCAGGTCGCCCGGCGCGCCGCCGCCGCCCGATTGCTGTTGGGGTTGACATCCCGGCGTGCCCGTTCCCGCGGAGGATTTTAGCTTCGATCCGCCCTTGCCCACGGTCATGACGTAACGCGGCACCGGGCTGGTGCCGTTGCGGACCACCAGGTTGAAGCGTTCCGCCAGCAAGGCTTGCAGCATCAACTTGGCTGTCGCGGGAGTTGTGCCCTCAGGGACCTTTGCGATCACATCGTAGAGTTCGGAACTCACCCAGCCCGGCCCCCCCGAAACGCTGTCCGCTTTCACGCCGTACGCCGCCTCGATCAGTTCAAGCATGGTCGCGTCGCGGTTCGAATACCGGCCACCGCGCAGTACCCCGCCGAAGTTCTGCGCAAAGCCCTGTGCCGTCTTACTGACGCGTACTTCCGCGATCTCGAATTTCGGCTGCTGAGCCAGGGAGCTGGAGCTGGCCGTTACCAGCAAGCTAAGGAAGGCGATCGTTTTCATGCTGAGACCCTCGATTCTCATTTCATGACGTACCACCATGCCATTTGGTTGGACCTGCCTCGCATTCTATTTTCCGGCCATCAGGATGGTAAACGATCCCGGTATAGCCGCTCCCGCGATTTATCTCCGGCCGTCACTGTACCATCCCTAAATAACGGTTGTTGAAGGCCCCAGGCGCGCCGGCCACACAATCTCTGCGGGGCCGGCGGGGACCGGGGCAGACCGGCGACCAATCTCCGAGTGGCCGACGATCCACCCGGAACCAGTTACGGTACTTCGACAGATAGCGCGTTATGCGACAAGTTAATCGACG
>Ga0302325_10024111_pt1 | contig 12666 bp, 12 predicted proteins | sample Palsa_T0_2_FD_201948 | JGI IMG/M metagenome (GOLD analysis project Ga0302325, IMG submission 201948) | Peat permafrost microbial communities from Stordalen Mire near Abisko, Sweden - Palsa_T0_2 | ecosystem: Environmental > Terrestrial > Soil > Palsa > Peat permafrost | place: Sweden: Abisko...
GAGATGGCAACGAAGTTGGCAAAGGCACTCCGCAAGCAGAAGCATCTGAGTACCTTCGCCGCCAAAGACATCCTGCGCGCCTCCGCGCTGCCACTGCTCGCAGCCGATGACTCGGAGGTGTCGGCCGACCTCGAAAAGGTGAAGCACGGCGAGAAGCTCTCACCAGTTCTTCTCGCAGAGGGAGATCCGTTGTGGGTCGCCGACGGCTACCACCGCATCTGCGCGAGCTATCACCTGAACGAGAAGGAACTGGTGCCTTGTCGGATCGTGCCTCGTTGACGCTGAAGACTTCGTACCTCAGGCGCCAGGTTGAGGTGGCCGCCATGACAATGAGACCCACACCACGGCACGCACGATCCACCGGACCAATCCGGGCTGATGGTGCACGTAACAATATGACCGGGATCCGCGTTGCCGACATCGCATTCCATCGGGGAGCTCAGGCCAGGATCTCGCGGCCTGATTCTCGTAGACCTGGGTGAATTGCGTCACGACACCTCAGATCGGGTAGAGACCAGTCATGAATCGGGACGCGGCCGCGCCCAAGGGGAACATTGCATGGCGAATGAAGGAGCCAGCGGGACTGGTCCATTCTCCTTCCCAACGAGACAGGGTGCGCCGGTCGAGCGACCTGTTGCTCGCTGTCTTTGCGTTACTTGTCATTGTACTGGTCCTCGTCTCGATCAGGACACTCCCGACTGGCAGCACGGAGCTGTCAAGTGACGTGTCGCGTTGGTTGCGCCATATTCCGCGGTGGCTGTCCTCTGCAGCCGAAGTCATTGCGGCACTGGGGTGCATTGCCGTGGTCGTCGTCGCCTCCATCGCCCTCGTGCGCACGGACGTTCGAAGTGCGGTAAATGCGCTGATTACTGCCGCGGTGGCGGCGATCGGGGCGATCGTCGCCACGAGCATCTGGCGTAGCGAGGATGGTGCGGTCGCAGCAGCGGTGCTCCATCACAGCAATCCGACCATTTTTGTGGTCGATACCGCCCTGGTGGCACTTCTGGTGGCGACTGATCTCGGACGGCGCTCGCGCTGGACCAGGTGGTATCTCCTCTCGGGTGCCGGACTTCTTCTGGCGGGTCTCGCCGTCGACTCACTGACGCCTTTTGCCGTCGTCATCGTTCTGTTTGGGGGACTGTTCTTCGGTTGGGCGATGCGCTGGTTACTCGGCGCGCCCTCAGTTCGGCCGAGCATTCCCGAGCTCATCAACTGGCTCTCGGAATACCGCCTCTCGGTCAGCGGCCTCGAAGAGACCGACACTGATGTATCTCATCTGGTCGGAGGCCTGAAAGATGGGACCTCGATTGACATTCGGATGGCAAACCGAGACACCCGGGGATCGGGGTTGGTTCGACGCCTATGGACTCTGGTCCGTCTGCGTCAGGTCGTCGTCGGGCACGTGGCGCTCAGCTCCCGCTCCCAGTTGGAGCAGTTGTCGCTGGCGAGCCTTATCGCGGACGGCGGGGGAATTCTCAGCCCGAAGATGCTCTTGTTGAATGAAACGCCGAGCGAGACACTCGTGCTGGTCATGGCGAGACCGACTGGCACCGAACTGGAAGGCGATGCCAGTCTCCGGAATGCAAAGAGCCTGTTCGCGGCCTTGCGTGCCCTGCATGATGCCGGGATCGCCCATCGGGATCTTCGGTTGCCCAACTTACTCATCTCTGATGACTGTGCCGGCTTCTCGTCGCTCGACGCCGCCATTCCTGGAGCAGGTGAACTCGTGCGCCGGCTCGATGTCGCACAGCTCCTCACGACCCTGGGTCGGTTGGTCGGACCAGCCGACGCAGTGGAGGCGTTCCGCAGCGCCTACCAGCCCAAGGATGAAAGCGTCATCATCGCCATCCTTCAACCGATCGCGCTCGCTCCGTGGGGATGGGCCGCCATGCGAGAGGCTCGGGGCTGCGTGGCCGAGGTCCGCACCCAGCTGCTCGGAAACGAAGAGGCACCCCCGGTCGCTCGTCTCGAGAGGTTTCGCTGGCACACCGTGGCCAGTGCTGTCGCGCTGACAGTTATCGCCTTTTTGTTCATCGGCCAGTTCTCCAAGGTCGACCTGCTCGGCGCCCTTCGTCATACCAAACTCGGTTGGTTCGTGGTCGCGTTGTTGGGTTCGGCGCTCACGTACTTCGCTGCTGCGGCCAACCTGGCGGCCTTCGTACCGAAGCGGCTCTCCCTTATTCGCGGCTCCTTCGTCCAGTTGGCGACCGCGTACGTCGGCGTCGCCATGCCGCCGACAGTGGGACATGTCGCCGTCAACTCTCGCTATCTCACTCGACAGAACGTCGACACGAATTCGATCGCAGCGGCCGTTGCGCTGTCACAGATTGTGAACGTGGTCACCACAGTCCCTTTGTTGATCGTCCTGGGACTCCTCACCGGTTCGGGAATCAGTCGGTTCAAAATCGTGCCTGGAGCCGACGTTCTCATCGGCCTGGCCGCTATTGCCGCCCTCGTGGGATTCCTTCTTCTCATCCCTCAGACTCGCGTCCGATTCGCGCAAACGGTGTGGCCTCATATTCAAGGAGTGTGGCCGCGTCTGATCTCGGCCGTCTTTCAGCCCCTGCGCCTCGCGGCAGGCATCGCGTCCAATCTTTTGCTCACACTGGGGTACCTCATCGCCTTTCTTGCGTCCCTCCATGCTCTCGGCGCCCATCCGGCGATCCTTCCCGCGGCAATCGTGTACCTGGCCGGAAACACGGTCGGATCGTTCGCGCCTACTCCAGGAGGGCTCGGGGCAATTGAGGCAGTCCTCACCGCTGGCCTTACGGCTATCGGGGTCCCGGCGCACGAGGCAATACCGGCTGTCCTGATCTTTCGGATCGCCACGTTCTGGCTGCCCATACCGGCCGGATCGCTCTCCTACTCGATGCTTCGACGCAACGGTACGCTCTAGGTAGTAACCCCAGCGTCCCGGATCGCCTGCCTCGACGCGGGCCGGGCGTTCGAGTTGCTCGTTGAGCTCGCCACCTGCCCGAACCTCCTGGTGGCTGAGTTTTCGAAATTTGCCTGCTCGCCGAACTGACGCCGTTCACATCGCGTTGATACAGCGCGGCCATTTTTGATCTCGCATTGATAGGAGCGGCATCAGAGTGAGCGACATGGCTCCAGCTGGAGAGGCGAACTTCACCCCGATCTGCAGTTTGGTCCCGCGACAGCGGTCCACACTGAAAGGACGAATCGAGACGGTCGCCCTTCACCTGTGGCCGGCGACCTCGTACAGAGTTGAACTCGGTGATGGAACAGGAATAGTGTCCCTCCGTTTCGCCGGACGAAGGTCCCTTCCCGGCTTTGAGCCGGGACGCTGGCTCGGTGTCGAAGGCACCCCGGCCGAGATTTTGGGGCAACTGGTGATACTCAATCCGCTCTACTGCTTTTGTGCAGCGCGGCAAGGACCTGCTGCCTCGGAAGAGGCGACGGCTGAAGCGGACATTCTCTAAGATGGTGCCGTCCAAAGGAGGCACCATTGAGTGATTACGACGTACGAATGGTCGTGCTGTCAACCGACGACCTCGACGAATCGATCCGGTTCTACACCGAAACCCTCGGGATGTCGCTGAAGTTTCGCGATGGGGCCCACTACGCCGCCCTCGACGGTGGGTCGATCACTCTGGCGCTGGCGACCGCGGTGGACCACCCGATGCCCGGCCACGTCGTCGTCGGCATCAAGACCGCCGATGTCGACGCCGCCGCGGAGGCTATTGAGGCCAACGGCGGTGCCATTGTCAAGGGACCGTACAACGACGCACACGAACGCCGAGCCGTGGTCTACGACCACAAGGGTAACGGCCTGGTCTTCTACAGTCCGCTGCCCCGGTGAATGAGGCACGTTCCCGCGCCTTCTCGCCGTGAGCCGGCCTGAGGCCAACGCCGCGTCACGGCTCGTGACCGGTTGACCGTCTGGCGCCACGGCGGCCCACGCGGTGGCGAACTCGATGTCGGGTGTGGTGATCTTGGCGTGCGGACCCATGAATCTCCACGACTTTTCCCCGGACGAGGTGGCCATGACAACCAGCCAGGAAATACCGATGAAGGGCGGCCCACTCGCCCGATACGAGCAGGGTGTCATCGACCGCATCAACAATTTCAACGACCCTCACCAGGAATGGCGCCGTCTCTGTTCGGAACTGCTCGGCACGTTCCTCCTCGTGTTGGTTGCCGCCGGCGCGGGAATGATGGGCCATGCCTTCCCCGGGGTGATCAGTCGCCAAGCGGCCGTCGTGGCTCCGGCCCTGATGGTCATGGCGATCATCTTGTTCATGGGCAAGGTGTCCGGCGCGCACCTGAACCCGGTCGTCAGCATTGCGTTCGCACTGCGCCGCGATTTCCCGTGGTGGAGGGTACCGGGTTACATCGTGGTGCAACTCGTAGGTGCCACGCTGGGCGCCCTCTTCCTGCACGCCGTCATCAATGTCTCGGCCGTCTACGGTTCCAACTATCCGGCCCACAGCTATTCGGACATCGCTGCGTTCGGGATGGAACTGATTCTGACCATGGGACTGGTGAGCGTGATCCTCGGTACCGCCTCGGGGGCCCAGAACGTCGGCATCCTCGGTGCTTTCGGGGTGGCGGGCTACATCGCGTTGGCGGGGCTGTGGGCGAGCCCCATCTCGGGCGCCTCCATGAACCCTGCCCGCACCTTCGGACCCGATCTGGTGGGCGCACGCTTCACCGGGTACTGGGTCTATGTCGCCGGCCCGCTCGCCGGCGCCGTGCTGGCGGTCGGCATCGCCTTTGTCCTCCGGGGCAGCAGTGACAGGGCGGCTGCAGGAGCGGCCCAAGGCGACCTCTTCCCCGAGGTCGAGACTTCCTCGCCCTGACCCGCACTAGCTGGCATCGGGCCACCCACCTCGATGGAGGATCATCGGGTGCCAGGGCAGCGCACTGGTCGGGTCCGCCACCAAGCGTTTCGTGTGTCCGAGGTACGGCTTTGTCCCGCGCCAGCAACCCTCGGGAGGAGCGAGACCCACCGACACTGCGCTGGGTTGCGCCAGGACAGCGTCGAGTGCGGCCCGCAGATCCTTGTCCTTCGGCCGTGCGGCCCCCTGCCGGTACCCGTCCAGGGCGTGGAGGCCGCTGGGTGTGAGGGAAAGGGCGCGCCCGGACGCGGCGATGGCCAGACCCTTTCGCTGCAGGTAACCGGCCGCCATGGCGATACCCTCCTTCGAAAGCCCGGTCAGGGCCGACAGATCGCGGATACGGACGGTATCGGCGCCCACGACGCGCAAAATGTTCGCTCCGAGCGGGAGTGAGACCTCCGAATGCAATTCGTGATCGACCGTGAAGGCCGTCAGCACCTGACCAAGCAGCACGACCAGGGGTCGTTCGGCATCCACGGCTCCACCGTCGACGATGACGTGCGTGTTGAAGCCATCAGAGGGGTGGACTTCCGGCGGGGACCACGGCATAGGGGTTACGGCCGCCATCAGAGCGTGGCGCGACGCGTCGATCACATCGGCGCCGAAACGCGCTCGCCACCGCTCCTCGACGTCCTGCACGACGCGCGGCCACAAGCGACGGGCGTACGCCCCGGCCCGGGTCGGGCGCAAGACAACGTCACCCTTGACACCGCGGTGGCTGCCATAGCCGTCCCGCCGCGTTCCGCCCACCTCACCGACCGAGATCCAGCCCCACCGCTCCAGCCCGCCGATATTGCACTCGGCGCGGGCACGACTGCGGAGCTCGTCGACCGAGATGCCGTCCTCGTCAATGAACCGCAGGCCGTTGGTCCACATCGGCAGTGAGACACGAAAGAGCCTACCTACCCGCTCGGAGGAGGCCTCCTCAAAGGCATTGTCGACCTCAATGGTGTGGGCGATCCACACCCAGGACAAGAGCGTGGTGAGCGGCAGCTGCTCCGGCACCATACAATTATGGTCGAACGATCCCGCTGAGGTGCAGCTGTCGTCATCACTCTCTTTTGGCCGCGGCGCGCATATGAGCCCGGACTTCGCCCACCGGGAAACCCGTCACGACCGTGGGCCCGACCGCACGCGCCATTGCCGACCGCGGCAAACCGAACGTCGGAGCGAGCTCCCCAAAGTATGCACCTGGGGCGATTTCGCTCACGACCTCTTCGGCGCCGTCGTCCCGCTGCCGAACCAGTTGGATGAGGCCGGACTCGACGGTGTAGACCAACGCTCCCGGCTCCCCTTGCCGAAAGAGAACCTCGCCGTCCGCCAGGCGCCGATCCTCCTCGACCGTGGCGGCGTGGGCGACCCGAGGACTCAGCTCGACGATGCGATCGGCGAGCGGGAGTAGCCGCTCATCGTGCGTCGCGATGATGACGGCGCGGTCAGCATCAGCGAGATCCCGGAGGGTCTTGAGCACGCCCTCGACCTGGATGTAGTCGAGGTGAGCGGTGGGTTCGTCGGCGAGAACGACCGGGGGGTCGAGGGCCAACGCACGTGCGATGGCGACCCGTTGTTGCTGACCTCCGGACATCGACCCAGGTCGGTGGTTCATCCGGTCTCCCAGGTCCATCATCTCGAGGAGGTGCTCGGCGCGCTCGCGCCCCGCGGTTCGGGATTGGCCCGCAGTGCGGCAAATGATTTCGATGTTCTCACGGGCACTCAGCGAGGGGATGAGGTTGAAGGCCTGGAACACGACGCCGACCGACGTTTGACGATACCGGGTGAGTGCCCTGTTCCCCAGCCCGACCACCTCGGCATCGCCGACGCGGATCGATCCCGACAGCGGCCGGAGAAGCCCTGCGATCGCCGACAACAGCGTCGACTTCCCACAACCACTCGCACCGAGGAGCACCGTGAGCTCCCGCTTGTCCACATGGAGAGTGAAATCGTTCAGCGGCCTGACCTTGTACCCACCGCTGGAGTACTCGACGGTGAGGTCGGTCACCTCCAGCAGGCTCATTTCCCGCCTCCGAACGCGATCGCAGGATCAACGCGCGCCGCCCTACGGGCAGGCGGGATGCTGGCCACGACCCCGATGATCACTGCGACGACAGGGACGGCGAGGTAGTTCGATGGGGCGAGGCGGACGGCCATCTGCGAAGTGCCGGCCATCGGTATTTCGACGAGGATCCCCACGGCGGCTGCACCGAGCGCGATGAGAACCGCTTGGATCACGAGTCCGGAGAAGAGATGCGAGCTGGGCGTACCGACGGCCTTGAGGACCGCAAAGTCTCCCCGCCTCTCAAGCGCCGACAGATAGACGATCGCGCCAATGATTCCAGCGGCTACCAGCCACAAAAGGTACTCAATGAGCCTGATCGTCTCGGCCGCCTGCGCCGTCGGGCGTCCGAGGTCAGCGCGCACCTGTGCATCGGTCAGCGACGTGAAGCCGCTGGTCGAACGGATCGGCGTGCCTCTGGCGAGCACGGCGGTGGCCAACGCTTGACCATCGGCTGTCAAAGCGTCGGCTGCGCCTAGGGTGACAAACACAACGGGTTGTCCCGCGAAGTAGGTGACGCCATTGACAAGGCCGTTCACCTTGAACCTCATGCCGTTGAGTGCGATCTCCTGACCCACTTTCACGCCGAGACTCTCATCTACGACGGCAGAATCCCGCTGCCCTAAAGGTCTCCCCTCGGCGACTCGGGGTGACCCTACGCCTCCGGGATCGACGCCGATGAGATTGACCGCCTGCTCGGACGTTACAGAAGGGTTGGTGGAATCGGAGGTCGTGATGGCTCCATCAGTGAGCGCTCTACTGACGAGGATCGGATTCGCCGCCGTCACTCCCGGGATCTGCCGGATCGCCGCTACGTCTCTGGCAGGAAATGGCGCGGCAACGGTGAAGGGTCCAAGACTTCCCGTTGGCACGAACCAGAATCGGGCCCCGAGCGCCCCGACCGTGTTGCTCACTTCGACATTGAAGCTGTTGGCGACGCCGCTGATCATCAACGCGAGGCCGAAGACCAGACCAGTTGCGAAGACTGCCAAGAGGAAACGGCGCGACCGCCATTGGAGGTCCCTAACGCTGGCCAGCCATATTGGCCCGAGGGCGCCGGTCCAGGGATGCCCATGTGCTCCTTGTCCGAGGACTTCCGAACGACTCATCTGGGACTCAGTTGGGACCAACCTGACCGCTCCCAAGGGACCCTCCTTACGCCAACGCCGTCCCTGCAGTGTTGAACGGCCAATGGGAGTTGCCAAGGTGGTTACCCCGCGATCAGTCCACGTGGTAGCACCACTCCCTCGCGGTGAGCCTGGGCTTCAACCAGTCGCGGAACGGACCGAAATTGCGTAACCTGTCGATCGATGGGGCAGGCGGGCGAAGGGGACGTTGCAATGGCAGGGAGCGATCATGTCGACGTAGAGCTCGATCCCTTCCGGGCCGAGGACCATGTCCCTTACGAGCAGCTCCGGACGATGCGCCGCGACTGCCCCGTGGCCCGCATCCCCGTCGGGTGGTTCCTGTCGAGACAGGCCGAGGTGCTCGAGGCCGTTCGCCAGGTGGACACCTTCGTGGCCAGTTTCCGCGCCCCTGGCGTGGTGGTGCCCGAAGAGGAGCAGTTCATCAACGAGATAGTCGAGCCCCGCCACAGCCGGGTGCGAAAGATCATCAATGCCAGCGTCGCGTATCACAAGGCCATGCGCCTCGAGCCGTTCATCCGCGACCTGTGCGACGAGTACCTGGACCCGCTGATCCGCCGTGGTTACGGCGATCTGGTCGCCGACTTCGTGGTGTCCATCCCGGTCAACGTCATCGCCCATCTGATCGGCGTGCCCCGGGAGGACTGGCAGCGGTTTTGGCGCTGGAGCGATGACGTAGTGGAGGGGACCTATCCCACCCTCTACCGCACCGAGCGCGGTGTCGGGCTGGCCGGCGCCCACCCGGAATTCACCGCGTACATCGATGCCCTCATCGCCGCCCGACGGGAGGACCCGACGCCTCCCGACGACTTTCTCACCCGCTTGCTGAAAACCGAGGTCGAGGGCCGGCACCTGTCTGACGTCGCCATACGGACTCAGCTCGTGTTCCTGATCATCTCCGGCAACGAGACGACACGGCACCTCATTGCCAACCTGCTGGCCACATTGGCCACGCGGCCCGACATCTTCGCCACCCTCAAGTCGGACCGCACCCTCATCGAGCGCGCCATCGAAGAGTCGTTGCGCCTCCAGCCCCCGATCCATCTGCTTCTCCGCAACGTCGCCGCCGACACGACCACGCTGGGCCCGGCGATGTGCGAGGGGGAGAAGATCGTGTTCGGCCTGGCCTCGGCCAACCGGGACGAGTCGGTGCATGCCGATCCCGATGAGTTCCGGCTCGACCGGCCGAACTGGCGAGAACATGTTGCGTTCGGCGGCGGCCCTCACGTGTGTCCTGGCTCGGCACTGGCCCGTGTCGAGGCCAAGGTGGTGTTGGAGACCATGCTCGACCGGGTCGACACCCTCGAGGTGGAGGAGGGGTGGACCTGGCGGAAGACGCCGGTGTTCTGGGGGAATGGTCCCGTTGACCTCCCCGTGCGGCTCACCGGTCACTAAAGGGCGCTGGCGCAGCGAAGCGATCAGGCCCCGCCGATCAATGCGCGCGCCTCGGCGAGGCCGACGACACGATCGTGAAGGTCGCCCCCCACCTCGAATCGACCCGACTGTTCGAGCCCGCCGACCCTCACCGGCTCGAAGCCGGCCGTTCGGATCAACTGCCCGACTTCCTCGCCTGCCCGGTCGTCGTCGGTCGCGTAGAAGAGGACCGCCAGCTCCGGCGACCGCTTGCTGGAGGACTCGAAGAGAGCGGCCGACATGGTTCCAAACGCCATGGCCACGCGCGCCCCCGCCGGCAACCACCCGGCGACAACCTCGCCAGAGGATTGCCCTTTCGGCAGAATATGGACGACATTACCTTGCGCGTCCAGGCTGACCGGGTTGCTAGGAACGACCACGAGCTTGTCAGTGAGCGAGTCGGCGATCTCGTCTATGACGCCCTTCAGCACGCCGAACCGCAGCGCGAGGACGACGGCATCGGCGCCCTGCAACGCGTCGCCGTTGTCGACGGCGACCACCGCAGCTGGACCGATCTCTGCCGCCAGTTTTCGTGCCGACTCCTTGTCGGCACTCGAGAGCCGCAGGGTCTCGCCGCCTGACGCGAGCTGGCGAGCGATGGCCGATCCGACCCCTCCGGTGCCGATGACCGCAGTAGTCATGTCCAAAAACCTCCTCAGCACTGAGCGCCCGTGGCGTCACGATCACGACAACCCTCGCGCAGCAGCCGGCTCGGCGCACCGCGGAAGGGCCTGTGCTGCGGCAGTGGGCAAGCCGTCCGAGCCGCGCTACCGTTCGTTCCTGTGGCCGCTATGACCGGGGAGATGTGGTTGCGGGCTCTCGCCACAGAGCTCGGCGTCCCCGCGCCAACCGAGCAGGAGACCACCGATCTGCTCGCCTTGGCCAGCACCGCCGCCCACGCGTCGGAACGCGTCGCCGCTCCGCTCTCGTGCTGGCTGGCTGCCCGGGCCGGTATCACCCCGGCCGAAGCCCTGACCGTGGCGACGCGACTGGCCGAGAGGACCGGAGATCCGGACTGACCGGAGGGGGCCGAGCACGAGGACCGAAGCGCGCGTCGCCGATGTGGCCGGCCTCCTGCTGACCGGCGGATCGAGCCGGCGGATGGGCCACGACAAGGCCACCTTGGTGATCGACGGCGAGCCGAGCGCTCGTCGCCTGGGCGCACTGCTGGCCGGGGTCGTGGACCCCGCTGTCGAGGTCGGACCGCAGTGTTCGGGGCTGGCCGCGATCGTCGAGGAACGACCGGGCGAAGGACCTCTGGCCGCCCTGGCGGCGGGTTGGTCGGCCCTGGCGCGTGCCGGTCATGACGGTTCGGTCGTGGTACTGGCATGCGATCTGCCCCTCGTCACTTCCGCCTTCATCCGCTGGTTGGCGCAGTACCCGGGCGGGCGTTCGATCGTGCCCCTGGTGGAGGGACGGCTGCAGCCTCTCTGTGCCCGATGGTCAGCTCTCGACCTGCGCCGGTCGGTTGAACAAGCACGGCGCGGAGCACGATCGTTTCGTCAGCTCCTCGACGAGATGGCCCCGGTGACCGTTGGCCCTCGCGACTGGGAGGGGGTGGCGCTCCCCTCGGTGCTCGCCGACGCGGACACGCCAGATGACCTCGAACGGCTGGGACTGAGCTGGCGCCCGGGGAGGCCGGCGGGCGAGGCGGGGATAGAGTGACGAGGTGCTGACCAGAGCCTGGGGGGGCGGATTGGACCACCGTGGCCGGCGATGACGCCTGGTCCTGAGCAGGCGGCGAGAGTGCCCGACCAACGGCCGGTCACTGGCCTTCTCCCCCTCGTCGACGCTCGCCGGTTCGTACTCCGAGGGTGCTGCGCCCTCGGTCCCATCGAGGTGCCCATCGATGACGCCCTCGGCCACGTTACCGCCTGCGCCGTCGTGGCCCTCTCCGCGGTCCCCCCCTTCGCAACCTCGGCCATGGACGGCTACGCCCTACGATCCGCCGACACGGCCGGAGGTCACGTGTTGCTGCGCGTGGTGGGCGCGCTCATGGCCGGAGACGAACCGCGGGTCGCCGTTGGCCCCGGCGAGGCGGTGCGCATCATGACCGGCGCCGCCGTGCCATCCGGTGCCGACGCCGTCTGTGTGATCGAACGGTGTGTTGTCCACGACGGTGGTGCGACAGTGGAGGTCGACGGATCCCTCAGCGTCGACAAACATATCCGTCACGCAGGCTGCGACATTGAGCCGGGAGACGAGGTCATCGGCGCCGCCACGACCCTCGGCCCGGGCCACCTCGGTGTGCTGGCGAGCCTCGGAATCGAGACCGTGGTCGTCCATGCCCGCCCCCGAGTGGGGGTTCTGTCGACGGGAGATGAGCTGGTCGACGGGGCCGCGCCACTTCGTCCAGGGATGATCCCTGACGCCAACCGCCACACACTCCTGGCCCAGATCCGCCGGTCGGGCTGGCCCGCCGTCGACCTCGGTATCGTGGGCGACGACAAGGAAGCTGTGGCCGCGGCCTTGAGAGACGGTGCGGCTCGGTGCGACGCGTTGGTCACCAGCGGCGGGGTCAGTGTCGGCGATCTCGACGTGGTCAAGCTCGTTCTCGACGACCTGAGCGGCGGCACCATGCGATGGATGCAGGTGGCGATCAAGCCGGCCAAGCCGCTGGCGTTCGGACACCTGGCCGCTACCGGCACCCCCGTGTTCGGGCTGCCGGGAAACCCGGTGTCCGCCATGGTCAGCTTCGAACTCTTCGCCCGTCCGGCCCTGCGCCGAATGGCCGGCCACCTCCAGCTCGAACGGCCCCGGCTGAGGGCCCGCGCCACTAGCGATCTGCCCAGGAGGCGCGACGGCAAAGTCCACTTCGCGCTGGTACTGGTGGCCCGAGGCGGCGACGGCGGGCTCGAGGTCGGCGCCGCCGCCGGCCGGGAATCCCACCAGCTCCGAGCCATGGCTGATGCAAACGCCCTGGCCGTCCTTCCCGATGGTGAGGGCGTGCGGGCCGGGGAGGCCGTCGAGATCATGCTGCTGGACGCCGAGCTGCCCGGGCCCGCAAGAGGTAAGGGGTTCACGGACGGATAGGTCGGACGAGGCTTGACAAGAGATCGTAGGATGCCGGGCGAGGACCAGGGGAGGACCATGGGCGAGCGAGTGACCAAGCTCCACACGTGCACGCTGTGCGAGGCCATGTGCGGGCTCGAGATCCACGTGGAGGACGACCGGGTGGCCCTCATAAGGCCTGACC
>Ga0302325_10024114_pt1 | contig 12664 bp, 5 predicted proteins | sample Palsa_T0_2_FD_201948 | JGI IMG/M metagenome (GOLD analysis project Ga0302325, IMG submission 201948) | Peat permafrost microbial communities from Stordalen Mire near Abisko, Sweden - Palsa_T0_2 | ecosystem: Environmental > Terrestrial > Soil > Palsa > Peat permafrost | place: Sweden: Abisko...
TGATGAGAAGTTCCTGGGATACGCCTTGGGAAACTTTAAGCGCGGCGATCCGCGGCTTTGAAAGGTTTAGCGAAGCCGCAGACACCAGACCGTTCAGGTTGCTTTCATTTGCTGATGCGAGCGCAAGCGTGGCTGGCGAAGGAGGCGCGGCATCTTCGTCCCGTGTATCTGTTCTTTCAGTGTGCGATTTTACCCGTAATGCAGAGGTGGACTTCTTGATGTCCAGATCGGATCTTGGGGCAGAGTTCGAAGTGTTCGCAGCGATTCGGACTTCCCCGGACTCGCCAGCGGTCGCAGCCGACTTGGAGACGGGTATCGCGTTTGATGTTTGGGCTGAGGGGTCGGCTATAGAACTTACCTGTCCGGACGTGTTTGGCGGCGGCAATACTTCTGGCGAAGACATCGGCTTGACAGCAGGCGCGGGCTGTCCGGAATCCTGAGGACTGCTTTGAGGCCCGGGTACCCGAGTGGTGCGGAACTTGCCCAGCCTTGCACTACTGAAGTAAGCCAGTGCGAGGAGCGACAGAACAACCACAGCCGCAATCAGAATTTTCTTGTTGCGAGCCGATCCGCCGACACCTTCGCTCAATCCACCAAAGCTGGGGGCTGTGGTCGGGTTCAGGGAGTTTAACTTAGGATCGTTTGTCGTAGTCGTGGCCCGTGGAGAAATGGCGCGCGAAGGAATCGGAGTTTTTTCTTCAACCGTTTTGTTCTCATTTACCGAGGCCGTTCCCTGTTTTGCGGAGGCTGCTGCAGCAGCGGCACCGGAAGCCGATCCAATATTCTGCACGCTTAACGAAGCGGGCCCAGATTTTTCCGGTGCATTCTTGCTTGCGCTCTTTTTACTTCCTTCATTCTTGCTTTCGTCATCCTTCCTTGCGTCGGGCTTGACGTCGACGTGCGAAGCCGCCTGTTTCGTTCCCAGTGCAGAATCCGAGGCGCTGACAATCCTGTTTTGCGCTGCGGTGGACGAAAGAGCGGCCGAGGAAAGAGCTTTGGGTTGTTCAGCAACGTTCGCGGATGCTGACTTTCCCGAGTTGCCTGCGGAAGCAGCAGCAGCTTTCGCCGCCATTGCTGCAGGTGCCGTGGTGGCGACGCTGGTAGCGGCATCCGAACTTTTCCGCAATAGTCCGCGCGCGATTCGAAGCGTTCCCTTTGCCTGCTCGACATGGATGGGCTTGGTGAGTACGAGGTTAGCGCCGATGCGGTAGGCTTTGGCCACACCAGCTTGCCCTTCGACTATGGCAAACGTCAATGAACTTTGATTGGAGCTGGAGTTTCTTGCACTCCTGAAGAGAAGGGAAGCGTTCTGTTCGTCGTCGCAGTCTACGACTATGGCGTCGTAGTGCTGAGCCATTAGCTGCTTAACGGCGGCGAAAGGTTCATGAACCGGATCGACAGTGAAATCCAGTTCGTTGAACACCTGGCTTATTACGCGAGCGAGCTTTTCGTCAGGACAGAAGAGTAAAGCTTGGTAACCCATAATGACAACATCCTAGGTAAATGAATGGGTACCAGCAAATTACCGGGGTAACTGCATGACTTGCGGTAGGTCGTGTTGATGGTTACGGTCGTTGAAAGTCGATGATTACGACAGTTTGGAAGGGCTGGGCCTTCCCGTCTCGAACATAAGGACGGTAGTGCCATTGCTTGACCGCCTGGATGGCAGTGTTTGCCAGAACCGGATTTCCGTCGACCAGTCGGACGCCCTTGACATCGCCATCCTCGCCGATGACGGTCTTAAGAACAATCGTTCCCTGGGCGGCGTTCGTCAGGCCGGCTTGCGCGGGATACTTGGGCGGAACACCGTGAACAAGTCGTTTTTCCGCGCCCTTCGAAGAGAGAATAATGGCGTTGTCCTCTCCGGGTAACAATGCCGCGGCCGAAGGCAGCGCCGCAATTTCGTTCCTGGTGTCGCCAGGCGTCTTGTCGATCGGTTTGCTATCACTGCTTTTGCCACCGTCAGGTTGCCCGACGACGACTGCAACCGTGGTCGCGTGCACCGATGGTGCGGGTGCGACGCTCTTCGTCGAGGTCGGCTGAACTGGAGAGTCGGCTGCGTCATGTGCCGGCGCAGGCGCAGCGATCGTTGCGGATGGAGCGCTTGCTGCGACTGCACTGGTAGCGGATCTGCTTGCCGTTTCCGGCGCTGCACTCGTGACCTGATTAGGATTCGTCGTGGGCTGCGGAAGAGGCGCCGCGGTTTGCAGAGAGAGCACTGGGCGAGATGGATTGGCGTGAACTGGCGAGGGCGCCGGCGGCAGTGCTTTGTCAGCGATTTCCAGAAAACGGTCAATCTGAGGTTCGGCAATCTGCCGGAACCCGGGCTGATACGTCCACGCGAGATAGAAGCCGCCGCCTGCCAACGCCAGCATCAGCATTGCGATCAGTGGGGCGTACTTCTTCTGACGATTTTGCCGGTACGAGGTTTGCACCCTGGTCCGAGCTTCAGCTTTCGCTGGCGCTACGGCAAATGACGCAATTTCCAGGGCGGATTGTGCCGAAGCCGGTTTTTCCGATTCTGTTTTGGCAAGCGCCGCAAGCTCGGAATCGCTCGGGGGCTTCACCACGCGCGCGATTTTGGCATTGACGGAATCGGCTTGGGTCAAGGGCAAGTCCAAGGGCGACGTTGACGGTTGCGGATCCAGGGATGGAGTCGCAATTGGCGCTTCAGGTTCGTCCGCAACGTCAGCCACGGCGGAATGCATCGTCGTCGCGAGGCCAGACGCAACGAGTGCCGCGGTCAAATAAGAGGGTGGAACTTCTCCTCGCGCGAAACGCGGAGCAGGCTCAGCATAGGTTGCCCCGGTCGCAGAAGCCGTTGCGTGGGCGCGCTCTTCTCGCATTTCGGCACTAGACTGCTGTGAGAAAGCCCCCTCGCTCGGCGGCACATCCTTGCGCACGCGGCTGACTGCGGCGCGAATCGTGCTTCGAGCTTGGTCTTTCGCGACCGGCTTGGTCAGAATGAGTTCTGCGCCCAGACGAAACGCGGTAGGCAGCCCGGCACGTCCATCGACGATCGCGACGGGGACAGCGTTGTTGCCACTCTTGCCCCTGCGGCAGACGTCGAAAATCAGCTTTGCTGCAGGAAGATTTTCGCAGTCCACCAAAACCAGATCGAAAATTTGCGAATTCAGCTTTTGAGCAGCAGAAACTCCGTCCAGCGGGCGCTCGCAAGTCACTGACATCTCTTCTAACACGCCAGTAATTGCGTTGACCGCCTGGTCATCGGGCGACAACAAGAGGGCATGGGGCATAGCTTCTCCTATGCTAAGAAGCCCTGTCGAAAGCCGCAAGTTACCGGGGTAAGTGCTTGCGTGCCTGCAGTTTTAACGTAGCATCCCTTCAGCGGGGTCCTTGATTGTTTTGAGTGGCCGATTCCGGTGCGGGATAAACAATCGAATTACGAAAGGTTGATTTCTCGGCGGGGGCAAAATCGGGAAACGGCAAATTGTGTTGATCGCGCCATTGCTGGACTCGCTGCTCAGCCATCGTAGCTCGCTCTTGATGGAGACCGGAATCGCGCGAGAGGTACAGGGTCTGCGATGGAAACGCAAAACGGCTGCCTGATTTCTCGACGATATCCATGATTCGCAACAGGAGATCTTCGCGAATGGCGGCGAAGTCATTCGGGTCACGGGTGACGACATAGGCAAAGATCTCCAGACGCAAAGCGCTGTTGTCGAAATTTGCGAAGCGAATGTTTGCACCTTCGGTCTCGATTTTCGGATGTTCGTATAACAGCCTGCGTAACTCGGCTAACAGATAGCGCAGTTGATCTGGCGTGGTTTCATATCGAATCGCGAGCACAGGATTGAACAGGAATTTGTCCCGGCGAGTGAAATTCTCGATACTCATCGTGGCCAGTGTTCCATTGGGGATCGAAAGCTCAGTGCGCGCGTCAGTACGAACCCGCGTCGAACGCAGGCTGATATCCTCTACGGTCCCGGTGCGGTCGCCGAACCGGCAATAGTCGCCGACACGGATCACTTCGTCCGCGAGAACGGAAATTCCGCCGAAAAGGTTTTCAAGTGTCTTTTGCGCGGCGAAGGCGATGGCGATGCCACCGATCCCAAGTCCGGCAAGCACGGTGGTCAGATTGAAGCCGAGGATGCTGAGCGTAGCCAGGATGGCGGCGACGACCAGCACCGCGGTGAATAGCCGCTCGCCCAGCACCATCAGAGTTCCGGTCCCGATTCGGCCCGCGCCGACGGCATGGGTGCGCAGGCGTTGCATGGTAAGAGTGTTGACCCGAAGCAGAAACCAGAAGAAACCGATGCTGATGAGAACGCCGACGATCCGATAGTAATAAAGACGCGTCAACAGAGGCAGGCCGAAATAGTGGGAAATTATGCGATGGGCCAGCGCGCTGAATGAGAGAAACAGGGGTGTCGACATGCGGCCGTAGGAGTGCAGGTTCGGACGATGTCTGAACTTGAGCCAAAGGCGGCGAGGAATCGCGAGAAGCACAACCATCGCCCAACCGATACCGCAGGCGACGGGAAGCGCGCCGAGAAGTGCTACCCACTGCCAAAGAGGCATCCCCAGAAACACGTTTTGCACGAGGCTTCCCGGGAGTCTGCGTTCGACCTGGTGGGCCTCGACGTTCTCATATAATTCAGGTACCTTGCTCAGGGTTTCGGCAGAGAAGAGCCAGATCTTTCCGAAATTTGGGTCCGCAACACGAACGAGAACGACCGGGACCTCGGCATCGCCGCTCGAAAAATTCCCGATCGTTTGTTGATCGGGTGAACCGTAGTCCGGATTGCCTTCGGGATTCGAGCTAAGCCGACCGAGACCGCCCACGAAGGCGTGGTCCATGAGAAATTTCAGCTTCTCCGCCAGGCCCGCGCCCTGCGAAAGGCGCCGGACATTGCTCATCTGCAGATAATCAGCGGCTGCTTGATAATTCCACCCCTGGGCCGCTTGCAGAAATCCAACCACTGCTCCCGAAGGAGTCTGACGTCCCAGTTGATCGGCGGTCGTTTGAGTTGACTGGGCCGCCGTTCCTGCGCCGAGCGCCTTTGTCACCGGCTGCGTCACGGACTGAGTCACGAGCCCGGCAAGCGCCAGGGAAATCACTAAAACGCGGACCGCAAACTTTTTCATTGAGATCCCACCAAGTAGAGAGCCGGCTGTCCCCGTCGGCACGGCCTTTTCTGTTCAGGAGCGGCGATTTGTCCAATTCCGCGCTGGAAGTCGCTACTTTTTTGGACGATAGATGTCGGTGGCCTGCCCATAGAAGACCTCGGCCGATTCCATCATCGTCTCTGATAGCGTCGGATGGGGATGGATTGTCATACCCACATCGGCCGCCAGCGCGCACATTTCGATTGCGAGGACGCCTTCAGCGATCAGCTCGCCGGCGCCGGCACCGACGATTCCGACTCCGAGCACGCGCTCCGTCTTTGGATCGATAAGCAGTTTGGTGAGGCCTTCCGGCCGGTCCAGTGTGACGGCGCGGCCCGACGCAGCCCAGGGGAATTTTGCGACCGTGATTTCGCGCCCTTGTTCTTTCGCCTGCGTTTCGGTCAAGCCGGCCCACGCGATCTCAGGGTCAGTGAAGACGACTGCGGGAATCGCATTGGGTTCGAAAGCGACCTTGTGTCCGGCGATGGCTTCGACGGCAGTACGTCCTTCATGCATCGCTTTGTGCGCAAGCATCGGCTCGCCTGCGACGTCGCCGATGGCGTAGATTGTGGGATCAGCCGTTTGCCGCTGCCCGTTGATTTCTATGAAGCCCTTCTGGTTGACTTTGACTTTCGTCTGCTCGAGGCCGGGGATTTCCGAGTTGGGGCGACGTCCAACCGACATAAGCACGCGCTCGAAAACCTGTTCTTTTTCTTTTACGTTTGGCCCTTCGAGCGTCACTCGGATACCGGTCTTTCCATCCTGGAGCGACTTGACCGTCGTGTTCAAGAGAATTGTTGCAAAGAGTTTTTCCAGCCGCTTGTGCAGCGGCAATACGAGATCACGGTCAACGCCGGGCAATAAGCCGGACATCATTTCTACGCAGGTCACTTTCGTGCCCAGCGTGGCGTAGACCGATCCAAGCTCCAGCCCGATATAGCCGCCGCCGATGACGAGAAGTGTTTTCGGAATATCCGGTAAGTCAAGGGCGCCGCTTGAATCCATAAGGCGCGGGCTGTCGAGTTTAAGGCTTGGTACAACCGTTGGACGCGAACCCGTGGCGATAATGATGCGGTCGAAGGTCAGGTTCTCGTCGCCGCCGGCCGCGGTCTTCGTGATCTTGAGCGTCGTGGAGTTTACGAATGACGCTTTGCCTTGTATGAACTGAACTGCGCGCTGTTTGGACAGTTGCCCCAGCCCACCAGTCAGTTTCTTGACGACACCTTCTTTCCACCCGCGAAGCTTGTTCAAATCAATTTTCGGCTCGGCGAATTCGATCCCCCAGTTCTTGGCTTGTTCGGCCTCCTCGAGCAACTTCGCCACGTGCAGCAGGGCTTTCGAGGGAATGCAGCCGCGATAGAGGCAGACGCCGCCAGGGTTCACCTCGGGATCAATCAGCGTCACTTTCATGCCCAGGTCGGCGGCCAGAAACGCGGCGGCATATCCGCCGGGACCGCCGCCGATTACAGCCACACGGAAATTTTCAGAGTTCGCCATTTCGTTATTTATCCTATTTCTTCCTTGGCATCCCAAGCAAAGCGATCTGCATTACGCGGTGAACCGCAGACTCTGGCTCCACTCCGGACGACGATTCTCAAAAGGTTTCATTGCCGACTAGCTTTACCAAGACTTATCCCTGAACCGAGAGCAGGAAAGGCTGTTCGAAGGCTTCCGCGATCCAGCGCAGAAAACGGGCTGCGTCGGCGCCATCGATCAACCGGTGATCGTACGAGAGCGAGAGCGGCAGAATCAAGCGCGGCTCAAATTTGTTGGTCACCCACTCGGGCTCCATGCGCGAACGTGAAAGGCCGAGGATCGCTACTTCCGGATGATTCACGATGGGAGAGAATCCGGTGCCGCCGATTCCTCCGAGATTCGTGATCGTGAACGTGCCGCCGTTCATCTCCTCGGGCGTGAGCTTCCGGTCTTTCGCTTTCTTCGAGAGCTGTGTCATCTCTGCGGCCAGCTCGACGATGTTTTTCTTGTCCACGTCACGAATGACCGGGACCAGCAAACCACGATCCGTGTCGACCGCCACGCCAATGTTAATGTACTGCTTGTAAATGATTTCTTCTTTCGCCATGTCGATGGACGCATTGAATTGAGGAAATACCTTTAGCGCAGACGCGCAAACTTTGAGCGCGATCGCGGTCACGGTCATCTTGCCGCCAGCTTCTTCTGCTCGCGGAGCGAAGCGGGCGCGTAACTGCTCCAGTTCCGTAATGTCTGCGCGATCCTGCTGGGTGACATGCGGAATTGTGTTCCATGCCTGACGCAGGTGCTCGGCGGTTTTGCGCCGCACTCCGCGCATCGAAACCCGTTCCGTTTTGCCCCACTTGGCGAAGTCGGGCAATTCGGGTTCGATAAAACTTCCGCCTGGTGTTCGCGCGGCGCTCGTCGCCAGAGCAGTCTTGGCGAAAAGCTTTACGTCATCTTCGCTGATGCGGCCGCCAGGGCCACTACCCTTCACACTGCGAATTTCAACACCGATTTCACGCGCCAGGCGGCGCACGTGCGGAGCCGCCGGGATGGGATCATGGTCCGTGCCGGCGACCTTGCCCAATTGAACGGGCATCGTGAACTCGGGCGGTGCAGCTTGCGGCTGATCCGGTGGCAGCGCCTGTTCTTCGGTTTTACCCTCGGCCTGCATGGCCAACTGAAAGCCAAGCCTTGCGGCTTGCTGTCCGGACACGTGTTCCACCGGTTCGTGGCGGCGGGCGGGTTCAGTTTGCGCGGCCCCGCTGCCCTCCAGCGTAAAAATGACTTCACCGACTTTGACCTTCTGTCCCTCGCTGACCTTGATCTCGCGCACTACACCGCTGACGGTCGACGGAACTTCGATTACTGCTTTGTCGGTTTCGAGTTCCATAACGGGCTGGCCTTCTGACACGCTGGTGCCCGCAGTGATCATTAGCCGCACCAGATCGCCGGAGTCGATATTCTCGCCGAGCTCTGGCAGTCTGAACTCGCCGGACGCGGGGGGCGAAGAAATCGGTGTCGCTCCACCCTCGGCTCGAGCTGCAGATGTAACCGACGCCTTCGCCGCTTTTGTAGAACCGTCTGATACAGAAGATGGAGTTGCGGAGGCTGTTGCAGCGCCTTCGAGCTTCTTTTGTGAAGCCGGCGCGGTTTCGGCTCTGTTTCCGTTTTCGACGGTAAAGATAACCTGGCCCACCCTAAGCTTGTCGCCCTCTTTCACTCGAACTTCGCCGATCGTGCCTGTCACCGAGGAAGGCACCTCGACAACCGCCTTATCGGTCTCAAGCTCCATCACCGGTTCGCCTTCGGCGATGGTGGCACCGGGCTTGATCATCAAGCGAACGAGGTCTCCGCTTTCGATATTTTCGCCCAGCTCGGGCAGCTTGAATTCGGTTGCCATTCTTAAGTTGTCTTTCTTCTCTTATGTCCGGTGCCACGACCCACGCTTACTGGTGGAACCGGGCGCCTTTCGCCGAAACCGGACGGCCGAGACGCCAGCCCTTTTGCTAGGCGGTGGCCGGGTTACGTTTCTCCGGATCGATTCCGAGATCGCGGATTGCTTTCTGCAGTAGTTTTGTGCCCACCCCGTTCGCATCTTCTTCGTTTTCGCCAGAGTTCTCAGCGGCTAAGGCATGCAACGTGGCGAGCACGATATGCTTGGCGTCAACTTCAAAAAAATCCCGCAGCGACTCGCGATTCTCGCTCCGTCCGAAGCCGTCCGTACCGAGAGCGACGATCTTTCCCGGTACCCATTGCGCGATGCTCTCGGGTAGAACTTTCATGTAGTCCGAGGCTGCAATGAAGGGGCCGGACGCGCCTTTCAGGGTTTCAGTCACATAGGGCACTTTTGCTTTCTGTGTTGGGTGCAGCATGTTCCAGCGCGCGCAGTCATTCGCTTCTTTATAGAGCTCCTTGTAACTCGTCACGCTCCATACGTCCACCGCGACACCGTAGTCTTTTTCGAGAATCTCCTGCGCTTTGAGCACTTCAAACATGATGGTTCCGCTGCCGAGCAATTGGGCGCGCAGCTTTGCACCTTTCTTTTCCGATATCCGATAGCGGTACAGGCCCTTAAGAATGCCTTCACGAACTCCCGGGCGACCCGGCATCTCGGGCATTGGCAGCGGTTCGTTCGTGACCGTCAAGTAATAGAAGATGGATTCTCCGTCGACGTACATGCGCGTGATGCCATCCTGGATAATGACGGCGATTTCGTAAGCGAACGCCGGGTCGTACGCCAGCAAGTTCGGTACCGCGAGAGCCAGCACGTGACTGTGTCCATCCTGATGTTGCAGACCTTCCCCGGCCAGCGTCGTTCTTCCCGCGGTGCCACCGATCAGAAAGCCACGGCACCGCATGTCGGCCGCCGCCCAGATCAGGTCGCCGATGCGCTGCAGTCCGAACATTGAGTAATAAATAAAGAATGGAATTGTGTTGATGCCATGGTTGGCATAGGCAGTACCGGCGGCGATAAAAGAGCACATCGATCCCGCTTCCGTAATGCCTTCTTCGAGAATTTGGCCGTTCTTAGCCTCCTTGTAATAGAGCAGCGTATCCATATCGACGGGCTCATAGAGCTGCCCAACGCTCGAATAGATGCCGACTTGTCGAAAGAGTGCCTCCATTCCGAAAGTGCGGGCTTCGTCCGGAACCACGGGTACGATCAATTTTCCAACTTCCGGATCACGCAGCAATTTCGAGAGCATGCGCACGAAGACCATCGTCGTCGATGCTTCGCGGCCATCAGTTCCCTTGTAGAACTCTTCGAAGATTGCCTCGGAAACAGGCTTGAGCGGGGTGGCGCGCACTTTTCGTACCGGCATGTAGCCGCCCAGCTGCTTTCGCCGCTCCTGCATGTACTTGATCTCAACGCTGTCATCCGCGGGACGGTAGAAGGGCGCGTTGTGCAGTTCGCCGTCCGGAATCGGAATGCCGAAACGCGAGCGGAAAATCCGCAGTTCCTCGTCATTCAGCTTTTTCTGCTGATGCGTAATGTTTTTGCCTTCGCCCGCTTCACCGAGTCCGTAACCCTTTATGGTTTTGGCGAGAATGATGGTGGGAGATCCGGTATGTTCAACCGCCACTCTGTAGGCGGCATGCACTTTGATAGGGTCGTGGCCGCCAAGCCGCATGCGGGCGAGTTGCTCGTCCGAAAGATGCTCGACCATCTTCAACAGCCGCGGGTCAGTGCCAAAAAAATTCTGGCGGAAGTAAGCACCGCTTTCGACGAAGTATTTCTGATACTGTCCGTCGGTGATTTCCCCCATGCGGCGGACCAGCAGGCCGTCGCGATCCCCCAGAATGAGTGGATCCCAGTCGGTGCCCCAGATGACCTTGATCACGTTCCACCCGGCGCCGCGGAAAATCGCCTCCAGTTCCTGAATGATCTTGCCGTTTCCGCGGACCGGTCCATCCAAACGTTGCAGGTTGCAGTTGACGACGAAAATAAGGTTGTCCAGGCGCTCGCGTGACGCCAGCGTAATCGAGCCCAGAGACTCGGGTTCGTCCATTTCACCGTCACCCAGGAAGGCCCAGACTTTGCCGCCGGTCGAGGTTTTCAATCCGCGATTTTCGAGATATTTGATGAAGCGTGCGTGATAGATGGCCTGAATCGGTCCGAGTCCCATCGATACGGTAGGAAATTCCCAGAATTCGGGCATCAGCCAGGGGTGCGGGTACGACGAGAGTCCGCCTCCGGGTTTCAACTCGCGACGGAAATTCTCCAATTTTTCCTTCGGGATGCGGCCCTCGAGGTAGGCACGAGCGTAAATTCCCGGCGCGGCATGTCCCTGAAAGTAGACAAAATCGCGGTCACCGGATTCGGTCGATGCCTGAAAAAAATGATTGAACGCGACTTCATAGAGCGTGGCCGCTGACGCAAAGGTGGAGATGTGTCCGCCGATGCCTTCTTGTAACTTATTGGCGCGGACGACCATGGCCAGGGCATTCCAGCGCACAAGGCTCTTGATCCGGCGCTCCATCTCCTGGCTTCCGGGAAACGGTGCTTGATCACGGGGAGGGATCGTATTCTGGTACGGGGTAGTTGCCGTGAAAGGCAAGTTGATTCCAGCCTCGCGCCGGGCGTGCAGCGCCAGGTGTTGAAGCAAGCGACCGGCGCGCTCTGGTCCGCCTTGCGAGAGCACATAGTCGAGCGAGTCCAGCCACTCTCGCGTTTCCAATACTTCGATTCCGTTCGTTGCTTGCGTCTCAGCCACTTGACCTCACGAATAAATACAACCCTTCATCATAAGCAATTGGGAAGAATTTTGCTGGAGCGATGGAGAACAATGCCGGTTGGTGGTCGATAGTCGCGATGAGAGTGATCGTTAAGTCGCGTTAGCTCCTGAGTTCCACGCCGCCGATGAATGTGCGCAACACTTTGCCCTCGCCGTTCAGGACAATGAAGTCCGCGGTTGCCCCGATCGCGAGAACGCCCTTGTTCTCGATTCGAGCGGCGCGCGCGGGGTTCCGACTGGCCGCTGCGATAGCGTGCGGCAGGGTCCATTCCGCAAATTGCGCTAGATTTCTGACGGCGCGGTCTAGAGTCAATGCACTTCCCGCTAGCTTGCCGTTTACAGTGCACCTCCCGTCTCGAACCTCAACCTCGAACGATCCCAGTCGATAAATTCCGTTTGGCATGCCGGTCGCCGATATGGCATCAGAGATGAGCACGGTCTGCTCCAATCCCTTCGCTTTCGCAAATAACTTCACGATAGCTGGGTCAAGATGAATGCCGTCGGCGATGATGTCGGCGCTAATCCGTGGATCGGTAAGCACAGAGCCCAAAATCCCGGGGCTGCGATGGTCCAGTGGACGCATAGCGTTAAAGGTATGTGTCGCATGCCGCGCTCCCGCCTCAACGCCGCGCTCGGTCGCCGCAAAGTCGGCATCAGAATGCCCCAGGCTCACGCAAACACCACGCTGCGCTGCCTCTGCGATTAATTCGGGCGCACCTTCCAATTCGGGAGCAATGGTCATCATGCGAATCCGTCCGCGGGCCGCCTGCCAGAACTGCTCGAATACTTGCAGTGTTGGAACGAGCAAGTGTTCCGGAGGATGGACCCCGCAGCGCGCACGGCTTATGAATGGGCCCTCAAGATGGATTCCGATGGGAACGGCTCGACCAGCAGACGGTCCAAGGCCTTGTTCAGAGATCTCGATCGCGTTTGCCAGCCGCTCGATCGCGCGCAAGGTTACATCCAGCGACGCAGTGACCGTCGTCGGGAAATAACTCGTGACTCCATGCCGAGCGAGCAGATGCTCAATTGCTGGCAACGCCCGTGGGTCATCGTCCATGACGTCAAATCCGGCACTGCCATGAATGTGGAGATCAATGTAGCCCGGAATGATCGTGTCGTCCCCAAAGTCGTAGAGAGAAACACCCGGAGGAATCTCCCGACTGCTTCGAGGGGACAGTTCCAGAACGCGACCCTGCTCAACCAGCATAAGAGGTTGGTCGATGTTGTCGGTCGGAGTAAGCAGCCTTCGAGCAGCAAAAGCCAGCATATTTGAATGAGCGGTTTCCCGAACGCCGTGGCAGAATGCAAGCTTAAGT
>Ga0302325_10024115_pt1 | contig 12664 bp, 9 predicted proteins | sample Palsa_T0_2_FD_201948 | JGI IMG/M metagenome (GOLD analysis project Ga0302325, IMG submission 201948) | Peat permafrost microbial communities from Stordalen Mire near Abisko, Sweden - Palsa_T0_2 | ecosystem: Environmental > Terrestrial > Soil > Palsa > Peat permafrost | place: Sweden: Abisko...
CCCACACCAGGGCCAGCGACCCCAGCGCGGAGCCGACCAGGGAGGCCACGTCATCGATTTCCCGGGCCCGCAGCTGCCGGGGCTGGTCGGCTGAATCCTCATCCTCCGGGGCCGCGGGCCCGGCTGTCGGCCGGGGGCCGGCGGCGAACGCCGGCCTGGGACCGGGGGCGGGCACCGGAGGCGGAGGCGGAGCCGCCGATGGGCCCCGATGGTGGCGGGCTACGGGTGGCCGCGGGGAGTCGCTGGTGACCATCGGTGCGTCCGGCGGCCCGATTGTCATCTCAGATCTCCGTGACTGAGCCGCTGCGGCTGCGGCCCACGAACACCGCGGCAACCGTGTTGATACCCAGCGTGATGAGGAACAGCACGAAGCCCGCGGCCAGCAGGGCGGACAGCTGGGCCGAGGTGGCCTCGCCGAACCGCCCGGCGATGAGCGAGGACACGGTGATGGTGCCCACGGTGAGGATGCGCAGCTTGACCACGAAGGCGGGCGAGATGATCAGCAGCACGGCCACCGTCTCGCCCAGCGCCCGGCCGAGGGCCAGCATCGTCCCGCCGATGATCCCTCGCTTGCCGAACGGCAACACGACCACACGGATCACGTGCCAACGGGTGGCGCCCAAGGCGGCCGCGGCTTCCCGTTCCCCCAGCGGCGCCTGGGCGAAGACGCCGCGCATGACGGCGCAGGCCAGCGGGATGACCATCATGGACACCGCCAGCCCGGCGATGAAGGCCGAGGCGGTGTACTGCGACTGGGCCCAGGCGGCGGCGTTGGGGTTGGTGTTGACCTTGAAGATCGGCAACCACCCCAGGTACTGGCTCATCCACCGGGCCACATAGATGGCCCGAGGCTCGAGCAGAAAGAAACCCCAGAGCCCGTAGATGATGCTGGGCACGGCGGCCATGAGGTCGATCAGGGAGACCAGGGCGGAGCGCAGGCGGGCCGGGGCATATTCGCTGATGAACAGGGCGGTCAGGAAGGCCAGCGGGAATCCGACCGCCAAGGCCACCAGGGCGACCTCCAAGGTGCCCACCAGCACCGCCGAGATGCCGATGATGTTGCGGGCAGGCTGCCACTGGCTCTGGGTGAAGAAGCTGAGGCCGTAGCGACGGAAGGTCGGGATGGCCTGGTACCCGAGGAATGCACCGATCGAGCCGATGACCACGAGCACGAACAAGCCCACGGCGCGAGCGGCGCCATGAAACACCCGGTCGGAGGGCGGCAGGCCGGGGTCCAGCGCCCGCGGCTGATCCCCCTCGCCCGCGCCCGTTGCTGGTCCCCAGACAGGCTCGGTCAGGTCAACCGAAGCGGCCATTGACGTAATCACTTGTCCGGGGGTCCGACGGGTGGTGGAACAACTGCTGCGTCGGCCCCGCCTCGACGATTCCGCCCGGCGTTCCGTTTTCAGCCAGGAAAAAGGCGCACTGTTGGGACACCCGGGCGGCCTGCTGCATGTTGTGGGTCACGATCACGATCGTCATGTCCGGCGCCAGCTCACCAATGGTTTGTTCGATATAGCGCGTCGAGGTGGGATCGAGCGCCGAGCACGGCTCGTCCATCAGCAGCACGTCGGGGTTGACGGCGAGTGAGCGGGCAATGCACAGGCGCTGCTGCTGGCCACCCGAAAGGGCTCCCCCGGGCTGATCGAGGCGGTCCTTGACCTCATTCCACAGGCCCCCTCGGCGCAAGCACCGCTCGATGAGCTCCGCCTTGTCCGAGCGCTTGATCTTGCTTCCGGTGAAGGTCAGTCCCGCCACCACGTTCTCCGCAATCGACATGGCAGGGAAGGGATTGGGCTTCTGGAACACCATCCCGATGCGACGGCGGGTCTCGGTCACGCGCCGGCCGGGCGAGTAGATGTCCTCACCGTTCAGGCGGACCTCGCCCGCCATCTTGGCCGACGAGATCGACTCGTGCATCCGGTTCAGGATCCGCAGGAAGGTCGATTTGCCGCACCCGGACGGCCCGATCAGGGCGGTCACGATGGCGGGAGGCATGGATAGCGAGACCCGCTCCAGCACCTTGTTGGTGCCGAACCAAGCCGAGACCCGCACCGCCTCCAGATGGGCGCGGGCGATGGGCCGCTCGACCTCATCCAGGCCCTCGGCAGAGGGCGGGAGAACAGGTCGGGTCAGGACAGACATGGTGGCTCCTCGGGTAGCGGCGGTGGTTGGAAGGGCGACGGTGGTCCAAAGGGCATCAGCGAGATGCCCGCCCGCTCGAGCGCGATACGGCGGCGACGGCGTTCGGTCAAGACCAGGGCGAGGCCGAGCAGGACCAGGACGATGCCGCCGGCGGCCGACCGGGCGGCGTCGGCCCCGGTCAACGCCAGCGAGCTACTCGACGTGGCCCCGCTTGACGACGCGCTGGACGACAACGTGGTCACCGTGGTGGTGGTGGTGGCGGCGGAAGTGGCCGCCGTCACGGTGTACGACACCTCGGGCGAGATCGAGGCACCGAAGGCGGTCGGGTCGTCGGGCGTGAACTGTGCCGACAACGAATCGGTGCCCACCTCGAGCGTGGTGGTGGTCGTCGTCGCCGTCCCCGACGCCACCACCACCGGGCCGCCCAGGGCGGCCGAGCCGTCCAGGAATTGGACGCTCCCCACGGCGTCGGACGGGGTCAACGTGGCGGTCAGCGTCACGGTCGACCCGGCGCTCACCGGGTCGGTGGGCGAAGCCGACAGGCCCACCATGGTCACCACTGCAGTGGGCGAGATGGTGGTCGACGTGGTGGAGGACGACGTGGCGGTGGTCGAGGTGGACGAGGACGTCGTGGTCGAGGTCGACGAGGTCGACGAGCCGACGGTGGTGGTCGTCGTCGGGGTAGAGGTGACGTTCGAGTACACCACTGACCAGGTGGACCCGGCGATCATGATGTCGGCCGAGTCATAGGTGCCGGCAGCCGACTGCCCTGGTCCCGATGTCTTCAGCCGGAGCTGGTAGAGGCCGGCGTAGCCGTCACTGCTGGTGTCGTTGTTGGGAAATGCCGCCATCAGGTTGGCCAGGGTCAGGTCGCCCGAGGTTCCGGTGACCAGCGGCAGCGGCGAGCCGGCCAACGCGGCGGGAGCGGCGACGTTGGGGTACACGTCCGAGGCGGTGAGCCCTTCGCCCCCCCAGGCACCCGAGGCCACACCCAGTTTGGGCACATAACCGAACAGCGTCGCCTTGTCGTCACCCGCCCGACCGGCGGTACTGGCCTGGACGTAGGCGGCCAGAGGATCATCGGTAATGCTGCCGCCGGTCACGACGTTGCCGGTGGCGTCGAAGAACGTCAACCCGCCGATCGAGAGGGGATCGGGTTCGAAGGGCGGGGTGGTGGCATGGGCGACGCCGGGCACGGCGACGACCGCCAGGGCCGACACAAGAAGAAAGGCGGCAGACAGAGCGGCGGCGCGAAGCCGCGAGCGGTAGGCCACGTGGGCGTCGAGTGACAAGCTGGTACGCCTCCTAGATTCCCGGTGTCCGCGGGGCATGCCGGCGCCGAAACAGCGCCCGAAACCAGGCCAGACCACCGATGGTCAACAAAGCTGCTGCGGCCACCACGCCCGCCAACGTCCACGGCGCACCATCGTGACCCCCGCCGGACACGGTGAAATGCATGGTTGCCCCGGCCGCCGTGGCCCCGGCCGCGCCAACACCGTTCGGGCCGGCAGCCGAAGCTCCCTGAGCGTGCGTGGTCGCTTTGGCGCCGGGGCTGGTCGTCGTGGTGGGGTCGATGGCGCTGGGCGGGAGCAACATCTGCTCGATGGACACTGCCGTGCCCGAGTTGCACGCCACGTTGCCGCCCTGTGCCACGGCCCAGGTGCCGCCCGTGACGCTGATGTCGGTGGCGGCGTACTTGAGGCTGTACTCCGGCTGATTCGGCGCGCCCAGGTACATCCGCAATTCAACGAGGCCATCCCACTGAGGCGGATAGGCCTCGAGAAAGTCCTGGAGCGTGTCGTCGCCCGCCGTGGCCTGCGCCATCGGATGGTCGGGGTTGGTATAGCGCGACGAGGCCGTCAGCATGGCACCGCTCCACTCCCCCGGCGCTACACCTGACCGGGGCTGATAGGCAAACAAGGTCGCCGTGCGCCCCGCTTCGTTGTAGGGCGTCGGGGCGGCGACCGACGCGACAGCGGTCCAGACAAACGGCTGGTCGGTGATGTTTCCGTGCGTGATCGACTGGCCCGCCCGGTTGCACAGACCGATGACACCGTTCGCCGATGGGTCGGTATAGGGCAGCGAGCCCTGTGCCTGGGCGGGCGGGGCGGCGAACGAGACGACCCCCGCCAGCAAGCCCGCGGCCAACAACGCGCGAACCCATGTCGTGCCGCGCCTCATGACGCCAACCGCCCCTCGACCGGGGCGCGGACCTCGACCGCCACCGGCTGTGCCCGTCGCTCGACTCGCCGTCGCCGGGCTAGCAGCGCCACCAGCAGCAACCCGGCCACGATGATCAGCAGGGCCAGCGGTAGTGTCCAGACGTCGAGGTTGCCGTGAAAGACGGCCAGATGCGGGTCGACGTCGCCCACCGCGGCACTGGGGGTAATACGAACCTGCACCGTCCCCCAGAACTCGGGCGGGACGTCGTGCAAACGCAACGCCGTGTGGACCACGGCACCGGGAAGCAGGACCGGGATGTCGGGAAGAGCGGACGAGCCTTCGGTCGTGCCGAACAGGCCCCGGAACTGGACTCGCTGGCGGGCCGACAACTTGAGGTTGCCGGTGTTGCGAACGTCGTAGCTCAACGTGACGTCACCCCGGCCGACCGGATCGGTGTTCTGGTGGTACACGGCATGGAGGTTCTCGACGGTGAAGCGGGGGAGGAGTTGGCCCGAGACCCGGATGAACACCTCGACCGCCACCCGTTGGTCGATGTGCACGATGTCGCCCTGGGCGTTCTTGGCATAGGTCGACAGCGACGCCACGATCCCGCCCAGGTGGTCGCCCGGCTCGGCCGCTGTGGGCACGGCTACGGCAAAGGGCACCACGACCGTGGCCCGCGGGCCGAGGGTGACGGTCGAGGTGTGGGTGGTCGTTTGTAGCGTGATCCAGGCGCCCGCTTCCGTGGGCGCCTGACTGGCTGGGAGTAGGGAAATGGATCCGCCGGCGCCGGGCACGGCATCGGTGGCGTACAAGCTGAGCGTGACCGGGCTGTCGGCGATGTTGACCACCGCCACGTCATCGGACAGATGGGCTCCCGGTGACTCCAGGTAGTTGTAGTACGCCCGCCCGTCGATTCCCTTGGCGTTGGCAGGCCCGAGGCCGAAGGTGGCGTTGCCCTTCTTCGGGGCGGGCGCGGGCCGGGCAACGGCGGGCGCGGGCGCAGCCAGGAGGGCCAGGCTGAAGGCGGTCACGCCGAGGCAAACCGAAAATCGGCGCACGACAGCCAGAAGCAGGGGCAGGCGTTTCGCCCACCCCTGCCTGCTGGTCTGCGAGAAGAAGGAAGAGATATCCAGGAAGTCAGCTTCCGATAATCGTGAACGTGACGGTTCCGGCATAGGCACCGGCTGGGGTCGATGTCGGGGCGATCAACGTGATGAGGCCGTCGAAGCCGACTGTCCCCTCCCCCTGGTTGGCGTGGGCGATCTGATGGGCCGCCGTGCCTCCCAGACCGGCTGATCCGGTGTCGGCGGGCGAGACGCCATTTGCCGCCGGGTTCTCGAACAACGTCAGGTTGCCCGAGGTGAGCGAGGCGGCATCCAGGGCATTGCCCGTGATGAAGTCAGGGCTGACGTTGGTCAAGCCCACGTTCTCGCCATTGATGGACCCGCTCGGACTGCCGGTCAGCGAACTGGCCAGGCCCGACGCCGTCCACGGGAGATCACCCGCCCGGTTGTCGGTCACCGCGATCCCGTCGGTCGACGTGCTCGACCCGGACCCCGCCACCCCGAAGGCAACGGTGCCGGTGAACTCGGTACCGGTGGAGTTCAGTGTCAGCGGCCCAAGGTTGAGCGGCGCCGTCGGGGTGTACGGCGTGGTGATGAGCAGCGTGCCGGCCGGGATGGAGGCCGTGATGTTGCCCACCGCCGGGGCGTACAACGGCGCCGTCAGCGCGAATGCCTGAGCGGCCGAGCTGGACGTGGCGTACTGGGCTGGGGCGGTGGGGTTGAACGTGGCGGTCACCGAGTGCGAACCGGTCCCCAGGGCGCTGGTGGTGTAGGTGAAGGTCCCCGCGCCGGCTGCCGTGGTGGTCAGCGTCGTTGTGCTCGCCGGGCCCGACGTGGGCGTGAAGACGTCGACCAGGCTGATCGTGCCGGCCGCGGCCGCCGGTGCGACGGTCGCAGTGAAGGTCACAGGTGACAGCGCAGCACCCGCCCCGGTGTTCACGGAAAGCAGCGTGGACGTGCTGCCGGCGGCCGGATTGTCGACTTCGTAGGAGGTGGCCGAGGACGTCGAGGTGGTGAAGTCGGGGGTCGGGTCAGTGACCGGGTTGGTAGTTCCCGCGTTCTCGGGAATGAACGTCGCGCTCAGCGAATGTGTCCCGACCGCCAATGTGGCGGTGGACGAGGCTGCTCCCGAGGCGACGGCCACCGGTGAGCCAACCGGCGTCGCCCCATCGAGGAACTGCACCGTCCCCACTGCGGTGGCGGGTGTCACCGTGGCGCTGAGATTCACCGATTGCGTGCCCCCGAAGCTTCCCACCGTGACGGGGCTGGCGGGCGATGGCGTCCCCAGCGTCGTCGTGGTGGCGGTCGGTGACGCGTCGGCCGAATAGACCTCGGTCCACGTGCTGCCGCTAATGACGATGTCCGCCGAGTCGTACGCCGCCGTGTTGGCCGACTGACCCGGACCCGAGGTCTCGAGCCGCAATTGGTACAGCCCGGCGTAGCTGTCCGTGGCGGTATTTGGGAACGACTGAATCAGGTCCTCCAGGGTGAGGTCCCCGGAGGTGCCGGTGAGCACGGGCAGCGACGTCGTGCCGAGTTGCCCCGGCGCGCCGGCGTTGGGGTAGACGGGCGAGGCAGTCAGCGCTTCCCCGCTCCACTGTCCCGGGGACTGGCCGTTCTTGGGAAGGAACCCGAACAGGGTTGCCTTGTCATCACCAGGCCGCCCGGGCGTCGTCGCTTGGACGTAGGCGGCAAACGGGTCATCCGCCAGGTTGCCCGTAGTGACCTGGGCCCCGGACGAGTTGTAGAAGATGAGGCCGCCGATGGAACCGGCAGCGGGTTCGTAAGGCGGTGCGGCAGCGAACGCAATGCCCGCCGTCCCCACCAGGATCGCGGTGGCGGCCAGAGGCACGACCACCGCTTTCAGTCGAAATCTCACAAGAAGCTCCTTTAGGGTTGGTTTGTCTGGCGGGCGCTGTCAGCGCACCGCGTGCACAGCCGTTGGCGACGTGGGATCACCCGTTGGAAACGTCGCCCAGGTCCTGATAGTTGGCCGTCGCACCGGCCGCTGCCACGAGCGCCTTGCCGGCTGGAGTGGCGAAGAAGGGCGGCGGGCCAGACGGGTCGGAAAAAAGAGCCTGCACCCAGTTCTGGCTGCTGCCTGGCTGCCAGGGCGTCGTGCTGGTGGCATCGGTCTGGCGGAAAATGACATACAGGGTGTTGACGTCGGTGTAGCCGGCCGATGCGTCGGGCGCGGTGGCAGTCAGTGCTTTCACGCCGGCCGAGATGGGCGAGCCGCCGGGGAACACCGTCACCGGATTCAGGAAGTAGCCGGAGCCGTACAAGTTCAACCGGCCGTTCGAGAACGGAACAATGGCGTCCACACTTTGTGCTGCGGGCAGCGAGGTGATGGCCGTGGGGTCGTTCTGCTCGACCGTCTTGACCGCCGCGGACAACGTAGGCGCCGTCCCCCCGTTTTGCGTCTTCAGGTCAGCCAGGAACGTCTTGGTAATCGACGACGAGGCCACCGGCAGCAAGGGGATGATCGTGTCGGACGAGCCCGACGAGTTATTCGGTAGCTGGTTCCATTGCGTGTAGGTGCCCTTGTATATCCCCAGTAGTTCGGCGATCGACAAGCCAGCCGGTGCGTTGGTCGTGGAGTCGGCCACGATCTCCTCGGGGTCGGTGCCGATCTCAACCACATGGAGAAAGGTCCAATTATTGTGCGACGCGGTTGTCTGATTTGCCGCCGTCGGTTCGCTGGCCGAAGCGGCGAAGCTGATCTTCTCCACCGCTCCCGTGTCGGCCAGCAACGCCGAGATGGCGTTGCTCGAGCTCTGGGGCCGCTGGACCGGGCTGGTTCCAGCGCGCAGGACGACCGTCGGGTCAAGCAGGACGGGAGCGGCCAATGTGCTGCCATCGGCATAAGCGTCACGCCCGTTGGCGTCACCGGTGGCGTCAAAGGTGACCAGCTTGTTGACGTTGTTGGCGGCGTTGTAGCCGAGGTCGCCCGCGATGTCGCCGTTGGCCCCGAAATCCAGTTCGTACTGCGGGGTGGAACCGCCGATGCCGACCACATCGGTGGGCGACGGTTGGTAGTCGGCATGGGCCACGCCGGTGAGGAGTCCGGCGTAGAGCCCCACCGACAGGCTCACCACGGTCACGGTGCCCAGCCATTTCTTTCCCTTACTCATATGTTGCACCACTGCCCCTTTTTCTCGTGCGTTCTCGGTCACTGCTGGTCGAGGCGAACACGAACGGGCGGGAACGCGGGCGCGAAGCGCCTGCTCAGAACCGTCCCGACGTCGTCGCTGTGGGCGCGTCCCTCGACTACTGCATTGGCCGGGGCCGGCTGCCAACCGCCCCGGGACTCGCTTCTAGATCACCCGAGTGGGCCCGGACACAACCAGCTGAGGTATGCCCCCTGGCACACCAGGAGTTGACGGAGCCCTCGGGAGCGCCGAAGAGCACGACGTGCGGTCACGAGGAGCATTGAAACATGAATCGAGCAAATATGTCAAATCCGATCTGATTAGTCAGGTATGGTCGGGTCCAGGACCCTTAGTTGACTAAGTCGATCGACTTAATCAAGAATGGTCGGGCGAACCCACACTCGTAAGACAGGGAGACGGACCATGACCGCCACTGAGCAGCTGCTGGCCAACAACAGCAGGTACGCAACGCACTTTGCCAAGGGTGACCTGCCCCTACCCCCTGCCCGCAAGGTAGCCATCCTCGCCTGCATGGACGCCCGCCTCGACCCCGCCCGCGCCCTCGGCCTGGAGGAAGGCGACGCCCACGTCATCCGCAACGCCGGGGGCGTGGCCAGCGAGGATGCCATCCGCTCCCTGGTCATCAGCCAGCGGCTCCTCGGCACCACGGAGATCGTCCTCATCCACCACAGCGACTGCGGCATGGAGATCTTCAGCGACGATACGGTCAAAGACGAAATCACCAACGACACCGGGATCCGACCCCCCTTCGCCCTCGAAGCCTTCCCCGACGCCTACGACGACGTCGTCCAAACCATCGCCCGAATCAAAGCCAGCCCCTTCATCCCCCACACGGACAAGATCAGCGGCTACCTCTACGAGGTGGCAACCGGGATCCTGCGCCGGGTCACGACCGGACCGCAACCCCTGCCTCATCCCCAGCCGACCCTCGTAGGCCAAACTCACCGACCAGTTCGTCGGGCCACCGCCGCCGGCACCGCCACCGCGGCCAGCGCCAGCTCTGGCACCGCCACTGATCGGTTGTTGGCCAACAGCAGGAAGTACGCGGCCACCTTCGCCAAGGGCGACCTGCCACTGCCGCCCGCCAAGAAGGTCGCCATCCTGGCGTGCATGGACGCCCGCCTCGACCCCGCCCGCGCCCTCGGCCTGGAAGAAGGCGACGCCCACGTCATCCGCAACGCGGGCGGCGTGGCCACCAACGACGCCATCCGCTCCCTGGCCATCAGCCAGCGACTCCTCGGCACCGAAGAGATCATCCTCATCCACCACAGCGACTGCGGCATGGAAACATTCACCGACGACGCCGTCAAAGACACCATCACCGACGACACCGGGATCCGACCCTCCTTCGCCCTGGAAGCCTTCCCCGACGCCCACGACGACGTCCTCCAAACCATCGCCCGCATCAAGGCCAGCCCGTTCGTGGCCCACACCGACAAGATCAGCGGCTACGTCTACGACGTCGCAACGGGCGAACTACACGAGGTTGCCGCCCCGGAACCGGTCTATCGGACACTGCGCGAGGTACTCCGGGCCCGCGGCTGGTCAGGCTGAGCAGCGGATTGCAGTGTGCCTCGGGACTACGGTGCGAGGGCTGCTTATGACCTCTCGACCACCCTCGGGTCATCGGTCTCCAGGAGCAGCGCCGGACGAGGGCAGGCATCCCTCGGTTGGAGTCGGGCCAGCGCGTGTCGAGCGTCGAAGAGCAGGTTGGGCAGCGCCTGTTCCAGGAGGAGGCCGGACATGCTGAGCGCCTCGGCGATGGCGTGTCGTGGCGCGCATCCGTCGCCGTCGAGTTCGACCTCGGTCATGTCCTCGTGGTGGAGCGGCGGCCCTGGTTGCACCCGAGCGCCGATCGCAACCACGAAATCGTCGACCACGCGGGCGATGTCGGCCGCCGTGGCCGCGGCCACCAGAGCGCGGGTGGCGACATAGGCCTGCGGGGAATGCAGCGCAGATCCCCCTGCCGGCGCCGGGGCGACGCTGATCTGGTCGTGTCCGAGCTCCTCCCAGCTTCGACACATCTCCTCGGAAGTGAGGACTTCGATGCGAATCAACTTGGAGTCGGGCAGGCCGACCGAGCGCAGCGCCTGGCGGTAGAACCCCAACGCCACTCGCAGAGCGTGATGGGGGCCGGGTGCGGGTACGTGGAGTTGGACGGCGTAGCGATCTTCGCTCCACAGACCCGACGCCTCCCATCCGGCCAACTCATCCACCAGCGCTGCAAGGTGAGCGACGCGAAACGGGCCGGGCGTGTCGGGACAGGCGAGCTCGACCACCACGACCCATACGTCCATGTAGATTGCGTTCGGCAGGCGGTGGGGGGGCGTCGTCATGGCGAGGTGTTGCCTCCTTCGCTCATGGCTGAACGAGTAGGAGCCACCGGGGTCTGGGGCGAACTGTGGACGGCGATCTGCGGGTCGCCAACGAGATGTCACAGCGACCGTAGTACCCGGTGAACGCAGCGGTGTGTCGAGCCGATGAATTTTTGTTTGCGAATCTTGCGCCACCAGGGACCGCGGAAACGTTCCCGGGAGGGTGCCATCAACGGCAGAGTCCAACACCGTTGGCACCCTGGCCATCGGTTGGGGCGGGTGGGCGGGGATCATTGGCTGCGCCGTGGAGGATCAGGGTTAGACGGTCCAGGAGGACGATTGGGTCCAGTCCCTTTTCGAAGTAGGCGGCCGCTCCTTGCAAACGTGCGGCGGCTGCCATGGTGACGGCTTCCACGCCACTGAGAACGACGATCTTGGCATGAGGGGCAACGCCAAGGATGAGCGGGAGAGCCTCGAGGCCGCCCATCCCGGGCATGGCCAGATCGAGGAGAACAAGGTCGGGTTGGTAGTGGGCGGCCAGTGCCAGGGCCTCGCGTCCGTCATCGGCTTCGCCCACGACGAGGTACCCGTCTGCGCCATCGAAGAGCAGTCTGAGCATTTTCCGCAGCGACGCGTCGTCCTCGACGATGAGCACTCCGGTGGTGGTACCCGCGGTTGAGGTTTCGTTTGGCGGAGCCATAACCGTGACGTTTTCCGCCCAGCGGGCCAGGTCATCGGGGGCAAGCGCGGGACTCCACAGGAATCCTTGTGCCGCTTCGCATCCGAGGGCGCGCAGCAAGGTCAGCTGCTCGGCGGTCTCGACGCCCTCGCCGATGGTTGTCAGCCCGAAGGCGTGGGCGAGGTCGACGACAGCGGAGACGATGGCCCGGTCCTGGCGGTCGTGGACGAGACCGTCTACGAAGGACTTGTCGATCTTCAAGACGTCGAGGGGGAAGCGTTTCAGGTAGGTGAGCGACGAGTACCCGGTGCCGAAGTCGTCGACCGCGATGCGCACACCGATTGCCTTGAGTGCCTCCAGGGCCTTGACGCTGGCGTGGGCGTCGTCGAGGAGCACCGTTTCGGTTATCTCCAGGCACAGCGAGCTTGGCGTCAGGCCCGACTCGGCGAGCGCGGCCCGCACCACCTCGTTCAGATCGGGTGCGAGAAGCTGTCGTGCCGAGAGGTTGACCGACAACGACAACCGCAGAGGTGCCGGAGTGCGCCCCCACCACGCCGCCACCTGTCGGCACGCCTCGGCGAGCACGAAAGCCCCCAACGGGACGATCAAGCCGGTCTCCTCGGCCAACGGTATGAACTCATGGGGCGCGACCCATCCGCGATCGGGATGCTGCCAACGCACCAGCGCCTCCACCCCGATCACCTCGCCGTTGGTCAGGTTGACCTCGGGCTGATAGAAGACGACGAACTGGCGACGGTCGATGGCGTAGCGCAGTGCCCCGGCGGTCTCGAGATGCTCCCGCGCCCGGGTGCGCATCTCGGCATCGAAGATCTCGTACCGGTCGCGACCGCCGGCCTTGGCCCGGTACATGGCGGCGTCGGCGTCACGCAAGAGGGCCGTGGAGCTCGCCCCGCCGGTGGCGGAGGCGAATGCGATGCCGATGCTGAGCGTCGCAGTGATCTGGCGGCCTCCGTACACGAACGGCGCTGCGATCACCTTGGCGAGTCGCTCCGCCAATGCCGCGGCGCGCAGCACATCGAAGTCCTCGCACAGGACCACGAACTCGTCGCCTCCCAATCGGGCCACGGTGTCGCCGAGGCGCACAGCGGCCTGAAGGCGTGC
>Ga0302325_10024116_pt1 | contig 12664 bp, 11 predicted proteins | sample Palsa_T0_2_FD_201948 | JGI IMG/M metagenome (GOLD analysis project Ga0302325, IMG submission 201948) | Peat permafrost microbial communities from Stordalen Mire near Abisko, Sweden - Palsa_T0_2 | ecosystem: Environmental > Terrestrial > Soil > Palsa > Peat permafrost | place: Sweden: Abisko...
TACTCCAGCATCTCGCGGTCGCCTTCCGTGTTGCCGAACGCCGCTTTGGGATGTTTCCCGATGAATAAATAGATATCTTCCGCCTTGCCCGCACCATTGTTGTTCAGCAGGAGCTTGGGATCGCGCATCAGGATGCCCTGGCCGTCCTTGTTGTAAGTGTACTGGGTATCCAGTGCCGAACCGACGATCTGTTCCACCGGAATGCCATATACCTGCTGTGAATAGGTGCGCACGAAGTCCTGCCCACCGCCGGTCACGATGTAGGTCCGGTAGCCGTTGTCGCGCAGATACTTCATCACCTCGATCATGGGCTGGTACACCATTTGCGAGTAAGGCTTGTCGAAGCGCGGATGCTTCGCCTTTGCCCACCAGTCCTTCACCATGGTTTGGAAGGCATCCGCGGTCATGCCGGTGTGGGTCGCCATGGCGATGACTTCGATGTCCTTGGTGGTGAACTTCGCCATTGCCTCTTTGTCGCCGGTGACGATGGCCTTGAACGGCGGCTTGGTTTTCCATTCCGGATGCTTAGGCGCAAGTTCAGCCACGCGGTCGAACGCAAATAACACCTGCGAGTAGATAGGTTGCTCGACCCAAGTCGTGCCGTCCTGATCGAAGGTGGCGATGCGGTCCTCCGGCGGCACGAATTTCGGATTGTTCTTGTCCGTGGTGGCTTTGACGAAATCGAGGATTGCCTGCTTGGCTGGCCCGTCGTTCCACGAAGGCAGCGGGTCGGCAACCGCGGCGGAGGACGCCTGGCTTGCGCTGGAAGCGTAGGCAGCAGGGGTTGTGGACCAGCCCGCAAAGACAAGTACCAAGCAAAACAAGAAAATCAATGCCAGACGCGGTTTCATTCCATTTATCTCCGGATGTTCGACTGAGAAAAAGGGCCGGGAAATCACTTCCAAGGAACAAAGCAGAATTTAGCACCTTCAACTCTTGTTGTCAGTAATGCGCAGCCCATCGCGAAAGCGACATCGGAGGGGGTTCCGATCTCTGTGATGCAAAACGAAAGATCCCACCCAAGCCGAGGAGGCTTGGGTGGGAGATCCGTCTTGAGCAAGACATCCTGCCCAGCGTCGTGAACCGGCGACCGGACAACCGCTTTTATGGCGAGAGCTACCAGTGTGGCGAGAGCTGCCAGACCATGCCATATGCGCCATATGTCCGGGCACTCCCTCCGGTGAAGCTGCAGACCGGGCTGGTGCCGTAGAGGTTGCCGCTTGCGTCCGAGATTAGGTTACTGAACATGCTGGGAGGACCCGAAACTATCACCCACTCATGTTGCACATCCAGGATTCCACTACAGAAATACTGCAGGCCGGCAGATTCGGTCGCATAGAGCTCTCCTGCCGTGCCTATGGCCAAGGTTTGGTAAGCGCCCCAATTAGAAATTGGACACTCACCGTTTCCGTAAACATGGAGAACGTCAAAGCCCCAGTCGACGCCGGAACGCGACAGGCTGAAGATCAGCCCATTCTCCTCGTTGCCCTCGTCGTTACAACCGCCATAACCCCACGAGTGGCAAAAGGCAGAGCCATAGAAACTGCCCGGACCGTTCTGAATCAGGCTACCGGCCCCCCAGACCTGGAAAGCGCCGCCAGTGAAAGCCTCGATAACATTTTCCGTCCAACCGCCCCCCGAGGGCACGAATTGGAACACCACCCCCGCTGTTCCGTACAGGTTTCCATCCTGTCCCATTAGCAAGCTGGTAGGGTGCGCGCCGTCGCTACCCCCCGTGAAGTTGTGGAGAATCGTCTCCGTCCAGCCTCCTTGTGTCGGCGAAAGCTCAAACAGAGTGCCATAACCATAGGCTCCGCCCCAGAAAGATATTCCATACAAATTGCCTGCGGAGTCGACGGCTGAGACCGTGCCGTCCCACGCATCGCTGAAGCCGGTGAACTCGTAGATGGTCGTCTCGTCCCAGGTACACGAAGCTGTGACGCAGGGGGTCATGCTTGGTCTGGCTTCATAGATTACGCCGCAATAAGTACCTCCGTAAGCTGGGCAGTTCTGGATCCCGCCGCTCGCCGCCCCGTAAAGGACACCTTCCGGGCCGACGATGAAGCCGCTCGGGCTGCTTCCATTGCTGCCTCCCAGAAAGCTGTAGAGAGAGCTAAAGAACCAGTTGCCGGCTTTTCTCCCCAGCTCATAAATCATGCCGGCGCCATAGGTGCCGCCGCCTCCAAGGGTCCCGTAGAAGCTTCCGGCCCCGTTGATTGTGAGGCCCGCCATCCAGCCTACGGTGCCCGGATCGAGTTCCTGGATTTCCTGCAGTCCGTTTCGCAGCTGAGGGTCGGGACAAGGGTTCTCGTCGTTAGTTGTGCTCGTGGTGGTCGTTGTGGCGCTGCCCAGGATGGTGAACGACTCGGAAGGAATCGTGCCCACGGTGTTCTCCGAAGCCAAGGATGGACAGCCCGGGCTCGTGCAGCCGGTACCAGAGTTCTCGTCCCAATACACCGGATCGCCGTTGGGAACGCTGGCGTTCTGCAGGTTCACCCAATAGGTGCCAGCATTCAGAGTCGGCCCGGTGAAACTCGCCGTCTCGGTGCAGACGTTGTAGCCATAGTCGTTGCCCACGCAGTTGCTCTGGGTGAAGTTCACTATCTGATCGAAGTAACTGGTGCCGCCGTTTTCGCTCGAGGTGATGGACACCTCAGCCGACGTCACGGTGTCGCCCGGGGCCATCCACGCTGCGAAACTCATACCGGTGACGTTAGTGTTGTAGTTCGCCACGTTGAAGCTGTCGCTGGTAATGTAGCCGAAGTTAATCGTCCAGGCATCAGTGTTGCCGTTGGTGGGGCCGTTGTCGTAAATGTCATTGCTGTCGAGCGGCCCGCGATGCATCCTGGCGCGGGCCAGCGCCGGAGATGTCGGCGAGCTTGGTCGCTTGACCGGACGGCCCAGCTTCGACGCGAACTGCGGCATCTTTGCCGCTTGCACCGCCGTCGGTGGAACGGAATTCTGAGCCCCGGCGGGAACTGTTGGCAGCATCGTCACCAGCGTGGCAATCGCCACGAAAGAAATTGTGCGGAACAGGGAAGTGAGAGAGCGCGCTTGGCTTTGCATCGGTTGTCCTCCTTGCCATCGAGTCGAATCGAAGTGGACCAACGGACAGGCGCGGTGGGACGCCCGGGAGAAGGAGGGAGCGAAAGGTCTTGTTCCTCGCCGTGTGGGCGCGGTCAGAGTCGGGTGGGGAAAAAGGCCAAGAAATCCTTTTCCATCCGCATTTAGCGCCAGCGGGGCCGGTTTGTCAGTGACCGCTGCCGCACTCCTCGGTGACTAACCGAAGCAGGAACCAACGTGATCGAAGCTGCGCCTTCTCGGCTGCCACGGCCTGTCGAGATCGCGATTAGCGAGTACTGCCGTGTTATAAATCTCGTAAATGCTAAGCAATCGCCAAGGATCGATCCGCCTGTTCCGCTTTGCGGGCATTGACGTGTTTCTGCATTGGTCCTGGTTTCTTGTGGCCGTGTTCGAAATCAACGCCCGAGCCGGAAGATATTCTTCTGTCGGCTGGAACGTCGTCGAGTATCTCGTGCTGTTTCTTATTGTGTTGCTGCATGAATTCGGGCACGCGCTGGCCTGTCGACAGGTGGGAGGAAGAGCAAATCAAATCGTGCTTTGGCCACTGGGCGGAGTGGCATACGTCGATCCACCTCCCCGGCCCGGAGCCACGCTGTGGAGCCTGGCGGCGGGACCGCTGGTGAATGTGGCGCTGGTTCCGGTCTTGTTGATGCTGGTGGCAGTGAGCCGAGCCGCAGGTGGGGCGTATGCGATGCCCAATGCGTACGAGTTGCTGCGCTCGGTCTTATACATCGACGTAGTCTTGCTGGTCTTCAACATGTTGCCGATCTATCCGCTGGATGGCGGGCAAATCGTACGATCGCTGCTGTGGTTTGTGATGGGACGCGCGCGCAGCTTGATGGTGGCCACTCTGCTTGGCTTCGTTGGCGTGGCGGGGTTGATCGTGCTCGCCGTGCGAATTCGTTCCATCTGGTTTGGCGCTATCTCGGCGTTCATCCTGCTGAATTGCTGGGGAGGATTAAAACAGTCGGTAGCCTTGTTGCGTCTGGCGAAGCTGCCGCGCCGCGAGGGATTGGCTTGTCCGTGGTGCAAAGCAGCGCCGCCAGTGGGAAACCTGTGGACCTGCGGACAGTGTAAGACGATGTTCGACATCTTCGAAACTCGGGCTGTCTGTCCGTACTGTGCGGCCCAATTCTCTGCAATCCGATGCCTGGAGTGTGGAAGGCCGCATCCCATGAACGAATGGATTGTTCCAGATCTTGTAACTTCGAGGCAGTAGGCGGTAGCTTTTCCTGATGTGTCCGCATCCGAAAATTCCGGATTTCATAGTTACAGGTTATCCACACTGCTAGAATTGGGAGCGTATGATCCCTCCTGAGCTGCTGGAGATCCTTGCCTGTCCGGTGTGCCGCAAGCCGCTGGTGCTGCGCGGCGAAGACAGCCTGAGGTGCAACGAGTGCAAACGGGTGTATCCCATCCGCAACGGCATTCCGATCCTGCTGGAGCCCGAGGCAACGATCGAGCAACTGTGAGTGGGCCGGTAGGAGGCTGAATGGGCATTCAGTCAAGAGCAGTGTGCGGTATTACTCACGCTGTTTCCCGAAATGGTAAAAATCGCCCAAAAGCCCCGAACGAGAATGTGAGCCTGAGGTTCGCGAGTGGCAATTGGGTTCCTCCAGTCCGCCATCCGATGCGACCCCGAACGCGACTTCGTCCCACCTGGGTGAAACAAACCGCACTTCGCTGCGTATACAAACCCAGTAGCAGCAACTATTTCGAGACAGAGGGGTTGAAAATATTCGAGGCTGGGGTGATTGCTGGTAACAATTCGGTTTCGGCAATCGAATTGCTTGCAACTAAATAGCTGGAACCGAGTCTAAACAAGCAAAACGCAGAAGGTCGGAGGTGAGGTCGATGATGGCAGAAAAATTTTCCGTTCCAGAGTTGGCCGCGCTGCGAAGCGAGCTGCTTCATGGATTTGACTCCCGGGACGCAGCCGAGCTGCTACAGGTGTTCCTCGCCGGACACGGCTACGGTGTTTCGGCCGAGGAAGCACGCAATGCGGTAAGCAGGGCGGGGCTGCTGGGTGGGACGCTGGAAACTTTCCAGCGAGAGTTGGAAAGCATCGCTCTGGTGATGTAAGTCGCTGGAGAGCGGAAGGTGACGAAGGCAAAGGTGACAAGAAGGTGACAAAGATTCGCTTGACTTGAAAACGGAACGGACGCGACCCTCGCCAGAACCTGGACGTAAGCGCAGTCCGAAGCGAAAAGTGAAGAGCCTGGGCAAAACCGCCCGGGCTTTCCTGTTTCTTGCCGTGATACGGCTTCTATAGACGCCCAGTTTGAGACGAAAAAGGCCAGACCCAGCCAAACCGAACCTCAACTTCGCCTGGAAATTATCCGTTGCCGGTTTCGCCCCCGTCAGCGGCGGGCGCCGGCGCAGCTTGGCTTTGAGGATGTGGTTCGGCGGCGTTGTTCACCATGTCCTTGAGTTCTTTGCTGGGCTTGAAGAATGGGATCTTCTTGGCTGGCACTTCCACCCGGTCACCGGTCTTGGGATTGCGTCCAACGCGAGGCTTGCGCTGGCGGGTACGAAAGCTGCCGAAGCCGCGGATCTCGATTTTGTCGCCGGCGCGCAGCGAGCGCACTACGCTCTCGAAGATGGTCTCGACGATGACCTCGCTGTCCTTCCGCGTGATCTCGGTCAGCCGGGAAACTTCATCGATCAAGTCTGCCTTGGTCATCTCGCATGCCCCTTTGTCGCGATACGGCTCAAGTTTACCAGCACATGGGATACTCTCAAATTGCTCTAGCGTTGGCAAGTACAAGTTCGATTGAATTTTCCCAGTCCCCGGACGCACCGCGGGTAGACTACTTCCAAAGGTAGTAAAACCCCACATTAGTTTGCATCAGCTTGGCCGGATTGGGCAGGTAGTCGGAAACGTCGCCAAACAGCAGGTCGAGCACGCTCTTGCGGTCCTTTTCAGGATGCACCAGGGTGGGCTCGCCCTTGATGCCCACGGATTTCGCGGTGTCCTCGATGGCGGCGCGGAAGTCGCCGATCTGGTCCACCAGCTTTAGCGGCAAGGCTTCTTCGCCGGTCCAAACCTTACCATTCGCCAGGGCGCGCACCTGGTCGTCCTTCATCTTGCGGCCCACCGCGACGCTATGGATAAACTGCACGTGCATGTTATCGATCAGGCTTTGCAAGTAGGCGCGCTCTTCGGGAGTCATCGGACGCATGGGCGAGCCAGTGTCCTTGAACTCACCCGCCTTCAGCGTGATCTGTTGCAGCTTGGCCCACTTCATCAGTTCTTCGTAGTTGTACCATTCGGCGATGACGCCGATGGAGCCGACAATGCTGGCGTTGTCGGCAAAAATCTTGTCGGCCGCGGACGAGACGTAATAGGCTCCGCTGGCGCCGACAGTTTCGATGGAGGCGACGATGCGCTTTTTCTTCTGGTCGCGAATGCGCAGCACCTCGCGATAAATTTCCTCCGAGGCCGCTGCTCCGCCCCCTGGCGAATTGACGTGCAGGACAATCGCCTTGACCGAACTGTCGTCGGCGAATTTGCGGAGCTGCTCCACCACATCCTTGGGACTGAGAATCACGCCTTCCAGATCGACCACGGCGATCTTGTCGCCAAAGCCTCCGAAAGTGTCTTTCTGCTGGGAGCGGACCGAGAAATACACCAAGGCGAAGATCGCAACCAGGAAGAGGAAGAAAGCTCCTCCGCCAAGCAATACCCAGAGAAAAACTCGCGAACGCGGCTGCTCGGTCATAAAGGAGAGTCAAGTTTAGCAGATGGGAGCCAGCAGTTACGCGCTCTTCGCTTTCGCTCTTCGCCTTTCGCCAGAAACTATGCGGTTCTATGCGCAATTCGGAGGCTCGCCAAAGTTAGGCTAGGAAGGGAGACCTAGAAGTGAAGGAGAAAGCAAGAAGCGCTTGGCGAAGAGCGAAGAGCGAAGAGCGAGCAGCGCCCCGACAGTTCCTCAATGAAAGATAGTTGCGAAAAATGCCCCGACCTTGCTGAAGAAGCCGTGCGACTCCCTCTTGGCCGCCTGAGCATTATCGCTCGACGCGGATTTCTTCTTGACGTTGGGAGGCGGCAGCACGGTCGGCTCAAACGGCACGACCTTATTGTTCTCCAGCCTTAGGAAGGCAACATTGGTGCTGAGGTCAGGCGCCGGATCGCTGCCGCGGAAGATGAATGGCGCTTCGACCGCCATGTGCAGATCAGGCGACGACGGCGGTGTCGCAGCCGGAGGCGCTGCCTTAGGCGTTACAACAGGAGGAGGTGGTGGAGGCGCGGCCTTGGCGACTTGTGTCGGTACCGGCCGCGAGGCGGGACATCCGCAATTCTGTTTGGACTGGATTGCCTGGCCCAGGTGCCCGGTCTTGAAAAGAACGGCCTCGTCAGGCTTAACCTGATAGGTTGCATCGCCCATGGTCTCGGAGACCACGATCGCCGCCACGTTTCCCGGCAACGATTGCACGCAGGTGTCGCCCTGCGCCGAGACCCGCACCGCAACATGCACTGTACCTGGTCCCGGCATCAGCAGCCGCAAGTCCGGCGTAAGCAGCGTGTCCGCCTCCGCGCCCAGAGGATAGTTCATCTCCACATTGCCGCTGTTCAGGCCGAACAGCATCTCGCGTCCGCTTTGCGAGGCCGTGATGGACAGCTTGGTTCCTTCGCATACCAGCAGGTTGCCACCGCGTTCCAGCTTGAGGGTCGCGGCCTGCGCTCCAGCCTGGATGGACGAGCCGCTCAGCACGCTGGTTCCCGAGCCCGCGAGGACCACCGCTCCCTTCACGCTGGCATCGGCGGCATAGAGTTCACCGATCGCTTGCTGCGCCGCAGCCGAGCCTTGCAATGCACAGACGAGCAGAGTGGGAAGCAAGCAAAAGACCTGGCACCGGGACGGCGTGAAGCGTGGCATGTATAGAAGAACTCGGGTGCATCCACGATAACACCAACCGCACAGCCCAACAACGCGCAGTTACCATCCATGGTGTCGGCACCAGAGTTGGAATTAGAACTCTCGATAGACTCTGAGAGCGGCCCGTGATGTCAGCCAAGGCGGCGCCGCTACAGCAACTGTTGCCTTGGTGACCGGCACATTTTCAGCTGAGTCAGCAAGCCGAAGCTTTGCAACTTTTTTTCTAATCCCGCGTTTACATGAATGGATGCTTTCAGTTTGCCAATGATGGATCTGAGGCAGAGGAAGTTCAAATGCGTTCTCTAAGGTATGTGGTTTTGCTGGCAGTTTTGACGATTCCACTGGCGTACTCGCAAGCGCAGGTCAGCGTGGGGATAGCCGTGGGACCGGGATATTATCCCGGATACTATGCTGGACCGCCGGTATGCACTTACGGCTACTATGGATATGCGCCTTACGCGTGTGCGCCGTACGGCTACTACGGGTCCAACTGGTTTGCCGGCGGAGTGTTCATCGGGGCCGGCCCCTGGTATGGATACTATGGCCATGGCTGGGGTGGACGCTATTACCGCAGTGGCTATTATGGCCGCGGAGGCTATTACGGCCGCGGAGGCTATTACGGCCGCGGAGGCTATTACGGCCGCGGAGGCTATTACGGCCGCGGAGGCTATGGTTACGGTCGCGGATACTACGGCGGACGCGCAGCCTACGCTGGACGCGGCTATGCCGGGGGCGGCTACCGCGCCAGCGCTGGCGGGTTCCACGGCGGTGGCGGTGGACATGGCGGCGGCCATCGCTAATGGTTTGGCAAGTTCAGCAACCGCGACAAGCCCACGATTCAGGTCGTGGGCTTGTCCGCGCAAGCGTCAACTGGAACTCTAGCTACCGGTAGCCTATGCTGGAAACGATGATGAATATACGACTAAAGCTTCTGCCTCTCATACTGCTGATGTTAGCTGCGGCTGGTTTCGCTCAGGGCCCACCCAGAGGCTATCCATATAACCCGCCGCAAAGAATTGCGCGCGTGCAGTATATGACGGGGGAAGTGTCGGTAGCGCCCTGCGAAGGCAACGACTGGGCGAAGGCCGCTCTTAATGAGCCTCTGAAGGCCCCTATCTGCATCTGGGCCGACAAGGACTCGCGGGCTGAACTGAACGTTGGCAACGCATTTATTCGCATGAGTTCGGAGACAAGTGTCACCCTGAGCACCGTCAATCCAGGCACAGTTCAATTCAGGGTCAATCAAGGCGTCGCCAGTCTTTCAGTTCGATATCTCTTTCCAGGCCAGATATACGAGATCGATACTCCCAATACCACGTTGACCCTCACGAAGGCGGGAGTTTACCGCGTCAATGTTTTTCCCGATCAGGACCAAACATTGGTGACCGTGAGGAAAGGCTCGATTATCGCAACTGGATCTGGCAGCTCGGTGAAGATAAATTCCGGCCAGCAGGTACGGTTGCAAAACAAAACTTCAATGCAGCACACTGCGGAGAAGGCGCCGGCGCCCGACGGATTTGACGACTGGGTCAATGTTCGCGACCAGAGATTATGGGGCCCTGGACCTTCACGGTTCGGCATTTACCTGGGCTATCCTCCGCCCTACGGACCACCCCCAGGATTCTGGGTACGGTAGTCGCGTTGAGTGTTCCGCAGACTCGAAAAATTATTATGCTCGCCAGGTGCGCCGCTTCGCGCTGGTGAAATGGCGAGGCTGCGGGCGGCCTGCCGTTTTGGTTCCGCAGACCAGGTCATGCCCATCCCACGATGTTTAGAAGATCTTTAGAAGTGGTTGAGGCGGGAGTTGAGTTAAATAGCCGGGTTGCAAACAAACAACCCTGAACACATGTTATCTAAGGTTTGGATTGATTTCCTCCGCATAAGCATCTGAACTTTAGATGCTATTAGGGGGAAGCTATGGAAACAGTTCAGTTGAAGTTGAAGCAGGCGAGCGCAGTTCTGGGTGTCGCTCCCAAGGAATTGCAGAATTTCGTGCAACTCGGAGTTCTTCGTCCCCGCAAGAGTGCCGACGTTTTTTGGTTCGATTCAAACCTGCTGCTCCAGGCAAAAATCGCGTTCTTTGTAAAGGCCTCGCTGCGTCCGAATGTTGAATACCTGGCTCGACTGACGAAGGAGGTGTCAAGAGTGAATTTGGTGACCACCAACTGGGATGATCTCCTACTGACCTCCAGTCCTGGAAAGGGCGCCGGCCAAGTGGAGATCAAGATCCCGCTTGGGGAACTCAAAAAGGAACTTGAAGAGAGCATGCCTCTGGCGAATGCGGTTCGAGATCTGCCGCGAGGGCGCAAGCGCCCCGGTTGGAAGGAAGAGTTTGTGAAGACGCTCCAGCAGGCGGGAGACGACATCGGTTATATCTCCGAGCAGGAAATCTTGAAGAAGCTACGGGCTTGCCGTAGCGAAAGAAAGAGACAGCCGGAGATCAGACTTGTCGCCCAAGTCAAGAAAAGCGCCTAGAGGCGTCGTCGACACGTCTGTTGTCATCGCGGGAGCAGCCGCATTCCGCGGGGCTGCGGCAGGTTGCCGGTCGCCCCCATTCAACCCTCCTTTGGTTGAGTGGGAGATTTCATCCATGGATTTTCCGTCAACCTCCGCCGTAATTCTTACTACTCCCACTCATTCGCAAACAGCGCGAACGAATGCGGCACCCTGCTGGCAGCGCCTAGTTAGAGTCTCACGTATCCGTGAGGATCGACGTTCAAATAATCGCCGGCATCTACATGGCTGCGCCTGCCGGTCGCATCCATTAGGGCAAACTGACGGCCATTGACCTGAGTCGCATCAAAGTGGAAACCGGGCTCAATTTTGTAAGAATATTTCCAGCCCATCGGGAACGGTGCGATACCGTGCCTTGGCCCGTCCTGGTCAAAAATTCTATCGCGCTCGTCCACCCACTTGTACGAGCTACTGAAGGTCTTGAAATTTACTTTCCGGCGGTGAGCGTTTCGAAAGCCCTTGATTGCTTTTTCGGCACCCACAATGTTCTGAGGATCACCATATGCAGCCGCGTGCCGCCACAAGTCGAGATACTTGCGTCCAGGTTCGAACGAGCATTCTGGCAATAACAAGGGCGAGTTGAGATCTGATGGTTTTACGCGTGTTGCCCATTCGGACTCTTGGGCCAAATTGGATGCTAACTCTTGCACGAATGGACTCGGGTCAGGACTGCCAAGGCATTTTAGTAGGCCGTGATCGAACCACCGGAAGCGAAAATAGGGTTTCACTTGATCGGCCAAATGCTGACGATCTTTTTGAGCCGAGAATCCCATGATGTGAGGATTTTCCGGTTGATCCGCCATTTCTTGAGCTCGCCGTACCATCCCCAGTAGAATCTCGGCCTCTATCCGACTGGATGGAATGTACTTTATTGACCAAGCGTTGAACAATATTGCATTCTTCGCGATGGCACTCTTTGCCGTGCCTACATATACCGAGGGAATCCCAAGAAGAAAAACCGTCCGCATCTTAATTTCCAACTCACTTTTGAAGAAGTTTGAGGACGATGTCTAAAGGGACGGAGATTCGTTTAAGATCTTCATCGCTCAAAGACTCCATGAACTTTCCGAACAGATGGCGTTGTCCATCAATAGGCGACGAGAAGCCGATTAACTTGGCGCGGCCTGGCTCGTCGGTCCTTGAACGCAGCCAATCTTCGCGCCATTCAACATGTTCACCTTCGCACCAGGCTCTTATTCGCCTGACGACGGCTTGGAATCGGTAAAGATGCCATTTACGTGCCAGGCCGTGTTCCTTGACGGTCCTCGAGAACGCCCAAAGCGCTGAATGGTCCTGCAAAGTGGCGATGAGGCTATCTTTGATCTGAGAGTCGATCCCAGAGGACAGTGCAAACGCATTTCGATCCTCCAGTTCTTGGTTTAGGGTCGCAGGAGGGACCTTGACGACCCGCTCCGGATCTAGGGAGTCGGGTGCCACCGACCATTTGATCGTGTCGGTTTCCCGTAGGTACCAAGGTTCAACTGGCGGCGATTCTCGCGGGATGCGCGTGAAAGCCTCGAATATATCCTCCCGAAGCTGAGTCCGCCCACTTTCTGAAACATCGAGTAGCTGCGGCTGATCAACCGGGGCGACAAGAATGTCCTGCCCATCACGCCGCAAAACTATGACCAAAAACTGAACCGGCTGAGAAACTCCCCAAATTTTTCGTGTTCCTGTCCTGCAGGAGGGTACTGCTCGCAGTATTTAGGGGCAAGGCGCGCAATGAGCTGTCGAAGTTTGGCGCCGGGCACTGCGCCTTTAGAAGCGTCCACGCCTTGTTTTAAGGCAGCTTCGACTATTTCTCGCCAAACGTCACTCATCGATTTCACCAGGCGCCATTGTACAAAAGAAAGATGGAACCCGGAGGCTCCATTTTCACGCCTAAAATATCCCGGCTCTAAAACAGGGTCAAATCGCGGTCAGTTCTTTTAGTCGCGTTGGGTTCGCGTTCCTAAGCTTTTCCGCACCAGTTTTTCGCCCCTTCCGGCCCAGATAAGCAAATAAGCCATCTGTTGCGGAATTGTTCCTAATATACCAAGACTAAATACAATCCGCAATCGACTGACCCATCTGGCACTGATCTAACTCGTTAGATCGGCGCCACCGATCTTCTGAAGGTACCATCGCATTATTGTATGTTATTGAAACTAAATACGTAATATTTGGGGCGGCGGCGGGAGTTGAAC
>Ga0302325_10024119_pt1 | contig 12663 bp, 11 predicted proteins | sample Palsa_T0_2_FD_201948 | JGI IMG/M metagenome (GOLD analysis project Ga0302325, IMG submission 201948) | Peat permafrost microbial communities from Stordalen Mire near Abisko, Sweden - Palsa_T0_2 | ecosystem: Environmental > Terrestrial > Soil > Palsa > Peat permafrost | place: Sweden: Abisko...
CGGCGCCTACCAAGGTCTGCGTGTCGACCGGATCGTGCGGCCGGCGGGTGCGAAAACGGTCCTCGCATCGTTCGGTCTCGCGCCACCCACCGGGGTGACGACGGTTGCGGCCGGGCGCGTCTTTGATGTCGAGGACCGCATCATCACCGATCATCCGATCGACAACGTGCTCGTGACCGATCCGCTACCGGCCGGTTTCGAAGCCGTCGACCAGAGCTTCCGCACAGCGTCGCCCGCCGATCTCGAGGGCGCCGACACCTGGACCGTCGACTATCAGTCGATCTACAAGAATCGCGTGATCTCGTTTTCCTCGCATCTCTACGCGGGTTCGTATGCGATTCACTATCTGGTCCGCTCGGTGACGCCCGGCACTTATGCTTGGCCCGGCGCGAACGCGCAGCTGCAATACGCACCCGAGGAGTTCGGGCGCACCGCCGCTTCGCAACTGATCGTCACCGACTCGTAACGCCGCCGGCGCCCTTGCGATAGAGCTTGTACTGAACCCAAAGCTCGTGCGCGACCGCGTCGCCCGTGAGCGCGGCGAGGATACCTTCGCCCATCTCACCCCCGCCGTGAACGAGCCGGTACCAACCTTTGCTCTTGGCATATTCGAGCAACGATTGTCCGCTCGAGCCGGCCGCGGTCCAGTCGATCAGCGCGAACCGGCCGACGACGATGATGTCGAGCTTGGGATCGCGACAGCGAACCGGCGGGCATTGTACGTGCCAACGATGCAACTCGGCGGCGCGGGCGGCGCCGACGTCGGCCGGTGCTCCGTAGTCCGCCCGGGCGGGCACGGAGCCCGCGGCGATGAGTAAGGTCACGGCGAGCGCGCGGACGCACCTCATTGCCGAAGCTCGGTTCCGGCTCTCGCTCGCTGCTACCTATGAGCCGCCTCGACCGCGTATTCGCCGTCGCGATCGCGCCGGTAGATCGTCGTCGCCGGCGCCGCGTTTTCGGGCACCTCGTGGACGGCGAATCCCGGCTGCTCGTGTTGGATATGCGCGAGCCGGCCGCGCGAGAACAAGAGCGGAACGAGTTGCGGTGCGGTGCTGGGAGCCGTGATCGCGAGGGCGCTTTTCCAGCGCGCCGTGCGCACGCAGTGAATGTGTCCCGAAATCACGCGCACGACCTGCGGGTGCGCATCGACGATCCGGCGCAAGCGGTGCCGCGGTACGAAGCCCCCGACGTCGAGATAGTGCAAGCCGGTGCGAAACGGCGGCTGGTGCACGGCCACGATCGTCGCTTTACCGGCACCCGCGGCGAGCGTGCGATCGAGCCATTGCAGCGCCGCGGCATCCAAGATCGCGCCGGGCCACGGGCGCGCGGCGTTTCCGTCGAGCGCGAGCAGGCGGACGGGAAAATCCTCGATCGCGTAGTGCAAGCGACCGGCCCGCGAACCGCCGAGCGTTTCGGGAGCGAGTGCCGCGCGCATCTGCTCGCGGTCGTCGTGATTGCCCGGGATCACGAAGTACGGAACCCGCAGGGCCGACATGATTTCGCGGAAGCGCGCGTATTCGGCGGCTCCGCCGGAATTGGCGACGTCGCCCGTCACGACGGCGTAGGCCGGGATCGGGTCGAGCGCGTTGACCGCGGCGATGGCCTGCTCCAGAAACGAAGCCGTGTCGATGCCGAAGTACGCCCGGCCGGCGGGCACGATGTGCGGGTCGGTCAGTTGCGCGACGTTCAAGAAGCGAGTTAAGCGACTGAAACCGGGGTCGTGATGCCGCGTTCGCGCAGCATCTTGGCATCGACGACCACCCGGTAGCGCACCATCGCGAGCGCGGCCGTCACCATGACGACGAGCGCGACGTTGGCCGACTCGGTTGCGATCAGGTCGTTCGGCGGAAGCGCCAGCCGCGCGAGCCAGCGCAGAGCGAGCGCGCCGATCCAGATCGAAACCGTGATCCCGCTGCCGAGCACGTAGACCGTGCCTGACGTCTCGCCGAGCCGCACTTTGGTGAAGTGCGCGACCGCGAGCCCGATCGCCAAGCCCACGCCGAGGGTGATCAACGTTTCGCCGGCCATCAGGAATGCGGTCGCCGGAAAGGTCGCTACGGTTACCACGATCAGGAACAGCGCGACGCACGCGAGCACGCCCGGCAAGATGAAGATACGGCTCAGGACGAGCTTGCGTTCGCGCAGCTCGCGAAGCAAGAAACGGCCGACGACGAACAGGATGAAGGCGAGGTAATAGAGCGGCGGAAGATGCGGCATGGCGAAGCCTCAGAGGTTTGCGATGAAGCGTTCGATCAGCCCTGCGATTTGCTCGGGGACCTCGACCGGCGCGTAGTGCGCGGCCTCCGCGACGATTTCATAGCGGCTGCCCGGGATCAATTCGGCGACGCGTTCGCGTGCGAACTCGGGACGATCGCCTGCGGCCGCGAGCACCAGCGTCGGCGTCGCGATCGTCGCGGCTTCGTCCGCAAAGTTCGCCTTCGACCACGATTCGTAGCTCTCGAGCGCGACCTCCGGCGCCACGGCCGCGGCCGCCTCGCGCAGCAGCGCGCGCACATCGGGCGGCGCTTCGCGATAGGTGAGGCGTTCGAGCCAGGCATGGGTCGCGGCCGGATTTCCGGGCAAGCTGCGAAAAAAAGCGTCGACCTTGGGCGGGAACTCCATGCCGCCGGCCGGCACCGGCGCGACGAGCACGAGACCTTCGACCGCATCCGGCCGGTCGATCGCGAAACGCTGCGCCACGGCCGCCCCCATCGAGTGGCCGATCACGACCAGCGGGTCGAGGTCGGCGGCAAGGATCAACGCGCTCAAGTCGTCGGAGAACGTCTCGACGTTGTACGGTCCGGGCGCGGCGCTCGACGCGCCGAAGCCGCGCAGATCGAGCGAGATCGTGCGGTGGCGCTTCGCAAGCCGGTCGACGATCCGCGTCCAGATCTTGGCGTTTGCGTTCCAGCCGTGCAGGAAGAGCAGCGGGATGTCGCCGCGCGGGCCGCGTTCCTCGTAGGCTAGCTCCGCGCCGTCGGCGGCAACGAACGTATTCACCGCTCGGCGTACGCTGCGAGCGCGGCCAAAAAAGCGTCGCCGTAATCGTGCAGCTTCTTGTCGCCCACGCCGGGAATGCGCCGCAGCTCGGTCGAGTTGCGCGGCAAGTCGCGCGCCATCGCGCGCAGCGTCGTGTCGGGAAAGATCACGTAGGCAGGGACGTCGCGCGCGTCGGCCAACTGCTTGCGCAGCGCCCGCAGCTCGTCGAAGAGCGCCTCGCCGGCGCTCGAGGCGTGCGGGGCCGTGCTCGCCGCCAGCCGCGCGGGCGCGGCCGCGGGCTCGGAGGTCAACACGACGGGCAGGCGCTCGAGCAGCGTTTGGCGGCCCGCGTCGGTCAGCTCGAGGACGCTGCGCAGCCCCGGCGTTTGGCGTAGCAATCCCAAGCGAACGAGTTCGCGTCCGACCGCGAGCCAGTAGCCGCGCGCGAACTCCTTTCCGATACCGAAGGTCGAAATCGAATCGTGATACCAGGCTCGGACCTTTTCGGTCTGCAGCCCCGCAAGCACGTCGGCGAGGTGGTTGAGCCCGACGGAAAAGCCGCCGGCCTGGCGTACGCGGACGACGGTCGAGAGAAACTTCTGGGCCGCGACGGTTCCGTCGAATGAGGCGCGCGGGGTGAGGCAGTTGTCGCAGCCGCTGCAGGCGTCGCTCGCGAACGTCTCGCCGAAGTGGCGCAGCAGAACCGCGCGGCGGCACTCCGCGGTTTCGGCGTAGTGTTGCATGCGCTGCAGCCCCTCGAGCGCGTGCGCGCGTTCGCGCTCGTCCTTTTCGTCGAGAAAGCCGCGCTGTTTCGCGGCGTCGCCGGCGCTGAAGAAGAGCAGGCACTCCGCCGGTAGCCCGTCGCGGCCGGCGCGGCCGGTTTCTTGATAGTAGCTTTCGAGATTCTTGGGCAAATCGTAGTGCACGACGTAACGGACGTTGGGCTTGTCGATCCCCATGCCGAATGCGATCGTCGCACAGATCACGCGCACGTCGTCGCGCACGAAGCGTTCTTGATTGTACGAGCGTTGCGCGGATTCGAGTCCGGCGTGGTACGGCAAGGCCGCTATCCCCGCAGCGGTCAGTTTTTCGGCCAGCGTTTCGGCTTGACGGCGGCTGGCGGCATAGACGATGCCGCTCTCTTTCGCACGTTCGCGAACGAACGCCAACAGCGCGCGGAACGTGTTGGTCTTGGGCGCGACGCGGTAGCGGAGATTGGGCCGGTTGAAGCTCGCAACGAAGACGGCCGGTTGCCGCAACTCGAGCGACGCGAGGATGTCGCGCCGGACGCGATCGGTCGCGGTCGCGGTCAACGCGAGAAACGGCACCTCGGGGAAGGCCCGGCGTAGCTCCGCCAGGCGCCGGTATTCGGGCCGGAAATCGTGGCCCCACTCGCTGATGCAGTGGGCTTCGTCGATCGCGAAGCGGGTGACGTTCCATTGGGCGAGGTCGCGCATGAGGTTCGCGCTGCCGAGCCGCTCGGGCGCGATGTAGAGCAGGCGGTAGGCGCCTTGGTGCAGGCCGCGCAGACGGCGCCGGGTCTCTTCGCCGTCGAGCGTGGAATTGAGGAAGGTCGCGGGAACCCCGGCGGCGCCCAGGCCGTCGACCTGGTCCTTCATGAGGGCGATCAGCGGCGAGATGACGACGGTCAAGCCCTCGCCCATCACCGCCGGGAGCTGGAAACAGAGCGACTTGCCCCCGCCCGTGGGCAGGAGCGCGAAGACGTCGCGCCCGGCAAGCACCTCGCGGACGATCTCTTCCTGGAGCGGGCGGAACGCATCGAACCCAAAGTGGTGCTTGAGCGCCGTCCTCGCGTCCCCGTCGAAGAGAGTCCTCACGGAAGGCCCGTTTTCGTGGAGCGCAATCACCCTCTCCTATCGCGCCGGGCACCCTTGTCAACTAGGCAGCGCACATAAATCCGTGGGGTGGGCGTGCCGATACCGTGAGTATGATCATCCCGAGACACCGCGATGACGGTGGAGCGCGCACGATCGGCGTCGAGCCGCTCAAGACCGTCCCGCTGTTCCGCGACTTCGATGAGGTCGAGCTCTCGGAGGTCGCTCAGCTCGTCACGACGCGACGCTACGGCAAGCATCAGACGATTTTCCGCGAGGGCGACCCGGGCCAGACTTTCTATGTGATTTTGCAGGGCTCGGTCGCGATCGTCCGGATCGCCGCCGACGGCCGGGAAACGATCCTCTCGATCCTCAAAGAGCGCGACTTCTTCGGTGAAATGAGCATTTTCGACACCGCCGTGCGCGCCGCCAGCGTTCGCACCCTCACCGAGGTTGAAGTCGGCGCGATCGAACGCGAAGATTTCCTGGCCCTCATCGACCGCAGCCCGCGCATCGGCCGGCTCCTGGTCATCGCCCTTTCGGAGCGCCTCCGGGCCGCCAACAAGTTGATCTCGGCGACGACGTCTCAGGACATCCGCTCGCGACTCGCTTCGTTGCTGCTCAACCTCTCGCAGAACTTCGGCGAGCAGGTTCCCGCCGGCACCCGCATCACGCTACGGCTGACCAATCAAGAGATGGCGAACATGATCGGTACGACCCGCGAAACCGTCAACCGGACCCTCAACCGGTTCTGGGACGAACGCCTGATCGACATGCGCACCGCGCACGTCGTCGTGGTCGAAGCCGACAAGCTTCGCGCCATGGTTCCGTAGCAGAAGCGGACGTCGGCTAGGCGAGCGCTACTTCGCGCCCGCGAAGGCCGAGAGGATGAGCCGGTCGCGGATGAATTCGGGCAGCCGTGCGATCAGGAGCTGTACGCGCGCGCTCGTGCCCACGAGGTAACGCGCCCGGGGATAGGCTGCGGTCAGGGCCCGTTCGACGACCGCTGCGACCGCATCCGGATCGTCGCCGTCGGACTCGAGTTTGCTCGCGAGCCGCTGCATCTTCGCGATCGAATCCGCGTATAGGGCGAGCGTCTCCGGGGCGCTGCGCTGCATCGAGGCGGTCGCCGCGGTTTGCGTGCGCTGCCAAATCGGGGTCTTCACGGGTCCGGGTTCGATCAGGATGACGCGGATGCCGAAGGGCGCGAGTTCGACGCGCAACGCATCGCTCATCGCTTCGACGGCGAATTTCGAGATCGAGTATGCGCCCGTGAACGGGGTCGCGAACTTTCCGCTGATCGATCCGATCGTAACGATGCGGCCCTTGCTCGCGCGAATCAGCGGCAGAAATGCCTGGGTGACCAAGAGCGGGCCGACGACGTTGACGTCGAGCTGCTTGCGGAACTCGGCCGGCTCGATGATTTCGAGCGGGGCCGCCACGACGATGCCGGCATTGTTGACGACGCCGTCGAGGAGGCCGCCCGTGCTCGCGGCGACGTCGGCCTTGGCGCGCGCGATCGAACTCGGATCGGTCACGTCGAGGTAGACCGGCACGACGTTGGGTCCGGAGGCCCCGAGAGCTCGATAATCGGCCTCGCTCCGAACGCCGGCGAACACGCGGCTCGTTTTCGCCAAACGCAAAGCCGTCGCGTTGCCGATGCCCGTCGAGGCGCCGGTGACAAAAAAACTCTTCACGAGCGAATCTTTGCGGCCCCGGGAGCGACACCCCTCGTCGCGAAACGGGTCGTCATGCTTGCCACCTCACCGACCGCCATCGCACCGCGCCGCCGCGACCTCGACTTCCAGCTCTACGACGTACTCGATCTCGAAGAGCTGCTGCGCACGCCGTACTTCGCGGAGCACGATCGCGCGACGCTCGACGCGATCGTCGACGCGGCCTACGACATCGCGACCGACTACTACGCACCGCTGGCGGCGGAGCTGGACGCGTACGACTTCAAGCTGCGCGACGGCGAGATCGCGACCCCGCCCGGCCTCAAGGTGGCGATGAAAGCCCTAGTCGAGGCGGGATTTCTGGGCGCGTCGTTTCCGGCGCATCTGGGCGGCTTGCAGCTTCCCGTGACGCTCACGACCGCGGCCAGCTTGGTGTTCTCGGCGTCGAACAACAACGCGAACGCGTACCCGTTCCTCACGATCGGGGCCGCGCATCTGCTGGCAGCCTTCGGCGACGACGCGCAGCGTGCGCGCTGGATGACGCCGATGATCGAAGGCCGCTATTTCGGGACGATGGCGCTTTCGGAGCCGCAAGCCGGCTCGTCGCTGGCCGACGTCGCGACCAAAGCCGTGCCGGCCGGCGACGGTACCTACCGCCTGACGGGCGGCAAGATGTGGATCTCGTGTGCCGAGCACGATCTCACCGAGAACATCGTGAACCTGGTGCTCGCCAAGCTTCCCGATGCACCGCCGGGCGTCAAAGGCATCTCGCTCTTCATCGTGCCGAAGTATCTGGTCGACGAAAATGGAAACCGGGGCGCGCGCAACGATGCCGTCGTGACCGGCATCAACCACAAGCTCGGGCAGCGCGGCGTCATCAATACGGTGCTCACGTTCGGTGCGAGCGGCGCGTGCGTCGGCTATCTCGTCGGCGCCCCGCACGACGGGATGCGCCAGATGTTCCACATGATGAACGAAGCGCGGGTCGCGGTCGGCGCGGGCGCCGTCGCCTTGAACCTCGCGGCATACGAGTATGCCTTGCAGTACGCGAAGGATCGTCCGCAAGGCCGGTTGCCGAGCGACAAGAATCCGCTCTCCCCGCCGGTCGCGATCGTGCATCACGCCGACGTGCGCGGGATGCTGCTGCGGCAGAAGGCGATCGCCGAAGGCGGCCTCGGGCTCGTGCTCTTCTGCGCGAGCCTGGTCGACAAATCCGTCGCCCTCGCGGACGAAACGGCACGCGAAGAAGCGGCCCTGCTGCTCGACGTCTTGACGCCGATCGCAAAGACCTGGCCCTCCGAGCACGGCATCGAATCGACCTCGCTCGCGATTCAAGTTTTGGGCGGCTACGGCTATTCGCCGGAATATCCGGTCGAGCGCTACTTCCGCGACCAGCGGCTCAATCCGATCCACGAAGGCACGACCGGCATCCAAGGCCTCGATCTGCTGGGCCGCAAGGTGCGCATGCAAGGCGGCGCCGGGTTCGCGCTCGCGCTCGCGCGGATCGGAGGGGACATCGACGTTGCGCTCGCGGAGCCGGTTCTGGCGGAAGAAGCCGGGCGCTTGCGCGAGGCGTGCGCGCTGCTCGCGCGCGTAACTCGCACGTTGCTCGAAGCGCAGATCGAGCTCGGACCCGACCGGGCTCTGGCGGAATCCACGGCCTATCTCGATGCCTTCGGGACGATCGTCGTGGCTTGGCGCTGGCTCGTGCAAGCGCGCGCCGCGGCCGCCGCCCCGCCCGACGATTTCTCGGCCGGCAAGCTCGCCGCGTTCCGTTACTTTTTCCGCCACGAACTCCCGGTTGCGGAGCTGGCACTGGAACGGCTCGCAAAACTCGATGACTTAATCTTCAGCGTTAGCCCCGCGATGCTGTAGGCCCGAGCGAGGTCCGGCGCGCGCAAGCGCCGTAGGTTCGCAGATGAAGTACGACATTCGAACCTTCGGCGTTTCCGCGCTGGCGTTCGTGGCCGGCCTTGCAGCCGCACGTCTTCCGCTGCCCGCGCACGCTGCCTCGGCACCGCTCACGCCGCAAGCCATCGACCTCATGGCCATGGGACCGGCCGATATGCCGGTGGCCTCCGCCAAACTTCCCGACCTGCGCACCAAGGTGCTGGTCGTGACCGACGGGATGACGGCCGCGATCCAATCCGGCACCTCATTCAAACACTACCATGCCGACACCGACGAGATTCAAATCGTCCTCAGCGGCTCGGGGACCGAATGGCTCGGCGATCAGCAGATGACGTTGCGGCCGGGCATGATGCTGGTCGTTCCGCGCGGCACGGCGCACGGCGGTTTCAGCGCGGAATCGAGCGATTTCAAGTGGGTTTCCTTTAAGTCGCCGCCACAGGATCCGTCCGACAGCCACCCGCTCTGAGTTAGACCGTCGCGCTGCCGATGCTCGCGACGCGCATCGGACGCAAGCCGCTGGCCGTCGGTTGGTAACGCTCGTTCACCTCGGCGGCGGAGAGAAACTCGACTTGGGAAAATCCGGCCGCCCGTAGCTTTGCTTCGAGTTCGGTCGGCTCGAAGTGCGTGAGCCAGGGCTCGCCGCCGGCCGCGACGCGGCGCGCGATCTCGTGTCTGCCGGTATCGGTTTCTCCCGCCGGCCGGGCGAAGCTGAAGACCAGTTCGCTGCCGGGCGTTCGCGCGGCGACGTAATCGAGCACCGCCTCGATCGCATCGAGGTTGAGATACATCATGACGCCGAGCCAACTGAAGAGCGCGGGCTCGTCCGCCGGGAAACCGGCGGCCGCGAGGCCGGCCGCAAGCGTGTCGCGTTCGAAATCGATCGGCGCGAACGTGAGGTTCGCGGGCAGCGCGATGCCGGCTGCGGCGAGCCGCTCGCGCTTCGCGCTTTGACTTGCCGGATGATCGACCTCGAAGATACGCAGCTCCTGGGCCCACGGCGGCTGGCGGTAGGCGAACGTGTCGAACCCGGCGCCTAGACTAATGTAGGAGCGCACGCCGCGCGCGACCGCGGCGGCGAGCCGCTCCTCGGCGTAGCGGCTGCGGGCTAATACCCCGAGCCGCAATTCGATCATGTGCGGCGCATCGATCTGCCGTTCGACGGCGTAACGCTCGAGCGCGTCGCGATCGATCAAGCGCGGCGAGATCGGGTCGTCCAAGATCTTCGGGCTGCCGTCGACGATCTGATGGTAGGCGCGCAACGTCGCGACCGAGAGGGCGGTATTGCTGGCACGACGCTCGCTCACGGCCGCGCTGCGACTTTTAGCTGGCATGAGAAGATTAAAATGTGTCCGCTCCTGCTAGGGCCGGTGCGTGGTCGGCCGAATGCGCCCGGCATGAATTTCCGAGCCTTTGCTATCGCCATGGTTGCCTCCGGCTTGCTCGCGGCCTCGACCTCGTCGAACGCGCTCGCACAGGTCGCGGCCCCCACCCCGAAAGTTTCCGCGAGCCCCGAAACGCCGGCCGGCGACGCCGCCGACTATGCCAAGCTCGTGAAGGGAGCCGACGAACAGACCGGCCTCTTCACGATCTGGCGCAAGGACGGCAAGGTGTATCTCGAGCTGCGCGACGACCAGTTCGACACCGACTACCTCGAGCACATCGTGCCGGCCAACGGCCTGGGCGGATTCGGCTTTCACTCGGGCGACCAGTTCGCGCAGAACGGCCGCTTGGTCCGGTTCCACCTGACCGGCAAATCGGTCGCGATGATCTGGCCGCATTCGCTGTTCCTCGCACAGCCGGGAACGCCGCTCGCGACCGCGGTGCGCGAGTCGACCGCGGATTCGGTCGAAACGATCCTTCCGGTGGTTGCCGTGAACGCCGCCGAGAAGTCGCATGTGGTCGACGCGTCGCCGCTGCTCGGCGACTTGCTCGACCTCACGAACGGGTTCAACGACGCGGTAGGCGCGGAGCACGACCCGTCGGGCTCGTATCATCTCGATCCCACTCGCACGTACTTCGGGCCGACCAAGGATTTCCCGCAGAACGCGATCGTGGAAGCCGACCAGACGTTCGCATCGGGGAAGCCCGGCGTGATCGACACGGTTCCGGACGCCCGCTTCGTGCAGATGCGCGTGAAATACAACTTCTCGCAGATCCTCAGTTCGCCCGATTACATGCCGCGGCTGTACGACGATCGCGTCGGCTATTGGGAAGACCCGCACGTCGCGTTCGATCGCGACTCCGAGCGCGACAATGGGCGCTGGTACGTGTTGCGCTGGAACGTTCAACCCTCCGATCCTACGCAGAAGATTTCGCCCGCGAAAAAACCGATCGTGTTTTATCTCGACCGCTCGATTCCGCTCGAGTACCGGCCCGCGGTTCGCGACGGCATCTTGGAATGGAACAAAGCCTTCGAGCGGATCGGCATAAGCAACGCGGTGCAAGTGCTCGATCCGCCCGACGATCCGGCCTGGGATCCCGACGACATTCGTTACAGCGTCGTGCGCTGGGTGACCGACGCGCCGAGCGAGTTCGGAGCGGAAGCACAGATCGTGTGGGATCCGCGCACGGGTGAGATTTTCCGCGGCGGCGTGTTGCTCGATAGCAACCTCGGCCGAACCGCGAAGAGCGCCGAGAAAATCCTCTCGGACGCGCTCTCGTTTCCGGCCGATGCGCCGGCTACGACCACGGGCTCCCGCAGCGTCTTCGATCCCGCGCACGACGAGGCGTCCTTCGGACGCGGGCTCGCCGAGCAGAGCGCCTTCGGCACCGTCGCGCTTGCGATGATGGGCGACCTGAACGTCGACTCGTTCGTCTACCAGCGACTCAAGGGCGTGACGCTGCACGAGGTCGGGCACGACTTTGGTCTCTCGCACAACTTCATCGCGCACAATGCCTATAGCCAGGCGCAGCTCAAGAGCGACCGGTTCACCAGGGCCAACGGGACCTCGGCTTCGGTGATGGATTACTGGCCGATCAATCTGTGGCCGAAAGGCACGTCGAGCGGCACCTGGTTCCCGATCACGCTCGGGCCCTACGACTACCATGTTATCCATTGGGGCTACGCGTCCGTGCACGGCGCGACCACCCCGCAAGCCGAAGTCCCGACGCTCTCGCGTTGGGCTTCAGCCGCGAGCGATCCGCGTTACGCGTTCGCCGGCGACGAGGACGGGGCGTTCAACGGTCACGCGGTCGATCCGCGGACGGCGCCGTTCGTGCTCAGCAACCAGCCCCTCGAGTGGTGCGGGACGCAACTCGAGATGACCAAGGGGTTCATCTCGACGCTCGACCGCCGCTTTCCAAAGGTGCAGCAGCCTTGGGACGACGAGCGCTACGCGTTCCTCTCGCTCTTCGGCCGCTACGCGACCTGCGCACGAACCTTCACGCACTACATCGCGGGCGAACATCTCACGCGCGGACGGGTCGGCGATCCGGGCGTGCAAACCGCGTTGTCACCGGTAGCGCGTTCGGAGGAATGGCACGCGTACACGATGCTCGATAAGTACGTCTTCGACGAGGCCGCCTGGCAGTTCTCGCCAACGACCTTGCGGCGGCTCACCTACGAGGAGTACATACCGTTCGCGAACTTCGGCTACGATCCGACGCCGCGCCATGACGTGCCGATCGTCGAGATGATCGGCGCGCTCCAAGGCGGCGCGCTCGCGTACATGTACAGCCCGCTCGTGCTGCAGCGGCTGGCGGACATGCCGACGAAGGCAGCGCCCGGCAGCACGATGACGCTCGCCGACTTGTTCGCTTGGACGCAGACGGCGATTTTCCACGACATCGCGTCGGGGCGCCCCGGCGGTTCGCAGATCCATCGCAACCTGCAGCGCCGCTACGCCCGCATGCTGGCCTCGATGATCACGGCGCCGTCGCCGGGGACGCCGCTCGACGCACAGGCCCTCGCCCGAATCGAACTCGTCGACCTCGCCGCCGGCATTCACCGGAGTCTGGGGCGTAAGGAGCTCGAATTCCAAACGCGCGCCCATCTCGCCGCGCTCGCGAGCGACGTCGAACGCGCGCTCGATGCGCGGACGGTCATTCCGGCCTCGTAAGAGAGAAAGAGAGCCCGTCCGGAATCGGACGGGCTCTCCCGCTCGCCTCGCGGTTAGCCGGTTAGTGGCGGATGTATCTCGCGCCCGCTTTCTTCCAGGCTCGCGTGCCGCCACGGCCACCTGCATGCGAAGCCGCCGCGCCGCGCGAGCCGGTGTAGAACGGTTCCGTTTTGTGGGTACCGTCGTAGAGGATGATCTCCGACG
>Ga0302325_10024120_pt1 | contig 12663 bp, 11 predicted proteins | sample Palsa_T0_2_FD_201948 | JGI IMG/M metagenome (GOLD analysis project Ga0302325, IMG submission 201948) | Peat permafrost microbial communities from Stordalen Mire near Abisko, Sweden - Palsa_T0_2 | ecosystem: Environmental > Terrestrial > Soil > Palsa > Peat permafrost | place: Sweden: Abisko...
TTCGCCACCTTCCAGGGCGAGATCAAGAAGGCCGGCCTCGGGCGCTTCGGCTCCGGCTGGTCCTGGCTCGTCCACGACGGCTCCGGCCTGGCGGTGGTGAGCACGCCCAACCAGGACAACCCGATCACCGACGGCAAGACGCCGCTGCTCGGCGTCGACGTCTGGGAGCACGCCTACTACCTCAAGTACCAGAACCGGCGTCCGGACTACATCGATGCCTGGTGGAACACGGTCAACTGGGCCGCGGTGGCCGAGCGGTTCGCCGCCGTCTGAGCCTGCCCTCGTGGCGCGGGCGTCGATCCCGCGCCACGAGTGCTGCAGCGGGCCACCCGGGCCGCTACGGCAGCGAGAGAGTGGGCGTATCGCTGTTTGTGGCCCTGCTCCAGACGCTGCTGCCGGTTGTGGTGAGCGAGCCGTTGCTCGCCGGGGCGTAGGTGAGGAACCGGATCTCGCCGTACTCGAAGGTGTCCGTCTCCAGCGTCGGCGAGAAGTCGATCGAGGCGACGGCCACGAGCCCGAACTGCCACTGCTCCACGATGTATGGCCGGTCGCCCGACGTCTTCACCACTGACAGCACCATCTGCTTGAACGAGGTCCCGGACGCGTTGGACAGGAACAGGGTCGGCGAGCTGGCATCGATCGCGCGCGTCACCACGAGCGGATTGAAGGTGGCCTTGCCGGCCCCGGCGCCCTTGTTCGCGCTGCCGATGTTGGTCACATTCTGTACGGAGAAGGCGAACCCGTTGATCGGCACCGCCGCCAGCCCGGCCGCTCCGCCGGTCTCGCCGGCCAGGCCGTGGACGATCTGCCCACCCGCCTGTGCTCGCGCGGCGAGCTCGGTGGTGCTGTGGTCTTGCACGTTGGTGTCAAGGTTGTATCCGGCCGCCGACGTTGGCTTCAGCGCCGACGAGCCGTTCTCGTTCTCGATCTGCAGGTAGGCCGCCTCACCCGGCCCGAGATCCGGTCCGTAGGACGTCAGGCCCTGTTCACCCGTGGTGCCCGCGGCGCCGGCGGGTCCCTGGAGGCCCGGTGCACCGGCGGGACCCGCGGCGCCCGGAGCACCCGGAGCGCCTGGAGCGCCGGACGAGCCGGTCACACCCTGGGACCCGGCCGCTCCCTGCGAGCCGGTGGTGCCCTGCGGGCCGGTGGGGCCGGCGGGGCCGGTCTGGTTCCAGGTCAGCGTGCTCTCGTCGCTGGCACAGGCGTTCGTGGGGATGTCGGACTCCGGATCGCTCGTGGTCGCCGTGTTGATGACGCGAACCGATCCCTCGAGCTGGTTGAAGTCATTCGACGCGTTCGTGACGACGCAGGCGGTGATGGTTCCGCTGCTGCCGGCCGGCAGGGCGGTGGCCGCGACCGCCCCCACGGCCAGGGCGATCACGCTCGGCAGGACGACCTTCAGGGCCCAGCCGCGGCGGCGCCGACGCCTCTCGCGCGGAGTGCCGACCTGGGCAGGATCTTCGGTGCTCATGGGCTCCTCGTTTCGGCGGTTGACGGGCAGTTCCGCCCACCCTACGCCATGGCGAAGTCGCCAAGCCTCTCCGGGTCCTTCGTACCAGACGGAGACTCAGGTGCGCGAGAACCGGCGCCCGTCGACCGGGGAGACGGACTCGTCCAGGCGCGTGGGCGCGATGACCGACAGCAGCTGTGAGTCGGACTCTTCGCTGTCGGCGTTGGCCGCCTCCATCGCCGCCAGCCGCTCCGGCGTCAGCTGATCGGCGTTCTCCGCCTCGATCCGAGCGAGCCATTCGGCGCCCTGCTCGGCCTCGTCGGCGTCGACGTTGACCCGCCGCGAGGCGACGTACTTGTCGATCTCCGCGAACAGGGTCTCGACGAGCAGCTCCTGTGGGACCTTGCGCAGCGGCTTCCCGCGGGAGAAGATCAGGCCCTCGTTCTTGGCGCCGGTGATGCCGAAATCGGCATGCGAGGCCTCGCCGATGCCGTTGACCGCGCAGCCGAGCACGGCGACCTCGATCGGGTCGCTGTAGGCCTCCAGGCGCCGCTCGATCTCCGCCACGATCGTGTCCATGTCGAACTGCAGCCGCCCACAGGTCGGGCAGGCGATCAGCACCGGCCCACGCTCGCGCAGTTGCAGCGCCTTGAGGATCTCCCAGGCGACCTTCACCTCCTCCTCGGCATGGAAGGTCGACAAGGAGATGCGGATGGTGTCGCCGATGCCGTCGGCCAGCAGCGTGCCGAGCCCCACGGCGGACTTCAGCGAGCCCGACCACTTGGTGCCCGCCTCGGTAATCCCGAGATGCAGCGGGTAGGGGATCCGCTCGGACAGCAGGCGGTTGGAGGCGATCGTGTTGGGCACGTTGGTCGACTTGATCGACACCTTGAAGTCGTAGAAGTCCAGCCGCTCCATCAGCTCGACGAACTCGCTGGCCGCCGTGACGAGCGCCTCGACCGGGTTCTCGCGCTCGAGCTCGTGCAGGTGCTTGGGCAGCGAGCCGGAGTTGACCCCGATGCGCATCGGGGTCCCCTTGGCCTTGGCCAGCGCCGCCACCTCGGCCACCTTGTCCGGACCGCCGATGTTGCCGGGATTCAGCCGCACGCAATGCGCGCCAACCTCGATCGCCTTCAGGGCAAGCGTGTGGTTGAAGTGGATGTCGGCGATGACCGGGATCGGCGACTCGCGCACGATTGTCGCCAGCGCCTCGACGTCCTTGTCCCGCGGCACCGCGACCCGGACGATGTCCGCGCCGGCCTCGGCCACCTTGCGGATCTGGTCCATGGTGGCCGTCAGATTCGCGGTCTCGGTCTTGGTCATCGTCTGGACCGCGACCGGCGCGCCGCCGCCTACGGGGACGGCGCCGACGTGTATCTGCCGCTGGGAAGCCATGGATGCATTGTAGGTGAGCGCCCGCCGGCCAGGAGGTCGTAGCCTGCTAGCGCCGATGCCCCCTGCGCCCACCGACGTCTACGGAACCGCTCGCGGCCCGCTCGCCCGCCTGGCCTCCCCCCTGGCCGCGCGGGCGCGCCAACGGCGCCACGGCCAGTTCTTCTCGCAGCTGGCGCTCGCCGCCGACGCTCGTGTCCTCGACGTCGGCTGCGGTGCGCTCGGCCTGCGAGGCTTGGAACCGAGCCTCGACATCACCGGCGTCGATCTGGCCCCGCGCCCCGACTACCCGGGCCCGTTCGTCCAAGCCGATGCCACGCGCGGGCTCCCGTTCGCGGACGGCGAATTCGACCTTGCCTACAGCAGCAGCGTGATCGAGCACGTCGCCCCGGACGCCCGCCCGGCCTTCGCCGCCGAGCTGCGGCGGGTGGCCCGCGGCTGGTTCGTGCAGACGCCGGCCTACTCGTTCCCGATCGAGCCGCACGCGCTGTTGCCCGGCGCTCACTGGCTGCCGCCCCGGGCCCGCCGGGTCTACTGGCGGCTCGGCGTCGCCGGGGACTGGGAGGATGTCCGGCTCCTGCGCCGCGGTGAGCTGGAAGCGCTGTTCGGTCCCGCGCAACCCGAGCGGTTCGGACCGTGGGTCAAGAGCTGGGTCTGCCTGCGACCGCCCGCCGCGAGTCCCTAGGCCGGCGACGGGCCGTACATCGCCTCGATGTCCTGCGCGTACTTCTCGCCGATCGGACGACGGCGCAGCTTCATCGTCGGCGTGAGCTCGTCCCCGCCGGGGAGCCAATCCCCGGGGATGATGTGAAAGCGCTTGATCTGCTCGACCCGGGCCAGGCGCTGGTTGGCGCCGTCCACCGCCCGCTGGACCTCGGCCAGCAGGTCCGGCTCGCTGGCCAGCTCGGTCAGGTCGGTGGTGGCGAGACCCTGCTGTTGCGCCCAGGCCGGGGCGAAGTCCGCGTCGAGCACGATCAGCGCGGTGTTGTAGGGCCGGCGGTCGCCGATCACGCAGACCTGCCCGATGAGCGGGCTCGCGCTCTTGAGCGTGCCCTCGATGTTGGCCGGCGACATGTTCTTGCCGGCCGCGTTGATGATGATCTCCTTCTTGCGATCGACGATCCGCAGGTAGCCGTCCTCGTCGAGCGTTCCGATGTCGCCGGTGTGCAGCCAGCCCTCGGCGTCGATCGCCTCGGCGGTCGCCTCGGGCAGGTTGCGATAGCCCCGGGTGACCATCTTGCCCCGGAACAGCACCTCGCCGTCGTTGGCCAGTCGAAGCTCGGCCCCGGGCACGACGGGTCCGACCGTGCCGAGCTTGATCCGCCCAGGCGGGTTGACCGTGCCGCTGCCCGTGGTCTCGGACATCCCCCACAGCTCGGCCACCGGGATGCCGATGGCGTGGAAGAACTCGAGCACCTCCACCGAGACCGGTGCGGCTCCGACGTGCACCGCGGCGATCTGATCGAAGCCGAACTGGCGGCGCAGGCCGGCGAACAGCTCCGCGTCGGCCCGCGCGACCTCGGCGGCCAGCGCCTCGGGTACCGGCTCGCCCGCCTGCTCCAGACGCACCTTGGCGATGCCACTCTGCACGGCCTGCTCGGTGCGCGCGCGCTGCTCTGCGGGCATCGAGGCCACCATCGTCTCCAGGCCGGCCTTCAGCTTCTCCCAGATCCGCGGCACGGCAAAGAACCAGTGCGGCCGCACGTCGGGCAGATAGCTGAGCACCTGCCGCGGATCATCACAGTCGGTGACCGTGAAGCCGTAGATCACCGGCAGGTAGTGGTGGGCCCCGCGTTCGGCGATGTGCGCCGCCGGCAGCCACGACAGCACCCGGGCGCCGTCGGGGAAGACGAGCAGCTGATCGAGCACCGCGACCGCCGCCATGGCGTTCTCGTGCGTCAGCTCGACCCCCTTCGGCGGTCCGGTGGTCCCGGAGGTATAGATGAGCGTGAGCACGTCGTCCGGTTCGATCGCGGCGATCGACGCGTCGATGTCGAGGTCCGCGGGGAGCGCCTCCACCTCCGCCAGCGACAGCACACCGTCGGCCAGCGGCTCGGCTGCATCGGGATCGACGACGATGATGTGCCGCAGGTCGGGCAGCTCGGCCCGGGCCTCCAGCAGCGCGTCGAGCAGGGCGCGCTCGACGATGACGATCCGCGCCCCGGCGTCGGCCACCACGAAGGCGATCTGGTGCGGAGCGTAGGTCGGGTAGATCGAGAACGACGTGCCACCGAGCGTCATCACCGCGAGATCGACGATGTGGAACTCCGGGCGGTTGGACAGCAGCAGCGCGCAGGGGTCGCCGCGGCCGAGCCCGAGCGCGCTCAGGCCGCCGGCGACCGAGTCGACCCGATCGCGCAACTGCGCCCAGGTGATCGACACCTCGTCGTTGCGGGTCCGGACCGCCACCTCATCGGGCCGGGCAGCCACCGTCAGCCGGAACGCCTGGGCTACGGTCGATGCCTCGGCCCCGCGACGGGGCTCGGCGGCGGTGCTGCTGTGCATCGGGCTCTTCTCCTTAGGTGGCCTACGCGACGGGGCCCCCACGCTAGCGCAGGGCCTCACGCGGGCCCGGCTCACTGCAGGTGAAAGCCGCCGTTGGTGAGGGTGTGGATGTCGTTGCTGAACCCGATGAGGAACACGAACAGGATGAGGGCGATCCCCACGACACTGGCCTGCTCCATGACCGAAACCGGGACCGCGCGTCCGCCGCGGACCTTCTCGGCGATCGCCCAGAAGATGTGGCCGCCATCGAGCGGCAGGAACGGGAACAGGTTGATGATCGCCAGGGAGAGCGAGATAAGAGCAAGAACGCCGAGCGCCTCGGACACCCCGAAGCTGAACGCCTGGCTTGTCACCGCCACGACGCCCACCCCACTGTTGATCTGCTTGCGCGCCTTGGAACTGGTGAACAGCTTGCCGAAGGCGGTCAGGGTGAGGCTGGTGACGTGCCACATCTCGCTCACGCTGTGCCCGGCGGCGGACACCGGGTCGGTCGAGACGAACCGCTCGTTGAAGTCGACGCCGATGCGGAAGGCCGCCGGGACGGTGCCCGCCTTGGGCACGTAGCGCGGATACACGGTCAGGGCCAGGGTCTGGGTGCCACGCCGCACCACCAGGTGAGCGGGCGTGGAGGCCACGCAGCCAGCGACCGGCGGGTGGATGGAACAGGTATGGGCGCTGATCGCCTTGGCGAAGTCATCGGAGTCGGTGACGCCGTCCACCGAGATCAACTGGTCGCCGGGACGCAGCACGGCCGCCGCGGGAGCCCGTGCCTCCACCTGCTGGATGGTGTGGCCGACGTGCCCGCTGTCCCAGCCGTTGGCCAGGAATAGCGCCCACAGGATGAGAAACGCCACGAGGATGTTCATGGCCGGCCCGGCCGCGATGACCACGACCCGCTTCCACACCGGCTGGGCCCAGTAGGAGCGTGGGATCACATGCTCGGGCAGCTCCTCGCGGGGGTTCATCCCGCTGATCTTCACGTACCCCCCGAGGGGGATCGGGCCGATGCCGTACTCGGTCTCCCCGCGGCGCACCTTGAACAGCAGGGGTCCGAAGAACAGCGAGAAGCGCTCGACCCGCATGCCGACCGACTTGGCGGCCGCGAAGTGGCCGAACTCGTGCAGCAGGATCAGCGCCGCGAGGCCGACGAATGCCAGGGCGTAGCTCATCGCCCCTCAGTGTGGCAGCCCGGTTCAGGCTGTCCTAAAGCAATTCGTCCAGGCGCCGGGTCAGCCGGTGCGGGCCGCGATCTGCGCGCTGGCCAGCTCGCGGGCCGCGCGGTCGGCCTCATAGAGCGACTCGAACGCGCGCACCGGCCCGGTCGGCAACGCTGCGAGCGTCGCCTCGATGACCGAGGCGATCCCGGTGAAGCTCAGCTCATCGCGCAGGAAGGCGTGCACGGCCACCTCGTTGGCGGCGTTGAGCACGCACGGAGCGGTGCCGCCGGCGGCGGCCGCCTCGCGCGCCAGCCGCAGACACGGAAACGCCTGCTCGTCGACCGGTTCGAAGGTGAGCGAGCCGAGCGCCGCGAGGTCGAGCGCGGGCACGGGCACGTCGACGCGCTCGGGATAGTGCAGGGCGTAGGAGATCGGCACGCGCATGTCGGGGTAGCCGAGATGGGCCAGGGAGGCGCCATCGCACAGCTGCACCAGGCTGTGGACGATCGACTGCGGATGCACGACCACGTCGATCCGCGCGTAGGGCACACCGAACAGGTGGTGGGCCTCGATCAGCTCGAGCCCCTTGTTCATGAGCGTGGCGGAATCGATGGTGATCTTGCCGCCCATCTGCCAGGTCGGGTGCGCCAGCGCCTCCTCGATGGTCACCTCGGCCAGCTCCTGGCGGCTGCGCCCGCGAAACGGTCCGCCCGAGGCGGTCAGCACCAGCTTGTCCACCGTGCCGGCCCGCTCCCCGGCGATCAGCTGGTGCAGCGCCGAGTGCTCGGAGTCCACCGGGAGGATCTGGGCGCCGGTGGCCTCGGCCAGCGCCACCACCAGCTCGCCCCCGACGACGAGCGACTCCTTGTTGGCCAGCGCGAGATCGATGCCCTCACCGAGCGCGGCAACGGTCGGTCCGAGGCCGGCGGAACCGACGAGGGCATTGAGCACGAGATCGGCGCCGGACTCGACGACAAGCCGGACGAGGCCCTCCGCCCCGGCGAGCACCTCCCCGTCCGTCCACGCCTCGGCTGCCCGCGCCGCCGCGTGGTGGTCGGCGATGGCGATGCGGTCGACCCCGTGCTCGCGGGCCTGGGCGATGAGCGCTTCCCACGAGCTTTCGGCCGAGAGGCCGACGAGCTCGAGATCGTCCGACCGGCCCAGGATGTCGAGCGCCTGGGTGCCGATCGAGCCGGTTGAGCCCAGGATGAGTAGACGTCGGGACACAGACGACGAGGGTATCGCCCGGCGCTCAGGCCCAGGCCGACCAGATGTAATACGCGACGACGGCGGTGAACAGGACGGCGTCCAGACGATCCAGCGCCCCGCCGTGCGCGCCGAATACCCGCCCGGTGTCCTTCGTCCCGGCCTCGCGCTTGACAAAGGACTCGAACAGGTCACCGACCGGGCCGGCGATCGCCACGCCGAGTCCGAGCAGCAGGGCATGGGTGCCGCCGAACCAGTCTTGATAGCGGCTGGCCAGCCACACCGCGATCACCGCGACGAGCATTCCGATGAGCAGACCCTCGACTGTCTTGTTTGGAGAAATTCTCGGAGCCAGCGGGCGGGTGCCAAACATCCGTCCCCCGAAATAAGCCCCGGTGTCACCGAGGAAGGTGCCCACCAGCACGTCGATGACCACGCCCTGGCCGTGGGGCAGGCGGCGCAGCAGGACCGCGTGCGCGAGCGCGAAGCCGATCCAGTACAGGCCGAACACGGTGACGGCCATCCCGGCGACGCTCGGGCGCGACTGCAGCAGCGTGAGCGCGAACAGCACGGGGATGAACGCCATGGCCACGAGCAGGATCTGGTACTGGCTTCCGTACTCGGCGGCGATGAGCAGTCCGGCCAGGCCGAGCAGGCCGGCCAGGCGCACCGGGTGGGCGCGCTCGTACATGCCGAAGAGCTCATGCATGCACAGGCCGCCGAGCAGGATGAGTCCGATGGCGAACACCAGGCCACCGACGAGGACGAGGAACAGCGCCACCGCGATGGCCGGCACCGCGACGAAGATGCGGGCTGACAGGTCGCTGCGCGGGCCACCTCCGTCGGGCGGGCCGTCCAGCAGGATCTCACGCGAGCCGGAACGCGAACGCGTCGCCATCGAACGCCTCAGCGCCCGCCGAAGCGCCGCCGGCGCTCGGAGTACTCGTGCAGGCAATCCTCGAGGTCGGCCCGCGAGAAATCCGGCCACAGCTCGTCGCGGAACACCAACTCGGAGTAGGCGCCCTGCCACAGCAGGTAGTTGGACAGGCGCCGCTCGCCGCTGGTGCGGATGATCAGCTCCGGATCGTGCATGTCGGGGGCGTACAGCACGTCGCGAAACTCCGCCTCGGTGCTGCCGGTGAAGCGGCGGGCCGCGTCGACGATCTCGGCTCGCCCGCCGTAGTTGAAGGCGATGTACAGGGTGATCCGATCGTTGGCCTGCGTGAGCGCCTCCGCCCAGCCCATCTGCTCCACCAGCCCGGGCTCGATGCCCTCGCGCCGTCCGATGAAGCGCATGCGCACGCCCTCCTCGTGCAGCTCCGGCGTCTCGCGGGCGATCCGCTCGGAGTGCATGCGCATCAGCCCCTCCACCTCCTCGGCGGGACGCGACCAGTTCTCGGTCGAGAACGAGTACACCGTCAGCTCCTCGATCCCGAGCTCCACGGCATCACGCAGCCGCGCCTTGACCGTGTCCGCGCCGGCCCGGTGACCGGCTTCGACGGGCAGATCGCGCGCCTGCGCCCAGCGCCCATTGCCGTCGGTGATGATCGCCACGTAGCGGGCGGTCGTGGAGCGCGCACCCGCGGCCGGCGGCGGCGGAGGCCCGGTGCCCGACATCAGACCTCGAGGATCTCCTCTTCCTTGGCCTTGAGGAGATGATCGATGTCGGAGATGCGGGCGTCGGTGAGCTTCTGCAGCTCGACCTCGGCCCGATGCTCGTCATCGGAGCTCGCCTCGCCCTCGGACTTCATCTCGCGCAGGTCGTGCATGACGTCGCGGCGGACGTTGCGGATGGCGATCCGTCCCTCCTCGGCCAGGTGACGAACCACCTTCACGAGATCCCGGCGGCGCTCCTCGGTCAGCTCGGGGACCGACAGGCGCACGACGTTGCCGTCGTTGGAGGGGTTCAATCCGACGTCGGACTCGTTGATGGCCTTCTCGATCATCTTGATCGACGACTTGTCATACGGCTGGACGGTCAGCAGCCGGGCCTCGGGCGCGGAGATCGTGGCGAGCTGCTTGAGCGGCGTCACGGCGCCGTAGTAGTCGACGTTGACCCGGTCAAGCAACGACGGGCTGGCTCGACCGGCCCTTACCGTGGCGAACTCGTGCTGCGCCGACTCCAACGACTTGGCCATGCGCTCGCGTGCGTCATCGAGCAGCACATCGATCATCTCGGTAGCCACGGGCTAGCTCTCCCTCTCATGTCGAGACCAGCGTCCCTACGCGTTCCCCGGAGATTATCCGCGTGATGTTCGACGCGTCGTCCATGTTGAACACGTTGATCGGCATCCCGTTCTCCATGCACAGCGCCAGCGCGGTGGAGTCCATCACCCGCAGGCGGCGCTCGAGCGCCTCCATGTGCGTGATGGCCGGAAGGAATTCGGCGGTGGGGTCGAGCGCCGGGTCGGCCGAGTACACACCCTCGACGCCGTTCTTGGCCATGAGGATGATCTCGGCGTGCATCTCGACCGCGCGCAGCGCGGCCGCGGTGTCGGAGGTGAAGAACGGATTGCCGGTTCCGGCCGCGAAGATGACCACCCGTCCCTTCTCCAGATGGCGCATGGCCCGGCGGCGGATGTAGGGCTCGGCCACCTCGGAGATGGCGATGGCCGACTGCACGCGGGTGTCGACGTCCTGCTTCTCCAACGCGTCCTGGAGCTGCAAGGCGTTGAGCACGATTGCCAGCATGCCCATGTAGTCCGCGGTCGCGCGGTCCATGCCGGCGGCCGCGCCGGCGATGCCGCGATAGATGTTGCCGGCTCCGAGGACGATGGCGATCTCCACGCCGCGATCGCGCACCACCCGGATCTGCTCGGCCACGGCGGTCAGCCGTTCGGGGTCGGTGCCGTAGTCGAGCGAGCCCATGAGGGCCTCGCCCGACAGCTTCAGCAGGATGCGTCTGAACGCCGGTTCGCTCACCGCGGCGAGAGACTACTCGCCCACGCCGAAACGGACGAAGCGGCGTATCACGACGTTCTCGCCGGTCGTCGCGGCGATCTCGTCGCGCAGTTGCTTGATCGTCTTGCCTTCGTATTTGTCGCCGTTGACGTGCGGCTGATCGAGCAGCACGATCGACTCGTACCACTTGTTCAGCTTGCCCTCGGCGATCCGGGCCCGCACGTTCTCGGGCTTGTCGGCCGCTTCTTGCTCATAGATGTTCAGCTCGGCCTGGACCTCGGCTTGCGGCACCTCCTCGCGCGTCACGTACCGCGGAGCCGCGGCGGCGATGTGCAAGGCGATATCCCGGGCGAAGGACACGAAGTCCTCGTTCCGGGCCACGAAGTCGGTCTCGCAGTCGACCTCCACCAGCACGCCGACCTTGGCGTTGGAGTGGATGTAGGTCTGGATCGTCCCCTCGGTGGCTACGCGCTCGCCCCGGTCCTCGAGGCGCTTGCCCTGCTTGAGGCGCAACAGCTCGATCGCCTTGTCGACGTCGCCGGCCGCCTCGGTGAGGGCTTTCTTGCAATCCATCATGCCGGCGCCGGTCCGGTCGCGCAGGGCCTTGACGTCCTGCGCGCTGATCTCAACGGTACTCATGACTTGACTTCCTCCGTTGGGGCCGTCGCCGCCGCGACTGTCGCGTCGGCGTCATCGGTGTTGGCGGGCGTGTCGGCCGGGGCCGGTTCGGCCTCGGCGGCGGGTTCCGCGGCCTCGGCGGTCGGTGCCGGTTCGGGCGACGCCTCGGCCTCGGCGGTCGGTGCCTTGGCCTCGGCGGCCGGTGCCTTGGCCTCGGCGGCCGGTGCCTCGGCTTCGGCGGGCGGTGCCGCTTCAGGCGGTGCCTCGGCTTCGGCGGGCGGTGCCGCTTCAGGCGGCGCCTCGGCCGGGGCTGCGGCGGGCTCCGGGGCCGGCGCCTCGGCGGGAGGCTCGGGCGCCGGGGCAGGCTGGGCGGCCGGCGCCTCGGCTACCGGGGCAGGCTCCGCGGGTGGCGTCTCGGCCGGAGCTTCGGTCGCGGGCGCCGGGGCCGGCGCTGCGGCGGGCTCCGGGGCCGACGTCTCGGCCGGAGCTTCGGCGGCGGGCGCCGGAGCCGGAGTCGCGGCTGCTGCCTCGGCGGCGGCGGCCGCAGCGGCCTCGCGCTCGGCCGCCTCAGCGGCAGCGGCGGCGGCCGCGGCGGCCTCACGCTCGGCCGCCTCGCGCGCGGCTTGCTCCTCCGCCTCGCGGGCAGCCTGCGCGTCGGCCTCGCGACGAGCGCGCTCCTCGGCCTCCTTGCGGGCCTTCTCCTCGGCCTCCTTGCGGGCGCGTTCCTCTTCGGCCCGGAAGATGGCGTGCCCGGAGGCCACCACGTCGCCGATCGCCTTGGTGATCACGGCACACGAACGGATCGCGTCGTCGTTGCCTGGAATGACGTAGTCGATCCCGTCGGGATCGCAGTTGGTGTCGACCAGGCCGATGATCGGGATGCGCAGGCGCTGGGCCTCGCGCACGGCGATCTCCTCGGTCTTCAGATCGATGACGAACATGGCGTCGGGGACGCGCTGCATGTTCTTGACGCCGCCGAGGTTCGCCCGCAGCTTCGCCAGGTCGGCCTCGGCCGCCATCCGCTCGCGCGTCGGCAGGAGGGCCAACTGACCCTCAGCCTCGTAGCGCTCGAGATCGTGCAGGCGCCGGATACGCTGGTTGATGGTCTGGAAATTCGTCAGCAGCCCGCCCAGCCAGCGGTGGTTGACGAACGGCATCCCGGCCTCGGTTGCCACCTCGGCGACGGTGTCCCGGGCCTGCTTCTTGGTGCCGACGAACAGCACGGTTCCGCCGCGATGAGCCACCTGCGAGGCGAACTCCTGCGCCGCGTTCAGCAGCGCCTCGGTCTTGAGCAGATCGATGATGTAGATGCCGTCCCGCTCGCCGAAGATGAAGCGGCGCATCTTGGGGTTCCAGCGACGCGTCTGGTGACCGAAATGAACGCCGGCCTCCAGCAGCTCGCGAATGCCTACTTGAGCCACAGTTGCTCCCTTT
>Ga0302325_10024121_pt1 | contig 12662 bp, 16 predicted proteins | sample Palsa_T0_2_FD_201948 | JGI IMG/M metagenome (GOLD analysis project Ga0302325, IMG submission 201948) | Peat permafrost microbial communities from Stordalen Mire near Abisko, Sweden - Palsa_T0_2 | ecosystem: Environmental > Terrestrial > Soil > Palsa > Peat permafrost | place: Sweden: Abisko...
AGATGGTTCTGGCCAACGCGCTGTGCCGGGCCTGGGAGACAGGCCGCTGAGGCATCGCGCCGGTTGCCCGCTTGAGTAGATCTCCAAGGTGCAGGACTTGCCCCCAGCCGCACGGCCTGTTATCGTTTTTCGATAGTATCGATAAACGATAACAAGGGGGCTGTCATGCGACCAGACCTTGACGCCGCTCCGGACCAGAGCACTGACCGGAAGCTCACCGCCCCGCTCGGCGGGGCGGTCAAGTTCATCTTGATCGTGGCGGCGGCGCTGCTGGCTGTCGTGCTCATCTTCGCCGTCTTCGGCCAGATCGGGTTGTTCGGGCTCGGGTCCGGACGCGCGTGCGCCGGCGCGCGGACGAACGGGATAGCGGTCACCGCCGCCGCGGGGCCGCTGGCGCACCTCAAGCCAGGAGCGACCTCCGGCGGGGGCCAGATACTGCTGTGCGCCAGCCATCCGACCACAGCCCAGCGGCTGCTTGTGTCCCTGACCCAGGTCCCCGAGATCGCGCTGTACCTGGCCATCGTCCTGCTGCTGGCACAGTTGCTGCGCGGTATCCGCACGGCCGGGCCGTTCGCGGTGACCGTGGCCCGGCGGCTGCGTTTCCTCGGCTGGTTCGTGCTGGCCGGGTCCCTGGTCGTGGCGGTCGGCCAGAGCGTGGCGCAGAGCGCCTTCGCCTCGACCATGGTCACCGGTCGCGTGCCTGCGGTGAGCAATGCGGTGAACGCCGGGATCGCCGTCCTCTTCGTGCCCCTGCTCATCGCGTGCGGGCTGCTGACGCTGGCGCGGGTGATCCGCGTCGGCGCGCGGATGAGCGACGACCTCGCGGGCACGGTGTGATGGCCGCGGCCGAACCAGGGCCCGAACACGCCATCGACATTCACCTGGATGAGCTGCTGGCCGCACGGGGCATGACGCTCACCCAGCTTTCCGAGCAGGTGGGGGTCACCATCGTGAACCTGTCGATCCTGAAGAACGGGCGCGCCAAGGCGATCAGGTTCAGCACGCTGACCAGGCTCTGCGAGGCGCTCGGCTGCCAGCCAGGCGACCTGCTGAGCTGGCGCAAGGGGGACTAGGAAGGTTCCGGGGTCCAAGCCCCGGCGAGGAGGGGCCATGGCCAGGTGGCGACGTGCCTGGGTGACAGCGGGCGCCGTGCTGATGCTGGCGGGCGCGGGATGCGGCAGCGGACCGGCCGGCGCGCCCGTGCGGCTGGAAGCGGGCCCGGCCGTGGCCGCGCTCGTTGACCCGGTCCACGTCAGCGTCAGCGGCCTGCCGCCGGCGGGACTGGTCACGGTGCAGGCCCGGGCGCTGGACCGGCAACGCCAGCCGTGGGTGTCGGCGGCGGTGTTCCGGGCCAGCGCCGCGGGGACGCTGAACCTGGCCACCGCGGTGCCGGTCTCGGGCAGCTACCACACCGCCGATGCCACCGGGCTGCTGTGGTCGCTGCACCAGGCGCCCGGCGCCAATCAGGCCAGCAGCTTCAGCCCACCGGCGGCGGGCTTCGCCGTCCGGCTGGAGGTGCTGACCGGCGGACGCGTCCGGGCGTCGGCGACGCTGCGGCGCCGGCGGCGCGGCAGGCGGCTATGACGTCCTACCCGCCATGGGGCTGGCCATGAGCGGGTACCCGGCCCTGGCGCTGGCCTACTTTGACGAGCCCGGGCTGCCGCAGTGCCTGTGCTCCATCCCGCTGGAGTACTTCGCCCGCGCCGTCGGCTGGCTGCGCGCCCAGCCGGCCGGCCGCGGCCGGCCGGTGGTCCTGTACGGCGTGTCCCGCGGCGCCGAGGCGGTCCTGCTGCTCGCCTCGTACCTGCCACACCTAGCCGACGGCGTCGTGGCCAGCTCACCCACCGCGGCCATCAACGGCGCGGTCAGCGCGGCCGACGGCCCGGCCTGGACGTTCGGCGGCGAGCCGCTGGCGCCCGTGGGGAACATCCCGGTCACCCGGCTCCGGGTCCCGCTGCTGATGGGCGACGGCGGCCAGGACGCCGTCTGGGACTCCGCGGCAGCGGCCAGCACCATCATGGGCGAACTGCACGGCTCCCCCGACCACGCGCCGGCCACCAACCTGTACTACCCCGGCGCCGGGCACCAGTACTTCGGCTTCCCCCCGTACTTCCCCGTCTTCACCACTACCGAGGTGGCCGCGCTGGGTGGCAGCGCGCAAGCCGACGCCCTGGCCACCGAGCAGTTCTGGACCCGCATGATCGCTTTCCTCAACCACCTCGCAGTCCACCAGCCCACGCCCTCCTGATCCAGCGTTCACGGCGTCCACGGAACGGGCCGGCCAGTGAATGCCGCAAGCCGGTCGATGGCGGGTGCGTGATCTCGGATCGGCTGCGGATCGGCGAATCGCCCGGCGCGCGGTTGGCTGGGCAGCTGTGCTCCAACGAACGTGAGCGCCTGCTCGGCGAGATCGTCGGGCAGCTCGGCCGCAACGCCCGTGGCCTGGACAAGGTCCCACCCATGCACGAGCAGATCCGCGATGCGCCACTGCAGCCGCTCGGCGCCGGTGGCCACGCCCAGATCTCGCACGTTCCACTCCGTACACGGGGTCGGCGCCATCCACTGGCCGGCAGCTATCCGGTCGATCATGTCGCCCGTAACTGCGGATGAACGTGCGAGACCATCGGCGATCGCAGAGTTCGTCACCCACCGAGGCTACGACACGACCCGAGCTCGCGGGGCTGCCACCGCCGGGCCGAGTGTCCCCCCCGGGGCACCGTCAGGCGTCGCGGGTCATCATCCGCCAGGCGCCGATGAGCGACCAGCCGACCATCCAGCCGACGATGACGGAGATCATCGCCCACGTCGGCATGAGCGGGATATCGAGGGCTCCGCGGCCGCCGAACAGAACCCGGCCGGGGCCGCCGGGACCACCGCCCGCTAGGCCCGCGGCCCCCAGGGCGGCCGGGCGGAGCTGGTCCAGGGCGATGCCGACGGCGAGTCGCTGGCCGTCGAGGAAGTGGGGGATCACGTGGGCGGCCAGGATCGGGGTCACGATGATCTCGAGCCCGATCAGGACGATGATCGTCAGGGTTCGCTGGCCGGTGAGCGAGCCGAGACCGAGGCCGGCCAGGAACCCGACCGCGACCTCGAGCTCGAGCCATAGGCCGATCTTGACCATCTCGTTGACCGCCGGGTTGGAGCCGGCGATCTCGTCGGCGGTGTACTCGGCGTACAGGACGGTGATGGGCTGGCTGACGGCCGCGCCGGACGGGACCGGGCTGGGGCCTGAGCTGGAGGCTGGGCCGGCTGGCCCGGACGGGAACGCGTTCGCCGCCTGCTGGGGATGCTGCCGGATCCAGCCTTGCAGTTCGGCCTGGTCGAAGCTGGGCGGGATGGAGACGCCGTTCACGCTGACCGACGTCGGCTGCGGGGTGCCCGCGTAGCTGGTGACCAGGCAGAGCACCGTGAACGCGACGGCGATGACCGGGAGGATGACCGCCAGGCCGGCCGGGATGCGCGCCAGGTACAGGGCGAGCCGGGACCGGCCGGTGATCACCAGGCCGCGGAACACGCCGTCGGTCAGGTCGGTGGTGCCGGCCGCCGCGCCGACCGCGGCCGCGACGAGGAAGCCGAATTCGGCCAGCAGGTTGCTCAGGCTGGAGAAGATGTCCGGACTGCCGGCCGGGCCATTGCTGGCGGGAGCGAACAGGTGGAAGAGCAGCCTGAGGCCGAGGACGAGCACCACGATGCCCGCGGTCAGCAGCCCGGCGGTGATCACGAGGCCCCGGCGCTTGCGCAGCTCCAGGTGCTTGGTGGCAATGAGCGCCCAGGTCATGTGGGGTCTCCAAGTCGGCTCGTCACGGACAGGAACCAGTCCTCCAGGGACGTCCGGATCTCCCGCAGGCCGTAGACCGAGATCCCGGCCCCGACGAGGCGCCGGTTGAGGTCGGCGATGAGCTCGCGCGACGATCCCTGCGGCAGGGTGACCGTCAGGCCGGCTTCGGTCAGGGTCGTGCCCGCGGCGACGCCGGCCTCGTCGACGATCCGCTTCGCCCGGCCCGGCTCGGCGCAGTCCACCTGCACGGCCACCGTGCCCGCCCCGCGGGTCAGCTCGTCGATCGGGCCCTGGCGGATGACCCGGCCGTGGTCGACGATCGCCACCGCATCACAGGTGCGCTCTACCTCATCCAGCAGGTGCGAGGACAGCATGACCGTCCGGCCCTCGTCGACCAGGCTCGCGATCAGGCCCCGCATCTCGTGCATCCCGGCCGGGTCGAGCCCGTTCATCGGCTCGTCCAGGATCAGCAGCTCCGGATCGCCGAGCAGGCACGACGCTACCCCGAGGCGCTGCCGCATGCCCATCGAGTAGGAGGCGACCTTGTCGTTTGCGCGGTCCGTGAGACCCACCCTGGCCAGGGAAGGCACGATTCGGGTTTCCGCTTCGCCACCCCGGGCGGCGGCGAGCAGGCGGAGGTTCTCCCGGCCGGTCAGGTGGGCGTGGAAGCGGGGCTCGTCGACGATCGCCCCGACCCGGGCCAGGGCCCGGCTCCGCTCCGCGGGAACCGGGATGCCGAGCAGGGCCATCGTGCCGGCGTCCGCCCGGGTCAAGCCGAGCAGGGTGCGGATCAGCGTGGTTTTACCAGCGCCGTTCGGCCCTAGGTAGCCGAAGGCGCTGCCGCGCGGGACCTGCAGCCGCACATCGTCGACGGCGACGTTGCTGCCGAACCGTTTGGTGAGGCCGTCGGTCTCGACCGCCCATCCGGCGCCCGGAGACGGGACGGCGCGGCGGGGCCGCGGCGGGGCCGTCGGGACGATCTCGGCCGTGGCTGGCGGCGGCGCGGACGAAGCCGCCGGGGCCGCCGGGGCCGCCGGGGCGGGAGGCCAGGGCGATTCTGGGCCCGTGCTTCTGGCGCGGCGGCGGGCGGTGAGGCGGGCGGTGCCGAAGCCCAGGGCGGCGACTACCAAGATCGCGAGGAGGAACAGCCCGCCGCCGAAGGCGTGCCGCGGCGACCCCGCGACGGCGAGCACAATGGCGTTCATGGCAGCTAAGCGTGGCCTGCCTGGCGGGCCGCCGTCATCGGGCGCGCGGGCTATCTGTGCGTCATACCTGAGGCTGACGCGTCGTCATCCCGGCGGACCCACCGTGGTGACGAGACCCGATTCGTAGGCGAGGACGACGAGCTGGGTCCGGTCGCGGGCCCCGAGCTTGGTCAGGATCCGGCTCACGTGTGTCTTGACCGTCGGCAGGCTCACATGCAGCGTCCCGCCGAGTTCGGCGTTCGACAGGCCCCGGGCGACCAGCGCCAGCACCTCCCGTTCGCGTTCGGTGAGCTCCGCCAGGCCGGGGGGCATTCTGGACGGCGCGGGGACACGATGGGCGAAATGCGCGATGAGCCTGCGGGTCACGCTCGGCGCCAGCAGCGCCTCGCCGGCCGCGACCGTGCGGATCGCGGTCAGCAACTCCTCCAGCGGGCGGCTCTTCAGCGCAAAACCGCTCGCTCCGGCCCGCAGCGCGTCGAAGACGTACTCGTCCAGGTCGAACGTGGTGAGGATGATCACCCGGGGCCGGCCTGTGTCCTGGTCTCCGGTGTTCTGGTCTCCGGTGATCTGGTCTCCGGTGATCTGGCGGGTGGCCTCGATGCCGTCCATCACCGGCATCCGGACGTCCATGACCACGACGTCCGGCCGCAAACGCCTGGCTCTCTCGACCGCCTGCCGACCGTCGGATGCCTCGCCGACGACCTCCAGGTCGTCCTCCGCGTCGATCAGCGACGAGAAGGCGGTCCGGAGCAGCGCCTCGTCGTCGACGATCAGGACCCTGGTCGTCACGTCGCCCTTTCGACCGGGATCTCGGCGACCACCCGGAAGCCGCGTTCGGCGCGCGGGGCGGCGACGAGCCAGCCACCGAACGCACCGATCCGCTCGCGCATCCCGACGATCCCGTGGCCGGGAGCCAGGCCTGCGCGCGGCCCGGCATCGCCCGCCGGTCCTCCGTCGTCGGCGACCTCCAGGCGGACCTGCTGCGCGGACACGGCCAGGTCGATCGCCGCGTGGGCGCCCGGCGCGTGCTTCACGACGTTGGTCAGGGCCTCCTGGATGACCCGGTAGACCGAAAGCTCGAGCGCCGGGGAGAGCCGACGATCGGCCCCGGACATCCGCAGCTCCACCGGTGTCCCCGACGCCCGCACGGCTTCCACCAGCCCGCGGACGTCGGCGAGCCTGGGGGCGGGCGCTAGCGGCGCCGTTCCGGTCCCCTCCTCGCGCAGCAGTCCGAGCACGACCCGCAGCTCATCCTGGGCGGTCCGGCCGATCGTCTCGATCGATTCGAGGGCGGCGTTCGCCTGCTCCGGCCGCCGGTCCGCGAGGCGCCGGCCTACCCCCGCCTGGACCGTGATCACCGCGAGGGTGTGGGCGACGACGTCGTGCAGCTCACGAGCGATGCGCACCCGTTCTTCGCGGATTTGCTGCCAGGCACGTTCGGCCTCGGCGGCGCGCTCACGTTCCGCCTGCTCCGCCAGCCCGGCCAGGTAACGCCGACGCGCCGCGACGCTGTCGCCGACGAACCACGCCGTCACCAGCGGCACGAAGCCTGCCACGGCCTCCAGGCCCGGCGACGCGGTCCGGACCGCGAGCGCCGCATAAAGCAGCGCCGCGCCTAGCCCCGCCCCGGTCGCCACGGCGGCCGGGACCGACCACCGTCTGGGCATCCGCGAGGCCACGAAGAAAACCGCAAGCCCGAGCACGACACCGAACGGCACGGGCACGTTTCCCAAGGCCATGGCCAGTCCGTTCGCCCCGGCCGCGACCGCGAGCACCGGCAACGGCCAGCATCGCAGGGCTGCGATCGTGCCGCACAACAGCAGGGCGACGAGTAGCCGGGGTCCCCGCGCGTGCGGGTACGGCGCGGCCGCCAAGATCACCATGGCCAGTACGGCGCACGCGGCGAGCACGGCGCTGGCCGACCAGCGGCGCTCGTGGAAGGCCGCAGCCAGGTGCCCCCGGGACGGCTCCCCCGCCAGATAATCCCCAGCCATAGCAATGACCGTAACGCGCGTATCCACGGAGCGCGTCAGCCTGGAGAATGAGACCCAGACCGACGGCAGCGATGTCGGCGCCGACCGTGCGGCGCTCACCAGCTACTGCGTCAAGGCGCCAGGAGCAGGTTGGCGTACAGTCCGATGTGATCTGAGGCGTACCCTGGGCCGCTGGGCAGCTCAACCTGGCCGGTGAGCAGCAGCCCCACGGATTCTGCCTTGACTCCGGTCGCGGTCAGGATGAAGTCGATGCAGCGCGGCGTCTTGCCCGCGGGGAGATACTCGGCGCGGAACGTCGGCGGGCACTTGCCCTCGAACGCGTCGGCCAGCCCTGTCTCGGCCATGAAATCGCCGAACAGGGAACTATCACGGTCCACGTTGAAGTCCCCGCACACCGCCGCCGGGCCGCCGATGCTGCCCGCAGTCCGCGCCAGGGCGGTCAGCTGGGCGCGGTGCAGCGGGTAGAACCGGCTCGTCCGCGACCAGTCCCCGTCCCAGTTGGCCACGGGGTGGGTGTTGACGACGCAGAGCCCGGGGTGCGTCAGCCGGGTCACGAGGGCGCCTTTCAGCCGGGCTCTGGACCGGACGTGCTGGGACAGGCCCGGAGCCTCCGGCGGGGTGCCGAAGCCTTGGTAGTCACGGCCGGACACCGGCAGCCGCGAGAACGTCACCAGGCCGCCGGCTGGCCCGAGCGCCGCGGGCCGGTAGCTCACGTGCCGGAACGACCGCATCCGCCGGGCCAGCAGCCACAGATGCCAGTAGGTGAACACCTCCTGGAAACACACGACATCGGCTTGGCCGGCCTCAAACTCAGCGCCGATCAACGCGTAGCGGCTGGCCAGTTGCGAGGCCCGGATAGCAACGCCCCAGGTGTTGAGGGTCGCGACCCTCACGCGGGGTATCAGCTGTTCCGCCATGGCGTTGACCATACCGGCCTTGAGCTTGACGCTCCTGACCATGCCGGCCTGTTGTCGCCGGTCAGCGCGCTGAGGCCAGGCCGGGTTCAAGTCCTAAGATGCTCTCGATTCGCAGCACCGCGGGAGCGGCTTCCGCCACCTTCTGGATGTGGGTGACATTCGAGGTCACGATGGCGTCCCCACGACGGATCGCGCCTTCCGCCACGGCGACATCGACGATGTCATCGTGACCCGATTTTCCGGCCAGGACGCCGATCTGCCGGGCAAGATCCTCGCTCATCGGCTCTATCTCACACATCCGCAGGAAGCGCACCAGGCTCGCCTGCCGCGAGCCTCCCCGCCACGCCTCAGCTAGCACCGGGGCGGGCACCGCAGGAATTACGTCCTCGGCGAGATAGCCCGCATGCAAGGCCCACATCCGCCGGTTGTTGCGTTCGGCGGCGACCAGCGCGCCCGTATCGTAGGTGACGCCGCCCATGGCCGTGATCCGCTCAGGCGGACTTGCGCTCGGTGGCCGCGGCGGGATCGCGGCCGAGCGAGACGCGTGCCCGCGCGAGCCCGTCGGCCAGCTCGGCTTCGGTCAGCGGGCCATTCTCTCGCTCCCACTCGGCGATGGCCTGCCGTCCTGCCTCGAGCTTGAGCCGGTGCGCTGCCGTCTCGGCCAGCCACGCGCTAAAGGTGGTCCCCTCCGCCTTGGCGGCCTGGTCGACAGCCCGGGCCAGGTCAGGGGGCAGCGATACCGAACGCTTCTCACGCTGAGCCATGACATAATGGTAGTACAGGCGGTAGGACATCCTCGACCGTGTTTGATCAGAACCGGAGAACCTGCGGTGACGCTTGGTCATAAAGCCATCGCAGCACGGGCCACCGACATTCTGGTTGGGCGCTCGCGGTCAGCGCGGATTTCACGAGACTGACCGGCCGGTTCCAGGATGAGTCGCTGGCGCACCGCTACCGGGTGCTGAACTCGGCGCGGCGGGCGACGATTTTGCGGCGGATGGCGGGTCTGTATATCTAGGCCAGGGCGGCGCTGGCGTTGGCGCGGACGAGTTTGGGGTGGCCGATGACGGTCGGCGAGGATTTCACCGGCCTGACCGGGCGGTTCCGGGGTGAGTTGCTGGCGCACTGCTACCGGATGCTGGGCTCGGCGCAGGAGGCTGAGGACCTGGTGCAGGAGACGTACCTGCGGGCGTGGCGGTCCTATGACGGGTTCGAGGGCCGTTCGTCGGTGCGGACCTGGCTGTACCGGATCGCGACCAACGTGTGCCTGACCGCGATCGAGCGGCGCGGCCGCCGGCCGCTGCCGTCCGGGCTGGGCGGGCCGGCCGAGGACATGGAGGCGCCGCTGGTGGCGGGACCTGAGGTGTCTTGGCTGCAACCGTTTCCCGGTGCGCTGCTGGCCGCCGACGGCCAGGACCCGGCCGCGGTGGCGGTGTCGCGGGAAGGTATCCGGCTGGCCTTCGTCGCGGCGCTGCAGTACCTGTCGGCCCGGCAGCGCGCGGTGCTGATCTTGCGGGACGTGCTGGAGTGGCCGGCCGCGCAGGTCGCGGATCTGCTTGGCACGACGACCACCGCGGTCAACAGCGGGCTGCGCCGGGCCCGCGCTCAGCTCGCGGAGGCGCTGCCCGCCGAAGACGAGCTGGCCGAGCCCGCCGAGCCGGACCGGCGGGCGGTGCTTGACCGGTTCGCCGCGGCCATCGAGAACGCCGACGGCAGCGCGCTGGCCGAGTTGCTGCGGGAGGATGTCGCGCTGGAGATGCCTCCGCTGCTGACCTGGTTCACCGGCCGCCAGACCGTGGCGGGCTTCATCGCGGCGCACTTTCTCACCGAGCCCGGAGGGCTCCGGCTGGTTCCGGTGCGGGCGAACGGCGAGCGGGCGTTCGCGGTCTACCGGCGCGACCCAGACCGGGCGTATCACGCGCACGCCATGCTGGTGCCCACGGTCACCGCGACGGGGATCGCGCGGATCATCGCGTTCCAGGACACGGGATTGTTCGGGTCGTTCGGCCTGCCGCCGGAGTACCTTGCCGGGTCCGGACCGGCGCGGGCGCAGGACTACTAGGTGCCCTGGCTGAACGCGGACGCCGGCGGCCCGGGGAATGTTGATCGCCGCCACCGGCTAGCTTCGTGCTGCACCCCGCAGAGCCCCGCCGGCGGGTGAGCTGACGCGGCGGCTATGGCGCGCAGGACACCGTGAAAGTCACCAGCCTGTCCGCGGCGATTCCCGGCAAGTCGGCTGGTCTATATCTGTGGGCCGCCGGACAGGCGGCGCGGAAACCGCAAGAGCAGCGCAGAGCTGGAGGAACAATCATGACCATCGCCGGCCAGACCGTCCTGGTGACCGGGGCCAATCGCGGTATCGGGCAGGCGCTCGTCGCCGAAGCCCTGTCCAGAGGCGCGGAACGGGTGTACGCCGGGACGCGCCAGCCCCTGGCCCACGCCGTCCTGACCGGCCCCACCGACACAGACATGACCCGGGGCTTCGACATACCCAAGGCCTCCCCCGAGTCGGTCGCGCGGGCCATCTTCGACGGAGTAGAGAACGGGGAAGAGGACATCTTCCCCGATCCGGCGTCACAGGCCCTGGCCGAGAGCTGGCGCGGCGGGGCGGTCAAGGCGCTCGAGCGCGAGAACGCGGCGTTCGTCGCGGCCGAGCCCACCGCGGCGTAAGCGCACCGGAAAGTAAGCACACCAGGAAAGTAAGCACACCAGGAAAGTAAGCACACCCGAGAAGGAGGCCGGACGCGATGACGGATCACCAGGTTGTCAGCCGCCTGCAGTGGCAGGCCGCTCGTGACGAGCTGCTGCGGCGGGAGAAGGAGCAGACCAGGACGGGGGACGAGCTGGCGCGCCAGCGGCGCGAGCTGCCCTGGGTCACGGTCGAGAAGGAGTACCGGTTCGACACCGACGAAGGGACGCGGACGCTGGCCGAGCTCTTCGACGACCGCTCGCAGCTGATGTTCTACCACTTCATGTTCGGGCCGGGCTACCAGGCGGGATGCCCGGTCAACTCGTCGATGGCCGACGGGCTCGACGGCCTCCTGCCGCACCTGCACGCCCGGGACGTGACCCTGCTGCTCGTTTCGCAGGCTCCGCTGGCCAGGCTTCAGGCCTACCAGCGCAGGATGGGCTGGAGCCTGCCCTGGGTCTCGTCGGCGAACACCGAGTTCAATGTCGACTTCGGCGGCTCCTACACCCGCGAGCAGGTACGTTCATGGGGCCTCGACGAGGGCGGGCTGCCGCCGATCGTGGCCCTGAACGCGGCCGCGACCGGGACCGATGTCCCGGGATACCTCTCGGAGTCACCGGCGGTGAGCGTCTTCACGCGCCAAGACGGCGTGGTCTACCAGACCTATACGACCGCGGGGCGCGGGGTCGAGTTCTTGATGGGCTACTACCCGATCCTGGACCGGGTGCCCAGCGGACGCGACGAGGGCGACGGCTTCCAGACCTGGATTCGCCGCCACGACGAGTACGTCTGAGGCACGGCACGCTGGTTGGATGGCGGGGACAGGCGGCACTGTTCGTTCGGGAAAATTTGGCAAATCAGCAGGCCGGTCAGTCGGCGAGGACCTTGTGCAGGGTCTCGGCGAAGGCGTCGGGCTCGCCGGTACTGCCGTATTCGCCGCCGAGGAACCCGTCGTGGCCGCCGGGGAAGGTGACGGGGGGCGACCCGAGCCGTCCGGCCACGGCGGCGGCCGCGCGGCCCGCGATCTGCTGGCCGGACTGCGCGCCGACGCCGATGACCACGCGGGTCGAGGCGGCGCGGAGGGTGTCGAAATCGGGCTGGTAGTGCAGGCACGAGACGATGTTGTGCCCGACCAGCGGGTCGTTCCTGGAGCCGTCGTCCTGGGCCGGCAACCCGAACATGGCGGGATCCGGAGCGGGCTGGCCTGCGAAACCGGCCGGGAGCGCGCCTTCGTGGCTGACCAGGACGATGAACTTCGCCATCGCCGGGCCGAAGCCGCTGCGCTGGTAGGTCTCGCGGATGTCGGTGGCCGCGGCCAGCACCGCCTCGCGGTCCGGCAGCACCTGGGCGGCGGGCGGCTCGTGCGCCACTAGCGTCCGGACCTGCCCCGGGTGGCTGGCCACCAGGGCCAGGGCGTTGACGGCGCCGCCGCTGCTGGCGAAGATGTCCACCGGCCCCGTGTTCAGCGCGGAGATGAGCCGGTGCAGATCGTCGGCGTGTTCGGCGGGGGTGGACTCGGTGGCGGTGTCGGTGCGGCTGCTGCGGTCCGCGCCGCGGGGGTCGTAGGTCACGACCGTGCGGTCGGCGAAATGCCCGGCCAGGGTGGCGAAACCGGCGGCGCCCATCGGCGACCCGATGATCAGCAGGATCGGCTCGGTGCTGGCATCGTTGCTCCGGACGTCGTAGTGCAGCACGGCGCCCGGTACGTCCAACGTTTTCGACTCGGTCATGATTGTCCTTTCTGGATCTTCTGCCGTACTGACGCACCAGGCCAGCGAAACTCATCTAACCAAGAAGAGAGGACACCATGGCTGACGAACAGGCCGTGGCGGCGGACGGCACGGCGGTGCGGGTCGCTCTCTGGCGCGCCATGCACGTGCAGGTCGACCCGCCGCCCCATGTGCTCGAGGACGAGATCGGCCTGCAGCTGGCCGCCCCCGACGACGGCTGGCGCGATCGCCCGGACATGCACCCGGCCGGGACCAGCCCGTTTAGGGCCGCCATTGTCGGTCGTGCTCGTTTCATCGAGGACCTAGTGGTCGAGCAGGCTAGCCGGGGCGTGGGCCAGTACGTCATCCT
>Ga0302325_10024122_pt1 | contig 12662 bp, 16 predicted proteins | sample Palsa_T0_2_FD_201948 | JGI IMG/M metagenome (GOLD analysis project Ga0302325, IMG submission 201948) | Peat permafrost microbial communities from Stordalen Mire near Abisko, Sweden - Palsa_T0_2 | ecosystem: Environmental > Terrestrial > Soil > Palsa > Peat permafrost | place: Sweden: Abisko...
TTGAAGAGTTGGAGAGGCGGGTTAGGATTTTGGAGAGCGAGCGGGAGGTGGATAGGGCTGTTATCGGAGCGTTGAAGCGGAATGTTGATGTGCTTACTGGGAAGGTCTCCAGGAGGGACGATTGATTGGATTGTCGGAGTTGCTTGTTTTGGCTTATGCAGGGATTAGGATTTTGATGGGGAGTCTCTTGTGTTTCAGGAAGCATTACTGTGTGTGTGGGTTTTGGCTGGGGTGACTTTTGGCTGTTTTTGACGGAATGATGGCTCTATTATCAGAACTTTGTAAGTATCGATATTCTCAATGAGTTCAAGTAGCAATTTAATAACGTTATCATTCTACAGAACTCCTTGTGATGACCTGCTAATGTTTGCTCCTTCCCATTGCAACAAAAATGCCCGTTGCTCATGCCGACCATGCTCACGCAATGCGAACCTATGCTATTCCCAATACAGCGTTCTATCCACTAGTACTTCTGCATCATTCCCTCCCCTCGCCTAACTATTTCTTCTTCTGCTCCAATTCCATCTTCCTTTTCTTCTTCTCTCGAGCCCGTTCCTCCAACCTCCTCCCCTCCGCCTCATCCTCAAGTCTAGCCAGCCTCGCCGCCCTAGCCTCTTCCCTCTCCATCTCCATCCCCGTGGCCTCCATATCCGAATCGTCCTCCGAATCCACAATGTTCTTACCCGGGCGGTTGCGCTTAAATATTGCGGCTATCTCGGCTGAATAGTCGAATTTCTCCGGAAGAAGATCTTCCTCATCCTCAGAGGCAATAAATGAGTCTTCGGAGGATTCATCATCCTCCCGGACTCGTTTGCGTGGAACTGCAGCCTTCACAGACTTCTCAACCGGTTTGGATGAACGATGAATTGAGGCGCCGGGGCGGGAAGTTGAGGAGGCAGCGGGTTTGGAGGATTTCGTGCAGGGGATGTTGGATCGTGCGGGAGAGGCACTTGATGGTCGCGAGGAGGGTTCTTTTTGTATCCCTGTTATGGCGGGGTAATTCTTCCCTTTCTTTCTCCAAAGGTCATTTTGAATTTCTTCGATCGATCGGACATCTCTCCTTGGACCCTGGGCGAGCGGAATCAACTCGTTCGGTACAAATGAATCTCGTAGACGTGATTTCGCATCTTTTGGTTTACCACTGACTGATGAGATGGGCTTTGTACTCGCTGGTTTTGTGATCGATGATTTCGTTGAAGGGGATGATTTTACTGTCGATGAGAAAGATATTAAATTGGACACACCTTGCTTGCCTGTGGTGGGCGAAGATTTCAATGGCGCGGATGACTTTGGCGAAGGCCGCCGTATGTTGGATGACATGCCCATTTCAGAAGTTGCTTTCGATAGTCGTTGAGTCCCAAGCCTTTGAGGTGATACACTCCGACTGGTATTAGACGACAACGAACTCCGATCCACTTTCGACCCCAGACCCGGTGATCCAATTTTGGAGGACCCCGCCGTTTTCGCGGACACGAGCGATCCGCCTTTGCCAGAAATTCCACTCACACTCGACCTCGCCTTCTCATTCCCTTTATTACTCTGCACTTTCACTTTAGGTCCCAGCTTAAACGTACTCGTATCCACTTTCGCCGCCTCCTTCAACAACTTCTTAAACGTCATACTGCGTCCCTTACAAATTAGTCCCTTGACCCTCCAAACCCAGGGTGTAACGCGTACCTGCTGTAGTACTTTTGGCTTCGGTGGCGGCGCAGGAGCAGCTTTAGTCTCCCTGACAGTACTACGTTGTACTTCCCTGTCATGGTTCTCGAGGACTTTATTCCAGCGCTCCTGTTTCTCGCGTTCCTTGGCTGCAAGCTCGGCTTGCTTTGTTCGTGATTCATGGGACTCTTGGAGGGCTTGTAGGCGGGCTTTTTTAAGCGCTGCTTCGGATTGGGCTTGTGAGGCCGTCGCCATGAGCGAGGTGAACTAACGTGTTAGGAGATGGAGGGATATAGTGGGAGGATACGGCTTCACCGGCCATGACGAGGACGGGGGCGAGTGTGATACTGTCGGTGAGGTGCTGATGCGGAAGGTGCCATTCAAGGTGATTAGGTGTGGTTGGGTTTGGAATTTCCATGTTCGGGAGGGAGTTTCGGATCGGATCTGACGTCCATCGCAACTCAACCTATATTATCATCGGCATTGGAATGTGATTTCCGCTTCATAGGTAGACTTATGAGATCGAAACTTGCGATTATGCCCTAGGTATCTAGAACAATCAAAGAGACTGCTATGCCTAACTACAACGATAAGCCACAGAGAACAGCAAACATAGTGAACAGCAAATCTCACCGAACATTAACTCTCCTAATGCAATCGACTACGTCAACCAGATTTACTACGACATCGGCGCGACGGTTGTTCGCAGCGGTGACGTGGGTGTTGTATAATCCCATATCAGCGGCTGTCAATCTTGTCTGACCCGAAAGGAGAAGGGTTTGTTGCGGCGGTTGTTGAGGGAGCTGTGCGTAGGTGTTTGGATAAATGTTCGATGTAAAGAGATAGTGCGACGGTATGAGAAGAGTGTGAACTGCAGGAATTGAGCCAGGGGTTCCATCGTACCCAGAAAAATCCTAGAATGTTAGCAAAGCTTCAGAACGGACATACAATAGTCTGAGTGTTGACAGCATGTCCTAGATTCCCCGTACGAGCGGTCATTCTATTGTAATAAAACTCCCATATATCAAACTCGAGTTTCGTAATCTGGTTTCCGGTGGTTTTGATATTTATACCAATACCCATCTTTGTCTGTATTGTGAGTCATTACTCCAGTGTAGTACAGTACTTCACAATTCGTAGACTCCACCCATTGCTGCACTTTACTTTTGGTTATCGCCATTGAATCACAGTATCCTGCTTCGATTGCAATAGATGGATACGCCGTCTCCCTTTGTCCCAACGAGTCCCATATGCACACATCCGCATTCTTCCTCACACCGTTTGTCAACGTGTACACTACAATTAATGTTAAATGAAAAGGGGGACTACGACCAGTATGACTCGCCAGGCGACAGTCCCGAACGTCTCGTAGTGATTGTAGGTTCATATGTGTGTACTCCAATATTGCTTGAGCTAGAATTCCACCGGCACCGTCATGTGGGGGTAGCGTTCTCCACACATACAAGGTCCGAGTCGGCTCCACAAGATCCTGAATTGACTGTCTGAGTTCGCGTTGACGAACTCGTCAAGTATCTTCTCGTGGACGTTCTTGACCTTGAGCAAGCCGGCCGTACCCCTGAAGGATCAGCGAGGTGAATAGGGTCACATACTCTGAAACCACTACAAGTTCATTGAGTTTCTGCCACTTGTCGCGAGATCTTAATTTTGCTCTTGTGTACCCCGGCATTGACACGCGTCACTCAAAATTGATGATTGCAACCGGAAAAGGCATGAAAAAGAAAAGCAATCACAAAACCCTAAATAATTTCTAGAGGCCACGTCGGATCAGGCCTCCCTAAAGTCGCTATTCGAAGTTTGAATGTTTCGGCATGAGACACGCAATCGGTCAATTAATGCCGAAATTTCCCTCGTCCAAACATTCTAATTGGTCACCGATAAGCGAAATCCTTATCGCGCCTCCAAGGTGGAGACGGATAAAGAGGGTCCAGCAGCCACGACCGTCCCGTTTCCCTTCATTCCCAAGCATGACATACACCGACTCCCTCGACTCCAAAGAAATTGTTATTCCCGTAGTCGACTTCTCGACATTCGCCAGTGGAGATCCTATCTCCCGACGAGAATGCGCGAATAAAATCCTCGAGGCATTCACTACTGTGGGATTTGTGTATTTGTCTAATGCACTTCCCATTGAAACGATCGATACTGCTTTTTCTCTTTCGAAGGAGTTCTTCGCGAAGCCAGTGGAAGATAAAATGAAAGTAGAATGGGAATCCTTCGTTGGCAAACGTGGCTTCGTAGTCAAAGGTTTGTTCTCCGTACGCGTGTTTGCGTCAAGTTGATTGTTGTAGGCCGCGAACAGATTTTCAATCCAGACGATATGTTGGTCCTCCGGCACGACGGAAAGTTCAATAAAGCACCCACCATGAAGCTCCACCAATCGCTTAAAGAGTCCTACGAACTCGGCCGCGTGCCCTCTTTAAATCAATTCCCGGCCGACTGGCCTGAGTTCAAGAACTTCTGGGAGACTTTCTATGTCACTTGCAACGATTTGTATTTGAAAGTCTTGTCGGCATTAGCGCTTGGATTTGGTCTCCCTGAGAAGTTTTTCGAGTCTCTTTGTGATAATGGAGACAATACGTTGAAGATGATGCATTACCCCCTTGTGCCGACTAGCTTGAAAGGGGTTCGAATGATGGCACATACAGATTTGGAAATCGTTACTCTGCTCCTGCAAGATTCTGCAGGAGGACTGGAATTAAAAAACACAGCAGGAGAGTGGGTGAAGGCGACTCCAGTCCCCGGCGTTGCTCCCAACATCGTATCTCTCATCTGACGTTAGTGCGTGACGGTGAATGCAGGAGATCTATTGATGAGATGGTCCAACCGGAAGATCAAGTCCACTATGCATCGAGTTTGTCCGCCGCTAAAGCCCGCAGAGGGCGATTACTATCCCTCGAGGTACTCGGTTGCGTTCTTTGCAGGGCCGAATCCTGAAACAAATATTGAGGCCCTGCCCGGGACTTGGGAGACTGAGGAGGAGAAGTTGTATCCTGCGGTGAATGCGAGGGACTTTATTGGTGGCGGGTTTAAGGATTTATATGGAGGCGAGAATGCAAACAATGAGACTGCAATGGCAGTGTAAAGGAAACGGTGACCATCTGACAAGCCAGTTAGGGAGGGTACATAGTTGCGAGAGATCTGATCGAGAACCTTGTAACTTTAATTTTCCATCCGCAGGAAGAGACTTCATTTCTAGGTTTCCAATACTGTTGTTCTTCATATTCTGAGGCAACTGTGGCCTGGATCTTATATCTATCTAGATCTCAGAGATCCTTTTTTCCGTGTGTGAAGTTCGAATAAACTCTCCATTCCGATCTGATGTGATCTATTGGACCACAAAGAGGGGAATATGTGGGGAGGAGAAGCCTATCGAGGACCCTCAGTCTGAAGCGACTCATAGGGCGTTTTAATCGCACAACGGTGCGCTATTCCTGTCTGAAAGCATTTTTATTGGACTTTGTAAAGTTGATGACGACGAGAAGAGGTTTATGAGAAGTGACCTTGCGAGATGAAGAATTTAAAGCTCGGTCTCGGGAATTAGCAGTGTCGCCGGGCCATCTAACTCTGAGATCCGCGACAGATGGGACTCGAAAGTGGGGAGTACTTGGTCCCTGACAAGTTTACTTTCTGATCAAACAGGAAGAAGTCTTCACAAACTTGTTGCCAGAAATCTCTTGCTGTGAAGCAAGAACTCTTACAGCCTTCTTTGTGCTAGCCCAACTAAGTAGTAATAGCACCAGAAATATCTCAAGAAGCATTTGTCACCGATATTCCTTCGCAACTCTCGTCAGATATATATCTGACAAACACTGCGGGGATAGACTCAGAGGAAGGGGCTTGGATCTGCCTCTCGACAGCCCACAGTCCGGCCACCACCAGAACTTTGGCCCTTCACAAAAACCTGCAGGTCCTGAAGGCGACGAATCAACGGAGTGTGCAACCACGCAGGAGATTAAGGTTGACGATCCTCATTTGTCGATTGTGGAAGCTTTCCCCAATGTATTAGGACCAATTCAGCTTGATTGGGTGTTGTGCACATACAACCGCTTGAAATTGTCCATGGTTACGCCCCCTCGATCTCCTCGCATGTCAACGCTATCAAAACACAAAGTACATAGTTCATTAAACTCAACTACAAGAAATACGTACAACCTGAATACAATACCAAAACCTTCCCCTCCTTCCCCTCCTTGCCAGTACGCAAATCACCACGACCCAACCCCATGAAACATCGCAACAAGCCTAAGCGCAGTAACCCCCAAACTAACATACTTCTCAAACCCCGGCCCCGACTTCTGACTCTTCTCCAAATCCGCCTTTGTGTAATTCCACCTTGGCACATTCCGTTCGGGAGCCGGATACGGCAAAGGATAAAACCCCTGGCTCGGCGGGGTCGGGAAAAGGGGGCCGTTGATGCGGGTGTAGCCTGAAGGTGGCCAGGGTCCGAAGTAGTAGTTTCTGCCGTTGTATCCCCACTGCCAAACCCACGTTAGTAGAAGGGATGGGAAAGTGGGGGGAAGGGGATGTAGGTGGGGATGTGGGGATGGGGGTTTGTGGACAGGTACTTGACAGTTCCACCATAGTTGGCTGGGGGAGTCGCCTTCCATGTAGATGCAGGTGTTTCCGTTGAAGAACCACTAGTTGAATCAGAGATGGTAGAAATGGAGGGCAACCATTGAAATTGCTAAGTTAGGGTGACTGAAGAAGAGGAAACGGGAACTTGCGAACGGAAGGCGAGGTCAGACGGAAGAGTATGGGAGCGAGCGATCGACTTTATATGCATACGGTTCCCTCACAATACGAAACAAGCCAACTCGTGCCGCAGAAGGGCGGTGTGCAGCAACTCGCATGGGGATATCCGCCTTCAACCACAGAGGCTGAACTCCCAAACCTAAACTAGCGCAAAAGCGCAACAGTCGGCTTCCCCAATCGACAAACGAGGATCGTCAACCTTAATCCCTATGGGCCTGAGGATGTGCGCGAAGCCGCGAAATTACGTCCCGACATAAAGCCGTGGGTAAAATCCGAAAGCCGGTAATTGATGTGCTGGCACTCCCGCGTTTCGCTTCAGGGTCATCGTTCGACGTTGTAACTCGGCAAGTGCGTCTTCCGTGGACAACGCCGCCGTCAATGAACGGCGTCTCCCGCGAAGACGAAAAGTCGTCTTTGTCCTCGCCCAACTATGATCCACTGATCCACTTGAACGAGATATTTCCTGAGCCATCTTCGCTGTCCGCCTTGCCAGCTGTTCAACTGCAATTGACCACGCATCTGCACCGGCTTGATACCGAGATCCAGGTCGCGACAGCGAAACAGCGCAACCAACAATCTGAAACAAAACAGAAGATTGATGCGCTGCAGCTGGAATTGGAGGATCTGTTTCAGAACGTTCAGGATGTAAGAGTGAAGGCGGAGAATGCGGATGGTGTTATGGGTAGGCTGACAGGGGGAATAAGGCGCCTTGATGGAGGAAAGAGGAATTTGACAATAAGCATGACGGCGCTAAAGAGATTGCAGATGTTGAGTAGCCTCCTACGTGCGAAGAACTGCTGATTTGGTAGCGACGGCATATGAACAACTTCTGGTGTATAGTAAATCCCGGCAGTACAAGGAAACAGCGCAACTTCTCCAGGTACTCTCCCCTGCAGTCTTCGTTAACGTTTAGGCTGTCCTACAATTAATGTCGCACTTCAAGTCATATCGCTCAGTAGACCAAATAGCCCATCTCTCCCGCTCAATCTCGTCCCTCCAAACAACTCTCGAAACACAAGTGACAACCGAATTTCACAGCAACTTCCCTTCTCCACCGCCCGCACAGATCCACACACTCTCCGAATCCTGTCTTGTCCTCGAAGTTCTTGGCGACGAAGCCCGCGATCGTCTAATAACCTGGTACTGCAATCTGCAACTGAAGGAATACCGGAGCGTATTTCGCGGGAATGAGGAAGCGGGGGGACTGGACAATATTAGTAGACGATATGCTTGGTTGAGACGGATATTGCAGAATTATGATGAGGAGCATGGGCAGATATTTCCGGCGCATTGGAAGGTTAATGAAGCCCTCTGTAAGGCTTTTTGTGATACCACTAGGTAAATCCCCCTTCGAGTTGCGTGTCTCCGCAATATGCGTATTTTGCCGGGAGACAGAGTTAATGGTAGGGAGGATTATAGAGGGATTTTGGCGAGGAGTGGGAAGGGATTGGATGTCAAGTTATTATTAAGTGCATTGCAGCAAAGTTTAGAATTCGAACACTACCTGGAAAAACGATTCTCGCAGCATGTATCTTCCTCAGAATTCCCCTTGTCTAATAATAGGAACGCGAGTCATTGGATACTGTCAGCTCCAAAGGCGAAGAACGGACGTTAATTTTTGGAAAGGCTATCTCAGAGGCATTCGAACCATATCTTTCCTTATACATCGACTCGCAGGACCAGTTAATCTCTTATTTCCTTGAAATGCTGACCACAGAATCCTTTCCAATAAACTACAAACGTATAAATCAGAGAGGAATAATCCCCCCAAACTCAACGAAGATGAATCCCCCCCAGCAGTACTCCCTTCCTCGGCCGATCTGTTCGGTTTTTACCGCCAAACACTAGCCCAATGCGCCAAATTATCCACTTCCACCCCCCTCGTAGACTTATCCCGCCTCTTCAATAAATGGCTGCAATCCTATGCCGAACAAATCCTCTCCTCATCGCTGGAATCACGAACCCCAGTCAACGTCGCCGATACATGTACCCTCCTCAACACAGCAGATTACTGTCTCACCACGACAACCCAACTAGAAGACCGCATCAAAGCTAAAGTCGATGAGCCCTTACGAGAACAAGTGACCTTTGACACTGCTCGCGAATCGTTCATCACGGCAGCTAACTCTGCGATCAAGAATTTGGTGCGGAAGGTGGAATCGGAAGCAGATCTCTCATTCCGGGAAATGGTCAATACGAATTGGGCGAATATGGAGGTTGTAGGGGATCATAGTGGTTATGTGGGAGAAATGATTCGTGGAATCAAGGACGCTGTAATGGAAATTACGGGAACCGGACATCTCAGAGAAAGGTATATAAGGAGTCTTTGTGATCGTGTGGTAGAATGGTTTGGAGGCAGATTTATTGATGCCATTATCGCCAGTCGACCGATTTGTGAGGCTGGCGCTGAGCAGGTATGCCGGGGGATGTTTGAGAGATTGATGGTAGATGCTCCTGGATGTTTATATCCTAAAACAGGGACTGTTGGAGCTGCCTGTACTGCATACGGATCCGCCCGCTCAACCATCCGCTCTGTATGTTCCCACACACCTTTGAAGAATTGGAGAGCTAATGGTAGATATGTCAAGTTCATGAATAAGACGATTGCAAAGATCGAGACTATTTTGAAAGTCATTCTTACTGCTAAAGATCCTCCTGCAGGAGTAGTACAGAATTACTTCTTCCTCATCGCCGATAAGTCAGTTACTAACTTTCTCAAAGTACTGGAACTCAAGGTAAGATCACGACCTTCTTCATTTTAAGATCGTGTTCTATGCATACTAAATCCCAGGGAATACGCAAAGCAGAGCAAAACCCTTTCCTGGAACTCTTCAACTCAACCATGTCCTCCCAAACCGGCTTGACAGACCAATCCCCCCTCCTAACGCCCCTTACCATTCTCCCCAAATCCGACACCCACCAATACACCTCGTCAACGTCACGATTCGATACCGCTAATTTATCCAATGCGCTGAGTTCAGTTGCAGATAGATTACCGCGAGCACAGACGACGCCAATCGAGGGCGTGACGGGGGCGAAGATCAATGAAGGATTCAAGAATTTGACAAGGAATTTTAGAAGAGATTTTAGTTTGAGGGGGTTTGGGAGGGATGTTAAGGATGTTAGAGATGGTGGTGTTACTAGAGAGTCCTCCGGGGATAGAAATGGGTAGATAGTGGGAATGCAATCCTTCTGAAACTTTAGTTGCTCATCGTTGTGTGCAACTAGAATTAGTCGCAATGGTCGCCCGATAGAGAATTTGTCATTCTCTCATTCAGCACAATATAAGGAAGTCATACATTGAACGCGATGCTGGGTTTGCGTGTAAGTATATATATGTGCCTTTCTGCCCATACAACAAAGCTAACTAGATACTTACTTGTGCTATCTGCAAATACATGAAAACCAATTCGTACAAGGGGCTAACGTCGAGAATCCTGCTCCCGTCTCCATCTCCGTTCCTCTCCTTCTGCGGAAAGCTCGAGAGTGCAACCTCTCGTCAGAATTTTGGACGTTCCTCGGGAAAGATGCTTCAGATGTCTGGCTTTGAAGTGCTGTTGTAGCCAAATCGATTTCCCTGGAGGGAATGTCTTCCCATCTGTCCTTTTTTTCTATCGCTTTGCGAAGTGGCGATCTATTTTGGAGGAAGACATTACGGCGCGGAAGTATTGAGCGAGTATTGCATTCCTCATTTTCGTCGTCTGCGAGCACGATATGGTCTCCCAAGGTATGGCTCCATTCGCCCGTATCGCGAAATTCAGCATCGCTTTCCCGCTCTTTCTCGTCAGCTGCCCGACAGGCCATGATTGCATCATTATTCAGCGTGTTGACCCAGGCGTTCGTCAATGCCGCACTGGCCAGCACCAAGAGACACAGTTTCCTCTCGGGCGGGGCTCTGGCCGCCGGCGGTTTCGCCGTCTTGGCCTCCCTCGCCTGGCGTCGTTGCTCAAGCTGTTCCTTGAGCCAAAGCAGAAAATTGACTTCAGCATATGTCTGTGGATCAGCCAAAGCACATGAGATGGAGATCTGACCTTGCCGATACCGACCTTATCCGCAACGATTATTCCGCCCTTCGAATGCCTGTCCGCCATCCACCGAAATCCTATGACCTGAGACGAGAACAAGGGGCGGCGCAGGTCTGGATGCCATGGGTTCGGATCGTCGAGGTGTTTGTCATATTGTTCGGCTTTCTCGAACGCTGAGCGGTACTGGAGATCTTCAGATGGCGGTGGAGGGGCGTCTTCGTCGTCCGATATGCCATCAGAGTTGTCGCTTCGCCTTTGTCTGATTCGCTTTTTCACTGGACATTAATGTTGTTTGTATGGTTTGAGACTTGTCATCCGTACCGTAAGTAGTATCAGCACCGCTACGAAATACTCTTCCAATCCCAATCTCTAAGGCTGAAGAGTCTTGCTTTCGGCCTATGATTAGTAAAGCTATATTGAATTGTTTACTGACTTCGCTGACCACGTCAGATGGGAATGGGATAGCTTTTTTTATCGCTTGTTTGATGACTTCTTCCGCCATTTGCATTAACCAGCTCCTACCTTCGGCTGACTCGTTCTTCCAAAAGACTGTGAGCTCCGAAGGTCCATTTCTCAGGATCATGTCTTTGCAGTCTGTTTCATCCGCTAGAACTTCTATATCATTGTAAACGATTATAACAACTTTTTCCAACGTTTATAGAGGGCGAAGTATGTAGGCTCTCTGAGACCAATCGCACAGGGTCATAACATTGCTTGTTACAAAAGTTGCCATCCTTTGTGACTATCATTTCGCGGGATCCAGTTCTATCCACTCTGCTCACTTTGAAAAGGTGTGTGCTGCGGTCTTCTATGCCGATTTCTTCAGGCGCAGGGGAGTTTGGGTTGGATGTGGGTTGCGGAGAGGCCTGACTGGAGTCAGATGAAGAAAAACAAGGCAACAACCTCGACATTGTGGATTTGAAGGATAAAGATATCGAAGGATCCTGGGTAATGCGGCTATGAATTAGGGACTGTTGACATTGAAAGGGTCCTGGTACATGTCGGGCGGTGTTGTTGGATGGGACAGGATGAGGGAGAAGTTTTGGTATGTGATCGTGAAGATGGACGGAGGGACGGGACGAGTTTGGTCCGCGTCCTTAATTCTTGGGATTGGTTTTGGCATTGATCGGTACTGCTGCTTAAGCAACCCACGGATTTCTTACATCAGATGATCTGACCAGTATATAATTTAAATCAAGCATATCAGACAAAGAGCTAGTGTCCACGCTTTCTTGCATGTCACCAAGCTTGGACAAGTTGCCGACTATCCATCTGTCTATCCCAAAACTCGCAGTTTGCGGTAAAGGGCAGGCTTCTTTCTCTGATATGATCGGCTGTGATTTGTGGACAGCTTAAGATACGCCATCTTGTCAACTGCTTTCATAGAGCTCGGGGTGTATGTTCGATAGATCGGGACAGTAATTCCCACTCAAGCGCAATATCAGTATGATGAGTAATATGTTCATGTGTTAGACGCAGACCCCAACTCCTATTTCCCATAATTCCAATTTTATCATCGTAACTCCAGTATCCCCTCCCAACCTATTCCGCTTTGTACTACTCCCCAAGTTTATATCCCGGCGTATTCCACGCCGCTTTGAATTCTTTCGGCAACGGGCCCCGTCTGTGCATATCTGTCACACACTCCAACAACTTTCGTTGTCCCGACGCAATCGTCTGCAAGCTAACATTCGCAGCTGCTGCATACGGCTCAACACCGACATAAGATTCCTCGCATTCGGCGGCAAACGAAAGGATTACGGCAGCGACAGAACTGGGGCGTCTGTCACCGAAGAGATGGCGCACCTCATGGGCGTGCGAGATAATGATTGCGCGGTCGCGGATCGAGTGGGATAGACCAAGGGACTTGCATTGGGAGTGGATAAAGTCTTGGACGGAGAACGAGGCGGGGAAACCCGATGAGCGTGAAACAAGTTGACCGCCCAAGTCATCGGATTTAGAACCGTGTGTAGCGATGGTATTTTTGGTTGCTTGACCATTACTCAAGACCTCCGCCTTGAGTAGGTTGAGAATAGCTTTGAAAGACTTATGCCACCGTGTCTTTTCTAGTGGATTCAGGCCCGCATCGAATTCATTGAAAGTCCTTGCAATGCCCAATTGTCGACACGCAGCAAAGAGAGAAGCTCTTGTAAGGGCGCGCTTGGAATATTTAGAGAAACCGGATCCGTGTCGTAGGATAATATG
>Ga0302325_10024123_pt1 | contig 12661 bp, 7 predicted proteins | sample Palsa_T0_2_FD_201948 | JGI IMG/M metagenome (GOLD analysis project Ga0302325, IMG submission 201948) | Peat permafrost microbial communities from Stordalen Mire near Abisko, Sweden - Palsa_T0_2 | ecosystem: Environmental > Terrestrial > Soil > Palsa > Peat permafrost | place: Sweden: Abisko...
GCGCAGCGGGCAGCTGCTCGCGCCACCTCACGAGCTGCCCGGGACCGACGAGCACGGGCTCCCGCTGTGGCAGAAGCTGATGGTGACCAGCTCCGACAGCGCGATGCACCACGGCCGCCCGCTGCACCTCGAGATCACCCGCCGACTGCGCGAGTCCGACGCGGCGGGCGTCACCACCCTCCGTGGCATCTGGGGCTTCCGCGGCGACCGCCCACCGCACGGCGACAAGCTGCTCCAGGTCCGGCGTCACGTTCCGGTGATGACGATCGTGATCGACACGCCCGAGCAGATCGCGCGCTCGTTCGCGATCATCGATGAGGTGACCGCGGAGCACGGAATGGTCACGAGCGAAGTGGTGCCGGCGATGACGGCGATGAGCGCAACCGAGACCCGGGGCGGGCTGCGACTCGCGCGGCACGATCGCTAGCTGCACGCCTGAGCCGGAACCTGATCCGAATCTCGGTGCCGCCGCAGGGTCGCCTTGCGATCGTCAGCTCGTCACTCACCTGGGCGATCAACGCCAGCCCGAGCCCGAGTCCCGCCTTCTCGCTGTTCGCCCGCAGTCCACCGCCGTCGTCCGCCACCACGAGCCACAGCTCCCCCCCGACCACGACGGCGGTCACGTGGATCTGTCCCTGCTCGTCGCAATACGCGTGCAGGATCACGTTGGTCAGCGCCTCCGACACCGCCAGGCGGATCTCGCCGATTTGCTCTTCGTTCGCTCCGGCGGCGCGCGCTAGCCGGGCGACCGCCCGGCGTGCAATCGGCAGCGAACCGGGCACCGCCGGGTAGGACTGGGTCAGGCAGTCCTGGAAATCGGTCATCTCTACGCTGAATATCCGGCTCACCGGTGATTCATACCCGCAGGTCGCGGTCGCGAATCTGATGCGATCGACTGTTCGCGGCGTGTACTGTGATCGCCATGTTCAGGAAGGTCTTGGTCGCCAACCGCGGCGAGATCGCGGTCCGGGCGTTTCGTGCCGCATACGAGCTGGGGATCGCAAGCGCGGCGCTCTATACGCCCGATGACCGCGGCTCGGTCCACCGCGTCAAAGCCGATGAGGCGTACGAGGTCGGCGAGGCCGGGCATCCGGTGCGGGCGTACCTCGACGTCGACCTCGTCGTCGGACTGGCTGAGCGGATCGGAGCCGACGCCGTCTACCCCGGTTACGGCTTCATGTCCGAGAACCCGGAGCTGGCGCGTGCATGTGCACGGGCAGGGATCACCTTCGTCGGCCCACCCGCGCAGGTGCTGGCCGCAGCCGGCAATAAGGTCCGTGCACGCGAGGCCGCTCGCCGCTGCGGAGTGCCGGTGCTACGCGCTTCCGGGGTCCTCGCCGACGCCGCCGCGGCGCCGGCGGCAGCCGAGGGGATGTCCTTCCCCCTCTTCGTCAAGGCCGCGGAGGGCGGCGGCGGCCGCGGGATGCGGCTGGTTACGGACTCGCGTGATCTTGAGGACTTGGCGCGCTCGGCGATGCGCGAGGCCGAGGCGGCGTTCGGTGATCCGTCCGTATACCTCGAGGAGGCGCTCATCCGCCCGCGCCATATCGAGGTCCAGATCCTCGCCGACGCGAAGGGCGGCGTGGTGCACCTGTTCGAGCGCGACTGCTCGATGCAGCGCCGACACCAGAAGGTGATCGAGCTTGCGCCCGCGCCGAATCTCGATCCGGCCGTGCGCGACCGCCTGTGCGACGACGCCGTCCGCTTCGCCCGCGAGGTGGAGTACGTCAACGCCGGGACGGTCGAGTTCCTGGTCGACCAGGGACGCGGTGAGCACGTGTTCATCGAGATGAACCCGCGGATCCAGGTCGAGCACACCGTGACAGAAGAGACGACCGACGTCGACCTCGTTCGCTCACAGCTGCTGATCGCGGGCGGCGCGACGCTCGAGGATCTCGGTCTGCGCCAGGACGCGCTTCGTCAGCGCGGGGTTGCGTTGCAATGCCGGATCACCACCGAAGACCCGTCCGCGGAGTTCCGGCCGGACACCGGGCGCATCTCCGCGTACCGTGCGCCGGGTGGGGCCGGCATCCGGCTCGACGAGGGCACCGCTTACGTCGGCGCCGAGATCTCGCCCTACTACGACCCGCTCCTGCTCAAGGTGACCGCGCGCGGCGAGAACCTGGGGATCGCGATCGCACGAGCGCGTCGCGCGGTGGACGAGGTCCGTGTCCGCGGCGTCAGCACGAACCAGGCGTTCCTGCGGGCGGTGCTCGACGATCCGGACTTCTGCGCCGGGCGCACCTACACGACCTTCGTCGACGAGCGGCCTGGGCTGACCGCGGTGGGCGCCCGCGGGGACCGGGCGTCGAGGCTGCTTCGCTGCCTGGCCGAGGTAACCGTCAATAGCCCGAACGGACCGGTGCCCCTCATCGCCGACGCGGTGACGAAGCTGCCCCGGCTGCCCGCGGGCTATCCGCCGCCCGGCTCGCGCCAGCGCCTCCAGGAGCTCGGGCCGGCAGGTTTCGCTCGCTGGCTGCGCAACGAGACCGCGCTGCAGGTCACCGACACAACCCTGCGAGACGCGCACCAGTCGCTGCTCGCGACGCGCATGCGGACGTTCGACATGGCCGCCGTCGCGCCTCACATCGCCCATCTGCTGCCGCAGATGTTCTCGCTCGAGGTCTGGGGCGGAGCGACCTTCGACGTCGCGCTCCGCTTTCTCGCCGAGGATCCATGGGAGCGCCTCGCGCTGTTGCGCGCGCGGGTGCCGAATCTGTGCCTGCAGATGCTCCTGCGCGGTCGCAATCTGCTCGGGTACGAGCCCTACTCCGAGGCCGCGGTGCGCGCTTTCGTGGCGGAGGCGACCACGACGGGCATCGACGTGTTCCGCATCTTCGACGCGCTCAACAACGTCGGGCCGATGCGCGCGGCAATCGACGCCACGCTCGAGGCCGGCGCGGTCGCCGAGGGGGCGGTCTGCTACACCGGCGATCTCTCAGACCCCGCCGAGCACGTCTACACGCTGGACTATTACCTGCGCGTCGCCGAGGGGCTCGTGGAGGCGGGCATACACATCCTCGCGATCAAGGACATGGCCGGGCTGCTGCGCGCGCCCGCGGCGCGCACGCTCGTCACGCGGCTGCGCGAGGAGTTCGAGGTGCCCCTGCACCTGCACACCCACGACACCGCCGGCGGGCAGCTGGCCACCTGTCTGGCGGCGATCGACGCGGGTGTGGACGCGATCGACGGCGCGGCCGCGCCGATGGCGGGCAGGACGAGCCAGCCCACGCTGTCGGGCATCGTCAGCGCGACGGACTTCACCGAGCGCTCGACGGGGCTGTCGCTCGGAGCTCTGCTCGACCTCGAGCCGTATTGGGAAGCGGTGCGGTCGAGCTACGCGCCGTTCGAGACCCGGATGCGCGCCCCCACCGGGCGCGTGTACCGCCACCAGATTCCGGGCGGCCAGCTCACCAACCTGCGGCAGCAGTCGATTGCACTCGGACTCGGCGAGCGGTTCGAGGAGATCGAGGCCGCCTACGTGCGGGCCAACGAGCTGCTCGGTGACATCGTCAAGGTCACCCCGACGAGCAAGGTGGTCGGGGACCTCGCTCTGTTCGTCGTCTCAGGCGGGATCGACTGGGATGACCTGCGCGAGCACCCCGAGCGCTTCGACCTGCCCGATTCGGTGCTCGCGTTTCTCCGCGGTGAGCTTGGCGAGCCTGCGGGAGGACTGCCCCAGCCGTTCGCCGAGCGGGCGCTGCGCGGCGCGACGACGCCCGCCGGGGGTGCCAACGGCCGCGACGCCGCGAAGCTGCCAGAACCAGGTCCCGATCGACGGGCAGCACTGTCTGACCTGATGTTCCCCGGACCGTCCAGGGACCAGCGGGAGGCCCGCGAGCGGTACGGCGACGTGTCTGTCATCCCCACGCTGCCGTTCCTCTACGGCCTGAAAGAGGGTGAGGAGCACGCCATCGACCTGGAACCGGGGGTGCGGCTGGTCGTCGGTCTGGAGGCGATCGGCGAGCCGGACGCTCGCGGTATGCGCACCGTGCTCACGCGCCTCAACGGCCAGCTGCGGCCGATCGATGTCCGCGACGAATCGATCCAGGTCACCTCGGCCGCCGTGGAGCGCGCGGACCCGAAGGACCCCGACCACGTTGCGGCGCCACTCGCCGGCATCGTGACCGTCCAGGTCAAGGCGGGCGACGAGGTCGCGGAAGGCGACGCGATCGCGGTTCTGGAGGCGATGAAGATGGAGTCGACGATCACAGCCCCGCACGCCGGGCGGGTCGCCCGGATCGCGGCGAGCACCGGCGGCAGACTCGAGCAGGGAGACCTGATCCTCGTGCTCGAGACCCCTACCGCCTGACCCTCAAGCTTTCACGGCATGTGCCGATTGTTGCTCTATGCGGAACCGACCTGTCCGCTGGGCGATCTCGACCCTTGCCGCGGCGGCGGTCTACTACGGAGCCGCCAGGATCGGCTTCGCGCTCTCCTTCGTCAATGGGACGGTTTCAGCCGTCTGGCCCCCCACCGGGTTCGCGCTCGCGCTGCTGCTAGTCGTTGGGCCGGAGATGTGGCCTGCGATCCTGCTCGGGGAGTTCGTCGCCGATGTCGCCAACGGCTCGCCGTTGCTCGTCTCGCTCGCGTTCGGCGTCGGCAGCACCTGTGAGGCGCTGACCGGTTACGGACTGCTGCGCCTCGTCGGCTTCCGACCGGCGCTCGACCGCACGCGCGACGTCTTCGCGCTGCTCGGATTGGCCGCGTTGTGCAGCACCATGGTCTCGGCCACGATCGGCACCGTAACGCTGCTCGCCGCCGGCACGATCACGGTCGCTGAAGCGTGGGGCACCTGGCACGTGTGGTGGCTCGGCGATGTCACGGGCGACGTGATCGTCGCGCCGCTGCTGCTCGTGCTCGCCACCACGCGCCTACGCCGGATGCACGGCTGGCGTCTCGCTGAAGCCGGCGCGTTCGCGCTCGTGCTCGTGGCGCTCGCGGCGGTCGCCCACACGCTGACGCTCGGGATCGCCTATCTCGTCCTACCGGTCCTGATCTGGGCGGCGTTGCGGTTCCGGCAGCACGGCGCGGTGATCGCCAATGCCGTGCTGGCCGGCGTCGGGGTGATCGCCGCCGCCGGGGCCGGTAGTCAGCTCGCCCGAGTCTCGATCGTCGAACGTGTGCTGTTCACGCAGAACTTTGTCGCCGTCGGCGCGATCACGACGCTGGTGCTCGCCGCCACGATCGCGGAGCGCGATCGTGCCGCCGCCGCACTCAGGCGCAGTAAGGCCGCCGCAAGCTCGATGGTGAGGGAGCGCACCGTGCTCGGGCGGATCGCGACCGAGATCGCGGGCGAGGCAGCGCCCGAGCGCGTGTTTGAGCTGATCGCGCAGCATGCTGCCGGTCTGCTCGACGGCGCCAGCGCCGTCGTCGTTCAGCTCGATGGCAAGGCCGGGGCCACCGCCGCCGCCGCGTGGGCGCGCGAAGGCGTCCCGTTCTTCGTCACCGGCGGCCCGTTCCCCCTGACCCCCGCGAGCGCCACCGGGCTCGTGATCCAGACGGGCGGGACCGCCCGCGCGAAGATCAGCGATCCGAATTCGCCGGCTGACCTCGTCGAACGGGTTGCGGCCCCGATCCGCGCCGGGGGCCGAATCTGGGGGACCGTGGGTGTCGGAGCCGCACCCGGCGCGACGTTGCCCAAAGCCAGTGAGCGGCTGCTCGAGCGGCTTGCCGACCTCGCGAGCATGGCGATCGTGAACGCCGAGGCCCGCCACCAGCTGCTGACCGAGGCGACGACCGACCCGCTCACGGGGCTCGCCAACCACCGCGTGTTCCAGCGCCGTCTGGTCGACGAGATCGCCCGCTCAGCCCGGTATCGCCGGCCGCTCGCGGTCGCGCTTGCCGACCTCGATGACTTCAAGGCGATCAACGACACCGCCGGCCACCTGGCGGGCGACAGGGTCCTGATCGAGGTCGCCCGTCGTCTCACCGCCGAGATGCGGGGCGAAGCGCTGGTGGGGCGGCTCGGCGGCGACGAGTTCGCGTTGCTGCTGCCGGAGTGCGACGAGATGACGGCCTACGCGACAGTCGAGCGGGCTAGATTGGCCGTCTCGAGCATTCCGATCTCGCATGGCGGCCGGGTGAGCGTATCCATCGGCGTGGCCGACCTCGGGCAAGCCGACGACGGCGAGGGGTTGCTGAGACTGGCGGATGTGGCTCTGTACGCCGCCAAGATGCAGGGGCGAGACAGCTGCGTGCGCTATTCGACTGAGCTCGTGCCGGCGCTATCCGGGGTGACACCCAGCCCGGACTTCGTCCGCCTGCGAACGCTGTCGGGCCTGCGCAGCCTCGCTCACGCCGTCGACGCCAAGGATCCGGGAACGATCGAGCACTCAAAGCGCGTCGCCGAGCTCGCCGCGTCGCTCGCGGGTGCGCGCGGCTGGTCACCTCACGCGATCGAGCTGCTGCGCCAGGCGGCACTCGTGCACGACGTGGGCAAGATCGGTGTACCGGACGCGGTCCTGTTCGCGCCGCGCCCGCTCGAGCACGATGAGTACGAGCAGGTCAAGCGGCACGCCGCGCTCGGCGCTCAGCTTGCCGCCGACGTCCTCGATGAGGCTCAGGTGGGCTGGATCCGCTGGCATCACGAGCGCGCCGACGGGCGCGGGTATCCGGATGGCCTGGCGGCGGACCAGATCCCTGAGGGAGCGATGCTGCTCGCCGTTGCCGACGCGTGGGATGCGATGACAACGTCTCGCGCCTACAGCTCGGCGATGGCGGTCGCGGACGCGCTCGCGGAGTGCCGAACGCTCGTCGGCCGCCAGTTCGCGCCGGAGGCGGTAGCGGCGCTGTTGGCGGTTCAGGAGCAGAGCTTGACGGCGGCCTAGGTTTCCCGGCACGGCTCGACTACCCTGCTCGGCAAATCAACCGAGGCAAGGGGCGGGAAATGAGCGACGAGGAGAACATCCAGGACCTGAACGATCGCCTGATCGACGACGCCGAGCTGCGCGATCGGTTCCGGGACGATCCGGTAGCGGTCGCGAAGGAAGCGGTGACCGATCTGAGCCCGGAGCAGGAGGCAAAGCTGCTGGCAGAGGAGTGGCTCGAGAAGACAGAGGACGAGCTGCTCGCGCTGCTCCACGATCCGGGCATCGGTGACTGGTTCTGAGCGCTGCGCGGTAATCGGACGCGGGCGACTCGCCCAGACGCCGATCAGGGGCCCAGCCGGTCACGCACTGACCTACGAGGAGACGGAACGGTGGCTGGCGCCGGTACTCGAGCGCGTACCGATCACGCGCGTGTACGACGCGACGCCGCTCGACTGGCTGGGACTGCCCGTCTGGTCGGCGGTCACGCCGCTCGCCCTCGACCTAACCGTTCACGCGGGAAAGGGCCAGACACCAGCCGCGGCGCGGATCAGCGCGGTGATGGAGGCAATCGAACGAGTCTGCGCCGAGCGCGTCGACCCCGACCGGACCCGCGTCGCCACCTTCGCCGAGCTCCGCCTCGAGCGTGGGAACGTGCTCGATCCGGAGCTGTTCGACCTACCGTTCGAGACCTCCTACCGCCCTGATCGGCCGCTCGCATGGATCCGGGGATATGACCTGATCGCCGCGCGCGAGGCGTGGGTGGCGCTCGACCTCGTGCTCTCACCAGCGCGCGAGGGCATCTGCACAGGTGTTGAGACGAACGGCCTCGCCGCCGGCAACAATCACACCGAGGCGGTGCTGCACGGGCTGCATGAGCTGGTCGAGCGCGACGCCCACTCCCGCGACCGGTTCAACCGGCGTTACGCAGATGAGGGTCAGATGCCGCCGATCCGCGTGGTCGATCGTGACACCTTGCCGGCGCCTGCGGCCCGGTGGCTGGAGGCGCTGCGCGAATGCGGGCTGCGGGCCGTGATCCAGGACCTGACGCACGACATCGGCGTGCCCGCATTTCGAGCCACGCTCTACGAACGCTCATTCCCTGGTCGTGAGGGGCGGACGACGGCATTCGAGGGAATCGGCGCTGACCTCGACCCCGTGTGGGCGATCTCGCGTGCGATCTGCGAAGCGGTGCAGTCGCACACGGTGATGGTGCTCGGCGCGCGAGATACGGTCGAGGACGGCGAACGCCAGATGCGTTACGACAAGAGCTCGTTTCTGCGCCGGCTGGCGACGCCGACGACACGGCAGCCGTTCCCAGCCGACGCACGCGAGCTCCCCGACGATCTCGAGGCTCGGCTGCGGATTCTGCTGGGGCGTGTCGAGGCCGCTGGTCTACGGCATTGCGTAGCCGTCGACCTGACCCGCGAAGACCTCGGCGTCCCCGTCGTCCGCGTCCTCGTCCCCGGGCTCGCATCCCCATTCGGCGACACCACCCGCCGTCCCCCCCTCCGGCTCCTGCGCACGCTCGTCTGATGACCACCGCCGACGCACCGCCACCCCGGGAGTCCCACCCCACCCCCCGGCAGTTGGGCGCCGGCCCAACTGCCAATGGAGTGGGCGCCAGCCGACTCCACGTGTTCAGTGGGCCCTCGCTCTCGCGCGAGGAGATTCTGGCCGTGCTCCCTGCCGCCCGGGTCGAGCCCCCGATCGCGCGTGGCGACCTCGCTCGGCTGCACGCGGAGGGCGCGAGCGCATTCTTGATCCTTGACGGGGCGTTCCTGCACCGGCTCGCGGTGGCTCCTTCGGAGATCGTCGACGCGATCGCCGGCGGTGCCCGCGTGTTCGGCGCGGCGAGTATCGGCGCGATTCGCGCCGCCGAATGCTGGCCGGCGGGGATGCAGGGAATCGGCGCCGTGTACCGCCTGTATCGCCTCGGACTGCTCCGCGACGATGATGAGGTCGCGGTCGCGACTGACCCGGGCCGCGGTTTCGCGGCGCTCTCGACAGCACTCGTCAGCCTCCGCTACGCGGCGCTCGCGGGCCTCCGCGCCGGGTTGCTCGACCGAGCCCAGGCGAGCGCGGTGCTCACCGCCGCGCGACGGACCCATTTCGCGGACCGCCGCTGGGGCACGATCTTCGGACAGGCCGGCATCGCTTTCGATGGCGACCTGCGCACCCTGTGCGAGCAGACCGACGTCAAGCGCCGCGACGCCCTGTACGCGGTGACCCATCTCGCGCGCGCTCCGGCGCTGGATCTCGCGGGCGTCCGGCGCGAGCCGGTGCGACGGCCCCGCGATCTCGGCGCCGGCCGAGCTCCGGGGGTCGTCGGCGGCGGCGAACTACATTTGTTCGGGCACACCCTGGCGGAGCTGCGTCGTGAGCTCGTCTCCTGGCTCCTCAGCAGCGGGCGCTACCGGCGCTATTTCGGTGAGTCGCCTGCGGCGACCGCCGACGGCGCGGAACTCGAGGCGAGCGTGTGGGCGAAGCTGCTGGCCGAGGGGGAGCTGGAGCGTGAGCTGATGCGGTGGTACGCCTTCCGTCGTTTGGGCGCCTAACCTGGTTCGCTTCCGGCATGCCCTCCCGAGCCGCCTTGGCGCTAATCCATGGTTGACCGCCCCTTGCGCGCGGCAGGTCCGGCGAGCGACGCGCGACACGGGTCGCTGCCGGCAGGCACGGTCACGTTCCTGTTCACCGACGTCGAGGGCTCGACCCGACTGTTCCGGGCGCTCGGCGAGAACTACGGCAGCCTGCTCTCGGCACACAACGCGATCATCAGCGCGGCCGTTGCACGCAACGAGGGCACCGTGGTACGCATCCAGGGCGACGGGTTCTTCTGCGCCTTCCCGGACGCGTCGAGGGCCCTCACCGCGGCGCTCGAGGCCCAGCTGGAGCTGGGAGCGCACGGCTGGCCGCCGGGAGCTGAGTTCCGCGTCCGCATGGGTCTGCACACCGGCGAGGCGCAGCCGACCGGCGACGAGTACGTCGCGCTCGCCGTCCACCAGGCCGCCCGCGTCGGCGACGCCGGACACGGCGGCCAGGTGCTCGTCTCCGAGACGACGCGACTGGAGACGCTCGACCGCCTGCCCGACGGCGCTTCGCTGGCGCCGCTCGGCAGTTACCGGCTGAAGGATTTCCCCGACCCCGAGCCGCTTCACGAGCTGCACCATCCGGACCTGGCGGGTGACTTCCCGGCGCTCCGTGCGCTCCCCGCTGCCGCACACAATGTCCCCGAGCAGGCGACCCTGTTCGTCGGCAGGCAGACCGCGCTGGCCGAGCTGGCGAGGCTGGTCCTGAACCGGCGACTCGTGACCGTTCTGGGCGCAGGTGGCGTCGGTAAGACGCGGCTCACGATCGAGCTGGTGCCGAAGGTGGCGGCAGCCTTTCCCGACGGGGTGTGGCTGATCGAGCTTGCGCAACTCAGCCGGGGCGCGACGGTTGCTCCGGAGGTGGCGGGCGCGCTAGGGGTGCGCGCCGAGGCTGATCGCAGCGAGGTGGACACGCTCGTTGACGCACTCATCGCCAAGCGGCTGCTGCTCGTGCTCGATAACTGCGAGCACGTGCTCGACGCGACTGCGGAGCTCACCGAGCGGCTGGTCGCGCAGTGCCCCGATGTCAGGGTGCTGGCCACCAGTCGCGAGCCGTTAGGGCTGGCCGTGGAGCAGCGATTCCCGCTCGCGCCGCTGAGCGTCCCGGAGCGGCCAGGTACAGGTGATGCGGCCGACTCGGAGGCGGTCGCGCTGTTCGTCGACCGGGCCGGGGCCGTGGCCGCCGGGCTCGATATGCCGGCCGATCTCGGACCGGTGATCGAGATCTGCCGGCGCCTCGACGGCCTGCCGCTCGCAATCGAGCTCGCGGCCGCGCGCGTCGCCGCGATTCCCGTCGCGAGCATCGCCGCCCGGCTCGACCGGCGCTTCTCGGTGCTGACGCGCGGTCACCGCGGCGCGCTCTCGCACCACGAAACGCTACGGGGGTCGATCGGCTGGAGCTATGACCTGCTCGAGCCGGCCGAGCAGGTACTGATCCGCCGGCTCGGCGCATTCACCGGCGAGTTCACGCTGGACGCGGCCGAAGCCGTATGCGGGGCGGCGCCGCTCCACCGCAGCGACGTCCTCGACCTCACCGGTAGGCTGGTCGAGAAGTCGCTCGCGCAGCGCACCGGCGATCGTTATGTCCTGCTCGATTCGATCCGCGAGTTCGCGCGCGAGCAGCTCGAAGCGGCGGGCGAGACGGCGGAGCTGCGCCTTGCGCACCTGGCTCACTACACGGAGGTCGTCGAGGCGAGCTCACGCGTTGCCGACGGCCCGCGGCAGCGCGCGGCGTACGACCAGCTCGACGCAGATCTCGGCAACATCCGCGCCGCGGTCGAGTTCGCGCTCGAGCGCTCGGACCCGGCGGCCCTCCGGCTCGGAGCCGCGCTCGGGCAGTGGGGATTCGTCCGCAACCGGCTCGGCGAGGTAGCGCGCTGGTGCATCGACGCGGCGGCGGCAGCGCCGACTGCACCAGGTGCCACCAGGGCGGCCGCGTTGACGCAAGCCGGCTTCGCGCTGGTCGTGCTCGGATCCCCGAATCGCGGCCACGCGCTCCTGGACGATGGCCTCGAGCTCGCCCGCTCGGTCGAGGACAGGCGGCTGCTGGTGGACACGCTGCTGATGACAGCCGACCTAAGGCTCGAGACGGGGCAGCCGGCCGAGGCGCGGCCGCTCGCGCGCGAGGCGCTCGAGGTGGCCGGCGAGATCGGTGAGGACTGGATCATCGGCCGCGCAACCTTCGTCGACGCTCGGGCGTATCAGGACGAGCTCGGCTACGAGGAGACGCATCGCCGCCTGGCGCACGCGCTTGGGTGCTTCGAGCGCGCCAACGACCGCCGCCAGGTGGGTCGCGTCGCGCTGACGATGGCCTTCCTGTCGCTCGAGTCGCGGGCTCTCGACGCCGCCGAGGCGTCGGCCTCCACATGCCTATCGATCTGCGAAGAGATCGATCATCCGATTGGCGAGGCTGTCGCGACGGTCGTGAGGATCTGGGTTGCGATCGAACGCGGGGAGCCTGCAGTCGCGCAGGAGATGCTCTCGCGCGTGATCGCGGTCGCGCGGGAGAGCGGCTACGTGGCGCTGCTTGGATACTGTGTGGCGGCCGGCGCGGCGCTCCGTTTCGGCGCGGGGGACCTGGCCCAGGCGGCACGGCTGATGGGCTCGCTGGACGCCAGCGCCGACGCTCTCGGAGGCGAGGGAGCCCGCGCGATCGGTGGCCGGGTCGAGCGCCTCCGCGACGCGCTCGCAGAGGCGCTCGGCACCGAGCGCCTCAGTGAGCTGATGGCGGTGGGCGCCGGGGTACCGATGGGCGAACAGGATCTCTGACCCGGCCGGGCTCAGCGCGATCGGCCACTGCGGCCGCACAACCTGTGCTGCGGATGAACCGCGCGGCCAGTAACCAGCCCGATGAGGGTGTGCGTACTGGCGTCCGGACCCTGGCCGAGAAACGCGACCCACGGTTGCGTTTCTCAGCCAGGCTCGCGAACGCCAGCTGCGCGAGTTTGAGCTCGGCGGGCGGGGCGGCCGCAGGGAGGGTGGTTCGCTCGGGTCGGCCGGGACGCACGAGGGTGGGGCTACCGTGTGACATTGGCGTCACAGCCCTTGAGCGCTTGCGCAACGCTTCGGGATCGAGGGCGTTGCACAGACAGACGGGGCCTCGGCTATACGAAAGTGATAACCGAGACGGCAGGGACGGCGCCGTCGATAAGCGTTGGGTGCTGGTGTCCGGAGGCGCGACTCGGGCCGTGGGGGGGGGGAGGTGGGGGGGTGGGGGGGGTGGGCCCCCCCCCCCCCCCCCGGCGGGGAACGGGCCCGCAACCA
>Ga0302325_10024124_pt1 | contig 12660 bp, 10 predicted proteins | sample Palsa_T0_2_FD_201948 | JGI IMG/M metagenome (GOLD analysis project Ga0302325, IMG submission 201948) | Peat permafrost microbial communities from Stordalen Mire near Abisko, Sweden - Palsa_T0_2 | ecosystem: Environmental > Terrestrial > Soil > Palsa > Peat permafrost | place: Sweden: Abisko...
GCCGGGGATGAGGCGCGTGCGGATGGCGATGTCGGAGAAGATTACGTTCTCCGTCGGCCTCACTTCCTGGTTTTGATTGTTGCTGGCAAAGACGGCGATGCCGCGATTGGTGTCCATGGTGAGGCCGCTGAAGGTGCTGAGCTGGGTGCTTTCGAGGCGTATTGCAGCCGAGCGCGACGAGACCGAGCAGTTGCTCACGTTCACATGCTCGCTGGCCACAATGGCGAAGCCGTCGTCGCCGGTGATGATGTTGCAGTCGGAGATGCGCACGTGGCGGCATTGCATGCAGTCGATGCCATCGTTGTTGGGAACCTTCTGGTCGTTGAGGATCTGAATATTGGAGATGTCCGCGCCCTCTACGTCCTGCAGATGCAGCGTCCAGTTGGGCGACTGGTGGAGCGTGATGCCATGCAGTTGTACGTTGGTGCAGTGGAAGAAGACGAGCATGGTGCCGGGGCGGTTATGCGGCTCGATGGGGCCGTATTCGAGGTTGCTCATGGCCGCTTCGTATTTGTCGCCGTTGCGCATATTTTCCTTGAGATAATCGCCGCCGCCGTGCGCTTCCTGCACCATGAAGCTTTCGGCCTGTCCGTCGATTACGCCATGTCCATCGATCGAAACATCGTCCGCGTTTTTGGCAATGATCATGCCCAGCACCACGCCCTCGCCGGTAATGTTGACGCCGTAGTCGCGCGCAAATCCGAATGGCGGACTTGGCAGATATTGCCTGATGTCGTGGCTGCCCATCAGCGTTGCGCCGCTCTCCAGATAGAGATGAATGTGGCTCTGCAACTGCAACGTGCCGATGACGTAACGGCCGGCGGAAAAGTACACCGTGCCTCCGCCTTCTTTTGCGCAGGCAGCAATGGCCGATGTAATGGCAGGCGTATCGAGCGTGACGCCATCGCCCTTGGCTCCAAAATCGTGCACGTCGCAGGTCTTGGCGAAGGCCGGGGCAGCGAGTGAAAGAAGAACCAGCGGCAACAGCATCTTGTTCAAGAAAGCACCTCAGGAAACACCCACGCATCATAACCGATCATGGTGACGTTACCAAAGCCCGTTTTGCCGTGTTGCCGTTGACCGACAAAAGCAGCGGGGACAACAGCAGATTCCCTCACAGAATGACAGACTAGAAAAGCAAGGGCAAGAGCAACCGCAAGCTCTCCGCTTTAGAATGGCTGTCATGCGCCAACGCCGCTTTCTCCTCGTCCTACCCATTGCGGCGCTGCTGGTGGCGCTGCCGCTGATCCTGCATGGCGACTCCTGCGGAGACGACTTCGAGTTCCACATCTTCAACTGGATGGAGGTTGGCTCGCAGTGGAAGCAGGGCGTTCTGCTGCCGCACTGGGAGTTCACATCTGCATGGAACTCCGGTGAGCCGCGCTTTGTATTTTATCCGCCAATTTCTTGGGCGCTCGGCGCGCTGCTGGGGCTCATCCTTCCGTGGGCGGCAACGTCGATTACGCTGATCTGGCTGGCGCTCACCGCCTGCGCGCTGACCATGTACAGGCTGGCGCGCGAGTGGACCGATGAAGGCGTAGCGCTCATCGCCGCGTGCCTCTACACGGTTCATCCGTACATGCTCTTCACCTTCTACCAGCGCAGCGCCTATGCCGAGCTGATCGGAGCCGCGTGGATGCCGCTGTTCCTGCTCGCCGTATTGCGCGAACGCATCACTATCACCGGCATCGCCGTGCCCGTGGCTTTGCTGTGGCTTACCAACGACCCGGCAGCGGTGATGGGCTGCTACACGCTGGCGCTGCTCGGCGCGTTGCGCGTCGTGTGGGACTACGCATCTACCAGGCGCATCGCCCCGGCCCTGCACGATGCCGGCCGCATCGCAGCGGGAACCGCGCTGGGGATGGCGCTGGCGGCCTTCACGCTGCTGCCGGCTGTCGTCGAGCAACACTGGGTGCAGATTCGCATGATTATGATCGAGGGGGTGCGCGTTCAGGACAACTTCCTCTTCGACCACTCGATCAGCGCCAATCATCGCTCCGTGGTGCGCACGCCTTCCATCACTTCCGTATGGCTGCTAGCGCTTATCGCCTTCTTTGGACTGATCGCGTTGTTGCTGGAAATGCGCCGCAAAGAGGATGACTCGCGTAAATTTGCGGTTATCGCATTGTTAGCAGCGGCAGCCGTGATAGGCTTTCTGTTAACCAGCGTGAGCCTGCCGGTCTGGACTTATGCGCCGGAGCTCAAGTATCTGCAATTTCCCTGGCGATTCAACGCTGTCCTTGGCGCAATCGCCGCGTCGTTGCTCGCGCTTGCGCTCAGCCGCGTCAAGCTATGGTTTCCGCTGGCCGTAACAGTGGCCTTGGCTGCTTCCCTGCTCCTCAGCATGAAGGGTTACAAGAGATATCATCAGTGGTGCAATCGAGGGAACGATGTGGCCAGCCTGGCCAGCGATTTCTATCGTGGAGCCAGATACGATGAAACAGATAGCTATCTTCCCGTTGGCGCGGATCACTTCGCGATAGCCCATGCCAATCCCCAATCGTGGCTCGCTGCGCAACCTGCCGACGCCGCGCCGGAGAATGCGCCGCATCACTACTCGATTGCGCTCAAAGACCGGCTGCACTTTGCCGTTACCAGCCTAAACTCCGCGTATTTCGTGATCAATCTGCGCGATTATCCTGGCTGGCGAATCGCAATCAACGGCGTCGCTGTCACGGACCATCCGCATCGCGCCGATGGCCTGATCGTGCTGCCAATACGGCAAGGCAACTCGCAGATCGACATAGTTGACGCTGTTACCTGGGACCGCATTGCAGCCTGGCCCATCTCCGCGCTTGCGTTAGGGATTCTGCTGCTGCTCACAGCGCGAAGGCGCAAGGCCAATTAGACTTCTCCCCTGTTAACTCTCAGACGCAGTCTTGTCCAGAGATTTCTGGTGTTGCCGTCGCAGCGAGACCGCAATACCAGCGAGGTAGAAGAGTGGGAACAACAGAATCGCCAGTTTATGTGGAATAAATAGGGCAATTATCGTCGTGGGAATATAGGCGAAGGCAAGCGCGTGCAATAGCGCGAACATCCAGCGGCTAATGCCGGGGCGCGATCTTCCAATTCGCAGGGCCGCGTAGTTATAAGAGACGAGAAATACAACCAGTCCAGCGAAGAAAAGGATGGGGAATCCATACATATCCCAATAAATTGAGAGCCAGGGCATGGGATTAATCTAGCACTTGTTTCCAATGGGAGCTCTGCCGCAAGCAATGCCCCGCACGGCGGGATTGGCCTGGATGCAAGCCTGAGTTGGAACAGCAGATTCCCGACGGGAATGACAGAAAGAAAAGCAAGAACAACTGCAAGTACAAAAGCAACCGCGCGAGGCGCTTAGTCCTGGCCCTCGACTTCGCCCTGCTCGTCACGATCGGTGATGCGGATCGCGCTGCGAATGGGCGCGGCGTAGCGCTCCGGCATCATGCATTTCTGCATGGATGCGTCGCAGACCACATGGATCGTTTCGCCCTCGGCCAGCACCAGTTGCCCTTCGCGCGCGGAGGAAGCGCGCAGCACGCGATAGGAGAACTTGAGCACCGAGCCGCGCAGCAGCACCGGCCAGCAGTCGATCAGAATCACGTCATCGTAGCGCGCGGGAGCCTTGTAGCGGCAGGTGGCTTCAATTACCGGCAGAATGCAGCCGTCCTCGACTTCCATCTGCTTGTAGTCGAAGCCCAGCGAGCGCATGAACTCCACGCGCCCAATCTCAAACCACACCAGATAGTTGGCGTAGTAGACCACACCCATCTGGTCGGTTTCCGCATAGCGAACCCGTAGTTCTGTCACGACTGACATGCTTGCTGCTTTCTTGACTCTTGTGAAAAGTTCTACGGCTTACCCTGCGCAAACATGCCCAGTTTGGAGATGTCGTTGAACATGATGTAGGCGAAGAAGACGATGATCAGCACAAACGCAACCTGATACACGCGCTCTTTAATTTCGATATTCACGTCGCGGCGCATCACGCTCTCAATGAGTAGAAAGAGAATCATGCCGCCGTCGAGAATGGGGAACGGCATCAGGTTGAGGATGCCGAGGTTGACGCTGATCTCGGTGAGGACTTTGAACTTCGCTTCCCACCCCGGCGTCTCGGCGGCCATGCCGGTCTGCTGCGCAATGCCGATGGGCCCGGAGAGCGTGCTGACCGACATCTTGTGCGTAAAGAGCCGCTTGAGCACTTCCAGAATCAGCAGCGAGCTGTCTTTGTTGAACTTGACCGAAGCCGCCACGGCCTTGGGAAACGGCATCTGCTCTACGCGCGTCGGAGGCGGCGCGCCTGTAAAGCCGATGCGCCATGCGGAGGGGCCACTGCTCGAGTCGAGCACCGGTTGAATCGTCGCCGCGGAAGTCTTGCCATCATGCAGGATCTCAACCACCAGCGAAGCGCCCTTTTTCGTTTGCAGATACGAGATTACGGTGGGCGTGCCGTGAAAATGGTAGCCGTCGATCGAAACCAGTGCATCGCCAGCCACGAGTCCAGCTTTGGCCGCAGGCATATTGGCGGAAATGGAGCTGACCTTCACCGGACCAGGCTGCATTACCGGCAGAAGCCCGAGCTTGTCGAGGGCAAAATCATCAGGCTTCACGCTGCCTGATGGGTCCAGCAGCGAGAGCGTCGTCGTGGTCGGCTGTCCGTCGCGCTCGATCGTTACCTGCGCGCTGTGAGCAATGTTCACGCTGGATAGATTCAGTTCGCAGTGCTCGAATACCTGCTGCCAACTGGGGTTCTTCTGCCCATCGAAATTGACGATGGTGTCGCCGGGCTTGAGGCCGGCGTTGGCCGCGGGCGAACCGGGCACTACCCAGTCGAGTTGAATGGGCTGATCTTCGTAGATCGCGACCTCGTTGTGCAGCATGTAGAAGCCGGTCATCAACACCAGCGCCAGCACAAAATTCGCAAACGGGCCAGCCAGTCCAATGATGATGCGCTGCCAGCGCGGATGCGAGGTCAACGCGCCGGGGTCGGACTTCTGCGCTTCGATGGTGGCGCCGTCCGCGCCGGTCATCGATAGATTCTCGCCCGGCATCGATTCGCCGGTCATCTTCACATAGCCGCCCAGAGGCGTGGCGGAGATGCAGTAATCCGTGTCGCCGACCTTGATGCCGAAGAGGCGCGGCGGAAAGCCGATCGAGAACTGCTCCACCCGCACGCCGCACAACTTGGCCGCTAGAAAATGGCCAAATTCATGGACGAGTACCAGAATGCCGAGTGCAACGATGAAGGAGACGAGCGAGATAAGAAATGTGTGCATACGAGCGCGTGCGCAAAACCTCTCAGCCGGGACTAGCCCGGCCGCAAATTCCGGTGCAGCTTAGGCGCGAATCAACTCTGCGGAGATCACTTCGCGAGCCCGTTCCCGCGCTTCAGAGTCGGCCGCGAGCACCCCGGAAATGGTCTCCGGATGATGCGCAGGGGTCCGCTCCAGCACCTCTTCAATTGTACGCGGAATGCCGTTAAAAGGGATTTTGCGGGCGAGAAAAGCTTCTACGGCGACTTCGTCGGCGGCGTTCAGGCCGATGCAGTGCGCTCCGCCGGCCTCCGCAGCCTCGTATGCGAGGCGCAGACAGGGAAAACGCTCGAAATCCGGCGGCTGGAAATCCAGATGGGCAAGCGCGGCCAGATCGAAGGTCAGCGAAGAAGCCGGCCGCTCCGGAAAGGCGAGCGCGTAGAGGATCGGCAGGCGCATGTCGGTGACCGAAATCTGCGCCAAGATCGAGCCGTCAACGTACTCCACCAGCGAATGCACGGTCGATTGTGGGTGGACAGTGACGCGCACCTGCGACGGAGGCAGATCGAAAAGCCGGCAGGCTTCGATGATTTCGAGGCCCTTGTTGAGCATCGTGGCGGAGTCGATGGTGATCCGCTGGCCCATGACCCAGGTGGGGTGCTTGAGCGCCTGTTCCGGTGTAATGTGGGCGAAGTCGGCCAGAGGCGTTTGACGGAATGGCCCGCCGGAAGCCGTGAGCCAGATTTGCTTGACCTCGGCGACCGTGCCCACCCTCATGCACTGGTGAACCGCGTTGTGCTCGGAGTCGATCGGCAGCAGCGGCACGTTTCGCTCGCGGGCGTCGCGGGTGAGGATTTCTCCGGCGGCGACCATGCACTCCTTGTTGGCCAGTCCAATCGGCTTGCCGGCCAGGATTGCAGCGTGCGTCGCTTCCAGACCTGCCACGCCAACAATCGCCGAAACGACGAAATCTACTTCCGCGTGAGTGGCGCATGCCACGCTTCCAGCCGTGCCCCAAAGCACTTCCACGCCGGTAACGCCCGCATCGCGCAGCCGGCCGGCCAGTTCTGCCGCCAGTTCTTCAGTCGCAAGCGAGACGAATCTCGGCCGCCAGCGAATGGCTTGCTCGAAAGCAGCGTTCACGTTCCGCCCAGCGGCCAGCGTGGCCACGGAGTAGCGATCCGGGTAGGATTCCACGATAGAAAGGGTGCTTTGGCCGATGGAGCCGGTCGATCCGAGAATAGCTAGGCGTTTCAATGCGATACCGTACCTGATGTCATGTAGTTTGGGGCTAATCCCTATTCCCTGTACTCAGAAGTGCTGAATAACCAGAGCGTACCACAGCACTGGAGCGGCCACGAGCAGCGCGTCGATGCGGTCCAGGACGCCGCCGTGGCCGGGTAGGAGCGTTCCGGAGTCCTTGACGCCGGCGGAGCGCTTCAGCCCCGATTCGGCCAGATCGCCGACCTGCGCCGCGATGTTCACAACCGCGGCGAGCAGCAGCCAGTGCAGCACGGTGCCGGGAAAATTCAGCGTAAATATCTCACGCTGCGTGAGTTTCGTCGCCAGGAAGAGCAGCAATCCGGTCACCAGCAGGCTGCCGGCCAGCGAACCCACTGTTCCCTCCCAGGTCTTGTTGGGGCTGATGCGCGGCGCCAGTTTGTGCCTGCCAAGGCTGCGGCCTACATACATCGCTACCGTATCCCCGGCCCACACGGCGCACAAGAGGAACAGCACCAGCGACTTGCCGCTCTCCGAGCTGCGCAGAAGCGGCAACGCAATCAGCGTAAAGCCGCAGTAGATGAGGCAAAAGACAGAATTGGCCGCGTCCAGCAGGACGGTCGCCGTGGGCGAGCGAAACGTGCAGTAGACCAGCAGCGACAGGCACAACGCGCCCAGCGCGGCGGTCAGCTTATCCGGCCATAAAAGACTGACGGCAAATAGGATAGCTATCGCCACCAGGACCGGAATCCGCGGAGCTTTTGCCCCGGCAGCCTGCGCGATACCCAGATATTCCCACGCAGCCAGCAGCGCTACAGAGCCTACCGAGACCGTGACCAGCCAGTCCGGTCCCAGAAAAACCAGCGCTATGACCAACGGAATCAAAACCAGAGCTGTAAGTATTCTTTTCATGCCAAAGGTGAGGATACACCCCCGCCCCTTGCAACTCGCAGAACCCTAGCCCACTACCATCGGCACGGTATGGTGTTCTCCGCCGGAAGGATGGTCCGCGAAGTAGGCTGCCACTCCCTGCTCGGTGCCGGGATAGGTTCCATCGTTCCACCACGCGCCGACCCACAGAGTCGTTCCGCCATCCAGGTCGGTGGCGGTAAAGCCGATATGCGCGGTCGCTCCAATTTCGGCGGTAACGCTCTGGGTCCAGGTTGGGTTTGAGACCGAAGTGGTGAACGCGGCCAGGTAGATGCGGGCCGTATTGCCTCCCTGACCGGCCGTCATCTCGTTGTGGAATCGGATCGAATAGGTATTGGCGGGCGAGCTGTCTTTGAGCAGCGTAAAAGGTTGGCTATCGCACTGGGGCAGCATCACCATGGGGTGCGCTTCTCCCTCGGCGGGAACATACTTCATGACGGGACACTTCGGATTGGCAATGGACGACATAGAAGTTCCTCGTTTGACCTTAATTTTTCCTGGCTCGACCATCGTAACGCTTGCGAGGCGGCCCGGCGGTGGCGAATTGCGCACAAAATCGTCCACGACAGCCAGCAGGCTATACGCTGGACGACATCCACCACAGCCCGGTGCTGGCCGACCTGATCAAAGACAAGCGTTATACGGAGTTGCTGGCGCAGCGGAAGAAATAAACAAGCAGGCTCTGCCTAACCGGCCGTTCGCGCCTCTTCGTTCACATCCTCAACCACCTGATCTTCCCGCTCCGCCTCGCCCAACCCGCCATAGCGCCGCTCGCGCCGCTGGTACGCCGCAATCGCTTCCAGCAGGTGAATGCCGCGAAAATCGGGCCAGAATCGGTCGGTGACGAAAATCTCCGCGTACGCAATCTGCCAGAGCAGGTAGTTCGAGATCCGCATCTCGCCCGAGGTGCGAATCAGCAGATCCGGGTCCGGCATGTGCGCGGTATAGAGGTGCCGGTGAATGTCTTCTTCAGTAATGCGTTCGGGAGATATTCCCCTGCGCTGCATCTCCATCGCGAGGCCCTTGAAGGCGTCCACCATCTCCGACCGCGCGCCGTAATTCAGGGCCAGGGTCAGCGTGGTGCCGGTGTTGCGAGCTGTCGCTTCGGAGGCCCACTGCATCTTGTCCTGTACCTCGGGCGGCAGATCGTGCGTCCGGCCGATGTACTGGATGCGCACATTGTTGTCCATCATGCGCTGCAGATTGCTCTCCAGGTAGCTCCTGAGCAAACGCATCAGAAACGCCACTTCCGCGCGAGGACGGCGCAGGTTGTTTTCCAGGGAAAAAGCATAGAGCGTCAGCCAGGGAAGGCCGATCCGCGAGGCCGTTTCAGTGACCAGTTGCACGCTTTTGGCGCCCTGCTGGTGGCCGAGGAAGCGCTTGAGCGACCGCAGTCCAGCCCAGCGGCCGTTGCCGTCCATAATGATGGCGACGTGCTCGGGGAGACGCGCCGGCGTCAGCGTCGCGTAGACAGCCCGCTCCTCGGGCGTAAGTTCATGAATCCGCGACGTGGCTGTCAGATACAAAGGCGCCTCTTGCAACCGCTTGCTAACAATATTGACGCTAGCATACGCGCCCATGAGCCGCAACGCATTCCAGCCCGTCGAAGCGGAACTACGATCCGCCCTTACCGGGTTGCGACAACTTTCGTTTACCGGTCAAAATGCCCGGCTACGCAGTCCGGCGTTTGCCCATTGCGGATTCCCGCATCGCATCGCGAGCGCGATCCCGCGCATGGTTCATCAGCAAGGAGCGTTGCAGCGGTTCCAGTTTGGGAAGAAACTGCGCCAGCTCGGCCAGGAACGGGTCGGCAAAGATCTCCGCCACTTCCTCGTCGCGCTTGCTGTGCCCGTCGCGCACCAATTGGCAGATATCCACCTCGAGCGCCGCAGCCAGCCGCTCCAGCGAACCGAGCGTCGGAATCGCCTTGCCGTTTTCAATTTTGGAGATATAGGTGCGGGGAACCTGCATCCGGCTGGCCAACTGCCGCTGGCTCAGGTGCCGCGCCTTGCGAATTTCCTTCACCTGCGCCGCCACGCGAAGACCCGCGTCCAGATTGCTGGCCGGGCTATCAACCGCAGCGATTACTTCCACAGGGGCTGGCGCTTCTTCCATATCCAGAGGCTTATGGCAGCGCCGGCACATGGAGTTGCTGGTTCGGAACTGCACCAGGGTGCAATGTTCGCAGCGCAGTACCTCGCGCACCGGCATCGTATTCGGCATGGTGACCAGAGTCGTTGCCATATTGTGTTTGCGGAGTGCCAGAGCAGGGCCTTCCGGTGGTGACTGAAACACCACGTCAAGAGTTACTTTCAACCAGTGGAACCATAATTGTCAAGTGAAAAACAGGGATCAATCGGAAAATAACGGCAATAAACCCCAAGAAACCCGGAAAAACGCGAACCACGCAAAGCAACATCGACTTCATAATTTTTTTGAACCGGCCGGCATGGCTGATAATTGTCGCCCCATTAGACTTGAGACGCGGCTCCGACCCTCCGGTTGCGAGGCAGTGATAACCTCAGAAGACCAACAACAATGCTCCCAAACGGCTTTGCGGAGTTGCGGTGCGACGGCAAACAACCTCCGCTACACTGTTCCGCAAAACTGCAAGAGCTGACTCCATCTCGCCCACTTTTGCAAAAGAAACAACTCGGATTGAGAGAGAAACGTATGCCGCGAACACGTCCCCGGGGTTTCTCGTTCCTATTGACGCTTCTCGTGGTGCTCGCTGCCGACAGCCTTCCGGCTTACGCGCGTGTCGATCCACCTCATCCGCCGGTTGATCCTCATCGCATCGACGGCTCAGCGTTGGGCGGCATCATCGATATCTCGTCCACCTGGCTGGTTCATCAGGGCGACGACCCGCAATACGCAGACCCCCATCTCGACGACAGTCGCTGGATGGTCGTCAGAGCAGACGAAAGCGTGAAGATGTACGGCTGGAAAGATGTGGACTTTCTCTGGTACCGCACTCATATCCGCGTCCCTGCCGGCGCTCACGACCTGGCCCTTTATCTTGACCAGTTCGGAGGCAGCGAAGAGATCTTCGTCAACGGAGTCGCAGTTACCTCCTGTGGACGCATCCCGCCGGGCGGAGCAAACATCCGAAATCGCTATCGCGACTGCCCCATCCCAGCCGCCGCCCTCAACTCCCAAGATTTGACGATCGCGATTCGGGGAAAGATTGGCCAACTGGCGCACTACACTTCCATCAAAGGCGGCATCTCTTCCGATACGACAGTATTATTGGGGACTTCCGCCGCGATCGCGGATTCCATCACCCTGCTTTACTTCCGTTCCTATACATCCAATTTCGCGAATGTCGGCCTCCAGTGCCTCCTGCTGCTCATTGCTCTGGCGCTCGCTCTGACTCTGCGTACCGAGCGCGAATACCTCGCTCTGCTGATCTATGTGGCCGTCGAGGCGAGCAGGGAAATTTTTGAATCCTGGGTCGATGCGGGGGACGTCGCGCAATCGACTTCCCTGGGCGGGGCGCACACCGTGCTATACGTTGTCTCCGCTTTGGCATTGCTGGAATTCGTCCGGCTGGTGTTGAAATTGCCCCGATCCCGCATGTACGCCGGATATGAATGGTTGTTCGCCGTCTGGACGCTGGTATTTGTCGGAGCTCTGACGCACGTCATGCAACACCCCAGCGCGTTCCTTTTCCTCCTCACCCTCGGGGTCGACCGGATCGTTACTTTGCCGTTCTCCGCTGGCTTGCCTGTGCTCGCTTTGTGGGTGTGGTGGAAGAGACGAAATCCCGATGCGCTGCTGCTCTTCGTGCCGCTGGTCATCAACGCATTCCTGAGTTACTACTCGGACGGCGTTTTCCTGTTGAATTTGTTCCACCTGCCTTGGAAACCGCTGCCACTCCTGCCTTTCCCGGCTCTCTACATCGGATGGAGCGAAATCTCCACCTTCCTCTACACCGTTGCGCTGCTGGTTTTCATCGTCCTGCGCACCATCCGCGTAGCCGGCCACCGCGCCACAATTGCTGCGGAGATCAAAGCTGCGCAAACCATGCAGCGTCTCCTGCTGGCCCGCGCGTCCCAACCTACCCCAGGATTTGAGGTTGAGAGCATTTACTACCCCGCGGGCGAGGTCGGCGGCGACTTTTTCCTGCTCTCGCCCGGACCCGACCAATCGCTTACCGCCATCGTCGGCGACGTCTCCGGCAAGGGTCTCGCCGCCGCCATGCGCGTCTCCATGATTCTGGGGGTGCTGCGCCGCGAAGATTCCCGCGACCCGTGTGAGATTCTGGTCAACCTCAACGAAGCGCTCCTATCGCAAGCAGAATCCGGCTTCACGACCGCCTGTTGCGTTCGCCTTGATCGTTCCGGCCACTACGATATCGCCAACGCAGGCCACATTTCGCCGTACATCGGCGGTAGCGAGATCGACACGTCGCCATCTCTGCCCCTTGGTCTGGCTGGCGGCCAACAGTATGAACTCACCCGCGGCATGCTCAAGGCCGGCCAGAGGCTCGTGCTCCTCTCCGACGGCGTGCTCGAAGCTCGCTCGTCCAAGGGAGAACTCTACGGTTTTGAACGGCTTCGACTGCTTACTCTCAAGCCCGCCCAGGAAATCGCCGATACAGCCCAACGCTTCGGCCAGGACGACGACATCACCGTGCTCACCATCGCCTGCTGCGCTTGAATTGCGCAAGCAACGGGAAACCGGAAATAATCCAGGAAGCAAGAACAGTCCTCTAAATCGCAGAACGGCGTTTGGGACGGAATGGCAGACCCTTGACCACATATGACCGCGCCGCAGCCTGGGCGCTTTTGACCGAATGGACGCAGAGCGAGAGCCTGCGCAAGCACGCCCTGGGCGTAGAAACCTGCGTCGTGGCCTACGGCGAGGCCGAAGCTGAGCGCCTGGGGCTGGCCGGCGACGAGCGCCAAAGCCTGCTGACGCTCTACGCCACCACTGCCCTGCTCCACGACTTCGACTACGAGCGCCATCCTACGCTCGACGAGCATCCGTTCGTCGGCGTGCGCGAGCTGGCGCGCCTTGGCTGGCCGCAGGCTACGCAGACTGCCATCCTCGGACACGCCACTTATTCCGGCGTGGCGCGGGAGACGCATCTGGACAAGGTTCTCTTCGCCTGCGACGAGCTTTCCGGCTTTCTAACCGCCTGCGCGCTGGTCAAGCCGTCCAAAGCTATCGCAGACGTGGAGACGGCCAGCGTGAAAAAGAAGCTCAAGGACAAGGCCTTTGCCCGCGGCGTCAACCGCCAGGACGTGATCCAGGGCGCGGAAGAGTTGGG
>Ga0302325_10024125_pt1 | contig 12660 bp, 13 predicted proteins | sample Palsa_T0_2_FD_201948 | JGI IMG/M metagenome (GOLD analysis project Ga0302325, IMG submission 201948) | Peat permafrost microbial communities from Stordalen Mire near Abisko, Sweden - Palsa_T0_2 | ecosystem: Environmental > Terrestrial > Soil > Palsa > Peat permafrost | place: Sweden: Abisko...
AGGGCCAACCAGGGGCTCACACCCGCGGCGCGCAGGCCGTAGTAGCCGGCCAGCGGGAGGGCGACCTCCAGGATCAGTTGGCGGGCCAGGAGACGGCGCAGGCCCGCCGTCTTCTGGGCTTCCGTGCGGCGTTCGCCGGCGGCGTTCAAATCGGTCGCTGCGATCGTTCTCATGACAAGGGGTCCTTAGAGTTTGCGCGTGGCTTGATCGAAGAGGTCGGCCAGCTCGCGGCCGCAGGCGGCGACGTCCAGATCGGGTTCGCGGGTCTTGCGCAGGACCACCGCGTCGATGGCGCCCTGGATGGCGATGACCATGATCCGCGCATCGAGGTCGCGGAACTCGCCGGCCGCCTGGCCTTGGCGGACGTAGTCGGTGTGGAAGCTGAGGATGGCGTCCATCTGGGCGAGGTATTGGGCCCGGTCGGCTCCATCGCGCGGCAGGTTGGTGACCACCTCGACCAGGGCCCGCAGGTGGTTCGGATAGTCCGCCAGGAACGCGGTGTTCGCCAGGATGTAGGCGCGCAGCTTCGCTCGGGGCCCCGCCGCGGCGTCGAGCCTGGGCTGCACATAGGCCCCGGCGACCCGCAGCACCTCGGCGATCACCTCGCGCATCAGGTCGTCCTTGCCGGCGAAATTGTAGGAGATGATCCCGGTGCTGCTCAGCCCGGCCTCCTTGGCGATCCGCGCGAAGGAGGTGTTCCCGTAGCCGGCAGTCGCCGCGACCCTGATGGCCACGTCGACGATCTGCGCGCGGCGCGCGTGCTCCGAAAAGGTGCGCGCTGGCGTGGATTGCTTATCTAAGCTGTTATTTGCTTGCATGAGCAAACGCTAGGCCAGGCGCGCGGACATAGCAAGCCCTTAGACTCCGAAGCGGATCAGGGATCGATCGTGGCGGATGGATCGTTAGGGCGAACCTCGCCGAAGCGGACATCCTTAGCCGGGCCTTCACCGACTCACGCTAGAGCCGCCGCCCATGAAGCTGCTCGCGGCGCTCGCGCTGATGCTCGCCATTCCGCTGCGTGCGCTGGCGGGGGACGTCGTCATCGACGTCCGCACGCCGCAGGGCGCGCCGGTGGCCAACGCCGTGGTGACGGTGGCGGCGCCCCACGCCGGGCCGATCCGCTTTGGTTGGCCCTACCGGATGGCCCAGCATAATTTGCAGTTCGACCCGTTCGTGCTGATCGTCCCGGTCGGCGCCGACGTGACGTTTCCGAACCTCGATACGGTGCGCCACCACGTCTATTCGTTCTCGGCCGCCAAGACGTTCGAGTTGAAACTGTTCGGCCACGACGAGACCCGCGTCGTCCACTTCGACAAGGCCGGCGTCGTGGACCTGGGCTGCAACATCCACGACAACATGATCGCCTACATCGTCGTCGTCGACACGCCCTACGCGGCGCAGACCAACGCCGCCGGCGAAGCCGTCATCCGCGGCGTGCCGGCCGGCGCACGCGGCGTCCGCGTCTGGCATCCCTATTTGCGCGCGCCGGGCAATGCGATCGCGCTCAACCTCGCCGTCCCCGCGGAGGGCCAGGTCCGGCAGGCGGTCGCGGCCGATCTGCGCGCGCCGCCGGTGATGCATCGGATGTACTAGCCGCGCCAGCGGCCGCGTTCACCACAGCTTTCCGATTTGGCGGCATGATCCCCGGGTCTCAGAACGGAACCCCGGCCCCTTGTCCCCGCGTCCTCGATCCATTCCCGCGCCGCGGTTCAAGCGCCTGCGCACCAAGCTGCTGGCGTCCTATCTGGGCCTGTTCTTCGTCGTGCTGACGCTGATCGTCGGCGCCGTCTACGCGTCGGTGGCGCACAACACCGAGGTCGTGGTGCGCGACGAGCTCAACGCCAGCGCCGTGGTGTTCGACCGGGTGTGGCAGTTGCGCGCGGCGCAGCTCGACGACAGCTCCGACCTGCTGTCCAAGGACTTCGGCTTCAAGGCCGCGATCGCCAGCAAGGACATGCCGACGATCAATTCGGCGCTGGCGAACCTGCGGCGGCGCCTGGGCGTCGACCTGGCGTTCTTGGCCGACACCGACGGCAAGATGCTGGCGGTCGACGGGCCGCCGGCGTCCGGCGGCGCCATCCGGCGGCTGGAGCAGATCGCGGCGGCGGACGGCGACGAGGGCGTCTTCGTGCTCGCCGGCACGCCCTACGAAATGGTCTCGACCACCGTGGGCGCGCCCGCGCCGATCGCCCGGCTGATGTTCGCCGCGCGGCTCGACGGCGGCGAGCTCGCCAAGCTGGCGGCGCTGTCGCCGATCGCCTTGCAGCCGCAGATCCTGGTCCAGGGGCCGGACGGCGCCTGGCGCGGCGCGGCCTTGTCGAAGAACGAACTGACCTTCGCCGGCCAGGCGCTGGGGCAGAGCCAGGACGCCGTCGCAAAGCCGCCCGCCGCCGTCAGGATCGACGGCTGGGTCGAGGTGGTGCGGCCGCTGCATGCGATCGGCGAGACGCGGACGGCGCTGCTGCTGCGCTATCCGATCGCCGACGCGCTGGCGGCCTACAACGGCTTGCTGGCGACCGTGGTCGTGCTGGGCGCGGCGGGCCTGGCCCTGGTCGCCATCGGCGCGTGGGCGCTGGCGCGGGAGGTGACGCGGCCGATCGCCGCCCTCACCGCCGCCGCGGAGGGCCTGGAACGCGGCGAGGCCGGCGCGGTCGCCATCGAGGGCGAGGACGAGATCGCCTCGCTCAGCCGCACGTTCAACCGCATGACCGAGGAGATCCTGCGTCGTGAGCGGGCGCTGGAAGCGGCGCGCGAGGCGGCCGAGAGCGCCAACCGGGCGAAGAGCGATTTCCTCGCCAACATGAGCCACGAAATCCGCACGCCGCTGAACGGCATCCTCGGCATGAGCCAGGCGCTGGCGCGCCGCCCGCTCGGCGGCGAAGCGATCGCCCAGCTGCAGGTGATCCAGGACTCGGGCGAGTCGCTGCTGGCGATCCTGAACAGCATCCTCGACCTGTCGAAGATCGAGGCGGGCCAGATCGAGATCGAGGCCTACGAGTTCGACCTGCCGGAGCTGCTCGCTGCGGCCTGTGGTCCGTTCGCGACCCTTGCCCGCCAGAAGGGCGTGGGCTTCACCGTCGAGATCGAGCCGCTCGCGGCGGGTCGGTGGTGCGGCGACGCCATGCGCATCCGCCAGGTGCTCGCCAACCTGGTCTCCAACGCGGTGAAGTTCACCGAGGCGGGCGCCGTCACGGTGAGCGTCGGCGCGACGTCCGCGGGGATCGCCATCGCCGTGAACGACACCGGCGTCGGCATCCCGGCGGGCCAGCTGGAGAGCATGTTCCAGAAGTTCACCCAGGCGGACACGTCGGCCACCCGCCGCTTCGGCGGCTCCGGCCTCGGCCTAGCGATCTGCCGCGAACTGACCAACCTGATGGGCGGGCGCCTGACCGTCGCCAGCGAGGTCGGCCGGGGCTCCGCCTTCACCTGCGAGCTGCCGCTGGCGCGCGTCGCGGCGGCCGTGACCGATCCCGCGGAAGCGCCGTCCGAGGCCGGTGAGCGGCCGCTGCGAATCCTGGCGGCCGAGGACAATCCGACCAATCAGCTGATCCTGAAGGCGCTGCTCGAGGTGTTCGAGGCCGACCTGACCATCGTCGGCGATGGCGCCCTGGCGCTCGAGGCGTTCGCCGGCGAGGCCTTCGATCTGGTGCTGATGGATATCCAGATGCCGCGCATGGGCGGCGTCGAGGCGGTGCGCGCCATCCGCGCGCTCGAGCGCGACCGGGGCGCCCAGCGCACGCCGATCCTCGCGGTGACCGCCAATGTGATGGCCCACCAGATCACCGAATACCTCGACGTCGGCATGGACGGCGTCGTGGCCAAGCCGCTGCAGATGGCCGCGCTGCTGGCCGAAATCGAGCGCGTGCTGATCCCGCCGGCGCCCGCCGCGCCGGAGGTGTTGGCGGAATCTCGCGCCGGCCGCTAGAACGCGCCCATGAGCGCGCCCGCCGGGACCCTGGCCGAGACGGCCGTCGAGTTCGGTCTGAAGCCGGACGAGTACGACCTGATCGTCAAACGGCTGAATCGCGAGCCGAATTACCTCGAACTCGGGGTGTTCTCGGTGATGTGGTCGGAGCACTGCTCGTACAAATCCAGCCGCGCGCACCTGGCGAAGTTCCCGACCAAGGGGCCGCGGGTGATCCAGGGGCCGGGCGAGAACGCCGGGGTGGTCGACATCGGCGATGGCCAGGCGGTGGTGTTCAAGATGGAGAGCCACAACCACCCGTCCTTCATCGAGCCCTACCAGGGCGCGGCGACCGGCGTCGGCGGCATCATGCGCGACGTCTTCACCATGGGCGCGCGGCCGATCGCGCTGCTGAACGCGCTGCGCTTCGGCGATCCGGCGCATCCGAAGACCCGGCGGCTGGTGGCGGGCGTCGTCGCCGGCATCGGCGGCTACGGCAACTGTGTCGGCGTGCCCACCGTCGCCGGCGAGACCAATTTCCATCGCGGCTACGACGGCAACATCCTGGTCAACGCCATGTGTGTGGGCCTGGCCGACACCGACAAGATCTTCTACTCCGCCGCGCCCGCCGCCGGCCTGCCGGTGGTCTATTTCGGCTCCAAGACCGGCCGCGACGGCATCCATGGCGCCACCATGGCCTCGGCCGCGTTCGGCGAGGACTCGGACGAGAAGCGGCCGACCGTGCAGGTGGGCGACCCGTTCGCCGAAAAGCTGCTGATCGAGGCGACGCTGGAGCTGATGGCCTCGGGGGCGGTGGCCGCGATCCAGGACATGGGCGCGGCGGGCCTCACCTCGTCGTCGGTGGAGATGGCCGGCAAGGGCGGCGTCGGCGTCGAACTCAACCTCGACCTGGTGCCGCAGCGCGAAGAGGGCATGAGCGCCTATGAGATGATGCTCTCGGAGAGCCAGGAGCGGATGCTGGCGGTGCTGAAGCCGGGCCGCGAAGCCGATGGTCGGCGCATCTTCGAGAAATGGGGCCTCGACGCCGCCACCATCGGCCACACCACCGACACCGGCCGGCTGATCCTCACCCATCACGGCGAGACGGTCTGCGACATCCCGCTGCAGCCGCTGACCGAGGACGCGCCGCTCTATCACCGGCCCTGGGTCGAGCCGCACGCCGAGCCGCGGCTCGATCCGGGCAAGGTTCCGGCCCCGGCCGACTGGGCCGCGGCGGTGCTGACGCTGATCGCCGCGCCGGATCTCGCCTCCAAGCGCTGGCTCTGGGAGCAATACGACCGCCACGTGATGGCCGACACGCTGGAGGAGTCGGCCACCGGCGCCGACGCCGGGATCGTGCGGGTGCACGGCTCGCGCAAGGCGCTGGCGCTGACCAGCGACTGCACCCCGCGCTATGTCGCCGCCGGCGCGTTCGAGGGCGGCAAGCAGGCGGTGGCCGAGGCCTGGCGCAACCTGACAGCGGTCGGCGCCGATCCGATCGCCATCACCGACAACCTCAACTTCGGCAACCCCGAGCGCCCCGAGATCATGGGCCAGATCGCCCGGGCCATCGACGGCATGGCCGAGGCCTGCCGGGCGCTGGACTTCCCGGTCGTGAGCGGCAACGTCTCGCTCTACAACGAGACCGACGGGCGGGCGATCCCGCCGACGCCAACGGTGGGCGGCGTCGGCCTGATCCCGGACTATGCGAAGCGCGCCGACTTCGCCTCGATGCAGCCCGGCGACGCACTGCTGGTGGTGGGTTCGAGCCACGGCGAGCTGGGCGCCAGCCTCTATCTGCGCGAACTCTTCGGCCGCGAGGACGGCGCGCCGCCGCCCGTGGATCTCGAGCACGAGCGGCGCAACGGCGACTTCGTCCGCGGGCTGATCCGCGCCGGCGCGGTCTCGGCCGTGCACGACCTCTCGGACGGCGGCCTCGCCATCGCGGCGGCCGAGATGGCGCTGGCGTCAGGCGTCGGGATCGAGCTCTCGCCCACCAGCCAGACCCATTCCCACGCCTTCCTGTTCGGCGAGGACCAGGGCCGCTACCTGATCGCGACGCCCGACCCCGACCCGATCGTCGCCGCCGGCCGAGACGCCGGCCTCAATATCGCGCTCGCCGGCCAGGCGGGTGGGATGGACCTCACCTGCCACGAACTTTTCAGGATTTCGCTGGAGCGCCTGCGCGCGGCGCACGAGGGCTGGATGCCGGGTTATATGGCGGGCGATGCCTAGGCCGCAGCGGCCCGATTTCGACCGTCATGTTCGGATCGTCGGGCTTCACATGGCTCGTCAATTCTATTGGGGTGACCTGCGAAGTCGTCAGCGGCTTCTTCCATGGGTTCATGCCGATGCAGTAGCCGCTGAGGTCGCCGCAAGCGCGTAGCTCGCCGGTGTCCGTATCGGACATGACGATGATCGCCTGGTCGTCGACCGTTCGCGCCGCCGCGTCGTTGGCTGGCTGCTGCGCGGCGATCATGCGGGTCCATTGGCGGCCGGGTCCGTAGATGCCCACGCCGACGTACCGCCCGTGCCGGCCGAAGTCGCCCAGAGACCACGGGCTGTCCTCGCTTCTCTTGCATCCTGTGCTGGCGACAAGCGCTGCGCCGATGAGGCAGATCCGACTCGCCAACGCCACGCTCATTCGACGCATCAGTCACGCTCCAGTCACGGACGCGTGAACGATGCTCTCGTTTTCGTGATCCCGCAAGCGGGCTCACCCGCTCGCTACTTGTCGCCGTCGCGCACCCAGTGGGCGGCCGAGGTTTCGCCGGGGACGGTCCAGGCGCGGCTGGCCTTGGCGGCGGCGCGCAGGGCCGCGGGCGAAGTGGTGGTGCAGTTGCTGCCGTCGGCGTCCATGACCATGCCCGGCAGCGGTTCGAGCGTGCCGGTGCGCTGGCCGCCGTCCGGCGTCTTGGCGTCCGCCGGCGGGGGCTTGCCGCACTGCACGGGCCAGGAGAGCGTGGCGATGATCCGGCCCTGGGCGTCGAGCTTGGCCGCCGCCAGGCCTGAATAGACATAGACGTCGGGGACCGTGGCGGGGCTCGCATCGCCGGTCGCATGGATCTGGAAGACCATCGGCTCGCCGCCGACGAGCAGCGCGCTGACGGTCGTCCAGACGCGCTTGCCGTCCTGCTTGCTGTAGCCGCCGAAAGTGCCGTCATCGATCACCACGAAGCCGTTGGCGCACTCGGGCCAGTCGGGCAGCGGCTTGCCCTCGTCCACGGCGCAATCGGAGTCGGGGGCCTCGGACCAGACGCCGGGCCGCAGTTTCGGCCCGCCGGCGGCGTCGGCCTTGGTGAACAGCGGCGTCTTGGTCATCACGACATTGCAGGCGCCGAGCAGCGAGAGCGCCGCCATGACCAACACGATCCGCAGCATGCGCGTTCTCCGACTGACCAGCTTACGGCGCGCCGGGCGCGATCCAGGCGACCGTGGTCAACGCCGCGCGGTCGTGCAGCGTGGCCTCGGCCGCGCGGCGCACCTCGTCGAGCCGCGCCGCGTCGCAGCCGTTGTCGCTCGGCTTCAGCGCCAGCTCGCCGCCGGCGGCCTTCGGGCAGGCGACCGCGGCGCCCACCGCGCCGACCAGCTGGCCGCTGGCGTCGCGGGTCAGATCGGTAAGCGCGAGAAACAGGTAGCCGTCCTTCTCGGTCCCGACCTGGGCGATCAGCGGATCGCCGGGCGCGAAGCTGTAGTCGGCGAGATAGCTCTTGCCGTCGAGCGCGCCGCGGCGAACGCCGGCGGCCTCGATCACCACGGCCTTGTGGCCGTTGATCCAGAACGGCGAGGCGCAATGCGGCCAGACCCGGAAATCGGCGACATGCGGCTTGGCGCAACCCGGGTCGAGCATCGCCCAGAGGCCCTCGGCCGGCTTCGGCGGCGCGGCGACGGCGACCGGGGCGGGGGCGGGCGGCGGCGCGAGCGCCGTCTTGCCGGCGCGGGGTCCCGCGCAGGCGCACAGCGTTGCCAGCAAGGCGACGACGAGGATTCGGCCCAGCAAGCGGCGGTCCCTCCAGCCTACCGACTGTAGCGCGGGATGCGCGCCCTTGCAGCCTCAAACACGCCGACGGCAGATTCAGCTGTTTGCAATTCCGCCCGGCTAGCTCGAAAGGCTTGTTAAGGGTTTTTGCTTTACTAACGAATAATCGAGGAGCCACGCCGATGCCCATGGCCGCCGATCGACTGGAGGCTGAGTTGCGACAGGCGTTTCCTGACGCGGAAATCGCTATCGAGGACCTCGCGGGCGACGGAGACCATTACCGCGCGCGGATCACCTCGACTGCGTTCGCCGGACTGTCGCGCATCCGCCAGCACCAGCTCGTCTATGCCGCGCTGAAGGGCAAGGTCGGCGGCGAGCTGCACGCCCTGGCGCTCGAAACCTCGGCGCCGAGGGGAGGCTGACCATGCGCTACCGGCCCTTCGCCCGCACCGGAATGGCGGTCTCGACCCTGTCGCTCAGCCTGGACGGCGCCGACGACGCCAAGAAGCCGAGCGACTGGCGCGACCTGATCCACGCCGCCTTCGAGGAGGGCGTGAACGCGTTCGAGATCGTCCGCCCGACCCTGGCGCTGCTCACCGGCTTCGCCGAAGGCGCCTCGGTGGTCAAACGCTCGCTGATCTTCGCCGCCCTGCGCGTCGATGCCGGGGTGGACGCGCAGAGCGTCGAGCGATGGGTGGCGCAGGTGATCTCGCGGGCCGGGATCGGCGAGCTTAACCTGCTGACCGCCGAAGCCGGCGCCACGCGCGCCGAGGGCATGCTGGGCGCCCTGCAGCGGCTGCAGACCTCCGAGATGGTCCACCACCTGGCCGTGGCCGGCGCCGGCGACCAGCTGGCCGAGGATATCGTGGCCGGACACTTCGACGCGGTCGTCACCCCGTTCAACATGCTGTCCACCTGGCGCGACCGCAATCAGGTCCGCAAGGCGCTGGAAGAGCAGATGGGCGTCATCGCCTGCGAGCCGTTCCCGCCCGAACTCGCCGGGCTGCTCGAGGCGACCGAGGTGGAGACCAAGCCCGGCTGGTTCAAGAAGCCGAAGCCGCTGGCCGGCGTCGGCACCTACGCCTTCCTGGGCGCGACGCGCGGCTGGACCGCCGAACAGCTCTGCCTGGCCTACGCGCTCACCGAGCCCGCCGTGGCCACGGTGCAGATGCCAATCGTGTCCCGCAAGCAGCTGGCCGAGTTCGCGGCCGCCGCCGACCGCGACCTGCCCTCGACCGTCAGCGCGCAGATCGAGATGGCGCGCTTCTCGGAGAAGGTCGCCGAGGGCGAACAGCACGCCAAGGGCCGTCGCACCGCTTGACCGGCGCGCCGGCGGTCCCTAGCTGTGGGGCAAGGGTCACCCCCGTTTCGAAAGGCAACCCGCCGTGAGCGACATCGCCGAAGCCAACGCCATCCACGATTTCATCGCCAAGGCCATCGCCGACCATCCGGTGGTGCTGTTCATGAAGGGCGTGCCGGACCAGCCGCAGTGCGGCTTCTCGGCCATCTGCGTCCAGATCCTCGACCACCTCGGCGTCGATTTCGTCGGCGTGAACGTGCTGCAGAGCGACGAGATGCGCCAGGGCATCAAAAGCTTCTCCGAGTGGCCGACCATCCCGCAGCTCTATGTGAAGGGCGAGTTCGTCGGCGGCTCGGACATCGTGCGCGAGATGTTCCAGACCGGCGAGCTGAAGCCGCTGCTGATCGAAAAGGGCGTGCTGGCGGCCTAAGCTGGCCGATCGTCATCCTGAGGAGGCCGCGCGAGCGGCCGTCTCGAAGGACGCACGCTACAGGCCTCGCTTCGCCCGCAGCGCGTCCGACAGGCCGTCGTGGTCGCCGAGCGGGCGCGGCGGAGCGTTATCCCACCAATCGTCGCGTTTCGCCTTCTGCTCCGGGTTGCGCGGATAGAGGATGCGGTTTTCCGGCTTCGATGGTTCGCCCACCACCAGCAGGCGCACCTCCGCCTCGGTGTTGTTGATGAAGGTGTGGCAAAGCCCGGTCCCCGCGGGAAAGCCGACGGCGTCGCCCGGCTTCAGCCGATGCAGATGGCCGTCGAGCCAGACGTCGGGCGCGCCTTCCAGCACGTAGACGAACTCGTCCTCGGCGCTCTCGGCGTGCGGATAGGAGGTGCGGCGGCCGGGCGGCAGGCGTTCGTGGTGGATGCCGAGCCGGGTCAGGCCGAAATGCCGGGCGAACGGCGCGCCCAGGCTCATCAGCTCGTCGTCGCCGCGGTACTGGTGGGCGTCGGGCTTCTCGATCTCGGTCCAGTGGGCGATGGGGAGCGGCTCGTCGGACATCGTGTGGTCTCCTGGCTGCGGGCGAAGACTTTCTTAGCGGGCGGCGAGCCAAAATCTGGCGCCATCCAACCTGAGACTCTCTACGTGTCCGCACCCTCGTCCGAAACCCTGCAGAGGACCGCCCTGGCGCTCGGCGCCCTCGCGCTCGGCTATGGGCTCTCGGCGCTCAGGATCGGCCACGGCGCGCCGGACTTCTACGTTTTCTGGACCGCGGCCCAGCACTGGCAGGCGCCCTACGATCCGGCGCCGATCGCCGCGCTGGAGGCCTCGCTGCATCTGAAGGGCGTCTGGCCCTTCGCCTATCCGCCGACCTTCCTCTTGCTGGTGCGGCCCTTCGCCCTGCTGCCGCTCGCCATCGCCTATCCGCTCTGGACCGGGCTCAGCGCGGCGGCCTTCCTGCATGCCGCCGCGCAGGTGGTGAAGCCGGCCTGGGCGGCGGCGGTGCTGGCGCTCTCGCCGGTGGTATTCTTCTCCGCCGAACTCGGCCAGACCTCGCTGATCGTCGGCGCGGCGATGCTCACCGGCTGGCGCTGGCGCGATGCGCGGCCGGCGCTGGCCGGGGTGCTGTTCGGCCTCGCCGCCTGTATCAAGCCGCAGGCGCTGATCCTGGCCCCGGTGATCCTCTGGGGCCGCTGGCGGATGCTGGCTTGGATGGCCGGCGCGGGCGTGGCGCTGGTCGCCGCGAGCTGTCTCGCCTTCGGACTCGAACGCTGGGCCGAGTGGCGCGGCGCGCTCACCGCCTTCGACGCCCTCGCGCCCGGCGCGGACCGCGCCAACCCCTCGGCGCTGATCGCCGGCCCGTGGTGGGCGGCGGCGGTGGCGGCGTTCGGCGTGGTTTTCGCCCTGCGATTCCGCGACCTGGTGGGACTGGTCGGCGGCGCCTTCTGCCTGACGCCCTACGCCCACGCCTACGACCTCGCGCCGCTGACGCCGCTGGCCGCGGCCTGGCTGTTCGACCGCAAGCAGTTCGGCTGGGGCCGCGCGGCGTCCGGCGGCGCGCTGCTGGCCGGGATCGTGGCGAGCCCGGCGAGCGTGCTGGCCTTTCTGGTCGCGCTCGGCCTGATCGGCGTGCGCTGGCGATCCTTGCTCGCCAGGCCGACGCTGATTCCGGCCGCCCAACCATGACGCTGCTGGGGCGCCTGCCGCCCGACCGGGTGACGCGCCCGGCCCTCGCCCTCCTCGCCCTGGTGGTCTGGAGCGTGTTCGCGGCGGTGCACGCGCACGTGAAGCCGGCCGACTACTACGTTTTCTGGGAGGCCGCGCGGCACACCGCGGCGCCCTACGACCCGGCGCTGATCACCGCGCTCGAGGCGCGGCTGCACATCACTGGCGCGTGGCCCTTCGTCTATCCGCCGACCTTCCTGCTGGTCGCCTGGCCGTTCGCGCAACTGCCGCTGGCGCTGGCCTATCCGCTGTGGACCGGCGTCTCGTCGGGGCTCTTTATCTACGCGGCCTCGCACCTGGTGAAGCCGGCGTGGGCGAGCCTGGCGCTGTTCGTGGCGCCGCCGGTGGTGCTGGCGATCGCGCCCGGCCAGACCTCGCTGCTGGTCGGCGCGGCGATGATCGGCGGCTGGCTTTTGCGCGAGGAGCGGCCGCGCCTGGCCGGCCTGCTCTTCGCCGTCGCCGTCTGCATCAAGCCGCAGGCGATGATCCTGGCGCCGGTGGTGCTCTGGGGCCATTGGCGGCTGGCGCGCTGGGCGCTGATCGGATGCCTGGCGCTGGTGCTGGCGAGCTTCGTGTTCGGACCCGGGCTCTGGCTGCAGTGGCCGCGCGCCTTGGCCGACTTCGGCCACGTGACGCCGGCCACCGACCGGGTGAACCCGTCGGCGCTGGCCGCCAGCCCGTGGCTGGCCGCGACGCTGGCGCTGCTGGGGCTCTACATCGCCTGGACCTGGCGCGACCTCACCGGCCTTGTCGTCGGCGCCCTATGCCTGACGCCCTACGCCCACCAGTACGACCTCGCCCCGTTGGCCCCGGTGGCGCTGACCTGGCTGGCCGAGCGCGCGCGCTACGGCTGGGGCCGGGCGCTGCTGGGCGCGACGCTGCTGGCGGGATTGGTCAGCGCGCCGGCGATGGGGCTGGCGTTCGTGGCGGGGGTGGCGGCGGTGGGCGCCGGGGGGCCCCTCCACCGCTTCGCGGTCCCCCTCCCCCGCTGGGGGAGGAGAACTGACGTTTACGACGCGTAGAACTCGACCACGAGGTTCGGTTCCATCTTCACCGGATAGGGCACCTCGGCCAGTTCCGGCATGCGCAGGTACTTCACCGTGATCGCCTTGGCGTCGACTTCGAGATAGTCCGGCGTGTCGCGCTCGGCGAGCTGCAGGGCTTCCAGCACCAGGGCCATGTTGCGCGAGCGCTCGCGCACCTGCACCACGTCGCCGACCTTCACCCGATACGAGGGGATGTTGACCCGCTTGCCGTTGACCAGGATGTGGCCGTGGGTGACGAACTGGCGCGCCGCGAACGGGGTCGGCACGAAC
>Ga0302325_10024126_pt1 | contig 12660 bp, 12 predicted proteins | sample Palsa_T0_2_FD_201948 | JGI IMG/M metagenome (GOLD analysis project Ga0302325, IMG submission 201948) | Peat permafrost microbial communities from Stordalen Mire near Abisko, Sweden - Palsa_T0_2 | ecosystem: Environmental > Terrestrial > Soil > Palsa > Peat permafrost | place: Sweden: Abisko...
AACCGCTGTGCCTCGTCGGCCCAGAGGACGATGAGGTTGTCGCGCTGGCGGTCTTCCTTCGGCTTGTCGAAGCGGCGAAGCGCATGGGTGTAAAAGAGCATTTTGAGGAAGGTGTTCACGTATCGTCGCTCGGTCTGGAACTTCTGCGGCATAGCGACGCAGATGATCTTTCCGCGGTCGATCTCCGCGAAATCGAAGGTGTTTGCGGCAGGGCAGAATACCTGCGCGATTTCAGGTGCGACGAATGCCTGGAGATAGTTGGCGATGGTTTCCTTCACGCCTCCGATTTGCTCGGGAGGCTGCGAGAGGAAGCGGTTGGTAAAATGCGCGACCATTTCGCGCCGGCGTCGCGTCTGGTGGCCGGAGGCAAGGTCAGTCAGCACTTCGTCGAGGTCGCTTTGGTCGAGCAGGAGGTGATACGCGTTTTCCAGCGTCACATCTGCGCCTATCTCACGAAGCGTTTCCAACGCGGCAGCAATATGGGTTTGTGCCTGGTTACGGAAAAAGCCTTTGTCTCCCGCTTGACCGAGCGATGAAGCGGTATCCACAACGGCCTTGGCAAAGGTGTTGTAGGGAATGGTGCGGTCTGACGTGAGATTGTAGGTGTGTCGAGGCCGCCAGCCCGCAGACTCCGTGTCGGGCCGGACTTGGAGCAAGATGAGATCGTTCTCGCGTCCAAAATGCCGAGCCATTTCGCAGAGCGTCTCCCAATACAAGCCTTTGTCGTCGATGCAAAGACCACCCCATCCGGGCTCATTTTCGAAAATTTGGTAGAGCAACGCGGTGATGCCGGACCGGGTTTTTCCTGAGCCGGTGTCGCCGGTAATCAGCCATCCGCGACAAAAGTCAGATCGCGTCCACTTCAATCCGGCAAGTTTGACGATGACGGGGTTGTTGGCTGCGCCGCGTAACGCCCGCCAGACTCCAAGCGCGAGAACCGCCGCTACTGAGCCCAGCGTAAGTTCATCCGCGGTCATTGGCTTAATTGACCAAGGTAGTAGCCGACGACTGCCGCAAAGCCCGCGATCAGCAAAAGCGCGGGAATCGACAATTCATGCCTTCCGGTACCTCGATCGGCGACCCTCCGTAGTTCGATGATGAGATCCAGCGATTGTTTGCCAAAGGCGTTTGCGCGCCTGTCCAGCAGTTCTACCGTTTCTCGAAATTCCGCATAGGTCGGCGGAACTTCGGCTTCGTCGCGCGGAGGAAGTGGCGCGTGCGCGAGATAAACGCGAACAAGATCAAGGGCGGCGAGCATCGGATCGTCCTCCCGGATTTGATGTTTCGTGCGCCACGAAACCACTGCCTGCTCCAAAGCTTCGTCAGCCTTCATGCGGTGGCCTTCGGTGGGAGAGGCAGAAGCAAGTCGTCAGCAAGTGCGATCTGCTCGTGAAAAAGCCGCTGCCAGTGCTTCAACCGCTGGCGATCGATCAGCGAAAATGCGGGATGCGTCAGAGCGGCGCTCGCGGTGACGTTGTTTTCGTTCAGCGCGGTTACGAGCCAATCATGCAGCCTCGATATCGCGATCTCGCGGCCTTGGAGTTCGCCGATGATGCGTGCTCGTGTCTTGCTGTCTTCGTAGATGCGGAAGTGTTCGCTGTGCGACTGGTTCTTCACGACGACGTAACGACAATCGGCGTTCAACCGCGCAGATAGCAACCGCAGTTGCTCCACGCTGTCCGCCTCGTGGTTCACGGGCGTGACGAGCGTCAGCCGTGCATCGAGTGCGCCGAGGACCTCCCGCAGATTGATCTCGGCGAAATAGTCGAGGAACAGGTCCGTCGATGCGGCGCGGCAATCGACGATCAGCAAGTTTGTCGTTTCGAGCAGCGCGAACAATCGGTCGGTCTCGTGCGGCTTTTGAATGTTCACGAACTCCGCGTCTGCGTGGAAGCGCAGCAACGTGGAATTCTCGTCGTCGGTGTCGGCGGCGCGATGCGGCAGCCGTCGGTCTTTTAACGCCTGCACGAAGTTAACGGCGAAGAAGCTTTTCCCGACGCCGCCTTTGCCGTTGAGGATGAGGTTGAGTTGCTTGGTCATAAAATGAGCGGTTCGTTGTTACAGATTGCGCGGATCAGCGATGCGTGGGCCGCGGCTCCGCGGCGGTTCAGGGGGTGTGGATGGTTCAGAGATGGCGACTGGCGGTGGTGGCGCAGAATGTGCCGCTGGTAAATTGTGCGGTGGGGGAGTGGCTGGTCGTTCGCGTCTCGCCGACCGTCTCGTTCCTGATCGCGGCTCCTCGATCACTTCCCGGCAAAACCGTCGCACCGTGTCAGCGGCGACTTCGATGCCGGCCATCGCGAGAAGTTCTCGAATCATGCCGAACGACGCGCCTTTCTGCCGCAGTTCGGCGATGCCCTCGCGATGCGGCAGCAGCGCCGCGAACCGTTTCGGCGGCACTCCGGCGAAATTGCGCACAGCCTCGGCGAAGCGCTGGCTCCGCTGTTCAGCGACCGATGCGTCACTCATGCGGATTTCCTCCGGCTGAATTCAGCGATCCTTTTCTAACTCCCGTTAGACGTAGGGCGTCCAATCTCTTCAAATTCATGTCGCCATCCTTGGCAGGCATTCGCCTCGCTGCTGATCCGTGCTCGGAGCAACGTTCGCCGTCGGTCGTTTTAGAAGATCGGCGATGCTTTCGCCGAAGACTCAGACGAACCTGGCCAACGCGAAGACTTACTTCGAGGAGCACCTCGCCGTTGGTGACTACTACACCGAAACTAATCGCGTCTCAGGCCAGTGGATCGGCGCGGGTGCGAAGGCGCTCGGCCTTCATGGCATCGTGGATCAGGATGCGTTCGTTGCCTTGTGCGACAACCTGCATCCGCACACCGGAGAGCGTCTGACGCTGCGTAAGAAAACGACGCGGCAGGAACGCGGCGAGGGTGGTGATGAGAGGACGGTGGCAAATCGCCGAGTCTTCTACGACGTCACGTTCTCACCGCCGAAATCGGTCTCGGTCGCGGCGCTCGTGGCAAACGATGAACGGATCGTCGCCGCCCATCGCGCTGCGGTGTCGGTCGCCGTTGGGGAGTTGGAGCGGTTCGCGAGTGTGCAGGTGCATGGCAAGGTGAAGTCCCACGATCGCACCACCGGCAACATCGTCGCGGCGCTCTTCGAGCATGAAACTTCTCGTTCCTTGGACCCGCATCTGCACACGCACTGCATCGTTTTCAATGCCACCCACGACTCCACCGATGCCCGATGGAAGGCGCTGAATAATTACGAGATGCTCGCCGCGCAGAAATTCGTGGAGAATGTCTATTACCACGAGCTGGCGGTTGCATTAAAGACGTTTGGATATTCCGTCGTGAATGAGTCGCGTGGTGACTTTCGCCTTGCCGAAATGTCGAGCGAACTCTGCGAACGGTTCTCCAAACGTCATCGCGAGATCGACGAGAAGACGCGCGCATTGCTGCTGGCGCAGCCCGAGATGGAAGGCCGCAACGTCAACGATGTGCGTGAACACATCGCCCATAACGAGCGGGCGCGAAAGATGCGAGCCCTGGCGCGCGGGGAATTGCGGCGACTTTGGGATGAGCAACTCAGCGCGAAGGAGCGCGCAACGATGGTAGTACCGACGGGATCGAGAAACCCGGCAGATGAGTCGATGGGAAAGGACGCCGCGACCGCCGTTGATTGGGCCGAGGAGCATCTTTTCGACCGCCGCTCGGTAGTGCGTGAACATGAGCTGTGGCGTTATGCGCTCGAAATCGCGCGCGGCGGTGCGGCGACTCTGGCCGATGTGAAGCGCGAGACTGGGCGCCGTGACTACATTCGCGAGGCATCGGGTAGGCTCACTCTGCGTGATGTGCTCGGTCGGGAGTGGAGTATCGTTCAACTCGCCATGACTGGTGCTCGGAGGCATGCACCGCTCGTTCCCGGAAGCGACACAACGGCTGATGGGCTTGCCCAGGATCAGGCGCGAGCGCTAATCCACATTCTGAGCTCCTGCGATTTCGTGACGCTGTTTCGAGGCGGCGCTGGCACCGGGAAAAGTTTCGTGCTGCGGCGGGTGCAGGGGGCGCTTCGGCGCGCGGGACACACCACATACGTCCTCGCTCCACAGCGGCAGCAAGTTCTCGATCTCGCGAAGGACGGACTCGGCGAAACGCAAACCGTGGCCGAGTTCCTTGCGACGCGCAGCTTGCGAGAGCGAGCGGTCGTGGTGATCGACGAAGCCGGCCAAATCGGTGCGCGCCAACTGCTCGATCTACTGAAGCTGGTGGAAGCTCGCGGCGGGCGCGTCATTCTTTCCGGCGATACGCGCCAGCACGGGCCAGTCGAGGCGTCTGACGCGCTCCGGGCCATCGAGCGTTACTCCGGTCTTCGTGCTGCTGAATTGAACGAAATCCGTCGTCAAGATCCCGCACGCGCAAGCGAGGAATCGGAGCGCGCGCGCATCGTGGAGTACCGCGAAGCGGTCAAAGAAGCTTCGGAAGGTGCGCTGACGGCCTCGTTTGATCGCCTGGATCAACTCGGCGTCGTTTCGGAATGTCCGCCTGACGCCGCGCGCGAGGCACTCTCCACCGCCTACGTCGATCTTGCGGAGAGAAAGGAATCGGCCATCGTGGTATCACAGACCTGGGCGGAAATTGACGAAGTGAATGAGCGAATCCGCGCGGATTTGCGCAGAAGGAAACTTCTCGCGGATGGTGAGCGGACGATTACGTCGCTCAAGGCTGTCGATCTGACGGAGGCGCAAAAGCGGGACAGCCGCTTTTATCCCGAGGATCATGTGGTCGTCTTCAACCGTCGCGTCGCGCGGTGCCAGCGCGGCGATGTCGGCCGCCTCCGCGCCATCACACCGAGCGGCGCCGTGATCGACACCGGTCATTCGCTCCATTTGCTGAAGCCCGCGCAACTCGATGCCATCAGCGTTTGCAGGCCGCAGCCGCTCGCGCTTAGCCGGGGCGATCGTTTGCAGCTCAAAGCCAATGCGGTCGCCGCCAACGGGGCAAGAATCGCGAACGGCGAACTCGTCACGGTAGCGAAAATCAAAACGGGCGGGGAGATTGTTCTGGAGGATGGGCGCACGCTGCCCACGAGCTATCGACAATTCGTGCGCGGCTACGCCGTCACCTCCTACGGATCACAAGGCAAAACGGTCGATCATGTGCTAGTCGCGGACTCGGCCATTCGGGCGGCGACCAATGCGCAACAGTGGTATGTGAGCATTTCGCGCGGTCGAAAAAGCGTGCGCATCTTCACGCCGGACAAGGCGCAGCTTCGCATGAATGTCGCCCGCAGCGGTGACAGGCCGCTGGCGATGGATCTCAGACCGCCGCGGAATCGCCGCGAAGCGTTGCGGCAGATTCTGCTCCACGGCGCGCGCCGGGGCCGCGCCTTCGCTCGGGCAATCTGCCTGGCGTTCACGGCCAAGCGCCGAGGAGCAACCAACACGCTAAAACCCAGTATCACGCCATGAGCATCAAGCAATCGAGTAAGGAGCCCGCACACTCACGCTCCGCAACGCCAGAGCGCATGCCCGCCTGCTGGGGCCGTGAACGCGATCGGAACTGCATCCGTATCGAGACGTGCGAAGGCGAGACGTTCATTCTGCCGTATCAGCACTTCGTCCTGGCTCATCTCCAGCGGCAAGGCGACTGCGAAATCCTGATCGTCTCTTTTGCATCGCACCAGCTCCACCTCGAAGGCCGACACTTGAAGGAGGTTGTATTGGCGCTCCAAGAGAATGCCGTCGATTGGATCGCATCCACGCCAACGCGTTACGAGAGTTTGTGCGAAGGCGATTCGGCGATGATTGCCAAACTTGAAATCAAGGCGGTGGAGTGAGGGAAAAAGATGATTTCCGTTACACTTCGCACTCCAAAACTTTTAGACGGAATGCTACCGTTCCGGAGAAATATGGAGCCTCTGCAATGCCCTCATTGCCGCACGAATGTCGATGTCCGCGCCTCCGTCTGCGCAGGCTGCGGGGCTGAGGTTGTACGCGGCGCTTCCCGTAATGAGCGAGCCGCAGCGGGCTGCCTCTTCTCGATTGCGGGTTTGGTGTTATCACTCTTTGTGTTGGGGGCGGTTGCGGCTCCCAAGTTGGACTACGGGCAGGGCTTCGTCGCGATCCTGGGGGTGTTCGGCGCAGTGATGCTCTTCAATGTGGTGGGCGTCGGAGTCGTCAAGGTGCTGTTCCGGTCGAAGCTGCGCTTTTTCCGCCGCTACCGGCATCAATAGGCGAGCGAATCTGTCTGTGAACTACGCGGCTTGATCTGCTGGCTGCTCTGATGACAGAATCACTTCCCAACGCCACAGGGGGCTCCGGTGCTACTAAGCCAGTCCGAGTTCCTGCCCGAGCCAGCGCCAGAGGCGCGCGGCAGCCTCTTTGCTCATTACGATCTCGGTTTCCACCTCGCGATCGTAGCCCTTACGCTCATTGCGTTTCTCTCGAATCTCTCCGGTGGCGAAGCCCTTGGCGTCCACGCCTTCAATCATTTCCTTTGGGAGCGGGGCGCGGTCGTTATAAAAGGTCAGGCAGACGTTGCCAGCGGGGCTGAGCGCGCAAAGGCTTCCGTCTGCGTGGACGATACGAAAGAAGGCGCTTTTTTCTACGAAAATTGTGACCTCAGCGGGATTAGGTGCTTCGCTCATGGGGGGGAATGGGACAGATGGCCGGAAGAGGTGCAAGCACGATATTGGCTACCATAGAGGAGAATAGTGGCCGGCGCCGAGCCTCAGCACGGACGGCGGTGCACAGTTTACGGTATGGTTTGCCGTCGTTTTGCCGGCGCGAACGAAGCTCGCACAGCAGCGGCCAAGCCACTCGGGATCGGGCTTCTCACCATACTAGAGACTTTTCTTTTGTAACGCGCGCCCTTCACGCCGGCATCACGCAACCGCCGTGACGAGTTCATACCTTTGATTTTCGCCCACAATGAGCATGATGGCCGGAAGCGTCTCTAAACTCATGTGTCCTATAAGCCATGCGTATGCCTTTCGATCATCTCCGCTGGGCCTAGTGCTGCAACGATCAGGATGAGAATGCCATTCGCCAACGTAGTTTACTTGCTGAGCAGTTCGCTTTTGGATTGTCTTAACTTGCTCCGATAATCCCTCGCAGCCGCGAATGTAGCTAGTGGGCCATTCCTGACTGTCGGGCGGAGACGGCAAAGAATCGATGATGTAGCAATTCTTTGCTTGAGTGTCGAAAACACCGAGAAGAATGCCTCCTGTTTCGTTTGGCAGGCGGTCCGCGCGAAAGGCGGCGAGCTTTTCCAAGAGCCAAGTATCGAACATAATCGTCCAGTTTAGATTCGAGGCGAAATCACCCAGGGAAATCGATGTCGGCGTTGTGACCGCCGGACAATGCAACTGAACGCTCCCGTCTTCCGAACGATGATAGATGCGAATAGCGGATTCGTTCTCGCCGTCGAGTTGGCGGATCGCTCGTGAACTCGTGGCCGCCCAAAGAGCTATGTCGTCTTGCGCGATAATCGCGCTGATGTCGCGACAGCCGTTCCCATACCTGAAACGGCCTTCATGGATGACAAGTGTTTGACCGATCGATGCCTCGTTGAGTACTGCTCGATAGTGAAGCATTTCCAGCCAATCTATTCTGACCGTCCGGGCTCGATCTTCAGCGAGCAGGACGAGACTCTCCGCATTAGGCGAGGTAAACGCTGAGATGATTCGAGCACCGCTGTGATTGTGCGATAAATGGCGAGCGGCTGGGAGAGACGCCGAAAAATCCATGACGAGGGCGGCATTTGCAAGAACGTCCGTCGTTTGACGGTATTCCGGATGGATCACGTCGTCCGGGATGGCCACAACCGTTTGAACCTGCGGATACATCGAGTCGGCAAAGTTTTGCATCCCGAGGACCTTATAGTGGCCGACTGTGTAGCCATCCAACGCATGTCGACTGGTATTGTGCGGGAGGAATACGTCCGGATCGATGATCGCCCAGCGTCCCCAACCGGCGCGCAACAGATTGCTAATTGCCTGGGACCCGAGGGCTCCGGCGCCGATTGCAGCGACGATTTTATCCTCCTTAGCAGTTCCATTCAGCTCGGCCGCAACATTCGGGGGAATAGAGCAATGCGTTTGACAAATCTGGAGCGGTATCTTGGCTAATTGGCTCCTGGGTGTTTCAGGTATCTCCGCCATGCCTCGCTTGGACTTATTGGCCAAAACCCCGAGGAGATGGGCGATTTCATGGACTGATTTATGAACCAGAAACGCTCGATGTTCCGTCGCCTCCTCCTTCGTGCCGGTTTCGCGCTGCTTGGGAAGACCAAGCAAAATGAGCATTTCTCGCTTGCCGGCCTCCTCCAACACGCCCGCCAGTTGCCAGGTGCGAAGTTTCCCAGAGAGCTCTTTAGCGATTGGTAAACCCGCCAGCCGCGTCAGATCATCGAGCTCGGCGAGGTTCTTCGGCGCCCTGCGGATAATGCCGTGCGACTGAGGGGTAGTCTTAAAATCAAAGACGTGCAGTCCTAATTTCGGATCAATTTCCGCTGAATTCGCCCAGACGGAGACGATGGTTCGGTTTTTCCCGGAGAGAACGTCGCGCACTACGGCGAGATGCCTCGAGGCACCCGCCGCAAGAATCCCTGGGGGAAACACGAAGTGAATGTTAGAATCCGCGAGGAGTGGTTCGAGTGGCTGGTCCGCCGCATGAAGCGTCCCGGTAGAGTTGTGCCGCAACCAATGACGCACGCGCTCCAAGAACGCGGCAGGAGTCCATGTCAGCTTTACAAGATCAGAAACCTGATCGTAGAGGCACAGACTCCGCGGGAGTTCCTCCTCCTCCAGGCATAGATGCGGCATCGGCGGGAAGTCAGCCCGCAGGGCAAAGACCTGAGGGCGGGCGCCCGTGTCAGAGAAAACGGCGGCCAAGGTTTCCTCGCGGCGAATCTCATGGACGCAATCTCGCGGACGCCCGGTTTGTGTGGAGAAAACAATTACGTCCGCACCTGGAGCGGCAATTCGCCGAACTTCAATGAGCGAACTGAAGCATTCCGGGCCAGCAACGCGGAGAAACCTGGCAAACTGCCGGCCATGGTCAGTTTGAAGTGCGGTGTGAGCTGCAACCTTGCCGGGAGCCGCATGATCCGCGGCGCTCATCCCATGCGCGGGGATTGGGTCGAGGTCACCGCTACCGCTGATCGAGGGCTTGTCTTTTCCGCCCTTGGGCCGTGTCCGTCAACGGTGATTACTAGACGAGCAGGGTTTGGGATGCTCGGGTGTTCCATCGTCACGAACAGGTCGGCGTCGAGGGCATCAGCCGTTTCCTTATACCTATTGTAGGCTTGGCGGTGCGGCGGCATTTTATCGGCATCCTTGTTCGACTCAGACGGGATCTTTTTGCTCGACGACACCATCACCCCGTTGGGCGAGCCGTATTCGTCAAGCAGCTTGGCGATCTCGGGAGTTGGTTCGGTTTTTGTCGTTCCTTTTTCCGGACCGAGAGACCCGTAAGAAGAGTGGTGTGGAATCTTATATACGTCCCAGCGCAACCGGTCCTTGCGCGTAGGATCGACTTCGGCATGGGCTTCCGTGATCTTCACGATTTCAGAGAGTTCCGCTTGCGGCACGTCACCGGTGATCATGAAACGGGTGTCGGCCGAAACCGCGCCAGTCGCAGCCCGGATCGTGGCCTGAAACACCAGGCACTTTTCATTGCGGTCGAGGACTGCATCCTTTTGCCGTTCGCCGAACGGCGAATGAACGAAGAAAGAAATCCCGGTGTTGTTGATTTCACTCAGGCTGAAGCCTGGCACCCACTGGCCCGCATTCGTCACAAGATGCTCGTAGTCCTCCCACCTTTTTCCCTGCTTCTCCACCCACGCTTTGAGCTTCGCCGGCCTCGAAAAAACCCGGATTCCTTTCTTGTTCCAAAAACGATAGCGCGCCTCCGCTCGGATTATTTTTGTGTGATCTTCCGCCTCTTCCGTGAGGAGGGCTGCGGGCACCCAAAGTTCTGTGAATTTCACACGGTCTTCGCCTTGATACATCTTCGCGTGCTCCAGCCAGAAATTGTCCCGGATACCGCGGACGTGATCGTCGTCGCCGTGGGTGACCCCAAACACGTCGACGTAATTTCGATTCGGCCAACCGATGTCCTCGCGAAAAGCCTTCCTCAGGTCGATGCACCTGTTCTCGGAGTTGTTGGGGTCGTGTGAGACGGCGTAGTCAAAGGCAAAAATCGTCCCCTTGTCGGTGGTGACCAAGTAGGAGTCGGCGTTGTCGAGCGGGTAAAAAATGATTTTGGCCATTTTCTTTTCCTTTTTTGATGGGGCGTCTACAATATATGGTGTTTCCGAGCAGTCAAATCGTATCAAGACCACAAAATGTTGTGCGTTACCCTCACGAAATTTGCGGGATCGTTCGACCCGAAGGGCGTTCCAGATTCGTTGGAGAAGTGTGATAGCCTATTCAAACAATGGTATGTTGACAGAAGTGGACAGTCTTGTATACCTCTTTCAAATGAATCAGACCGAGAAAAACGATCTGAGGGGCTACGCCTTCATCCGAAATACGATCGTGCATACCGGGGTCACGCCGTCACTGCGCGAGATCGGACGAGTTGTCGGGTATGCATCTCCGCGTTCCGTGCAGTTGATGTTGAATCGCCTCAAAGAGCGCGGCTTGGTCTCGTATGCCAGCGGGGTGATCAAGCTCGCGGCGGGCACGGAATTGGGAACTTCGGAACAGACGGTCGACGTTCCGCTGGTCGGCGCCGTCGCGTGCGGACTCCCCAGCCTCGCGGAGCAGGATGTTGAGGCCTACGTCCAGGTTTCCACGAAGATCGCGCGACCTGGACACACGTATTTTCTTCTTCGCGCCCGTGGATCGTCGATGGACAAATCAGGCATCAAGAACGGAGATTTGGTCCTCGTTCGTCAGCAACCAACCGCCGATGATGGGGCTAAGGTTGTCGCCCTGATCAACGACGAAGCGACGATCAAGCACCTGCACCGGCAGGACGACATGGTCGTTCTGAAGCCCCACTCAACAGATCTGTCCCACAGGCCGATCGTGCTGTCGGGCGAGTTCATGGTTCAGGGGGTGGTGGTGGCAACTTTACCGAAGTGCACAATATGAAGAGAGTGGTTTCATTTCTTTTAGTATTCCTCGCGCTACTGGCTGCCTCGTCGGCCCTGATGCTTTCCGGAACCGCGCCGCAGTGGCTCCTGGCGAAACATGTCTGGATTTTTTCGATGATCGCCGGCGGCGTCGGCGGGGCGTTATATTGCCTTCGCGGTGTATACTTGAACGCCTGCGTCAGGAAGAATTGGGACGAAGCCTGGTTGCCGTGGTATTTCATCCGGCCTTTCGCCAGCGTCATTTGCGGCGGAATCAGCTGTCTCGTGCTGAAGGCCGGATTGCTAATCCTCGAAGCCAACCAGCAACCGGGTTCTACCGAACTCGGATTTTACGCCTTCGCCGTCGTCGCGGGACTTAACGTCGATAAGTTCGTTGCAAAAGTGGAGGACATCGCCCAAGCCACTTGGGGGATCGAAAAATCAAGAACTTCGGCACCAGAGCCAAAAAAGGAGGAATAATATGTCCACGATACACTTCTTGAACGTCGGCCACGGAGACTGCTCAATAATTCAGCATAATTCCGGCCGCGTCAGCATGATAGACATTTGCAAGGGAAACTATGTTCCATCGCTGGCTCTGACCGAGCTGCAAAAGCTCGACGAAATGGTGAGGAGAGCAACGGGCAATTTCGGGATGTCGAAAAAGCCGACGAACCCCCTGAGATACCTTGAATCACTCGGCATCGAGGACATTTTCCGGTTTATCCTCACACATCCTGACATGGATCATCTCGACGGCTTCGACGCGCTGATGGACACCTTCAAGATATGGAATTTTTGGGATTCAGGCATACGCAGGGGAAAGCCGGAATTTGAAAATCAATATCGTTACGACGAAAACGATTGGGACAGGTACGAGGCCGTCGTAAACGGAGAGGACGAGGAGTTGAAGGGTGCGCGTCGAGAGGCCGGCACTTCGTTCCATTACGCGAACAAGAAAGGAGAGGACGGCTCCGTAGATGGACTGCATATCCTCGGACCAGATCCGGAAATTGCCAGAGGCGGGGAGGACGTTCTGGACGTGAATGATTCCTCGTATGTGATTTTGTATCGCTCGCCGGGCGGCCGCATTGTCATCCCCGGCGACGCGCACGACGAGACGTGGGAATATGTCATCAACAATTACGGGGATGACGTGAAGAACTGCGACGTGCTGTTCGCCCCTCACCACGGCCGAAAGTCTGGTCGTTCTTTTGACTTCTTGGATGTCCTGAATCCACGAATCACGCTTTTTGGCTGCGCGAATTCCGGCGACCTGGCCTACGGCTCCTGGAGTTCTCGGGAACTTCCCGTAATCACCAATAACCAAGCGGGAAACATCGTCATCGAGAGCACCGCGGCGGGTCTCGATGTGTATTGCGAGAATCACTCATACGCTCGGGCGCAAGGTTGTGATACGGCGGTTCAAAATGGACAAGGATACCCATACTTGGGTCGGGTCAGGAGAGAAACGCCCATCAGTGCCGGGGTGGCGGCATGATGGAATGACCCAACCCTCTGGGAAAATGGTAAACCCCATGGTAAACCCGGTCGCAAAAAATGAGGCAGGCAGAGTCGGAGTCAGTCGGACGGTATTGAATCATAAATTGCTTTTGCT
>Ga0302325_10024128_pt1 | contig 12660 bp, 10 predicted proteins | sample Palsa_T0_2_FD_201948 | JGI IMG/M metagenome (GOLD analysis project Ga0302325, IMG submission 201948) | Peat permafrost microbial communities from Stordalen Mire near Abisko, Sweden - Palsa_T0_2 | ecosystem: Environmental > Terrestrial > Soil > Palsa > Peat permafrost | place: Sweden: Abisko...
TGAAGTCAACGTCTCAAAATCGAGAGAAGAACGTCAGGCAAGCTGTAGCTAATGAAACGCTTGAGGGCTTAAAAGTGTCTCGCGAAACGCGTAGAATTGCTGACAGCTATGTCGCCGGCACAGCCTCAGCCAAGGAAGCCGCGGCTAAAATTCGGGCTCGTTACGGAGCACCGTAGATGGCCTTCGTCGATCCATATTTCGACGAAGATATTGGTGATCTTAGAAATCTACTAGGAGCCAAAACATCAGAAGAACTTAAGGAGCTAGAGCCTCAGGTTGTCTTTGCAAACGAGCTTGAGCTTGAATCGGTAGGTGTACCGCGAACTAATGATTTTACCGAACTATTATTGATTCACCGCCAGCTCTTCAAGGACGTCTATGATTGGGCGGGTAAGATAAGGGTCGTAGATATCAAGAAAAACGCCGAAGGCGCAGAGTACTTCTTGATCGTTTCGAAGATTACCGATGCAGCCAGCTACGTCTTTGGCGAACTGACCAAAGAGAGTCACTTGCGAGGCTTATCTATAGAAGAGTTCGTCAATCGGTTAGCCTATTTTTACGACCAATTGAATTACATCCACCCATTCCGCGAGGGCAATGGCCGGGCACAACGAGTACTATGGAATAGAATTGCTAAAGATGCTGGCTATGAGCTTGATTGGACGCTCGTAGTAGGTGATGAGAACGACGAAGCCTCTAGGCAGGCATCCGAAAAGATGGATGTGTCCGGGCTAGTTGCCATGTTCACGAAAGTCGTTAGATCTTCAATGTAGCGCTCCGAAGGGCGTGTGATTGTGTGGGACTCGGGTATCGAGTCAGAGAACATCAAACCGAAGTTCTTATTTGCCTAATGGCCCAATGTATACATTGCACGCAGGCAACCTCAGTATCACCCCTGCTTTCCTCAGCCGCAGGGCTACCGTCTTGCGATCAACTCCAAACTTAGCAGCGAGTTCCCGTAGTGGCTGCCCGGCCTCATATTCGGCCGCGACGACCTTAATATTTAACTTTCGTAGAGCGGGGGATTGTCTATGCTGAGGGAGTGGATCATCCCATCGTGTAGCGTATTTAGCCTCAATTGGATCTTGCATCCCGTGTAGGCTCTGGTATGCTCTCTGCATCTTAATAACGCTCGCCAGGTTCTGAAGCAGAAGACATAAGCGCACCATTTGAACCCAAACGTTCTTCAAATTGGAGAGTTTCAAACAAATGAGGCCATTCGGCCTCATTTTGTATATAGTAAATGGTATAACAGCAGGCTTACTCGGAGTACATGATGCGTATTAACCCTCAAGAACTAGAGTCAAAACTTACGGCAGCGGCGAAGCAGGTAGTACCTGATGCTGAAGCAAAGTACTTCGCTGAGGAAACTATCGAAGCGCACTTAAGGAAATCCCCGCGTACCAACCCCCTGAAAGAGTCGATTAGTGACTTGGAGGCATGCATAAAACTGCCCGACAATAAACTCAAGTTTCGGGTAGACCTGCCATCATTTATCTCGATAGATTTTCACGGCCAGGGCCCGGCAGTATATATCAAACGAATACACGACGAGTTGCAACAGCGTTCCGAAAAAAACGGGTTAGCGATGGCAGCTTTTACAAATTCCAAAAGCATGGATACCTTACATTTTTGGGTCCAAGGCCTGGCGAAAAGAGGCATGCTTGCCATCGCGGTATGTAACGGCGGCCCCGCGGCAGTGGTTCCGCACAACGGCACCAAAGGCCTATTTGGTACCAACCCAATGGCGTACGGCGTACCTGGCGAGAACGGTGAGATTTTTTGTGTGGACATGGCCACTTCAGAGATTCCATATTTTGAAATTCTGGGCGCAGATAAGAATAATCAACCGCTAAAGGAACACTCTGCAGTTAACAAGAACGGCGAATTCACGACAGTGCCCTCTGAAGCGATTGATCGTAGCCAGAGCAAAACTGACCCCATCACGAACATTGTCCCTCTCGGCGGCGGATACAAAGGGTACTATCTTGTCTATCTAATGGAAGTCCTGACCAGCGCCTTGATAGGTACGCCTGCCAGTACTCAAATGAGTGCCAACTTCGTTCCGGAAGAGCACGGCGCAATTTTAATTGCCTTCAATCCACCCGCGATGGGATCGGCGGCTTCATTTAAGAAGTCGATTCAATCGCTACACGAATCCCTAAAAGCTCAACGCCCGAAAGAGGGCGAATCCATCAGGCTTCCTGGGGAAGAGAACAATAAGCGTTACGCCGACTTGAAAACGCGGGACATCGAAGTCGATAACAGTGCAATTGCGAAGCTAGACGCGCTCGTTGCCGAATAGGAGTACGTATAGTCTCAAGACTGACATATGCACCGAGCATTATAGTAAGGCGCAAACGTTCACCCTCTCACTGCATCAGAAATTATTCACCAAGCATGGAGTGTACGCCCGCAAGGGTGTTTTTGTTATAGTTAAAAATATGTTAAAGAGTGTCGCTATAGTTGGTGCCGGCATTAATGGTTTGCTAACAGCCTTTTTGTTGACCGAAAATTACCCTGATCTGCATATAGACGTATATGACGCTGAAAAACGCCCATCAAGTACAAGCCGTCATAGAGGTGTAACGTATGGCTCACGAGACGCCAGGCATATTACTGGTTCTGAAAGTATTGGCTATGAAAGCTCTATTCATAAAGACGCTCTGAGGAATACGCCGAAGCATAGCGTAGCTGGTTGGCTACTTAAAGATGAAGCCAGTCTGACACTTAAAGAAAAGCAATGGCGTGAGAGGTTTGAGGGTACCTACGTCGGATCAGATGGACTTAACAATCTGGACTTCGCGCATGCCGAATTAAACTATAAGGGTTTAGCCGCGTGGAATGACCTGATCAGAAAATACCCGTTCATGAGTAGCTATGTGCTATCTCGCGATGGAGTAGACGTTTACTTTACAGACAAAGCTAGTTTTGATGACGATTTGGTCATGGAAGCAGAGTTCTGCGAGAGGTACTTTAAGGCCGGCACGGTACAAGCGCGGCAGAATGACGAACTGAAGAGCCTGTACTCCAAAAAGCTTGTCGTGCCGGGTCTCACGATCAGGGTAATGTCACTGGCAACCGACTTGCTCGAGAGACTAGAAATCGACACGAATGTCCGACTGCATTGGGAGAGTACTATCGCAAATGGCGACAAGCTCAACAACCAGGTAATCATATGGTCTGCGGGCGTTACTCATACTCAACCGACTGAATATCAGGAACACGACGTGCAGGGTGTTGTCGGCTGCTGGGTGACCATTCCGAATAGAGGCTATCATCAGCCCTTTAAAATTGCCGCGCCCCCACCTTCGGCTTATATGAACTTTACGCCAGACGGGAGTCAGCTCCATGTGTCCGGAGGGTTTGGATGGACCGGAGAATACACTGAGGGGTCAATTATTAATGAGATCGCAGCCCCTCTAGCTGAACACTTTGTCGGACAAATTAATAAGTATCTTGATGCCAATGTAAAAACCGAAGATGTTGACTATTGCGTCAGGGCCTCTACGACCACAGGTCAGCCCGTGCAATTAACGAAAACGTCGCACGGCAAACGTAACATATTCATAACTGGATCAGGCAAAAGCGGCACAACACACGCACCGGTATTGTCAGAGTACGTTTTGAAACAAATAGATAATTACGCGGGGTAACTCCCATCTCTGGTGAGGCGTTGGCTTTTGCCCGCAAGCCGTAGCGACAAATTATTATTAGAGCTCCGGTCCAATAAATTCCTTTATCATCAACAAGGCCCTCGGGTCTTGTTCTTGTTTCGGGGTGCTGAATTTAGCTAGCAATTTATGTAGCCTCCCGGGCGCCATCGGCCGATCAGAGGCTCGGGCTGGCAACCCAGTGTTGACCGCGGAAGCCCCTTATCGGTGAGCGGTGGTGCCACTAGGTCGATCGGCAAGCGTAGGAATAATTACATAATCGATGATAATAAGAAATGTAACTATAAGCATAATGATGTTAACATTAAGCATAAATGGAGGGACGTTAAGTGAACACCATAAATTCCGGAGATACCGCCTTCGTTCTCATTTCGGCGGCCCTTGTTATGTTCATGATCCCCGGATTAGCACTGTTCTATGGAGGTATGGTCAAAGCGAAGAATGTTCTAGCAACCGTTATGCAGAGCTTCTTTGCACTCGGACTAGTCTCTGTCCTGTGGGTACTCGTTGGCTACTCACTTGCGTTCGGTCCCGATGTCCACCATCTTATAGGCAATCTTAATTACGCCTTCTTCAACGGAGTTGGACAAACGCCCAACGTGGCCCTCGCGCCAGGGATTCCGCACATCGCCTTCGCTATGTTCCAGCTGTTCTTTGCCGCGATAACGCCCGCGCTCATTACCGGGGCCTTTGCCGAGCGTATGAAATTCTCTGCCTTTGTGGTGTTTACAACTTTCTGGCTGCTACTGGTATACGCTCCCTTAGCGCATTGGGTGTGGGCGCCTGGTGGGTGGATCCGGGACATGGGCGCGTTGGACTTTGCCGGTGGAACGGTCGTGCATATTAGCGCCGGGCTGGCCGGGCTGGCAGCTGCTTTGGTACTCGGAAAGCGTCACTCGTTCAATCGAAAAGAGCCGAGTGTGCCACACAATATTCCCCTTACTATGCTCGGCGCCGGCATGCTCTGGTTCGGTTGGTTTGGCTTCAACGCGGGCAGCGCGTTAAGCGCCAGTGGATTGGCGGCGGCGGCCTTTGTTGCTACCAACACCGCGACCGGCGCGGCAATGCTTGGCTGGGGACTTGTAGATTGGTTGAAGGGTCGAAAAGTCACTACCGTCGGAGCAGTATCCGGCGCGGTCGCGGGCCTGGTTGCTATCACGCCTGCGTGCGGTTTTGTCGGCCCAATGGGAGCTCTTGCCATTGGTATGACTGCCGGTGTTGTCTGTGCTTTTGCGGTCGATCTCAAGTTCATTGCCGGATTCGATGATGCGCTCGACGTCGTCGGCGTTCATGCGGTCGGCGGAGTAATCGGCGCCTTACTGATTGGCTTCTTTGCTCAAAAAGTCGTTAACCCCGCTGGCGCGAACGGCCTGCTCGCCGGAGGCGGTCTGGCTCTACTTGGCCACCAGGCCGTAGCCGTTGGCGCCGCTATTGCGTTTTCTTTCTGTGGCAGCTGGATACTACTCAAGCTAATCGACCTGACAATGGGACTTCGCGTCACCGAGCAGGATGAGCACAAAGGTCTCGACCATAGCCAACATGACGAGGTTGGTTACGTTTTTGATCACTCGCCACTGGGTCCGGCAGGTGACGTCTTCTGATACGCCGTCACCGGGCGAGTGCGACACCCATGGGAACTAGCCAGCCAGCCGTCTCGCCGGTGTACTTGTCTTGTCTCTGCGCGGGCGTCGTTTTACTGAAGTGCTATTTCCAGTAGAATCATAAGCATGAGCACTACTCGTGGAGAGTACTAGGTGATTGCCCGCCTTCCCACCCCCGGGGGAGATTCCGGAGATTGGGGAGATATCCTCAACGACTTTTTAGACGTCTCGCATAATAGCGATGGATCACTGCAAACAGGTGCCTTGCAGGACGCCGGCGCCATTACAGCCATGCCGCGGCTTGACCAACTGGACGCCCCTACGTCAGTCGTCACCCTAAACTCACAAAAAATAAGCAACTTGGCGAATGGCTCGAATCCGCAAGACGCGGCCGCCTTTGGACAGATTCCCACGAGCTTACCCTCAAACGGCGCGGCCGGAGGCGACTTGTCGGGGTCCTTCCCTGACCCGGGCGTTGCGAGAGTTAACGGCATAACAGTTAGTGGTACGCCCAGCGTTGGACAAGCTTTGGTGGCATCAAGCGATAGCGCGGCGGGTTGGAGCTCGGTCAGTGGGGCCACCGACTGGATCAACGTGAAGCAGTCACCCTATAACGCGACCGCTAATGGCACCGCTGACGATACCGCAGCCATTCAAAGTGCCATTAATGCACTGTCGAGTTCTGGAGGGGTTGTCTACCTGCCTACCGGAACTTACTTGCTTGGTGGGTCTAGTGCCTTAAGCCTAGCCTCTAGCGGAGTAATGCTGTCGGGCGACGGCATGGGGGCGACGATTATCAAAATCGGTTCATCCCTTACTGCCACCGAAGCCATAGCCGTTAGCGCTGACCGTTGCCAAGTATCGCGCCTTTCGTTAATCGGCGCATCGTCTACTATTGCCTCTAACCCGGCTTGTAATGGTATCGAGATTACTGGCTCACAAGGCGTGACGGTCCAGGATATCTTTGCCCAGTACCTTAACGGGTGGGCGCTGGAGTCCGTTGGCAGTGCCAGTCGAGGGAATCTTGACTCAATGTATCGGAGCATCGTAGCCAGAAACTGCGCCGGAGGCCTGCACATCAAAGGTGTTTCTGGTTCCAGTTTTCAAGGTGAACAGTTCCTTACCGATATTCAGCTCCAGGAGGTAGGCACGGCGACCGGGCTCAACGCAAATTTGGATGGACTGCTCATAGAAGATTGTTCGGACGTATTAGTGCAAGGAGTGAATATCGGGATCGCCGCGGGCACTACGGGCGGAGCGTTGCATATTAAGGGAGCCTGCGCCACAGTAGCGGTCACAAATCCCAGCGTGGGTGCAAATGCCGCCGCCGGCGGATCGCCGAGCATACACATCGAATCCAGCACAAATGGCGCTCCCTCTGGAGTTACCATCAATGGCGGCTCGTCGGAAGGTGGATCGGTAGCTATCCAAGTTGACGCGGGATCTGACATTACACTGAATGGTATCCGGGGGCATCAGGCCTTCACGGACGGTTTGCAAATCAATGGCTCGGCGGCTGAAGTATTAGCTATTGGCTGCTCCCTTGCGGCGAACAATCAAGGCGCCGGTACCGGATATGATATGAACTCGTCAAGTATGTCGGGAGGGAATTTTCGGGCCGTAGCTTGTCGTCTAGAGTCAACGATTGGATTGGCTACAGCGGGGAGTGTAAGCAATCCGGTAGCGACAACTACCCATGGATATTATATAAATTGTTTTTTTATTGCTTCCAATAACACACCGTCGACGGTCTTTAGCGGAACGCCGCAGCAGGTTGTCGGCTGCGTAGGCTACAACCCGCGCGGCTCGATTAGTGCTCCGGCAGTTGGCTCGAGTCCCTACGTTCCTGCTACCAGTCAGCAGGCACTAACCGTTATATTCACCGCTATCAATGGGATGACGGCGTTTGCGATAGGCGGTACGTCTGTGCCGTTGCCTGCATCAGGTGTTCCTTACTTTATCCCTGTCCGCGAATCCCTGACAGTTACTTGGAGTGGTTCCGCCCCAACCTGGCAGTGGTTTGGCAATTAACGCGTGGTAGGCCCAGTTTTTTAGTCTGTCGCTTCACGCTTAAGCTTGGTATATAGTGGCACTACGTATGGCAAAAGCAGGCGAGCGGACGTATTTCAAAGACATAGGCCAAGAGGGGGTCGATTACTCGCTCCATAAGCCGTTTGCCGCGGGCACCACCACCGGCGATCTGCTCCACGATATCGCCGCCGTCTACTCCTTGTTCCCGGATCACTCGGGCAAACTCCGCATCCTGGATCTTGGTTGCGGAACGGGCTGGACCAGTAGTTTCTACGCGCAATCCGGTCATGACGTGATTGGTGTCGACATATCTCCCGACGCGATCAAGGCGGCCAAAGCGCACTTCGGTCACTTGCCGAGTCTCGAGTTCATCTGCTCAGACTATGACGACTTGCCCTACAGTCTTGAATTCGACGTCGCCGTTTTCTTTGATTCGCTTCATCATGCCGAAGATGAGCGGGTTGGTCTCACGGCCGCCATTGGCGCGTTAAAGCCGGGGGGCAGGATAATTGTCTGCGAGCCTGGGCTGGGCCATGCCAAAGCCCCCGCGTCGCTTCATGCTGTCAAAACGTATGGTGTAAGCGAGCGCGATATGCCACCCAAGTTATCTGCGAAACAACTCAAAAAAGTTGGTTTTTCCAACGTCAATACCTATGTTTACCCGGCCATGGTCCATCGGGCTTTGTATCGTGGGTCAAACGGGGGAGTAACCAGATTGCTTAGGAGTAGCGCCGTCATGCGCGGTGTCACCGTTTTCTTGCTCACAACCCTGGCGAGACCCTGGTATGGCATTGTGGCGGCGACCAAGCCACAAATGATTGTATTACACCAAAAATAACTCTCGGGTACAGCTCATATCAAACATTCGCTAATGCCGCGAGACTAGCCTCGTGGGTTACGCCGCTTCAGCCTGTTTGTCAGAGCGCACTAACCAAATCTCAAACCGGGCCGGCGTTCCCTGCTTTTTGTCACGTGGCACCTGCACATAGTGCATCTCAACGCCATCGAACGACGTCGCCATTGTCACCGTCGCTAAACGATGCCCTCCCGAATTGACACGTCCTCGGGTGCCACCAGTTGCCCCCAGAACCGCCTCGAGCTGCTCGGACACGGCCCGCGCGGTGTCGTCCATGCGCGGGATCTCCCGGCTGTACAGCCGCGCCGGTTGCGGCTTTGGCAGCCACTGGCGGGGAGCGATAAATACCGCCGCCCGCCTCATCGCGTCACTGACGCCAATCAGAGCTTCGTTTTCGTTTCCAGATGTGGTCAGGGGCCCGGTTGCGTCTTTAGCCCGGGCACGCAGTCTTTCGGTAAGCACATTCAAGGCGTAGGATGGCTTGTCCTCATCGCCCGCTACCCGCTCGATTTGGCCAGCCAAGTCCAACAAGTATGCTCCCGTGGATTGGTCCAAAGCTTCGGCCCTTCTCGCGTGCTTGCCGCGAGCGTGAGCCACCAAGGCCTCGTCCCGGCTTATCTCATCATCCGGCTTTTGCATCGGGGGAGCTACGAGCTTCTCGCCCGCAGCCGTCGTGGTGTCGGCATCACCGATATACCCAGATGCAACGGTCGCCCGGCGTTGCGCGTTGGTTTGGGTATCGGCCGACGCAATACTTCCGGATGCGGCCGCGTTAGCTCCGCGCCCTTGTACTCGCAAGTTCATGACGGGCTCAGCGGATCCGGCCTGCGCCGGTTGTCGCGTCCCTGTCTCAGCGGCTCCAGCGGTCCGTCTCAATGCGATCTGCACCATTTCCTGGCCGTCTTGCTGGCCTCTCCGGTAACAAAGTTCGACGCCGTCGATAAGTGTGGCAAAGCTAGGGGCATCTGTCGCCTGGGGTTGGGCGCCAAATATGGCTTCCATTTCTCGAGCCACGGTCGCGGTCACCGGTGAGTCAATTGGCGCGGCATCGAGCAGGATATCAGTACCGGGGCCACCCTCTCCGGGCGCCATGGCAAAATAGTTCGCCGCCCGGCTAAGGCACAGAACAAGGTCGCCGCGGGCATCATGTTCGACTTCTGAGTCCGGCGATATGGCGAGGTTGTCTGGCGCGTCGCTGGCCCGGTTGCGCACCAGTTGAGACAATGCCTCATTTTCAGGAGAAGGGGGACCCGAAACTCGGCTTAATCGGTCAACTTTGAGGGCTTCGCCGACGTAAAACATACTGGCAGTTTGCTGCTCCCCCTCAACGTAATCGTCGGGCCGACTTGTCTGGGCTTCGTACGAATGTAGCGCCATGTGATTTGCCTCTTACTCGAAGTATAGCAAGCGCCCCTATGGCGGCTCAAAATTTTTACGGCCTCCCTAGGCGCCGCCCGATCATCAACACCCATCTGTTTACTTACTGCGTTCGAGATGTCAAAATATCTCCACCTGATTCATCTGACGTTTTCCGAAACCAATGTGAGGAGGGGGAGCAATGCGCTCAGATCTTGCCGACCTGCTGGCGTCAAAGGGGCAATACTCCCATATGCTGCGAAGTTATCCCGACGTGTTTGGGTACTTCGACCGGCTGACGGGGCGTCAGAGGACGGTAGCTCTCGCGATGCTGAGCTACTACCTCAGTCACGACCGCTCGCGTCAGGTCCACAAGCTCCTGAAGCACGCCATTCGCTATGCTGCCGAAAGGCAGCTCACCTTGGCCGGGTATCAGCAGTGGGTGGTGAAAGGTGACCACGGTGAGCGGCATGTGGCGATCTGGCCCGACTCGTGCTATTGCGACATGTTCCGTGGCGAACCGCCTTTTACCGACGAGGACAAGGGCGACTGCTCGCACGTCATGGCGGCTCATATCCTGGCCGCGCTGTGGGTTTCGCCGGACGACATCTAAATCATCCCGCAAGGGCCACCCCAGGGGCGGAGCGACAGCTCTGCCCCTCCCCATGTCGGCGGTTTCTGCACAGCTGCCCCTGGCATTTTGTTATACTTATGCATGTGAGTAGCCTGAAAAATGCGCGATTAGACCGGTTACTTGAGTTGGCGAACTACTATCCCTCACCTCATAACGGGCAGCCCATCCAGTTGCGTGTCGTCGATGACGAGAATCTTATCGTGTGGTTTGACACCTCGCGCGGCTTAAAAGCTGCCCCTATTTCGCACCTTTTCAGTTTGGTGTCGGTGGGCGTATTCGCACGTCATTTTGAACTGTGCGCCACATCTCTTGGTCATTCGGCAACGTTTCATCCCGGCCTCCCCCAACCCGATGATATGGCTCGACCCGAACCGCTAAAATGTGGCCTCATCACGATCGAATATGGTACCGGTGATCCAAACCCGAAACTCGAAAGCGATATCACTACCAGGCAGACGTCCCGTCGTAAGTACGTCCGCGGACTCTCTCCCGGCCAAGTGCAAGAGATTAAGCTGGCGGCTTCGCGCAATAAATTGGCGCTTGAGATGGTCAATCACGAGGCCGCCCGGCACGTTATCTGGTTGAACCAACGCGCCGTCTTTGACGACATGTTTGATACCGGCGTACGCACGGAACTCGACCATTGGCTCAGATATTCACGCCGCGAAAAGGAGGAAAAGCGAGACGGTCTGGCCTATGACTGCATGCAGCTAAGCGGCTCCCTGATGAAGTTCTCCGTCGACCACTACCGAGTCTTGCATTGGCCCGTTGTTGCGCCCGTTCTGAGGCAGTACTACCTACGCACCATGGCCGATTCGAGCGCGGTAGGCTATCTGCGCGCGCCGTTCGAGACCAGCGCGCAGGCCTACCGAATTGGCCGTTGTATCATAGATATCTGGTTTGAGCTGACGGCTCGTGGCGCGTACCTCCACCCGTTTGGTACCGTCGTCTCGAACGCTCGGGCTCACCGCGACTTTACGCGCCTGGTCGGCGCGGACGCCGAGTCGAGAGGGGATTACGTTGTATTTATTTTTCGGGCTGGCTACTCCGAACCGCCCGTCCGCAGTCTGCGGCTGCCCGTCAAAAGTCATCTCTTGGCGGAGAACCAAGCCTCATGATGGAAAAACTCTATTCGGGTATCGTCACTTTTCTGGACACCATAATCTGGTACACGGACGTTTCCCCTCGGGTGCACAAATTCTTTTTGGCTCCGCAGTTGGGCGACTTCCGGGTCATACTCGGCCGAGTAAAAGCGGTCCAGGTGTATCGATTCGCCGCCCGGCACGTCCCTGCCTATAGGGAATTTCTCGGCCGCCACAAGTTCCATGGCCCCCGCGTTACCGCCTTGTCAGTGTCACTTGGCGACGTACCGGAAATGGACAAAGCAACCTACATCAAGAAATATCCCCTGGTCGACAAAGTCGTAGATGGCGAGCTGCCCACCTCGGGCATTATGTTTGACGAATCATCGGGCTCAAGTGGTAAGCCGACCAGCTGGGTGCGCGGGCCAAAAGAACGGCGGATGACGCGTCGCATCATGCAGGTTGCCTTCCGCGAGTTCATCGGCGATCGCAAACCAATCGTCCTGAATACCTTCTCCATGGGAGCCTGGGCCACCGGTTTCAACACGTCTACTTGCCTGCTGGAAATTGGCCGCATTAAATCCATCGGGCCGGATAAGGAAAAAGTGATCGACACGCTCCTGGAGCTCGGTCCGGATTTTGACTATGTCATCCTGGGCTATCCACCGTTCTTGCGGCTATTGACGGAAAGTACCGATATCGACTGGCACAAGTACCGAATAAGTGCCCTCTATGGTGGCGAGGGATTGAGCGAAAGCATGCGTACCTACTTGCTGGGCTTCTATAGGCGGGTTCGTGGTTCGTACGGAGCGTCTGACCTGGAAATTAATATTGCCTGGGAATCCGATTTCAGCGTTGCCCTTCGGCAGGCGCTCATAAACGACGAGGGCCTCAGGCAGATTCTGCTGCAGCAGAACCGGGGCATCATGCCGATGGTCTTCCAATATAATCCTTATGACTATTTGTTTGAAACCAACGATCGCGGCGAACTTATCGTCACCATCTGCCGCAAATACAATCTGAGCCCGCGGGTTCGCTACAATATTCATGACCTGGGTCACTCGATTAACTTCTATAAGCTCAAGAAAATTTTGTTGCGCCGCGGGTACTCAGAGCTTGTCTCAAAAGCTGATCTCGATTTCGGTGTACTCTTCCACTATGGTCGAAGCGACCTGTCGGTTGACTATAACGGTGCCGTTGTCGGACCCGAGGAAGTCAAACAAATTATTTCGAGTCTGCCCAAATATGACTCCCGAATTAACACATTCCGCCTTATTAGCTACGAAGATAAGACGTCGCGGAAACATTTGCTCATAGCCATAGAGATGCTTCCCGATATAACCCTAAGCGCTCGGGACCAGGATGATTTACTAAAGCGCATCGTGGCCCATCTTTTGGACACTAACCTTGATTTCAAATCGGCTCA
>Ga0302325_10024129_pt1 | contig 12659 bp, 11 predicted proteins | sample Palsa_T0_2_FD_201948 | JGI IMG/M metagenome (GOLD analysis project Ga0302325, IMG submission 201948) | Peat permafrost microbial communities from Stordalen Mire near Abisko, Sweden - Palsa_T0_2 | ecosystem: Environmental > Terrestrial > Soil > Palsa > Peat permafrost | place: Sweden: Abisko...
GCGGCCTACTCAACTTCGACGGGCGCAAGATGTCCAAGTCGCTGGGCAACTTCGAGCCGCTCTCGGCGCTGCTCGAGCGCCACGACCCGTTCGCGATCCGCCTCTTGTTCTTACAGACCGGCTACCGCAAGCCGATGAACTTCACCGAAGACGCGATCGCCGGCGCCGAGACCGCGCTCGAGAAGCTGGTCAACAGCTATAGACGGGCGCAGCGCGCCGAGCTCGAGCCGGCCGTACCGGGGCGCACCGTGCGCGAACCGTCCGCCTATCGCGAGACGATCTTCGAACGGCTCGACGACGACATGAACACGGCCGGAGCGCTCGGCGTGCTGTTCGACTTCGCCGCCGACCTGGTTCGTTACACCGACCTCGGCCTGCGCGACGAGGGCCTGAAGCTGATGCGTGAGGTGTTCGCGCTATTCGGTCTCGAGCCGGCGCTCGACCGCGAGTTCCGCGTCGAGTTCGACGAGGCGTTCGTCGACCGGCTGCGCGCGCGGCTGAGCGATCTGCTGGTGGTCAACGGCGCTGCCTCGCCCGAAGCCGCGATCGAGGCGGTCATCGAAGCGCGCAAAGCCGCGCGCCAGGGCAAAGACTTCGCGCTGAGCGATCGGCTGCGCGACGCCCTCGTCGCCGTGGGCGTGCGGCTCAACGACTCCAAGGACGGCACGACGTGGATCCGCACCGGCGCATAGGCGCGCAGCGGCCGCCGGTGCAGCGCCGCGCGCCGCGCATCGAGCTCGACGACGTCGTGTACGGCGTGCACGCGGTCGGCGAGATGCTCGTCGCGGGCGAACCGCTGCGCAAGCTGCACGTCGGCGATGACCGCAAGCACGATCCGGCGCTGCGCAACCTGCTCGAGCGCGCGCGCGCGGCGAACGTGCCCGTTCGGTTCGAGAGCCGGGCCTTCTTCGCGTCGTTTCCGTACAAGGCGCACCAGGGCGTCGTCGCGTTCGGCGAGCCGTTCGCATACGCGTCGCTCGAAGAGGTGATCGAGCTCGGCAAGCGCGCGCGTCCGGCGCTATATGTCGTGCTCGATCACGTCACCGATCCGCACAACGTCGGCGCGATCGTGCGGTCGGCCGAGGGAGCCGGCGCGACCGCGGTGATCTTGCCCGAACGTCGCAGCGCCGGCGTGAACCCGACGGTGCGCAAGTCGTCGGCCGGCGCGACCGCGTTCGTGCCGATCGCGCGGGTCGCCAACGTCGGTCAGACGATCCGGGCCCTCAAGAAGTCCGGCGTCTGGGTGTTCGGCGCGACCCGGTCCCCCGGCTCGCAGCCCTATACCGAGGCCGACCTGCGCGGCGACGTCGCGCTGGTGATCGGAGCGGAAGGAGAAGGGATCGCTCCCTTGGTTGCGCGCGAGTGTGACGTGCTTCTCGACATTCCGATGCGCGGGCGGATCGCGTCGCTGAACGCCTCGGTTGCGGCCGGAATCCTGCTCTACGAGGCCGTTCGTCAGCGTGGCGGAGCGAGCAACGGCCCCGGCGAGTAGGGCCGAGCGGCCCATAATCTGTCCTTGACCTTGCAGGAGGACCTTCTTATACTTAGACGGTCCTGCACGGCCCTGACGGGCTCCGGCCCGCGTTTTCGTGCTCGACCGTTCCCCGCAAGGTAGGTTTCATGGCGATCGCACAGCCCGCCGTCGAGTCCCTCGACTATCACGAGCGACCCGACGAGGATCTCGTCTCAGCGGCGAAGTCGGGCGACAACCTGGCGATGGAGTTCTTGCTCAACAAGTACAAGAACTTCGTCCGCATCAAGGCCAAGAGCTATTTCCTCATCGGCGCCGACCGTGAGGACATCATTCAGGAAGGGATGATCGGCCTGTACAAGGCCGTCCGCGACTTCAAGGCCGACAAGCTCTCGAGCTTCCGGGCTTTCGCGGAACTCTGCATCACCCGTCAGATCATCACCGCGATCAAGACGGCGACCCGGCAGAAGCACATCCCGCTCAACCAGTACATCTCGCTCAACAAGCCGATCTACGACGAGGACAGCGAGCGGACGCTGCTCGACGTGATGCCCTCGCAGAAGACCTCCGATCCCGAGGAGCTCGTGATCAACCAGGAGGTCTCCGAAGACATCAAGGCGCGCATCCAAGAGAACCTGTCCGACCTCGAGTCGCAGGTGCTCCTGTCGTACCTAGAGGGCAAGTCCTACCAGGAGATGGCGCGCGATCTGAACCGGCACGTGAAGTCGATCGACAACGCGCTCCAGCGCGTCAAGCGGAAGATCGAGAAGAACTTGGCCGAGATCGAGCTGCCTTGAAAGGACGTAGTGACGCGTAGCTGATCCGTCAGCCGACGTCTACGAGGAGTCCGACGGAAACGCAGAGGCCCCGCGCGAGCGGGGCCTTCTTCGTTGGCGCTTGCGCCAACACACTATGCCGGCTGTTCCGTCCTGAGCGGCGGCGCGAGCGCGCGCACGATCGTTTGGTAGATCAACTCGCGATCCTCGAGCGGGTTGAAGACCAGACACTGCTGTTCGCCCCCTTTGCCGACAGGATCGATCAGAATGGTCACGCGTCCCACCGCGCAGACGTCGAGGCACGTCGTCCCGGTCGCGCGGACCGGCCCCCAGTGGCCTTCGGCCTTCAGCCGTTCCTTGAGCCACTCGCGCAGCTTGAGCCGCTCGTCGCCGGCGTGTTCGGGAAAGTCTTCCGGAAACCGGACATTGAGGCACTTGTCGCAGACCAGCGCCAGGCCGCCGGACCGCTGCCACATCGGCTTCACTTCGATCGGATCGCTCACGAGCCGTACCAATCGCGCTACATACCTGGTAGGTTTCATGATCCCAGACGATCACGCCGGGAAAAGGCGAGAACAGCGGAAGCTCGACGACGGCGTCGGGATCGCTCCGCTCGCAGGGCCGTAGCGAACGCTGCGGCGCGGCGTCTTGCGGCTGGACCGCTCGCACGATTGAGGCGGCGCGCTCCCTCGGATCGCGCAGTCCGGGCCGCCCCGGGCGGCCCCGTCCGCGGTTCGCGCCTTTGAACGTCGACGTGAGCGCGTGACAATTCGGGCACAAGACCATGAGATTATCGGGCGAGTTGTTTTGACCGCAATCAAGTGGCGCCGAACCGTGTGGTTGAAATTTAGGCTTGGGGGTAGCTCACCCGACCGCCAAAGCGCGATAATACGCTCTCGGTAGTGCTCGTGCTGGCATCGCTGCGAACAATATTTGATTCTTTGCGGCAGTATTCGCTTGCCGCAGCCACGCTCGCAGCGAGGTCGCAACTTGGGTGCGTTCGGCATCGTACTCGTACTGTAGTACGGCGCTATGCCCGGGGCATGACACACCACTGGAAGAATAGAGGCGAGCCGACGGTGGGAGTCGGACCCACGGCCCCCCGCTTACAAGGCGGGCGCTCTGACCACTGAGCTACGTCGGCACCTGACTGAACTTCAGCGTACACCGAAGTTGCGCCTCGCTCACAGGGTAGGAGCCATACCAGGGTCCCGCGTATCTAGGCGGGTCCACACCCTGGGTCGGTGGTCGAGTGGTTAATGGCACCGGGCTGTAAACCCGGCTCGCGAAGGCGATACGGTGGTTCGAATCCACCCCGGCCCACATTCTTTCCGACAACTGAAAACGAGCGCGGGCGTTGCATAATGGTAATGCCCTTGCCTTCCAAGCAAGAGTCGCGGGTTCGATTCCCGCCGCCCGCTCCAGATTTTGCCCGTCTTAGCGGGCTTTTTTGAGCCCGTAGGCTCCTCGGTTGCCATTCGGTTGCCGTGCGCCTTCGCGAGCTGTAGGTCGATGTTGAGTACGGCCGCCTTCCCGGCGCCCTGCAGCGCGTGGGTGTAAACGCGCAACGTCGTCGTGATTTCGGAATGCCCGAGCAGTTTCGAGACCGTCGCGATGTCGACGCCGCTCGCGATCAGCCACGTCGCATAGGAGTGCCGCGCGGCATGCAGCTTGGTCAGCGCTAGCCCGGCGCGCTTTGCTGCTCGAGTCAGCGTCTGAACTGCACGCCAGCTTTCGTGCTGAGCATGATCCTACGAGGCACCTCGAAAGGATCCACACCGTGGCCGGGAGTGGCGAACAATCGGGCCACGACGGCGGAGCGCGGAGGTAGCGTTGCTTAAGTAGCGAAGCGACATCGACTATCATCGACTATCATCGACTATCATTCGCTTTTCTGGAGGTGTGAATGCGACTGCATTCATTTCGGATCATTCTGGGTGTGTCGGTTTGGGGTATGTTGTTGAGTGGTTGCGCGGGCGGAGGTTCGAGTGTCAGCAGCTCGGCAGCGGCGCTTCCTGCGGGCCCGCGTCCGGCTTCTGGCCAAGCGGTGCCCGAGGGTAAACGTCGGACACTCGGCGCCCCGACGTGCAGCGGCACGGGCACGGCATCATTCGTCGGCGGGGGGTCTCAGAACGTCGCCGACGCGACCGATTCGGCGGTTCTGGAGGGGCTACAGAACGAAGTCTGTGACAGTTATTCCTCAATAGGTGGCGGGTACAACAACTATATAAGCGACAATGGCCCCGGTGTGGAATACTCCTTCATCGGCGGCGGCGGGGACAATACGGTCACAAGCGGCGGCGGGTACGGTGTTATCGGCGGCGGCACCAGCAACGCGGTAAGCGGAGGGAACTACAACGCCATCCTTGGAGGGAACTCAAACACGGTTTCCGGCGGCGACAGTGTGGTGGGCGGGGGGTACGGGAACACGCTTTCCGGATCCGATTCGGTCATCGCCGGCGGCAGCGGGAACACGCTGACCTCAGCGGCGAGGTACGGTTTCATCGGCGGCGGCAACATCAACACGGTATCGGCGCAATACGGCGTGACCGGCGGCGGCAATAGCAACACGGTGTCGGGGGAGTACGGCGTGATCGGCGGCGGCAACACCAATACGGCCTCCGGCAGCGCGGCGGTCATCGGCGGTGGCCAGGGCAGTTACGCTGAAGGCGCGTATGCGACCGTGCCAGGCGGTTACGACAACAACGCCGCCGGCGAGTTGAGCTTCGCGGCGGGATTCAAATCGTACGCACGCTACGCCGGGTCCTTCGTGTGGAGCGACTATGCCAGCGGTGCGACGCTGCTGGAGTCAACCGCAGTGAACCAGTTCCTGGCGCGCGCGACCGGCGGCTTCACGTTGTGGACGAATTCGACCAATTCCGTCGGCGCGACGCTGGCGCCGGGCTCCGGGACCTGGGCGTCGGCCAGCGACCGCAACCTCAAGACCGATGTCGCACGCATCGACGACGCGGCGGTGCTCGACAAGGTAGCGTCGCTGCCGATCAGCCGGTGGAGCTACAAGTCCGAGCATGGTGTACGGCACGTCGGGCCGATGGCGCAAGACTTCTACGCGGCGTTCGGCGTGGGTGAGGATGACAAGCACATCACGTCGATCGACGAGGACGGCGTCGCATTGGCCGCGATCAAGGCGTTGCACGCGCGCGTCAGCTTCTTGGACGCGGAGAACGCGAAACTCCGCGCGCGACTGACTGCGGAGAATGCGACGCTACATAGCCGGCTTGCGGCCGATGAGGCGCACGTTCGTCAGGTCGATGCGGAGCTCGCTCATATCGTCGCGGTACTCAGGAAGTAGACGCGGCGTGTGGTTGCGGTTGCCATACGGTTGCCGTCCGTGGCAACCATCGGTGACCCTCGGCGACCGTCCTCGACTCCGAAACCCGCGTCGCTACGCCATCGGGAACCAACCGTGACCTTCTGCGGCCAGTAGGGCGCGGGTTCGATTCCCGCCGCCCGTTCCAAAATCTGCCCGTCTAACGGGCTTTTTTTGTGCCCGAAGGCCCGAGGAGTTTCGAGACGGTCGCGATCTCGACGCTGCTCGAGCGAACGCTTTGTAGAGATCGTTCGGGTTGTAGTGCCCTCCGCCTCAGGTGCAAACACGTACGCGTCGTCGACATAGGAAACGAAAGCACGAACCGGCGGACCAGGCGGCCATCGGCAAACAGCGAAGGGCGACCCGAGAATCACAGCGCCCGATGGGAATCGGATTTTCGCACGGGCGCAACTGCCATTTTCCGCGGAGGTCCCAATGCGAGTTCGTGTACTGCGGTTCGTCGCCTCGGTGATCGCGAGCGGCACGCTCTTGAGCGCCTGCGCGGGCGGTGGGTCGAGCGTCACGCAGTCGGCGGCTACCGTTCCGTCGGCCGTGCAGCGAGGTCCGGTGGCGGGATCGACGGACCGCCAAGCACATTCCGATCTTCGGCGAACGATGTCGGAACCGGCCTGCTCGAGTACCAGCCTAGGCACAGACGCGTTCGTCGGGGGTCCCGGCGGGGGCGCGGGCCCCAACGTCGCCGATGGGGAGTATTCGATCGTTGGCGGCGGCCAGGGCAACAATGCCTGCGACGGCTGGGCGACCATCGCGGGCGGTTACGACAGCGCGATTTCGGGAACGGCTTACGACGGTTTCATCGGTTCAGGCGAATTCAATGTCGTGAGCGGCAACGATAGGGATGCCGCTGTCGTCGCGGGCAGCTCGAATACTGTTTCGAACGATTTCGGCTTCATCGGCGGGGGCTACACCAACACGGTGTCGGGCGAGTACGGTGTGATCGGCGGCGGGAACACCAATGCCGTCTCCGGCAGCGCGGCCGTGATCGGCGGTGGCCAGGGCAGTTACGCTGAAGGCGCCTACGCGACGGTGCCCGGCGGTTACGACAACAACGCCGCGGGTGAGTTGAGCTTCGCGGCGGGCTTCAAATCGTACGCCCGCTACGCGGGGTCCTTCGTGTGGAGCGATTACGCCAGCGGCGCGACGCTGCTGGAGTCGACGGAGGTGAATCAGTTCCTGGCGCGCGCCACCGGCGGCTTCACGTTGTGGACAAACGCGGCCAACACCGTAGGCGCGAAGCTGGCGCCCGGCTCCGGGACGTGGGCGTCCGCGAGCGACCGCAACCTCAAGACCGACGTCGCTCGGATCGACGACGCGGCGGTTCTCGACAAGGTCGCGGCGCTGCCGATCGAACGCTGGAGCTATAAGTCCGAGCGCGGGGTGCGTCACGTCGGGCCGATGGCGCAGGACTTCTACGCCGCCTTCAAGGTCGGCGAGGACGACAAGCACATCACCTCGATCGACGAAGACGGCGTAGCGCTGGCGGCGATCAAGGCGCTGCACGCGCGCGTTCGGTCGTTGGACGCGGAGAACGCTCAACTACGCACTCGCCTTGCGTCGGTAGCGAGCTCACAAGCGTCGATGCAGACCGAGCTTCGGCGGCTGACGGCGAAGGTCGAGGCGTTGGCGCACTAACGACGGCGCGGTACCCGAACGCGGCACGGCGAAGCGGCTACGAATGCGCGCGTCGATCGGTCGGCCAGCCTAGGGCGCTCGCCCTTCCAGTCGCGAGTTGGCCGACCGTAGATAGCTCGAGAGCGATCGGCCCGCGTTGCGCGCTGTCACGTCCGTCGGCTCGTGGATCGCCAGCGTGAATCCCTGTGGGCCGCCGTCGCCGGCGAGGCACCAGATCGTGTCGCGATCGAGCTCGACGCGCACAATGCGATCGCCGTGAGTGATTGTCACCTTGCGGCCGCGGCGGACGGCCTTCGCCTCGGGAACGGTTTCACGGATCGTGGCGACGAGCAGCTTCGCCCAGGTCGTGAAGTCGAGCGATAGGCCGGCGCGCAGGCTGCTCATCGCGACGGGCTTCGACGCCGCGGAACGATTCCTCGGCTGCGCGACGCGCGCGGCGACGGGTTACAGCAGTTCTATCTTCCCGTTAATGCTTACTTCGAGCGACGTCCCGGGCGTGACGTGCGCTACTTTACGCTCGATCTCGGGCCACCATTTGATGAACGACGACACGAGATCGAAAATATGCTTGTGCATAAAGCTCTTCGCCATAAACACGGCGACGATATTGGCCCGTTCGAGGGCGAGGCGCTCTGCTGGTTTACGCGAGATGCCGCGATCACCAGTAATCAGTACCCAGTCCCGCCGCCCGATCTCCGGGAGCCAGTCGATGTCGGGGGTCTCTGGAGCAAAGTCGTCTTGGAGATGCCGAGCGTCAATGTCCATCAGACGCATGATCGCTACGAGTCGGCGCGGAAAGGTGTTGTCGAAGAAAAAGGTCACGCTGCGGCGCGCAAGCTGTCCTCGTACTCGATCGCCGCGTTAAGCTCGTCGTGCGAAACTTCGTACCACGCGGCGATGCGATCTAATTGCTCGCCGGACTGCGACATCGAATAGAGCACGAATGTCGGCGTGCCGCTGCGCTGAATGATCGGTTGTCCGAACGCGCGATGAGCGTCGAGCATTACTGGCCGTTGGCGTCCGAGGGGCCAGTATGTCGTGGCCAGACCACCTGAGTAATCGACCTTCATTCGAAAAAACGGTTCAACCAGTTCGCGGTAGGCTACCTGGCTTTTCGAGAGCTCGACCTTAAGGCGATCCTCGGCCGCGTCTTTGCCGTCCGGAAGGTCTGCGAAGATGCCACGCCCGTCGGTGCTTAGCGCTTCGGTCGCAAACGGGTAGTCAGTCCCGAACATCGCTTGTGCGCGCTGTCGCGCCGCTCGCACAACCGGCATCGATACCCCTTCATTGCGAAAGAAGGCTACGACGAACAGTTCCATGAGCTCGTAAAATGAAAGAACGCGTTCCTCGAGTTCGTCCACGTCGCCTGAAACGACGGCCTCAGAGAAGCGCTCCTCATCGGCGGCCGAGTACCAGTACCCCGTAGCCCACCGGCGCAGCTTTCCGTACGGGACGTGGATAAGCCGTGCAGCCTCGCGCAGCGAGTAAGCACCGGTCCCGATCGTCCCCAGCTGCGGCGGCCCAAGCTCCATCGTAACGAAACACGATGCTGCGCGGCGCGCGGTTTCGCCTCCGCCGCTCTCAGGACGCTTGCCCGCTGGAAGAACGCCCCCAAGCCGCCGCAAGCCGGCGGGCCGGCACAAGCACGGCGATCCCGCAGTAGCCAGCCGGACGCGAGCGCGGCGGTAAGGTCGCACAGAGGCAGCCGCGCAGGTTGATTGACAGGACGAAGGGCCGCCTGTGGCAGGCGACCCTCCTTCCCGACCAGGTCGGGCGCGATCATTGGTCGTCGCGTTCCCGGTACGTCGCCGATCGCGGCGCCATGGACAGCGAGCGCCCGAGGTCCGCGCTATCGTCGTCGTCGTGAACCGTGAGCATCGCGCGCGCTGCCGCCGCGCGGTCCAGATAGAACGCATGCGCGCTCGGATCGCGGTCGATGATCCGCGCCTCCTTCGCGTTCCGGAGGTGCGCTACCGCAAGGCGGATCGCAACCCAGTCGACGCCGTCGAACCCCCGAAGGTTGACCGCACCGAGATGCGGGCGCTTGATCCCGTCGGCATCTCTCGTCTACTCGAGGTCGCTAACGGTACCGAGTTGGCCGCCCCTATCGCTGTCGCTGTTGGTACTGGGCTTCGTCGTGGCGAGCTGTTAGGCTTGAGGTGGAACGACGTTGATCTTGAGAAGGGGCGACTCGCGGTGCGCCGCTCCGTAGAAACGGTCGATGGCGTACGCCGCACGAAGCCGCCGAAGACGACCCGTTCGGCTCGTACGGTCGCGATCCCAGCATTCGTCGTCGATGTGCTCCGGCAGGCACGTGCCGACCAACTCAGTCACCGGATACTTCTCGGTCTCGGTCGAGAGGACGACGGATGGGTTTTCACGCGAGACGATGCGTCCCCGTGGGAGCCTGGAGCCTTTTCGCTGCACTTTGCGCGGCTGGTGAAGCGACAGAGGCTCCCCCACGTCCGCTTCCACGACCTACGTCACTCCTACGGCACGCTCGCGCTTGCGGCCGGCGTCGACCTGAAAACGGTGTCCGCGGCCATGGGTCACTCCACGATCGCAATGACGGGCAACACGTACCTTCACGCCGTCGCATCGCTTGAGCGAGATTCAGCGTCGCGAATCGATGCGTTGCTTGGCGACGTCGTCGGCGCAGCGATGAGCGGCGAGCGAATCTCCTCGGTGCCACAGCGGTGCCAAACGAAGAGGCCGCCGCGCGGGAAACCCCGCCACGACGGCCTTTTTCACCTAGCGCCAACGGGAGTTGAACCCGTCTCTCCGCCTTGAAAGGGCGGCGTCCTAACCGATAGACTATGGCGCCCCGATCTCGATTGGTGGGCCCGGCTGGATTCGAACCAGCGCGCGACCAGTTATGAGCCGGCTGCTCTACCGCTGAGCTACGGGCCCGTAGCGGTTACCCCTTCGACAGCGCGGCAAAAGCCTTCTTCCCCGGATAGCGCGCCGTGCTCGCGCCGAGCTCCTCGGCGATGGCCATGAGGCGGTTGTACTTGGCGTTGCGGTCGCTGCGGGCGAGCGAACCGGTCTTGATCTGGCCGGCGCCGGTCGCCACCGCTAGGTCGGCGATCGTGGTGTCTTCGGTCTCGCCCGAGCGGTGCGAGATGACGCAGCGGAAGCCGGCCTTGTGCGCCGTGTCGATCGCGTCAAGCGTCTCGGTGAGCGTGCCGATCTGGTTGACCTTGATGAGGATGGCGTTGGCGCTGCGCTCGCGGATGCCACGCTCGAGCCGTTCGACGTTGGTGACGAACAGGTCGTCGCCGACGAGCTGCACGCGCTCGCCGAGTGTCTTGGTGAGCAGGTTCCAGCCCTCCCAGTCGTCCTCGGCCAGACCGTCTTCGAGCGACACGATCGGGTAGTTGCGGCACAAACCGTCGTACAACGCGACCATCTCGGCCGCGCTCAGCGGATGGTCGTCGGGCTTGTGCGGCCAGTACTTCCCGTCGCGAAAGAACTCGTTTGCCGCCGGGTCGAGCGCGATCGCGGCGTCGTCGCCCGGCGCGTAGCCGGCCTTCTCGATCGCGCGCACCAGCAGTTGCAGCGCCTGATCGATCGTGTCGAGCTGCGGCGCGTAGCCGCCTTCGTCGCCGACCAGCGTCGAATGGCCTTCGTCGTGCAGAATCTTGCCGAGCGTGTGGAAGATCTCCGAGCCGTAGCGCACCGCGTCGGCCATCGTCGGCGCGCCGAGCGGCACCACCATGATCTCCTGGAACTGCAGCGCGCCGGCGGCGTGCTTGCCGCCGTTGATCACGTTCATCATCGGCACCGGCAGCGTCGCCGCCGACGGTCCGCCCAGATACCGGAACAGCGGCACGCCGAGCGACACCGCAGCGGCGCGCGCGACGGCCAGCGAGACGCCGAGCAGCGCGTTCGCACCGAGGTTCGCCTTGTTGGGCGTGCCGTCGAGCTCGATGATCGCGCGGTCGATCTCACGCTGCGCGGTGACGTCCATCCCTTCGATCGCCGGCCCGATGATCTCGTTGACCGCGCCAACGGCCTTGAGCACGCCCTTGCCGCCGTAGCGTTTGGGATCGCCGTCGCGCAGCTCGACCGCTTCGTGCGCGCCGGTCGACGCGCCCGACGGCACCATCGCTTCTTCCACCGCGCCGAACGACGTCGCGACCGCGACCGCGACGGTCGGGTTTCCGCGCGAGTCGAGGATCTCGCGCGCGCGGACGCTCTCGATGAGCGGCCGGCCGCCGCCGCGCAACGACTCGATCGACATCGCGGCGCCTACTCGGCCAGCCAGGCGCGCAGCTCGGGCTCGCGCGTGAAGAGCTCGTCCTCGTCGAAGAAGATCCCGACCTCTCGCTGCGCCGACTCGGCCGAATCGGAACCGTGCACGAGATTGCGGCCGACCGTTTGACCGTAGTCGCCGCGAATCGTTCCGGGATTCGCCTCGATCGGCTTGGTCGCGCCGATCGTCGCGCGGCAGCCTTGGATCGCATCCTCGCCGACGACGACCATCGCAACGGTCGGCGCGGACGTGATGTACTGCACGAGCCCGGCGAAGAAGCCCTTCCCTTCGTGCTCGGCGTAGTGCCGCTTGGCCTGCGCTTCGCTCATGCGCATCATCTTCAGGCCGGCGATCACATATCCGCGCCGCTCGAAACGCGCGACGATCTCGCCGGTGAGCCCGCGAGCGACCGCGTCGGGTTTCGCCAAGATCAAGGTTCGTTCGACTGCCATAGCGGAACGTGCTATACGTGCCGGACGGTGACGCACCTCTCAGCCGCAACGGTTTCAACGCCGCGCGCGTGCGCGCCGCGCTGGAGGGCACGCGCTTTCACGACGTGCGCGCGGTGCGCGAGACCGGCAGCACCAACGACGACGCGGCCGCGCTGCTCGGTGACCGGCAGTCGTTCGGTGCGACGTTGGTCGCCGAGTTCCAATCGGCCGGGCGCGGCCGTAAGGCCGGCCGCAGCTGGATCGCGCCCGCCGGCAGCGCGCTGACCTTCACTACGATCCTGCCGCTGATCGTCGCGTCGGACGCTCTGTGGGCGGTGCCGTTCTGGACCGCGCTCGCGGTCGCCGACGGGGTCGAAGAAGGCTGCGGCGTGCGCCTCGACCTGCGCTGGCCCAACGACCTCGACCTGGGCGGCCGCAAAGCCGGCGGCATCCTGTGCACGTCGCGCGTCACCGGAACCGAAGCGGCGGTCGGCTGCGGGATAGGCCTCAACGTCCGACGGCCGGACCCGGCCGCGCTCCCCGCGATCGACCCGCCGCCGGCGTATCTCTCCGACGAGCAGCCGCGCGCAGCCCGCGAGGAGATCCTGGCCGGGATTCTCGGCGCGATGGACGGACTGCTCGACGTGCTCGACCGCCCGGCCGCCATCGCGCGCGCGTGGGAGGACCGGGCTCAGCTGCGGGGCCGTCCCTACCGCTTGCGTCTCGACGCCGACGGCAGGAT
>Ga0302325_10024131_pt1 | contig 12658 bp, 12 predicted proteins | sample Palsa_T0_2_FD_201948 | JGI IMG/M metagenome (GOLD analysis project Ga0302325, IMG submission 201948) | Peat permafrost microbial communities from Stordalen Mire near Abisko, Sweden - Palsa_T0_2 | ecosystem: Environmental > Terrestrial > Soil > Palsa > Peat permafrost | place: Sweden: Abisko...
TATTGCATTTGAGCCAATTGCCGGAATCCGTATTGGCTGCGCTGAATCCGGTCCAGGCGATCCTCGCGCACGTAGAGAAACCCGAGGCCCATATCGCCCATGAGCCACTTGTAGCTGGAGCAAGCCAGGAAATCGACGCCGCTGGCCCGGACATCCACGGGAACCGCGCCGGCCGCCTGCACGGCGTCCCCATATACCATCGCGCCGCGGGAATGAGCCAGATCGCACACCGCTTTCAAGTCGTGCTGAAACCCGTTAATCATGGAGACCAGCGACACAGCCACGAGCTTAGTTTTTGAATCGATGACCTTATCGAGGTCCCCCAATTCGATGCGCCACTCGCGCGGGCGAACAATGCGGACTTCCAGACCCGATTTCGCAAGCTCGCCGTATTGGTACAGCGAGCCTTCGAAGTGCAAGGCGTCGGTAACGATATTCCCGCCGCTCCGCGGCAGATCGAGGCCCGTGGCAATCAGGTTCTCGCCAACTGTTGTGCTGGGCACGAAACTGATCTCGGACGGCTGACCATGAATCAGTCTGGCAAACTGAGCCTTGGCCTGGTTCTGCAACTCGCTGGCATAATCCGGAACGCCTCCGCCGCCGCCGGCCTTGTATTTGAGATATTGCTGAACCGCCCGGGTTGCGCCAATTCCGATCGGATGCCAACGCGCATTGTTGAGACAGGTTTCGGCCTTCACGACGCCGAATTCCGACTTCGCGGGCAATCCTGGAACGGTGGTTGCCGCACCCATCCGGGATTGTAGCTGCGCTGCTCCAGCGGCGAGGAGCAAATCTCGACGCGATACACCCATGGCTTAATGTTCCTTTCCGAATCGTCTCACCGAGTGAATCATCGCACGGCGCTTTGGAGGAAGGCGGCGACGTCGTTCTTCAGTTGGTGACGGGCCTGTTTGTTATCGTACATCATATGACCGCCGAGATAGCAACCGGTGTGACAGCATACCTCCCCACCGACCGTGACCTCGGGGTGATCATCGAAATCTTCAGCGGCACGCCCGGCGTCGAACAAGAACCAGACGCGACCTAGACACCGCCAGGCGCGTTCTCTCCATGGGCCACACGGATCGAGTTGGCCGGCGGGGTTCATGGGCTCAAAGTGTATGCCAGTCTACCGCAGACGTCCGCTCAATTGTTACGGTAGGCAGCAGCTTTGCCTTCCCAAGGCCCGATGTAGACTACGGCGCGTGGTTTGGCGGCGCGCAACATGTTTGCGCCCTTTTCCGTGACGGTGGTGCCTTTCAGGTCGACTTCGCGGAGGGACGGCATGGCAATTAGGTCGGCGACGGCTTCATCATCGATACGTCCGCAGCCTTGCAGTTTCAGCCGCTCGAGACGGGTCAGCGATTCGAGTTGTTCCAACCATTTCTGGGTGACGCTGAGGGTGCTTACTTCTCCCAGCTTCGCGCCTTCGATTCCCACCGACGTCGATACGCAAGCGAAGCGCAGTTCGCGCAGGTTCTTGAGAGTGAGAACGGCCTGGAGTCCGGTGTTGGACATGGCGATACTCCAGACGTTCTTGTCGTTGCCCTGGCGGCCGCTCAGATCGAGGTAAGTTAAATTCGGCATCTGGCGGAGTGCTTGCATGCCGGCGTCGCCCAGTTCGTTGCCGCCCATGGTCAAGGCTCTGAGGTTCGTCAAGCTGGTGAGCCGTTCGAGCCCGACGTCGGTCATTAAGGTGGAACCGACATCGAGCGATTCGAGTAACGTGAGTCCGGCAATATGCTCGAGAGCGCTGTCGCCGGCCTTAGTGCCGTGCAGGTTGAGGCGCTTGAGACGTTTCCAGTCTTTGATGGCGGCGACACCTTGATCGGTGACATACTCGGCGAAATAGAGATTGAAATCGGTAACGCCGCGCAGGTTCTTGATCTCTTGCATGCCGCCATCGGTGATGTGCGTGAGGGAAAGATCCAGAACACTCAAGGCGGAATAGCGATTCAAGCGGCGGAGGTCGGTATCGGTGACCCAGGTCCCGCGCAGGCTGATGGCGGTAACGAGGCCCTGAGCGTTGCGCGCGACGGTGCCGCCGAGATCGGTGATCCATTGAGTGTCTTCGCTTGCTGGAGTTTCGCCACTGACTGAAACCGCGCAGAGGAGGAGGGCGAACCAAAGTGTTTTCATTGGCGGGGCTTTCATTGACGAATTCTGCGGTTGGGCAAAGCCGAATCACGATCGAATACGATTTGACACTCGGGCAGAGCGGTTTTCAGTGCAAGCATGGCGTTCTCCGTGACCAGCGTGTGATAAATGTTGAGGTCGCGCAGCTCAGTCATGGAGTGCAAGGTTTGGGCGCCCCGATCGGTAATGCTGGTGGCATCGAGACTCAACTCCCGTAGCCGGGGAAGATCCTTGAGAAATACAACAGCGTGATCGTCGAGCTTCAGGTAGTCGAGTTTGGCGACGCGTAGGTTCTTCAGGCTGGCGACTGAGGCGATGCCCTCGTTGTCGGCGCGGGTGTGGATCAGTTCGAGGCGCTGGAGTTGCTGCAAAGGTTTTAAGGCCGCGAGGCCGGCGTTGCCTATACCGGTGTAGTTCAAATACAGCTCGCGCAAGTTGGTGAGGGCGGCGATTTGTGTGAGGCCGGCGTCGGTAATCTCGGTGCTGCTGAGATCGAGGCTCTCGAGTTTGGCCAGTTTGGCGAGTCCGCCTAAGCCGGAGTCGGTGATGTCGAGAAAGCTGAGCCGCAGAGTGCGCAGGCCGGTGAGTAAGGCGATGTCTTCCAGACCGCGATTGGCGACATGGGAGCCGGACAGATCGAGATTGCGCAATGCCGTTAGCCCTTTTAACTCGGCCAGTCCCGGCCCTTCGACCAGCGTCCCGGCCAGCTTGAGAGTTTCGAGGTGGCTTAACGCCGCGAGCTTCGAGAGGCCCGTTGACGAGACGGTGGTGTAGCTGAGATTAAGTTCGCGAAGACCGGTGAGCCGCTGGACGGAGACCAGGCCCAGATCGGAGACTTGGGTTACCTGAAGTTCGAGTTTTTGGACGTCAGGGAGATTTTCGAGAAAGGCGAGCTGCGCATCGCTCAAGGAGGTGGAAGCCAGGTTAACGGATATAAGGCGGCCATCCACTAACTCAGCGCTTCCGCCCATCAGGCGAACCCACCTGGCAATGGCCTGGGGAGAGGAATCGGCGGGCTTCGCGGTTCCGGCACGAGGCGTTCTCGAGAGAGCGGCTCCATCGAAACGGACCTTGACTTGGGGCAGCGCGGCGCGCAGCGCTTCGACACCATTGGTAGTGACACGGCTGTAGCGGACATCGACGTCGGTGAGATTTTTCAAAGAATGCAGACTGGCCAGGCCGGAGTTCGTCACCAGCGTCCGGTAGAGGTTCAAGACCTCCAGCGATTTCATGCCGGCGAGGACGTCCATGAATTCATCGGGCACCTGCGCGCCTAGCAAATTCAAGCTGCGAATCGATTTCAAGTTACGGAGATGCTCCACGCCGCGGCCCGTGATGCGAGTACCGGACAGGTCGAGTTCTTCCAGCGCGGTCAAATTCTCCAGATATTTGAGGCCATCGTCGGTGACCAGCGTATTCCGCAAAATGAGATGTTTCAGGTTCTTTAGCCCGGCGAGCGAAGCCATGCCTTCGTCGGTGAAGGGATTGTCGCTCAGATCGAGATCGCTCAGTTGCGGGAACGCCGACAACTTGGGTTTGGCGAGACTGCATTGGGCGCAACGGAGTTGCTTTAGGCCGGACCAGGGAGCGAGCTTGTCGATGTCTTTGTCATCGACCTCGATATTCGAATTGAAATGCCAGCTGAAGGCAAGGCGCTCGACGGAAGTCAGCGAGGCGAGGGCTTCAAACACCCCGGTTTTGTCTTCGTTGCCCGCGCCCGGGTTCCAGATTCGGCCCGGCAGATAAAGCTGGCGCAGATGCGTGAGGCCTTCGAGTTTGCGGAGCTCGACGGGGCGCATAACGGCGGCGGTGAGGTCGATGGAGGCAATGTGGAAGTCGCCAGGAGGCAATCGGGAGAGATCGCGGATGGGCTCGTTTGAGCCTTCCAGGATCAAACTGCCTTCCCAGCGGAGCACCCACTCCGCGACCTCGCGTTCGGTTGCGGCTGGCGCGGCGACTGCAAAAAAGAGGAGGGCCGCAATGAGTTGGCGCATCTCCTGTTATTCTACTAGTATGAGCAGCGGAAGAAAACCGCCCGGCCCGATGGAGAGTTTTTCGTGCTTAACCGGATGATTTTGTTGGTTTTGGCGGGCGGCGTTCTGTGGGGCGGCGATTTCCGGACCACCCTTTTCCCGATTCTCGAGAAGGCGAACTGCCGTGCCTGCCACAACATCGATGGCGTGGCGTCGGCGACCCGGCTGCATTTCCCCGAGGCCGATGCGGATGCCGATCAGATCGCCGCCTTTGGGAATTCGCTGGTTGTTTTGGTGGACCGCCAAAATTTGGATGCATCGCTTTTGCTGCGAAAGCCGACGTTGCGGATGCCGCATACGGGCGGCGAGCGGATTAAGCAGAACAGCCCGGACGAAGCGGTATTGAAGGCATGGATTGCGAAGCTGGCACAATTATCGGGTGCCGAGCTGGCGATAGCGCTGAAGTATCGGGAGCTGGAAAGTGAGGGCGGGGGCGCGGCGCAGGATGCGCAACTGCGGCGCTTGACACACAGCCAATACAACCACACGGTGCGTGATTTACTGGGCGACCAGACAGCACCGGCGATGCAATTTCCGCCGGAGGACTTCGTCAGCGGATTCTTGAACCAGTCTCGCGGGCAGAGCCTTTCGCCGCTGCTGGAGGAGGCTTATAGCAACGCCGCGGAGAAGCTGGCGCGATCGGCCTTTCGCGGCGGCGATACGCATGGGCTGCTTTCCTGTAAGCCTTCGCCGGAGTGTGGGAAGCGCTTTGTGCGGGAATTCGGACGGAAGGCGTTCCGGCGGCCGCTCGAACCCGCGGAGCAGCAGCGCTACGTATCGCTGCTGGCAAAAGAACCGGATTTCCTGAAGGGCGCGCAGTTGGTAGTAGAAGCGATGCTGCAATCAACGAACTTCCTGTTTTGGATCAACACAGCGTCAGACCCGAAATTGAAGGAGTGCGCGACGGCCAGCCGGCTTTCGTATGCGTTGTGGGACACCATGCCCGATGCCGAGCTTTTCGCCGCGGCTGAGCGTGGCGAACTGGCGACCCGGGCGGGCGTGGAGAAGCAGGTGCGGCGCATGTTGTCGGACCCGCGGGCTCACGAATCGTTGGATGAGTTTGTCAGCCAATGGCTGCGCTTTGACCGGTTGACGACAGCGAGCAAGGACCGGCGCAAGTTCCCGTATTTTACGCGGGAAACAGCGAATGCCATGATCACAGAGGCGCGCACGTTCGTCTCGGACCTGGTATGGAACGATGGCAATTTCATGGATCTTTTTACGGCCAACTACGGCTACGTCAGCCCGGAACTGGCGCGGATCTACGGCGTACCGGCACCGGCCAGAGATTTCGAACGGGTGGCATTTCCAGCAAACTCTGAACGGGCGGGGATTTTAGGGCAAGGTTTGTTTCTGGCATTGACGGCGAAACCGGAAGATTCATCGCCCACGGCGCGGGGCCTCTTTGTACGGGAACAGTTCCTCTGTCAGCATGTGCCGGATCCGCCTCCGGGCGTGAACACCAATCTGCCGCCGGTGACGGAGGCCAAGCCCCAGACCAATCGCGAGCGAATGTCGGAACACACAACCGATGCCTCTTGCGCCACCTGCCACAAGCTGATGGATGCCGTGGGATTCGGACTCGAAAAGTTCGACGCGGTCGGGTCACGCAGAGAACAAATGGTACTTGAATTCCGCAAGAAATCGGATGAGGACGAAGACGAAGATGGAAAACACCCCATAAAGAAGACCATCATCACGCTGCCGCTGAACACGAATGCGTACGTTGCCGGCATTCCGAATTCGGAGTTTTCGTCGCCACAACAGTTGGGCGCGGTGCTAGCGAAGAGTTCCCAATGCCAGGAGTGCGTCGTGAAGCAGTATTTCCGGTTTCAGGCCGGAAGAAGCGAAACGGCGGCGGACCGGCCCCTGATCCGGTTCGTCACAGACGACTTTCGCAATTCAGGTTTCCGCTTTAAAGAGTTAATATTGTCATTAGTCCTGGACAGAGAATTTCCCCAGGAGAAGCAGAGGATAGATGTCGCAAATAATCACCAATCGCGTTAAAACGTCCCGCAGGGCACTACTGAAAGGACTCACGGCAGCCGGAGCGCGGATCGTGATTGGCCTTCCGCCACTGGTGTCGATGTTCAATTCGACGGGGACCGCTTATGCGGCCACGCCCGAGACGGCGGCGAAGGCGCCCCTGGTGGAGAAACCGATTGAAAACCGTTTTATTCTATGGTTCAACGGGAATGGCATTCCGGAACGCTACTGGATTCCCACTGAAGAGGGAAGCGACTACGAACTGACTCCATGCCTCGCTCCGCTGGCCGCCTGGCGCAAGGACATTCACGTGCTGAGCGGTGTGGACAATGCCGCCGCCAGCGGCAAAGGGAACGGCCATACGAACTCCATGAGCGGTTTGATGACCGGCCTGGATTTCACCGGCCGCGGACCGAGCGGGCCGTCGATTGACCAGATTATTGCGGGAAAGATCGGCGGGGATTCGCGTTTCCGGTCGCTGCAGATTGGCGTGGCTCAGGAATCTTTCGGCGAGAGCATGCAGCGCAATATGAGCTGGGCGGGATATGAGCGGGCGCTGCCGCCCGAGATGATTCCGCACCGGCTGTTTGACCGCTTGTTTGGCGCCCGCGAAGAGGGCTGGGTGAACCGGAAGCGCAGCATTCTGGATGCGGTGCGGGCGGACGCTTCGACGCTTGAGAAGTCGCTGGCGGGAGACGATAAGGCCCGCGTGGACGAGCATTTGTCGACTATTCGGGATTTGGAGCGCGCCATTGCCGGGCTGCCTCCGGAGTACGCACGGGTTGATCCGCCCGACTTCGACGGCGATATGAAGGATTGGCCGCGAATTGCGAAATTGCAGAGCGACCTGCTGGTGCAGGCGCTGGCGATGCGTCAGACGCGCGTCGCTTCTTATATGTTGACGAAATGCCAGAGCCTGACACGGTTCCCGTGGCTTGGCTATAGTTCTTCGCGGCATCATGACTACACGCACTCGCCAGACAAGACGTCCGGTGCGGACGGAACGGACGGCATGCACGTGCTGCGCGACATTTGCCGGTGGCACGTGGAGGAGTTCGCGTATCTGGTGGCGAAGCTCGAATCAGTTCCGGAAGGTGATGGCACGCTGTTCGACCACACCAGCCTGATTTTCGTCCACGAACATGCCGAGGCCAATCCGCATAAAAACAGCGGCTTGGCGATGCTGGTGGCCGGAGGGAGCAAGAGGCTGGCCAAAGGGGCGCACACGCGCATTACCGGGACGGTCGCCGATGTGTATGTGACGGTAGCCGATGAAGTGGTAGGCGCGGGTATTGGTAAGTTCCCTACAGCGACTAAGAAGATTGGGGCGCTGCTTACGTAAGATTTCCTGGTGACAATCCGCACGTTGCCTCCGTGAAGTGCACTTTGAAAAAAGCTTTCAACAAAGTTCCCAGCGGTGTATCCCCGAATGGCAGCAAAGTGTTCCGCGTAGGATTGCCATTCGCCGCCGCCGTTTGTCCGTCGGCTTTCCCGTAGGTTTGGAAAGGCCCGGCAAGCAAGGTCGCCCCATCGGCCGCGACGAGGCTCAGTGTTCCCTTTTGGGTTCTGTCAGCTGGCAATTGCACGACGATGATCGGCATTCTGACTCCTTGAGTTCAGATCTCGCACCCCGATTTAGCATAGTAGCCCTGGCAACTCTTTCTGGCAGCTGCTCGTCAATGTTTTCACTGGCCTGCGTACTATCACGCGATTCACAAAAAGCGCAACGAGATCGAGCGACTATTCGGCAGGCTCAAAGGTTTAAATTGGTATGGGCGGGCATGTTGTTCCCCCTCATCGGTAGCAGTCGGGTGAACCGTGCCCACCGCGGCGAGTTTAGCCAAAATGGGAACACGCTCTCGGTCGCAGGCGCTCGGCATTACGCTTATCCTGAACCCGCCGGCGGCAACCCGACCGGCTTCCGGCCTGCGATCATCTGGCCGCGTGGGCGGAACGGAACGCGCAGTTCGGGGCAGAGATTACAAGAGAACTGGAGCGGCGCGGCGTTATCGCCGAACTGATGTCATCGAACCGGGTAAACACGGTGGGCCTACTCGCAGACCGAAGGGGCGGGCGGGTTGACCTGGGTGCGAGCCGACGAAATGGTACCGCTGGCGGCAACATGGCGGGACCTGATCCAACCATTCTCTGAAATGTAATGCCCGCGGGGTCGCACTGCGGCTAAGTCATTGACTAGGCTTGGCTTAAGCTTTCAAAAGCTTACATTCATATTCCACGGGCATGGAATCGTATCGGGAGCTGAGCGTGATCGCGGGTCAGTGTTGCCGCGATAGCGAGGACCTGTGCCTGGAGATTCGCTAGGATCCATGCCGCGCCGTCCTTCGGCGGTGAGAGACGATAGGAACGGCAGCCGAACCGAAGCCTCCGATAGCGAGGCTGAGGCAAGCGTAGCGACGGGCAAACTTCAGCAAGCGATAGCACCGCCCGATAGGGTTTGAGGATACGAAAACTGAAGTTTGCCCGTCGCTAGACGTGGGACGGTGCGGCATACCCGTAGTATCGGGAATCGCTAGATTCGGCGCGGTGCTAGCGCACTCCGTTAGGCGTGCCGGCGTTCCGCCGACAATTCCGACGGCGGACATGTCACGGTACTCCAACAGTGTCAACAAATCCTTGTTTCAAACATCCACTTCTTGCAGAAGGTGGGTGTTAGACAATCTGGAATTGGCGGCGATATGACCCTGACCATTGGTGAAAAAGAACCTCAGCTTCCGACCATCCTCCATTTCGCGGGAGAAGATGAGGTGGTAAAGGCGTGGGCCCGCTGCGCATAGTTTGGCTCCGTGCTCATGTATGGCGGCGTCCCGCGACCACCTGCGCGTGGTTCAGCGCGGACACCAGCGCGATGCCGCCAAGCACGTTGCCAATCAGCGTGGGGAGCGCGTACCCTCCGGCGTACGACCACCAGGAGATGGAGCCGTTCCAGACGAGAAAGAGCACTTCCGCCGAGCCCGCAACGATGTGGGTGAAGCCGCCCAAGCCAATCACGTAGGTCATAATGAGGATAACTGGGAGTCGTGTATTATGCATCACTGCGAGGATCCAGACCATCATGGCAATCAACCAGCCGGCGAAGACGCCGCGCAAGATGGCGGTCCGGAAGCCTACCGCGATGGCTTCTCGCGCAATTTCCTGAAACGCATGCTGCACATCGGGCTTGAAAGCCGGCGTATTGCTCAGTACCCATGCCGCGATGTGCGCGCCGGTGAGGTTGGCCAGGAGCACCGCAGCCCACAGTTTGACCACTTTCCAAAAAGTCGCGCGATCGCGGCGCTCCAGTAGTGGGATGATCGGCGAAAGTGTGTTTTCCGTGAACAGCTGCTGGCGTCCGCCGACCACCATCAGAAAGCCAAAGGGATATCCGAGGCGCACGACCAGCAAACGCCATGGTGTTTCCGGCAGATGGGTTTGCAAGAGACCTTCGACGACGAGCGACATTCCCATAGAAAAGCCGGCCGCAAGCCCGGACCATGCGAGGGCCTGCGCCGGGCGGTTTAGCTCTTCGTCGCCCTGCTTGCGGATGGCCTCATGGACTACCTGTACGGTGACGGAGGAGCGCTCTTGCGCTTCCTGTCGCTCATCCTCGTCCAGGTGGGCCTTTGGCGGTTCCGCTTCGCTCTTCACCTTGATGCCCGTTGGCCCCGCAAATCTTTCCCCCGGTAATCGTGCATATCACGGATTATAGCGCTCGTTCTGCCGCATAATGCCGCATGAAACGCGGTCGCGAAAAGCGCGATGCGGTTGTCGGCGCTCGCCTGAACTACGAGAGCTGGGCCTCGAACTGATAGCGCTCGCCTCATACCCGCGCGCTCATCGCCACCTTCCGTTGCGCCGCGCCCGCGCGCGGCGGCGCGCTCGCCGATGCGCGGCGCGACGTGGGGGGCGCGTGTGGACGCGAAACGCTCATTCAGTCCGGCGGGCAGTGCGGCGTCGCCGATTGCCACAAAGTTGGATCTCGAACGGATAGCGCTCACTTCATACAGGCGCGCTCCTCGCGACCTTCCATCGCGCCACGCCCGCGCGTTGCGGCGCGTTCGCCGATGAGCAGCGCGTCGTGGCCAACGACGAAAGACAAAAAGAGCAACATGAAGGTCGGCGCTCGCATAAACTACGCGGGCCGCGCTCAAACGAATGACCGCTCTTCACACCGCCGTGCCCATCGCCACCCTCCGTTGCGTTGCGCTAGGTTTCTCGTTCCTACCATTTAAAAAAGCCTTCAAAGCTTACATTCTGGCCGGGCATTCACCGCGACCATCCGTGTTCTGGTGGCCATCGAGCCAGTCGACCTGAGAACACCAGTTGCATCGGGCAACATCATTGTGATATCAAGAGATCCTTCCCGGAGAAACATTTTGGACAAAACTTCATTGCAGACTCTGTTTGATTCGTTTGATCGTAACGAACGTATAAGCATCATGGAGGAAGCAGGACTGGCCCACCTTGCCGTCGCTGGCAATTTCGACGTAAACATCGCCCCAGAAAGAATTCTGCCAGCGGTCCTTCGGCGAACCCCTGTGTCGGACGATAAGTTTGCATTTCTCGTGAGTGAATCTAGGATTGCCCTCGGAGGTCGGCTGCTCCCAGATATGGTCACAGTAACGCTCTCCTTTTCCGCCGCAACCTACACAGGTATTCCCATAACAGGCTTAACGGCGGCCTCGATTCTGATTTGGGAGGTCACTGCTCGGGTGGCTTCGGTACTCAATGGGCTGTCGCTTCATCAGGAGGAATTGAGGCCACCTGGGGTTAATGTCACACCGGGATCTGTCTCATTCTCCCTAGGGGGATCTACACTGCTCGTCTCCGGCGTCGGCTTCTTAATTGCCTGTCATGCGCAGATGCTCCCTCAAGACGCAGCGTCATTAACCTATTATGGAGGAGCCCTCCTCTCCTCCGTGGGCTTGGTCGATCTCGCTGTTAACTGGTTTAAGACCATAAGGGAGGCGATTAAGGACGACAGTGAAACTCAACTTAATCGTATCAAGGTGCGACAGGCCGAACGAGAGCTCGGCGCTGAGGAAAGGAAAACTGTCGGATCGCCAGCAACGTTAATCTCTCCTGAGAATATTGCTATTGAGTCTCGGCAATTCGGCGTCCCCGAACCACTCGCGGTCCATCTTCTGAACCGAGTGTTACCTGCTCTGCAGGATCTAAGTATCGCTTCTGGACGGCCTGTCGCGAGTGTATCGTCGGAAGGTGGAACCGGAAGTGGTCGAGCTATGTCCGCTACCTCATAGTCCACACCCAATCAGATTTCTGCTGCGGTCGTGCGGCGATATGAGCGTGATATAAGAGTTGCTGGATGTAATTCACACAAGCTGCCGTTGTGTTTGAAACCGTGCCGACTTCGAAACGGCCGGCGTGGCGCAGCGAGTTGTATGTCGTGATTCCAGCGCAGAGCAACGGCGCTGCTTCGATGGAATCGAGACTCTCTGGAATGGTTGCCAGCGCCGTGACAGGAGCCACCATGTACTGCTGATAACCGCCGTCGTAGCTTACGCCCGGAATTTTCACATTCTTGCAATTTCGAAAATCTCCGCGCCTGCAATAAAGACATACACCGTCGTGGCCGCCGTGCCAACCAATGCCGGCGCGCTGTCCTTGCTTCCATTCGGAGACACCGGCGCCCAGCTCATCGATAGTGCCCACAACTTCATGTCCGGGAATGCGGGGGTACTGAATCCAGGGAAACATCCCGTCTTTCGTCACGGCGTCGCTGTGGCAGATTCCGCAGGCTTGAATCTTGATGCGTACTTGCCCGTCTGCCGGCTTCGGGATCTCACGTTCGACGATCTCGAATTTTCCTCCCGGTCGCGAAATCTGCGCGACCTTCATAGTTGCAATTGCGGTTTTCATAGTTGCCATAATGTCTCCTGTGTAGTTGTGAATTTCAAAGCTCACAAACCGGCTTGTGTACCGCCGGGTATCACCCCACCGCTGCTGGAACTCTCTTGGCTGGTTCAAACTTGTGGTCGAAGGCGATTTTTTCCGTCGCCGGCAACCGAACCCAGTGCACCTCCAGAGGTTCATCCTCCAACTCATCACACAGGCAATCCAGCGCCACCACCTCCGCCAACTGGGTTTCTACCCACCGCGTGCGCCGCCGGGTTTCTTCCTCCCCGCCGCTTTGCCCGCCTTCGCCGATCTCCAAAGCACCCTGGAAGGCTGCCTCCCGGTCTTGAAAGCTACCGGCGGGCGCGGGTGGAGCGGGCTCGGTGCTGGCTGGCGTACGCAGCGGTCGATCCGCCTCACCCTGTACAAGACGCACTCGCTGCCTTGCGGCAGGCGGTATGCAGTGCAGCTACGGACACCTCATGATAGGGTATTGTAGACAGGAGGGGTTTACGCTATGTACCGATCGCTGACGACTTTATTACTGGGCACAGCACTCGTGCTGCCCGTTTTCGCACAAGAGGCAGGAATGCCGCCGCAGTTGGTGGACCACTGGAAGACTTCCAAGAAGTATGTGCTGGCGCTTGCCG
>Ga0302325_10024133_pt1 | contig 12658 bp, 18 predicted proteins | sample Palsa_T0_2_FD_201948 | JGI IMG/M metagenome (GOLD analysis project Ga0302325, IMG submission 201948) | Peat permafrost microbial communities from Stordalen Mire near Abisko, Sweden - Palsa_T0_2 | ecosystem: Environmental > Terrestrial > Soil > Palsa > Peat permafrost | place: Sweden: Abisko...
GCGGTCTCGGCTCCGGTCGGCACGAGCGATGCCGGCGCAGCCGGTTCCTTCGGCATCGCGGCGGTTTCGGCCGCGTCCTACAACAGTATGAGCAACACGAACCACATGCGCTTCGAATGCGGCGTGGATCTGAAGGCGCTGTTGAAGACCAGCCACAAGCAACTGCTGAAGGGATTGTGGGCCGCTCCGGACTCGCCGGACGCACTGGCCATCGGCTATATGACTTACACCAGTAATCACTAAATGGACAGTTCCATCAGGCGACTCTTGGCCTCTGAGTTATACCGGTCACGCCCTCCTGCAAGCGGCCGAAAAACGGCTGGTACTGCTCGAAGGTGGCTGGAGCCAGGTGCTTGTACTGCTCCAACTCGCTTGGGTTTCGGGTCTTTTCATGGGTAATTACAACGTAAGCGCCATTTTGTCTTCTCCTTGATTCGGACATAAGACGTTAAGTCTTGGTTAGAGCGCTTCGCGCTTACGAGTATTGATCGCTAGCGTTCAAAAGGGAGTATTCATATAGATGGCCGGCAAACGCGGGGGGTTGAAAAAGCGCATGTTGGGTGGAGCATGCCGGTTGACCAACGCGCTTCGGTCGGTCGACAGCTGGAGCGCGAACTAAAATAACGCGCTGCGCCCGCGTATTGTCGTGCGTTCGTCGATGAGCGATGCGCCGCTGCCGGCAACGAAGGCGATCATCGCCCAGCGTGCGCACCCCTGGTCGCGTCGTGCGCCGCGGGCGATGCTTCGTGGAACGTGGGCGGGCGCTACTGCGGCTGGAGTTTGGCGTGCTCGGTTTTGGTGTACGCAGTTAAGTCGGTCAAGTGGGCGCGATCGCGTCAATGTTCCCGCCGTGCTCCTCGCCACCTTCCGTGGCGCTGCGCCCATCGCGGCCCGTGAGCCGAGGAGCGGTGCATCGTTGCGGGGCGACGGAGGCGGACGAGTGAGTTATCGGAGGAGCGTGCGCGTCCCTGGGTCGCGTCGTGCGCCGCGGGCGCTCTGTTGGCGGGCGCACGAACGAATGACCGGGCTTCACACCGGCGCGCGCATCGCCACAATCCCTCGCGACGCGCCCGCGCATTGCAGCGCGTTCGCCAAAACGCGGCGCGTCGTTGCCGGCGACGAAGGCGGTCGAGTGCGACACGAAACGATCATGCAGTCCCGCTTCCGGCCGTCGAGTGGCCGCCAATGCGTCGCCGTTTCCATCGTTCGATCCGGGTGCACGAGGTTGCAGCTCGAACGGATAGAGCCTTTTCACACTGGCGCGCTCATCGCCACCCTCCATCGCGCTACGCCCGCACGTCGCGGCATGTTCGGCGCATCGTCGCCGGTGACGAGGCGGTCGCATCCGAACGCGAAACGCAGATGCAATTCCATAGGATCTGAGGGTTTGTCGGCCCGTGTCCCGCGTACCTAGGTCGGGCTGTGAGTGGATGAGCGTGCGCGCTCGTTCACCGCGGGCGGTTCGCGAGGCGGAACTAGCGACTCCCTCTTCACTCCGATCGGCTTACCGCCACCTGTCGTTGCGCGACGCCCGCGCGTAGCAGCGCATTCGCCGATGAGCGGCGCATCGTGGTGGTCGATGCGAGGTTCCCACCGTTCGATCCGATTCGCGAGGCGGGAGCCTGAACGGATAGCGCGGCGCGTCGTCGCCCGGACGGTGCGGATGTGAAGCGCTCATCCGTTTCCCTTGCACTGTGCAGTTCGGGGTGCCGTGCCCACGACTGGCGCTCGGCATGCCCGCGGACGTCGGTAGAGTCATCGACGAGCGTGCGCGTCCCCGGGTCGCGTCGTTCGCCGCGGTGTGCCGTTGTTGGCCGCCAGCGCGTCGCTTCGCGTTCGTGGAGAAGTTACTGCCCCCTGAGCGCCGAAGGGCCTGACGTATCGGATTTGTGCTCAGATAGTTGCTATGGGCCGATACTTGCTGGTTCTGGTTTCTGTGCTAGGATCCTTCTGTGCCAGCCTCCCGATCAAAGCTCAGAACCCACCCCCGCTTTTAACTCCCACGGTCCCGAAGCCGCAAATGAGCCCGGATTTACGGGTTCCAGTTGCCGCCGCCGGTGACCCTTGGTATGCACCGGTCGCGACCTCGCACGGTCCGCAAAGTATGCACGAAAGGTTTATGGCTTACGCAATCGTGACCGTGGGCCCACGGACCTTATTCGGCCCGATTTTTTCGGCCGCTATTCGGATGGCTGATCCGCCGAGCGCATACCCGCGCGACTGGCGGTTGGGGGCGGGTGCGTTTGGCAGGAATTACGGGAATGCGCTCGCCTCCCGAGCTTCGAAGGAAACAGGGAGGTTCTTGATCGGCGCTCTCTTACATGAAGATTTCCGTTATAGGCCATCCACCAACAAGAATCCACTGGTCCGCAGCTTTCACGCGTTGGCATTTACTTTCGTCGACAAATCGGATTCCGGGCACAACCGAGTCGCTGTGGCGAATTTCGTAGGGGCGGGCGCCAGTGGATTCGTTGGCAGTCTGTATTTGCCGGCGGGATTCAACAATCTCAGCCATGCCGAAACTCGCACTGCATTCGCGTTTGGCGGCTTCGCAGCACAAAACCTGCTGCGCGAGTTCATACCCGACTTACTGAAAACGACGCATAAGTGGCACGCGCCCTTTCCTCGCATTCCGGTGCCTGAATGGTGGGTTAAGTTGCCGGCTCATTAGAGGATGTGAGTACTCTTCAGAGAGCGAGGGCGAAGGAATCGGATGCCCAGGCAACCAGCTCCTGGAAGGTCGGCGCATCATTGACTCCAAGCTTGGAGCTCATTGGGTTGGCGTAGGCACGTCTTTTGCGGCAGCCAACGGGTCTAGGTTCCGTCGCTCGAACCGGTTCGCGAGTCTGGAGCGCAAACGGAGAACGCGTCTTCACGCCGGCGTGCTCATCGCCGCCTTCCGTGCGGGCCTCGTCGTGCCGTACGCCGCGGGCGTTGCGGGGTAGTAGCTACATCCAACCGAAAAACGTCCGTTAAGGTATGAACGGCCTTTACTGTTGAACGTATTCCATCCCACCGATCCAGACCGCCGCACAATGCTGGATATTCGCGGTTTAGGGTGAGAGAGCGTGATGCTTGTCTTTTCATACTTGCGGCCAATGGAGAGAACGCGCCTGGCGGTCTCTTGTTATGTGGACGCGCTAGCTGCGCTGGAGGCGTTTGAGAACGAGGTCCAGGCCATGTGCAGAAAGCCTAATGATGCGTCCGGCACACGCAATAATCTAAAATTCGGTATGCTATCCCAAATCGGTTCTCGACAATGCTGCTTTCGACCCTGACCACCTCGACGCGGCATTGAACGGAGAGCATCTCGTCAGCTCGCCCTGACAGATGAGCGGGAATGGACAGAATGCAGTTCAGGCGGGCGCCAGGCTTGAATGGCCATTCGCCGAGAACATAGAAGCCCCCAGTGCTGACATGAGCTGTCGTGCATCGGAGCGGTTCGGAATCTATGGTGAAAAACTGCGCCTGCCAGTGCACATCCTCGCGGGGCCATCTGCGCCGCTCACTCGTAAAAGCTATGGTCAATTTGGTTAGCCCTCGCGTCGCGATATCTTCAGGAAAGGGTTCCATTACGGAAAACATGGAAGCACTGTCGAAGTGGGCACTTTCCGTGCCAAATATCCAGCCTCCTCTCAGTCCCAGAACTGGGCCTTTGTGTCATTCTTCGGGCCTGGCTTGACGGCGCCTGTTGATCCTGTTCTTTGGCGCGGAATAAATCTGCCACTGTCCGGGGTGCTGATGAGCGCCTCACGTTTAGCGCAAAAGCCGCATGAAACGCGGTCGCGAAACCGTCGTTTTCGGCGGTATGGTGGCGTTGATTGATGACAAACATCCAGCAAGTCAACATTAGGGTGAAGGCTGAAGCCTTCTTCGATTCGATGACTGACGCCGACATCGCCGTGCTGCAGTTGCTCGAAAAGTAACTCATTTCCGGCTGCTCATCGTCAGCCGTCTGCTGGTCCGCCTCGCGAGGCTGGCACGCGACTGGATGACGCTCTTCACGCCGGCCCGCTCATCGCCACCTGCCATTGCACTGCGCCCGCACGTTGCGGCGCGTTCGTCGATGAGCGCGACGTGGGAGGGTGCGGATGCGAAACGCCCATCCAGTCGGGGAGCGCGGCTTCGCCGACCGCCACGAGAGCGGAAACGACTACACGCTCATTTGGGTTGCTTCCTGATGGCCGCGCTTCGACGGATCGTGAAACGCCGCTCTGTTAGTGAGGTTCACTAAACAGCGTGCCGTGCAACCGGCAACCCGCGCTTCATTCTTGCGCTAGTAGTCGAGGTTCGGATACCAGTCCGTGCCGCGGCCTTCCGGCGTCAAGTCTAACATTAGCCACGGAGGATCGAGGTCCGGGCCGCCGCGCGGATCTTGGCCGGGATCGGCCATCGCTCCGCTCATCTCGCCGCTGTAGAAGTGGCGGATAATTCCATCGCGCCGGCTGAAGACGCTGAAGCCGGGGACATCGGCGTCTTCGGGGTTTACGTAGGTGCGGGTGTACTCGCCGGACCCATCGGAAATGAACCGCAGATTCGTGAAACCGCGTTGATTCTTGTAATCGATCAGGCGCTCGATGGGCGAGCGGGCAGTGACGGCGACGGCAACGCGCTGGCGAAGGTTGAGAGCGATCCCGTTCCAGGCGTTCAAGAAAGATGTACACATCGGACACGGCGCTTTGCGTTGCGGACCGTACATCATGCTGTAGATCACGAGCGGGTGTTTGTCGCCGAAAAGACTCGAGAAATGCTCAGGGCCGGTTTCGGAGACTAGTAGGAAGTCCTGAGGAATCTCGCCGCCCGCAGGCAACGCCCGCCGCTGTGATGCGACGCGCTCCAGGTGGCGACGCAGCTCGATCTCTTCGACTATGAGGTCATTGCGAGCCGCGCGATACTCCGCGCTTTCGTTGGGATAGTGAGCCTTGTTGGTTGCCGCCAGATCCTGAGCAGGAACGAGCTTCTGCACGTCGTGTATAAATCCTCCAAAGGGTTACCGACACATTGTTCGGATGCCTTGTGCGGCGACGACGGCCTGAAGGATCCGTGCGCAAATTTCCCCGCTACTCGCCATTATATTCTCAGGCGTGGCAGGAACGCGCTCTCGAGGCTCCCGCCGTGCGACCCGGTTCGCTAGCTTGATGCTCGAGCTGAGATGCCCTTTTCACAACGCCGTGCTCGTCGCCGCCTTGCGTTGCGCTTCGCCCGCGCGCTGCGTCGCGCTCGGCGATGAGCGGCGCGTCGCAGTTCCGGCGGTGCCGTGCCCACGTGCCGCCGCCCGGCACGCCCTTCACGTCGGCCGGTAGGCGCGCGTCCCTGGTCGCGTCGTTCGCCGCGGGCGCTACGTTGGCGGGCGCGCGAACGAATGACCGCGCTTCACGCCCGCGTGCTCATCGCCACGTTCCGTTGCGATACTGCCGCGCGTTGCGGCGCGTTCGTCGATGAGCGGCACGTCGTGGCCGGCGACGGAGGTGGACTTACCCCCATGGCGCGCCCTCAGGAGGTGGTAGGGTGGGTTCAGGTCCTGCGATCCCGTGCAACTCACCGCTACCCGGCGTACCGTCCGACGTCGGGCGCTGGGTCATCGACGAGCGTTTTGCGTCCCTGGTCGCGTCGTTCGGCGCGAGCTTTCCGTCGTTGGATCTGGTTCGCGACGCTGGAGTTCGAGCCGATAACCCCGCTCTTCACGCCGGCGTGCGCATCGCCAGTTTCCATTGCGCTACGCCCGCGCGTTGCGGCGCGCTGGTCGATGAGCGGCGTGTCGTGGCCGGCGACACAGGCGCTAGCAACGCGAGGCTAGAACCCTTCCAGGTGGTCTACGCGCAGATCGCGCGCCGCGCGGCGTAGCTGATCCATGGCAGCGTCCAGATGGCGGTAGGCGGCGTCACGCCAGCCGGCGGCGTGCGGGTTGTCTTCCTCATGGGCGATATCGGCGCGAGCGCCCTTTAGTAAGGCCATGGCCTTGTTGAATCTGCCGTGACGGTCCAGGCTGCGATCAATCCGCGGATGGTCTTCGATGTCCTTGTGGTCGATCACCGACGCACGATCGATTTCGCTCACCGCCAGCTCGATTTCCCGATCCACTTGGCGCACGTGCCGCATGACGTTGGGCTCGGCCTCGACACGTAGCAGAAACTGCGCGGTGCGAAGATCGGTACGCGCGTGCAGATACCGCGGATGGCGGCCGGGCGTGTCAGCGAAAGCCATAGCGCAAACGGTTAGGGCAGCAGCCGCGGCGAAAATGATGGACAATTTTGCGTTTCGCATTTATGCTCCTGTTGTCGTCGACATCGGCCACGGCCCTCGAATCATTTGCCAAGGTCACGGCCTGAAATCACACCCAAAAGAAAATCCGCTAGGACGGTTTGTTCAAGGACCAGTCCAGAGAAGGTCGCACGAAGGCAAGTACCCGGAAACTCCCTCCGCCTCCCGGCCTCGGGGCCAGTATACACCAAGGCACAATCCCGGTAGGCGCCGCTGGCGCCCCGCCCGGAAAGCACCGTGACTGCCTGATTCGTGCCATTATCGACTCCGCCGCGCAGCTCTGCACGCCTCAGACTGGCGGCCCTCCGGCGCGCGATGTCCTGCGAAACAGTGACGGCGAAAAGCGAGCTTTGGGTGATGGCTTTTGTCGTATGCGCTTTAGGCGTTCGAGTGGGCGCCGAACGCCTCGAGTTCCAGCCTGACAGTCCGATTCGCGAGTCTGGAGCTTGTTAGGTTCCAGCAGTGCCGTGCCCTCGCCCCACCGGCCGGCATGCCGTCCCGCGTCCCGCCGTAGGTCATCGACGGGCGTGCGCGTCGCTGTTCGCGTCGTTCCCCGCCGGCGTTCGCTGTGAAGTCGGGCGAGTGGGCTAACGGGTCAAGGTTGCCGCCGTTCGATCCGGTTCGCGCGGCTGGAGCGCGAGCTGATAACGCCCTGTACCACCGCGTGCTCATCGCCACCTTCCGTTGCGCCGCGCCCGCGCGCGGACGCGAAACGGCTCATCCAATCCCAGGGGGTAGGGTTCGAGCGATCCAGCGCCCACGTGCCACCACTCGGCGCGCCAGCGCTCGGGCCAACGCGGACCTCTCGCGAATCTTTGACATACCTCTGTTCAGCCGCGCTGCCTGACGGCGCCGATGGCCTTCAGGTACACAGCGTCATTCGGGATGACGGGGCCTTGGACTAGAGCTTATCGGGCCCGGCACACGCGAAAAGGCTTTGTTGTTCTTTAACGGCGCGAGTTAGCTACTGAGGCAGGATAATCGGGCGAGTAAGGTGTCCCTCGCGATCAGTCGATTCGACGGCACGAGATACAATCGACTGAGTTCAGAGCCGATCAGCCTCTGTGACATTGGTTACAGGCAGGGTGTGCTTTGTATGGCGTGACAAGGATTGAAGAGGGTAGCGCTCGGAGCATCTTACTCAGCCTTCTCGCCGACGTTGTAAAGTCATACCTATAGAATCAGTATATGTCACGTTGGGAACCGCGGAACCCTTTTCCTCCTGGGTGCAGCAGGCGAGCAGAAGGGGTAGTGGGTCAGTTTTGAAACTGACCCACTACCAGCAGAAGAAAAACGGGCTGTAAGAGAGGCTGAGTTCCGGTGAAGACGACGGCGCCGGGGCACTGGCCGGCGTGCCTCCTGGCGATACGCAATCCTCTGCGCATCGGTCCTGAGGCGACACGCAAGATCGCCGGTCGGCCACCTGACGCTCCAGGGCCGTTTTCCTGCTGCTCGCCTGCTGCATGCAGGAGGAAATGGGCGACGCGGGAAAGACCACCCACCTTCGGCAGGTGACCACTTCTGGCCGATCCAAAACATGGCTCGCATCGGTCGGCCTTGGGGGGAGTTGCCAGCCGCCGGAGCCGAAGTGCCGACATGAAATCGGTCTTGATTGACGATCAACCCGTCGCGAGCAAGCTCCATTCGCCTCCACGATGCTACGGGAGAGCGCCTGAAAAGTCCGGAGATGTGAGACGAATCACATAAACGAGCGGTAAATCGGTTCACACGCCGAAATTCTTGTCGCCAAGCGTCTCCATTTCCGACACGAATAGTATAAGAGGGGAAGGGCGTGCGGTTTGATTTTCGTTCATCCGCGCAGGTAGGCGCGTAAATTAGTCAGTCTGCGGGTTCTTCAGGGGTTTTGCCGCTTTCTCAAAACCGATCAAACGGATTCTCGCGACACCCCTCAGAACTCACTCGTCATCAACGCCTCCGATCTACTTCTCACGGGCCACTTGTAGATCCCGATACTTCGCTCCGCTGACGGCTCGCTGCAAGGTTATCTTGTACATGTCGCTGCAATTCGCGGGTTGCCAAGCTTGAATCCCGCTTGAGTGACTCTTGAAAGTATTTTTTGGCTGGCTGGAATTCCTGCAGCGCTACGCTTATCGCACCAAGCTCGTCATAGTTGTATGCTACGTCCGGTTCCAGGCCGCGATCCTTCAGAAATTCGCGCTTGGCTTCCTCCCACTTATGCTGTCGCTTGTAGGTCAACCCCAAGTAGTAATGTAGGAACCGTAGCTGTGGTTCGCGGCGCCCGGCCTCACGAAACTGCTCTAAGGCCTTGGAATCCTGATCGCGCGCGAGGAGGGCCATGCCCCAAAACAGGCGAAGTTCGGCGGAATCTGCGCCCACATGCCAAAGTCTGTCGGACGCCTTGTCAGCCAGATCCTCGCGACCAACCTTTCCGGCCGCAACCATGAGCACGTACAAGTAGTTCAGATCGCCACTACTCGACGCCCACAGACTTTCCAGAGCGCCTATGCACTCCTGGTACCGATCGAACAGAAAATAGCAAAGGCCCAGCAGGTACCGCGCTTGCTCCAACGCAGGCTGCTCCTTGGCTACCGATTGAAGTGCCGGGATGGCGTTGGCATAGTCTGCCTGGCGAAAGTAAGCCAGACCGATGTTTAAGCGAATTCCAGGGGTCGCAGGTTCCAGGGCGTTAGCGCGTTGGAGCTCGTCTAGTGCCCGCACCCATTGGTGACGGCGCATGTATACCACTCCGAGATTGGCGTGCGCACTAGCATTCCCGGGCGACCCGGCCAGAACTTCCTGGAACGCCTTCTCGGCCGTAGTAAGGTCGCCACGTTGCAAGGCTTGCTTCCCCGTTTCAAAGGACGCCGCGAGTTGGGTCGGGGAGTCGCCCGCCGCTGTGACAGCTGCCGTCAAGCGAAGCATAGCAATCTGGAACACATTTCGTATTTTACCTACGATCAAGATAGCCTCTAGCGTCTTGATATGGCTTGGAAGATCCCGTATTCGCCGCCTCCGATGGCGGTCGCCGGCGTCAGCAGCCGAACTCGCTGGTGGCATACGGAAGCGTTGTTTCATGTGCCGCAATGCTGTCAATGTTTAGAGACCTTTTGCAGCGCTGGGCTTTGATGATTCGCATGGCCTGGCACGTACACATCACCGAACCGCGCAAGTTCAGGGCCACGACTTATCTCAGATTTCTGCAGCCTGAATCCTTCACAATATGGCGATGGGATTGAAGGCCGAACCGGTACCGCGAGGGATTCGCAATGGAGCAGCAACGATCAAGAACTCCCAACGACCTTCCTCTTCGCATACCTCGACCAACTCCTCAAACTGCAGGCTGTCCGCGCAAGCCATACCCATGGCCGCGATCTGCAGCGCATGGATCGGGTATGCGACACCTTCAACATTCGCCGGTACTGTCTCGCCATCGCCATCCGGGAAAAATGCGGCAACCTTTCGTGCGTGGAGCATTCGAATGGTAGTCGAGTGCGGGCCAGCCTGACCCTGTCCCTCGAATCCATTGTTCCACGAACCCAGCTCCATCCGGCGGCGTGAATGCCCCGTGCGGAACAGAAAAATGTCTCCTTCGCGCAAAGCCACGCCATGTGCCTTCTCCGTGGCCTCCAGTTGCTCAATTGTGACTGAGTGACTCGGCTCAAGCCACTTAACTCCGACCAAACGCGGTATGTCGAGCAGCACGCCACGCCCGACGATGCCGTTCGCCAGGGCAGTGATGTCCATAGCGCTCGCGCCTTTCGATGTCACGATGGCAGGAGCCAGTCCGTTGTACAGTTTGGCACGGTAAGCGACGTGACATAGCGCATCCACATGAGTGCGGCAATCGCCGTGGATTTCGGTGCCAAGAAAATCGCCCGCGAACCGCGGCTCGCCCCTTGTCACGGGCAGATCGAACATTTCCACCATGTGATGAATTGCCGGCTGGGGATTGTCGGGCCCAGCCACCGTGTTGATGGGCAGGGCCAGCGATACTGTGCGGCCAGATCGCACCAGAGCGGCCGCGGCGCGGATGTGGTCAGCCGCCAGCACGAGCGTAAACCAGGTACTCCGCTCCGACCGGAGGGGTCTGGGCAAGACAATACCCCGTTGAAGAGAGAGAGCTGCGTGGGGTGACGTTGGCCAGACTCAGCTTGCTGGAATAGTTCAAAATGTACCCAAGATTGTCCCTGAAGTTATCCCAGCGCATGTTTGGAGATGATGAGGTCGTGCCTCAATGGTATTCCGAATCCGAAGGCGGTCGGATTTCGGTCTGCAGGCCACGCATGTCTGGTAGAATCTAGTCAAAGACCTATGCCTATCTACGAATACAAGTGCCAGAATTGCGGAACCAAGTTTGAGAAACTGGTCCGGAAGGCGCCGGAAGTCACCGGCCTGGAATGCCCCTCCTGCGGCCAGACCCATCTGCAGCAGGAGTTTTCGACATTCGCCGCGCACGCCGGCGCTCCCAAGCAAGCCGACGGTCCCGTGTGCCCCAGCGGGCGTTGCAGCAATCCCGGCATGTGCGGCATGAACATGAACTGAGTGCCCAAAAGCCTTATGGTCATGGTCGGGGAGTACGCCTCCCTGGCCTTTCTGCTGCCGGCCGCGACCTTCGTTGGCTATGCCATCGGCTACCTGCTCGACCGGCTGTTCCACACCCACTTTCTATACATCCCGTTCCTGATCCTGGGGATCGCCGCCGGCTTTGTGCAGCTTATACGGCAGGTGACGCGGGACACGCGCAACGATGGATCCTGACCAGGCGTTCTACGATTCCGCTCTCCGCCGGATCGCGCGCTGGGCCCTGGCGCTGGCGGCTGCCGGATGCCTGGTATCGATGTTGTGGAAGGGATGGACCTGGGCCGTCGCTTATCTGTTGGGCGCCACGGCCTCCTACCTCAACTTCCACTGGCTCAAGCGGGTGGTAGACGCGCTTGGCGGCACGGCGCAGGCGCGCCCAAGCCCGCGCTTCGCCATCCTGATCGGGCTGCGCTACCTGCTTTTGGCCGCCGGCGCTTATGCTATAGTGACCTTTACTTCTTTAAGCCTGCCGGCCGCCTTGACCGGTCTGTTTGTGCCGGTCGCCGCCGTCATCCTGGAAATCATTTTCGAACTGATCTATGCACCAACATAATGAAATCTGGCTCGCCAAGCTATTCAACGATCATCTGCCGGGCCTGGGCAACGTCCCCCTGAAACTGCTGGGCCTGCCGGTGGAACGGCGCCCCTGGGAGGGCTTCATGGTCATGCAACTCCTGGTGGCCCTGATCATCATTGTGCTGTTCGCCGTCCTGCGACGGCGGTTGTCGGTGGACCAGCCTGGAAAGCTGCAGCATACTTTCGAACTGCTGGAGGAGTTTGTGCGCGGCCAAGCGGAAGAATCGGTGGGACACGATGGTCCGCGCTATCTCGGGTTCTTCGGCACGCTCTTCATTTTCATTCTGTTTTGTAATCTGATCGGCATCATTCCGGGTTTCGAATCGCCCACCATGATTCCTCCCGTGCCGGCTGGCTGCGCGCTCGCTGTTTTCTGTTATTACAACCTGATGGGCTTTCGCGAGCAGGGCCCCAGGTATCTGGCTCAGTTCGCGGGTCCCATGCTGGTCCTGGCGCCGCTGATGATATTGGTCGAGCTGGTCAGCCATATGGCGCGACCCCTGTCGCTCACCATTCGTCTCTACGCGAATATGTATGCCGGCGAGCAAGTCACCCTGGTATTCCTGGGGCTGACCTACTTCGCGGTTCCGGCGCTATTCATGGGCCTCCATGTTTTCGTTTCAATCCTGCAGGCCTACATCTTTATGCTGCTGGCTATGATATACGTCGCCGGAGCCGTGGCGCACGAGCACTAATACAGGCTTAATGCCGCCCCTTCAGCGTGAGACCGGCTGCAAGAGGATGACGGGAACCACCTCCTGGGGGCGATCTTAATACAAGGAGCAAGTGAGATGAAAGCAAAATGGATGTTACCGGTGCTGGTGCTGCTGGTGTTCGCCAGCCCGGTTTTCGCGCAGACTGGAGCGCCGGCGGCGGCGGGTACCAATTGGGTGGCCATCACTTCGGGATTCGCCATGGCGATCGCTTCCGGACTGTGCGGCCTGGCGCAGGCCAAAGCCGTGGCGGCGTCCGCGGAAGGGATGGCACGCAATCCCGGCGCGGCGGGCGCGATCCGGTTCGCCCTGATTTTAGGATTGGCGCTGATCGAATCGCTGGCGCTTTACACGCTGGTTATCATCTTGTTGAAGGTCGTATAGCTATTGGCCGCTTGAAGCCGCCAGGTTGATATAAACGGGCATACTGAGGTCGCCGTCGAGTGAGATGGCGATGGGTATCTGGTTGCCGGTGATCGAGGCCGCCAGAGTGAATTGGATTTGCAGGGTGCCCGAGCCGTCGGGCCCCTGCTGAATCGTAAACG
>Ga0302325_10024134_pt1 | contig 12658 bp, 15 predicted proteins | sample Palsa_T0_2_FD_201948 | JGI IMG/M metagenome (GOLD analysis project Ga0302325, IMG submission 201948) | Peat permafrost microbial communities from Stordalen Mire near Abisko, Sweden - Palsa_T0_2 | ecosystem: Environmental > Terrestrial > Soil > Palsa > Peat permafrost | place: Sweden: Abisko...
GGCCGATATCTTGACTTCTACAATCGCCGCCGACCGCACTCGAGCCTTGACGGCACCACCCCCGATCAAGCCTACTTCGCTCCGCTGCCCATCCGCATGGTAGCCTAACCCCGGCAGACGCCATTATAGTCCTACTCGGCGGGATGCCCAAGACGCCACCAAAGTGATTCACCCGACTCCGGGCGGTTTTTCCCCGCCCCGTGAATATGTGATGATGTCCTTTATCACTTATAGGCTGTGGGCAAGCGGCGACCGGTGACCATCTGGCACCGTGTTCTCGATCCGGCGTACAAGCGGACATGCGGCCGAACATCGCGAGCCATGGTCATAGTCGAACTGCCCCTTCAGTGTGACGCCAGGCGCTTGACTGTCGTCTCGCTTCCCGCCCGGCGGCAGAGCTAACCGCCGCCCGGCGGTATCGAGAACCGACTTTGTTTGGCTGCCGGACAGCGGGCCGATGAGCGCCGCCCGTGAAAACCAAAACATTTCCAATCAATGACCTTCAAGGAAGCATGCGCCGGCGTTGTCTCACGTTGCCGAGCAGCGCGAATCGGCTGTGCAAGGCGTTCGTCGTTCTCCAGCTTTCGAGAGGCGCTTTACCTGACAGGGCTCGCGGCCTGCGGCAGCGGCCCGCCGGGCGGCCCCGCGCGTTTGTGCATGTCGAACAGATTTATTTTCGTGCCATTCTGCATGATCACGTCGCCGGGCTTCTGGTCCGCCGCGCAGCGACCGGCCCATAAGGAGACCCATCTGTAAGAATGGAAGATCCGAATCTACAAAGCTACGGGGACAGGCCGCACAGCCTGAGGGGATTCCAACGCCGGTTCGTCGTCAACGGCAAACACGCGGAGAACGCCGGTCGAGAGCGTGACCTTCCGCCTGCCAACGCGGGGTGACAGAGCTTCTTGCGGAGACAGTTCTTTCGAACACGTAAACAGAAATGCGCCAGCGCCTCCTCCCTCCCGCACCAGGTCGCCTTCGTCACAACTCGCCGCGATGGCTAACCCCATGGAATGGAGATGATTGCGCCGATAGCAGAACAGCGCTAACGAGGCCCGAATGTCGGGCGCCAAGGTTGCTACAAAACCGGGCATGAATCGATCGTCCGCGCGGTACAATTCGCCCACCAATTCGTCGCAGATAGGGCAGACATCATCGGCGAAATCCGATCTACTTGACGGCATTGCAAAGCTCCCCGCGAGTTGAATTTATGAAAAATGGGCGCGGCGTGGATGCGCGTGCGCCTCAGCAAAGCTTTATTTTAGATGTCTTCGCAGGCCGCCAGAAGCCCCAAGCCGCCGAGCGAAACCATGGTCGCTAAAAGCAGAACGATCCACATGGCGTGATCCCCCGATCCAAAACCTGCAATAATGCAGGCCCCACGCAGGCAAGGTGCTAATCATAACGTGGCGGAAGTGGGGCCGCTTTTACCCTGGTGCGGTCAACCGCGCGTCAATCATTGCCCCATCGCCAACGCGGCGGTTCGCCCTTTAGCCAACACACAGCAATCAGCAGAACATTAAGCACGACGGTGTAAGCTATGAAGGAACCCACCGCTTTGGCTGGCAAAAAGAAGAAAACGCCGGCAATGAGCAGCGCAAAAAAGACGCCGAAGACTAGCCAGCCTTCCCAGGAGGTGGGAACCCCCCAACCCCAGCCGTAGCGCTTGGCGGGGAACCAATAATGGTGGTCAGTTTGCATCGCTAACCTCCATACCGCGAGGTGTCCGGTATTCCATCTGGACGAAACTAACATCTAAAAAGCGTTCAACGGCCCGTATCATGGCGCGCGATCGGAAGAGACTTTCCACCGGTATTCGAGACTTTCGCGCCCAAACCACGCCATTGATTACGTTCCACCTTGCGAAGGGTGTCCTACCTGACCGGGCTCGCGGCCTGCGGCAGCGGCGCGCCGGGCGGTCCCGCGCGTTTCTGCATGTCGACCAGATTTATTTTCGTGCCATTCTGCATGATCATGTCGCCGGGCCTCTGGTCCGCCGCGCAGGGTCCGGTCCATTTCGCCGCTATGGTGATGTTCCTTGCGACCGGAATGCCGTCGCCCTCGGTCGTGATCGACATCGTGTAGCCGCTGTCGAAACTGCCCGTGATGACCATGTGGTGCGTCAGGGTCTTTCCGGCCGCGGTGCACACCGAATCGACCGTCGTCGTATCGCCGGATTTCTTTATGTCGCGCTTCGAGCACGTTCGCTGGGAGGACTGGCTGGTGTTCGCCTGCATGGCCTGATCGGTTGCGGCGTCGATACATTGTTTGATCGGCATGGTGCGTCCGTTCGCGGTCGTGGTCATCTCCCACAGCCCGGCCTTGCGGGCGGGCAGATCGGCCGCCGACGCCGGCACCGCGCAGGCAAGAACAACAACAAACGCCATCCCCAACCGTCCCATGGGCATCTCCAATCGTACGACCCGAGATTCCCGATGAACCCCGACCGGTGCGACGATAGCGACTTCCGGGCTTGCCCGGAACCCCGGACCGGCGGTGGCGTGTGTTCGCCGGCATGACGGAATGCCCGCCGTGATGGTGTTCGGGCTTTTGCGTTTCGCTGTCGCCTTCCCGCAGGGCTCCGCGCCGCTGCGCGGTGGCCCTGCGGGGCAGCCTTTGAACGCGCCGCCGATGCGCGCGGGCTGAGGTGCCCCACGAAGCCGCGAGGTGCAGGCTTCAAACTCAGTCTAGGAACAAATTCTGTACAACTTTCGTCTTGCAGTCTCTGGAAATCCACCTAACTACGTTCGAGAACAACATTTCGAGGGGAGAAAATCGGATGGAGCTCCTCAAGCTCGTGGCACTCGACTCGGATGATATCGAGGTCGTTTCGGCCCACCTGCAGGACGCGGTGGTCAGCGTCGGCGACATCCGCTGGCGACCCGGCGAAAAGCGGCTGGTGATCGGGCTGGCGAGATTCGATTGGGAGGGCGCCCAGTCGGTTCCGCCGGAGTTGCAGCGCCGCAGCACCGCGCTGCGGTTCGACCGCGTCAATTCCATCAAGTGCCGGAATATCGACTGCAGCGACAAGAAGGCGATGCTCAACCTGCTGGCGGTGTCGTTCGAGGAGACGGATTCCCCGGCGGGCGCCGTCACGCTGACGTTTTCCGGCGGCGCGGCGCTGCGGATCGAGGTCGAATGCCTCGAATGCGAGCTGGCCGATCTAGGCCCGATCTGGACCACCACCTGCTGCCCCGCCCATGCCGATGACATGGTCGTCGCCGAAAAGGTGAGCGCGCCGAGCCTGCGTCAGGCCTGATCCCCCGGTAGACGGACGAGAACGGCGGGTTGACGCCGGCGCCGCCGCGCGCCATTGAGCGCAAGGCGTGTTCCGCGCCGCTTCGAAGGTCCGCCATGCCCATCCGTCTCGACAGCCGCGCCGACGATTTCGCCGCGCGCTTCGGCGTGTTTCTCGCCGCCAAGCGGGAAGCCGCGGCGGACGTGGAGCAGGTGGTGCGCGGCGTCATCGCGCAGGTGATCGCCCGCGGCGATGCCGCGCTGGTGGAGTTCACGCGGAAATTCGACCGCACCGATGTGGATGCCGGCGGCCTGCGCGTCACCCCTGACGACGTCGACCGCGCGATCGGCGCCTGCGAGCCCCGCGCCCGCGACGCGCTTGCCTTCGCCCGCGACCGCATCGAGGCCTATCACCGCCGCCAGCTCCCCCGCGACGACCGCTACACCGATGCGCTCGGCGTCGAACTCGGTTCGCGCTGGACCGCAATCACGGCGGCGGGCCTCTACGTGCCCGGCGGCACCGCCGCCTATCCGTCCTCGGTGCTGATGAATGCCGTCCCGGCGAAGGTCGCGGGGGTGCCGCGCCTCGTCATGGTGGTCCCGGCCCCGGACGGCAAGCTCAACCCGCTGGTGCTGGCCGCCGCGAAGCTCGCGGGCATCGACGAGATCTACCGCGTCGGCGGCGCCCAGGCGGTGGCGGCGCTCGCCTACGGCACCGCGACCATCGCCCCCGTGGACAAGATCGTGGGACCCGGCAACGCCTATGTGGCGGCGGCCAAGCGCCTGGTGTTCGGCAAGGTCGGCATTGACATGATCGCGGGGCCTTCGGAAGTGCTGATCCTGGCCGGCAGCGGCGCCAATGCCGACTGGATCGCTGCCGATCTGCTCGCCCAGGCCGAACACGACACCGCCGCCCAATCGATCCTGGTCACCGACGATGCCGCGCTCGCGGCCCAAGTCGAAGCGGCCGTCGAAGCCCAGCTCACCACCCTGCCGCGGGCCGAAGTGGCGCGCGCCTCGTGGCGCGAATTCGGCGCCGTGATCCTGGTCCCCGACCTCGCGAGCGCGGTGCCGCTCGTCGATCGAATCGCGCCGGAGCATCTCGAGATCGTCGCCGACGACGCCGAAGGCCTCGCCGCGCGCATCCGCAACACCGGCGCGATCTTCCTCGGCGCCTATACCCCCGAGGCGATCGGCGACTATGTGGCGGGCGCGAACCACGTGCTGCCGACCGCGCGCTCGGCGCGGTTCTCCTCCGGCCTCGGCGTGCTGGACTTCATGAAGCGCACCTCGATCCTCAAATGCGGGCCGGAGCAGCTGGCGCATCTCGGCCCCGCGGCCATCGCGCTGGGTGAGGCGGAAGGGCTTGCCGCCCATGCCCGCTCGGTGGCGATCCGGCTCAACCGGCGATGACGCCGGCTGCGCCCCCGCCCGGCACCAAGCGCCTCGTCAAGCTCACGCTCGACGAAGCCACCATGGGCGCGCCCTCCCGCGACATCGAGCACGAGCGCTCCATCGCCATCTACGATCTCATCGAGGAGAATTCCTTCGCCCCGGTCGGCCATGACGGTGGACCCTACTGCCTCATGCTCCAGGTGGTGGAGAACCGCCTGGTGTTCGACATCCGCACCGAGGGCGGCGATCCCGTGATCGCGCACCATCTGTCGCTGTCGCCGTTCCGGCGCCTGGTCAAGGACTACTTTCTCGTTTGCGAGAGCTACTACCAGGCGATCCGCGCGGCGACGCCGAGCCACATCGAGGCGATCGACATGGGCCGGCGCGCCCTCCACAACGAGGGCTCCGAGCTGCTGCAGGAACGGCTCAAGGACAAGGTCGCGATCGATTTCGACACCGCGCGCCGGCTGTTCACCCTCCTCACCGTACTGCATTGGAAAGGGTGAGGTGGTGGCCGGGGAGCGTCCGCAGGCCGTGCTGTTCGCCTGCGGGCTCAATTCGGTGCGCTCGCCCATGGCGGCGGCGCTGTTCAGGCATTTGTTCGGCCGCTCCGCCTATGTGGGTTCGGCCGGCGTGCGCAAGGGCGAGCTCGATCCGTTCGCGGTGGCGGCCATGGAAGAGATCGGGCTCGACATCGCCAAGCACCGCCCCGCGACCTTCGAGGAGATCGAGGACTATGAAGGCCTCAACTTCGATCTCATCGTCACCCTGGCGCCGGAGGCCCACCACAAGGCGCTCGGCCTCACCCGCACGCTGGCCCTCGACGTCGAATACTGGCCGACCGCCGATCCCACCATCGCCGAAGGCAACCGCGAGCAGCGGCTCGACGCCTACCGCGACGTCCGCGACCAGCTGATGCGCCGGATCCGACAGCGATTCGGCACCCCCGCCGCCGGCAACGAGTAGCGCGCGAAAACTCCCTCCCCCGCGAGCGGGGGAGGGTCGGGGAGGGGGCTCGCTGACTCGCCAAATATGACGCGCTCGCCTCCCGCGATCCCCTCCCCAACCCTCCCCTTTTCAAGCAGAGGGAGTCCCCGCCATCCCCGTGGTTGAGATTCGCCCGCGCTTCCGCTAGTTTCCGCGCCCTGGTCTCGATCCCACCGACGACCGCACGATTTGCTTTCCATGATGGGCGCCGCCCGTCCGCGCAAATTGCGCGCCAACCCGTGACCCCACCATGATCGGCCGTCCCAAGTTCGTTCTCGCCTCCGGCTCGCCGCGCCGCGTCAGCCTGATCAACCAGGCCGGCATCGAGCCCGACGAGCTGCGCCCGGCCGACATCGACGAGACCCCGAAGCGGGGCGAGCTGCCGCGCGTCTGCGCCAACCGTCTCGCCCGTGCCAAGGCCGAGACGGCGCTCGCCGGCATCGGCGCCGGCGATGAGGTCTATGGCGCCTATATCCTCGCCGCCGACACCATCGTCGCGGTCGGCCGCCGCATCCTGCCCAAGACCGAGCTGATCGACGAGGCGGCCCAGTGCCTGCGGCTGCTGTCGGGGCGCAACCACAAGGTCTACACCGCGCTCTGCCTGGTGACGCCCAAGCGGAAATTCCGCCAGCGCGTGGTGGAGACGCGGGTGCGCTTCAAGCGCCTGTCGACCGCCGAGCTCGAGGCCTATCTCGGCTCCGGCGAATGGCGCGGCAAGGCCGGCGGCTATGCCGCCCAGGGGCTCGCCGGCGCCTTCATCGTCAAGCTGGTCGGCTCCTACAGCAATGTGGTGGGGCTGCCGCTCTACGAGACCGTGGCGCTCTTGGCCGGCGAGGGATTCCCGACCACGCTCGGGTGGACCGCGACGGCGTGAGCGCGGGTGCGGGCGTCTCCCCGCACAGTCATTCCAGGGCGCCGCTCCCCGGCGAACCCGGAATGACCGCGTAAATATTCCAGTCTCAGGTGTCGACCACGCGGAATATGTCGACCTCGACGGTGCCGGGGAACAGCGCCCGCCAGCCCTGCAGGAAGGCCTGCAGCCGGGGGTCGCCGGCCAGTTGCTGGCGGTTGGTCTCCAGCGACTCGTGCACCTCGTAATCGATGATCTGGATGAACTGGCCGGGCTGGTCGACGTTCTGCAGGAGGCGCACCTGTTTACCGCCGAACAGTTCGTAATAGGGCTCCGCCGCCCTGATGAACGTCAGGAACTGGGTCGGCTCGGTGGTCGGAAGGGTGAACCTGAACTGCAGGACGCGCCGGATCGTTTTTCCGTTGTCCATCGACATGGTCTGTCCTTACGGGGCCGGCGGAGGCGGCGGCAGGATGTTGGGCACGCTGTGGGACGCCTGTGCCGTGTGGCGTCGATGTCACATTTCTATATGAAAACCGCGGCAACGGGGAGCCGGGATCGGCGATGCCCGCTCCGGCGGCCCGCATGCCGGCCCGGCTTCGAGGAATCCGTGGGCGCCGCCGCCGCGACATCGCCGCGGCAGGGCGGGGCGAAACCACGCAGAGCGCGGCGCGCCCGCGGTCGCAATGCCCACCGGGCATGCCTACATCCAGGCCATGTCCACCGCCCACCCCCCGGCGAGGCCCTGCGTCATCTGCGGCAAACCGCAGGCCGAGGGCCTGAGCCCGTTCTGCTCCAGGCGCTGCGCCGACGTCGACCTCCACCGCTGGCTGTCCGGGGTCTACGCGGTCCCCGCCGAGGAGGAGGATCCCGACGATCCCCCGGCCGATCCCGGCCCCGCCCGCGACACCGGGGAAACCTGACGCCCCGCGCCGGCGCCCGTGCCGGCCCTCCGCCGCGCCGGCCCGGCGTTGTGGACAGCGCCCGGCCGAGCCTCTATAACCCGCCGCGCTCGCCTTACGGCCTCGCATCGCGAGCCCGGCGCCCAGGTAGCTCAGTTGGTAGAGCACGTGACTGAAAATCACGGTGTCGGTGGTTCGATTCCGCCCCTGGGCACCAAAATTTGTCCTCAGAAACTTGCGCCGTATAACCGTGAAGCGGGTCGCCCATGGCGCGGGTTCTTTGATACGTCCGTAATCGCCTTGAGGTACCGGGCACGGTAACCGTAAGTGTCGGCGTCCGGATCGTGCCTGATCGATGCGTCGCCAGCCGTGCGGCCAGCGTAACTGCGCGGATGAAGAATGCCCACGTGAGATTTTTCCAGCGCGAGGTTCACAGCCGCGCCGGCACGCGACATACCTGCCTCGTTCTACCTACACCAAGGTGTAGTTGCGATGTGCCGCGCGGCAATTAGCTCCAGTTCATGGCGTCGCACTTCGCCTGACGCTTCAATCGGGCGGCGCTGCGTTCGAGCGGCAATGGCGCCGCCGTAACCGGGAGAATATCCATGAAAAAGCTTCTTGCCGTCGCGGCTCTCGCGACCGTCATCGCTGCACCGGCCTTTGCGCAAGATCGTGCGCCGCAACGGCAGCAAACGACTTACCAGCGTAACAACAACGCCAACCCGGACTTCCAACTCGGAGGCGACCGGTGGAAGACAGTCCATCGAAAGCACCCGGCGGCACGGCATGTCACCCAGAAGTAAAACGGCGTGAGCGGTCGGTGGCTCACGAACGGGTGATCGTTTTCAGGCGGTCGCGGTCCGCGACCGCCTGAACTCTGTCGACCGTTGCCGTGGCCGGACCGGCGGAGTTTGCCGCGCATGCATCGCGGCCATGCGGGATCGCGGTGCCGCCTGCGATCTTCGTCTAATGTGAAACACGCCCGATCGTCCCATTTACAGCGAAGCCGTTCAAACCGGCCCAAAATCGTCGAATGGGAATGTCCATGAAAAAGCTTCTCGCCATCGTCGCTCCGGTCATCGTCGCTCCGGTCATCGTCGCTCTCGGCACCGTCTTTGCGGCACCGGCATTCGCCCAGCAGGATCCGAACGATCCCAACGATCCCGGCGCCCACCATCGTGCCCGCGCGTTCGAGCAGCGACAATCCAAGATGATCCCGCCCTATGCAGGGGACATTTATTACGAGCGCGGCAACGAGTTCAATCCAGACTTTCCGTCGGGGGATTCGAGGTGGAGAACACTCCACCACCGGGCCCACCCGGCGTCGCATCGACGCAACACAGCCGAGCAAAAATAAGCGGCCTCGAATCCGCGCTGGCAATTGCGCCACGCTGCCGGTCTTCCATTCGCCGGTTCGGGCGTGGGTCCGAGGTTTCGAGCGCCGCACCTCAGGCGTCTTCCCGCGCGATCTCTGCCGGTTCAAAGGAAGCCGGGGGAGCGACCCCCGGCCCCTCGGCCTGACAATGGGCGGCTATTTGACCGCACATTCGGGGAGCGACCCCGGTGCATCAAAGATCGTCCGCGCCTAGGGTCAGGCCGAAGTCAGCCTAAGACATCGTGTGGGCAAAATTAGGACACCCCTTCGGTCATGTGGGAAGCCGGGGTGGGGATGGTGTGAGGATGCGGTCCAGCGGCGCGCTACCGGCCCCGCCTGATCTCCCGCCGCGGCGCCACCGCCTCATCGTCGTCGCCCTCCTCGCGCGAGGCGCGGGCGAGGAGCTCGGTCATCCAGGTGTCGCGGCCCTTCCCGGGATGCGGCTCGCCCTGGTAACGGCCGGGCGCATCGCCGGGGTCCACGCGCGGCTCGACGCGCTCGGCGCGGTCGCCGCTGCGGCCGAACATGTGGGCCCACAGCCTCGTGAGGGGACCGCGGCCTTGCCCGCCGGCCGGCGTTTCAGGCCGGCGCGCGGCCGCCGGGTCGGCGCCGCCGGGCGTCGCCGGCGTCTGCCGGGCTTGCTCGACGCGCTGGGCTTCCGTTTCGACCTTTCCGATCGCCTCTTCGAGCGACATCCGGGCGGCCAGGATGTCCGCCTGGTCCAGCGCCAGCTCGATGTTGCGCATTTCCCCGAGAAGGGCGCCGCGGGCGCGGTCATACAACCGCCGGCGCGCGTCGCCGGTGTTCGGATCGAGCGCGCCCACGGCCTTGGCTATTATCGAATAATAGTCCGCCATCCCGGTGATGAATGTCGTACATTCTGCAGTGCTTGAACAGCACCGTTGGATGCCAACTGCAGAAAAATTAAGGCACCCCGGAAATGACCAGAGACCAGGTAAAGCGATCCTCGATCAGGTGCTGAGCCGGCCGCCGGAACGGCAGGCCGATGTCCTGCACGTCGTCGAGCTTGTGGAAGAGCAGGACAAGAGCCCGTTGCGGCAGCATTTTGCGCGTCGGCGCCACGGCCTCTGAGCGCGGCCTCTGATCCGTCATCCTGAGGTGCTCGCGCCTCTTCGCGCGAGCCTCGAAGGACGACGGCCGAGGCGGTGCAAGCAAGTGTGCCCGTGGCACGGCCGGGGCCGTCGCCCCTCGAGGCTTGCTTCGCTCACGCCTCAGGGTGACGGTCCACCCCCGGGCACTTTTCCGCAAATGTGACGCCCGCTGTCCTTACCCCGGCCGGAACCCGAACGCCACCCGCTCCACCGTATCGGCTTCGCCCAAGCCGGGCGACACCTCCGTCAGCAGCTCCACCGAGACCAGCGTCTCCGGCGCGTTCGCCGCCGGCTCGAACAGGCGCTGCCATTCGGCGTTGGCAGTCTCGAAGGCGGTGCGGGCGCCATAGGCGGCCATGTCCGGGTATTCGAGCATCAGCACGATGCCGGTGTCGGGACCCGGCACGGTGGAGCGGAACGCCCGCACCGACTTCGGCATGGTCGGGCTGGCGAATTTGGGGTCGGCGGCCTCGGCGAGCTTGCCAAAGAAATCCTTCAGCCGTCCCGGCTTGATCTGGTACTTGAAGATCGCGATCACAGCCATCTGGGCACGCAAATCTCTTTCATTTTGATCATGATCTTGGTCCGAAAAATCTGCAACTTTTCGGGATCATGCTCCTTTCATTTTGAGCATGATCTTGGTCCGAAAAGTGTTCTAGGACGCCGGCACGGCCTGGGCGTGCCGGATCGCCTGCCAGACCCGCTCCGGCGTCGCCGGCATGTCGATATGGCGCACGCCGTATTCCGACAGCGCGTCGACGATCGCATTCATCACCGAGACCAGCGCCCCGGCGCAGCCGGCTTCGCCGCAGCCCTTGACGCCGAGCGGATTGGTCTTCGCCGGCACCGGATGGTGTTCGGTGACGAAGCTCGGCACGTCGGAGGCCCGCGGCATGGCGTAGTCCATGAAGGAGCCGGTGATGGGCTGGCCATCCGCGTCATAGACGGTGTTTTCCATCAGCGCCTGGCCGATGCCCTGCACCAGGCCGCCATGCATCTGGCCCTCGACCAGCATCGGGTTGATGACGGTGCCGAAATCGTTGGCCGAGGAATATTTCACCACCTCGATGACGCCGGTGTCGGGATCGACCTCGACTTCGGCCACATGGCAGCCGTTGGGAAACGCGGAGGGAACCGGCTCGCTGGCGAGCTTCACGTCGAGGGACGCCGGCGTGCCCTCGGGCAGTTTCGGCCCGGCGCGCAGCTTCTCCGCCAGTTCCAGCACCCCGATGGAACGGTCGGTGCCGGCGATGGTGAAGCGTCCCGCGGCGAATTCGATGTCAGCGACCGCCGCCTCCAACAGGTGGGATGCGACCTGCTTGCCCAGCTCGACCACCTTGGCGACCGCCTCGACCATCGCCATGCTGCTCGCCGCCGCCGAGCGCGAACCGCCGGTGCCGCCGCCGGTGATGAGCTCGTCGCTGTCGCCCTGCAGCAGGCGGATGCGGTCGAACGGGATGCCGAGCCGGCTCGCCAGGACCTGCGCGAATGGCGTCGCGTGGCCCTGGCCGTAGTCGAGCGTGCCGGTGATGAAGGTCACGGTGCCGTCGGCTTCGAAGCGGATGCCGCCCATCTCCCGGTTGGGCGGCGCGGTCACTTCGAGATAGCTGCCGACCGCGATGCCGCGCAGCTTGCCGCGCTTCTTGCTGTCGCGCTTGCGCTTGGAAAAGCCTTTCCAGTCCGCCAGTTCCAGCGCGTGCTTGAACACGGCCGGGAAGTCGCCGCTGTCATAGGTCTGGTCCGAGGCGGCGGCGTAGGGGATTTCCTTCGGCTTGAGCTGATTGCGGCGACGCAGCTCCAGGCGGTCGATACTCATCTCGCGCGCGGCATTGTCGATGAGCCGCTCCATGAAATAATTGCCTTCGGGCCGGCCGGCGCCGCGATAGGCGGTGACCATGCTGGTGTTGGTGAACACGCACTGGGTCGAGACCTCGATCAGCGGCGTGCGATAGACGCTGACCATGTTCTTGACCGCGTTGAGGGTCGCCGGCAGCGGCGCCACCGCGCCGAGATAAGCGCCCATGTTGCCGGTGCCGGTCAGGCGAATCGCGAGGAAGCGGCCGTCGGTGTCGAGCGCGAGTTCGGCGACCTTCTCATGGTCGCGGCCGTGGCTGTCGGAGAGAAAGCTCGACGAGCGTTCGTCGGTCCATTTTATCGGCCGCCCGAGCAGGCGCGCTCCGTGCAGCAGGCAGACGTATTCGGGATAGGCCTGCGCCTTCATGCCGAAGGAGCCGCCGACATTGCCGGTGAGAACGCGCAGCCTGGCGGGCGGGATGTTGAGGATTTCGGCGAGCTGGCCGCGCAGGCCGAACACGCCCTGGCACCCCACATGGAAGGTGAAGCGCTCGCTGTCGGGATCATAGGCGGCGATGGCCGCGCGCGGCTCCATGGCGTTGACCACGAGCCGGTTGTTGAGGAGTTCGAGCTTCGTCACATGGGCGGCCTTGGCGAAGGCGGCATTGACCTTCTCGGTGTCGCCGTAGTGATAGTCGAGCGCCACGTTGTTGGGGACGTCGTCGAACAACAGGGGTGCGCCGGGCTTCACGGCCTCGCTGGCGCGGGTCACGGCCGGCAGCGGCTCGATGTCGAGGGTGACGGCTTCGGCCGCCTCCTTGGCCTGGATCGCGGTCTGCGCGATCACGCAGGCGACGGGATCGCCGACGAAACGGACCTTGTCGACCGCGAGCGCCGGCCGCGGCGGCTTCTTCATCGGGGTGCCGTCGCGGTTTTTCATCGGCGGCACGCATTTGAGGCCGCCGTAACCGGCCGCCTGCAGGTCGGCGCCGGTATAGACGGCGAG
>Ga0302325_10024137_pt1 | contig 12657 bp, 12 predicted proteins | sample Palsa_T0_2_FD_201948 | JGI IMG/M metagenome (GOLD analysis project Ga0302325, IMG submission 201948) | Peat permafrost microbial communities from Stordalen Mire near Abisko, Sweden - Palsa_T0_2 | ecosystem: Environmental > Terrestrial > Soil > Palsa > Peat permafrost | place: Sweden: Abisko...
GCTCCGATCAGTCCCGGATCATCGAAACGCCCTACACGCCGAATCTGCTTCCGAAAATCGAGGCGGCGCCGTGGCCCTATTTCTCGGTCGACCTCCTGCCATTGGTCATCGCGCTGGCGACTCGCTGCGACGGAACGATCCATTTCTGGAACAAGGTCTATGAAAATGGATTTTCCTGGATGCCGGAACTCGCCAAGTTCGGCGCGCATGTGCTGGTCAGCGACCCGCACCGGATCGTTGTTTTTGGCAATCGCCCGCTGCGCCCCGCCATCGTGGATTCCCCCTACGTGATCCGCGCCGCGGTCGCCCTCACCATGGTCGCAGCCTCGGTGCCGGGGCGCAGCGTCGTGCGCAACGCCGAGATCATCAAGCGGGCCCATCCGCGCTTTGTGGAGAACCTCAGGGCGCTGGGCGCCGATCTCGAATGGAAGTGAACGAGCCCCGCAACAAGGGCGTCGGATTCGTCGCCGCGACACTCGCCGCACCGATGTCCCAAGCCGAGGCGGCCATGCGGCCGCTTTCCTTCGCCGACTTTGCCGGCCAGCCCAAGACCGTCGAACGCCTCCAGGTGATGGTGGGAGCCGCAAAGCGGCGCGGCGATGCGCTCAACCACATCCTGCTCTCCGGACCTCCGGGATTGGGCAAGACCACGCTTGCCTTTATCCTGGGCAACGAGCTGGGTAAGAACGTCCGGGTCACCTCGGGACCGGTCGTCGAGAAGCCGGGCGATCTCGCGGGACTCCTGACCAATCTGGAGGAAGGCGACCTCTTGTTCATCGACGAGATCCACCGGATTCCCAAGGCGGTCGAGGAGTACCTGTATTCAGCCATGGAAGACTTCCGCCTCGACATCATGATCGATCAGGGCCCCAACGCCCGGAGCGTCCGGCTCAGTCTGCCGCGCTTCACGCTGATCGGCGCAACCACCCGCGCAGGCCGGCTGACCGCACCGCTGCGGTCGCGCTTCACCCTTCAGACCCGCCTCGACTACTACGATTCAACGACGCTTGCTGGCATCATCCGGCGCAGCTGCGGACTCCTGCGCATCGCCATCGATGATGGGGGAGCCGCGGAAATTGCCACGCGGGCGCGCGGGACTCCGCGCGTCGCGAACAATCTCGTCAACTTTGTGCGGGACTATGCGCAGGAGCGGGCGCAGGGCCGCATTGACCGCCCCGTCGCCGCCGCGGCGCTAGAGCTCCTTGAGATCGACGCGTCCGGACTCGATGAAATGGATAAGCGCATGCTGCGCGTCATGGCGGAGAACTACCAGGGCGGCCCGGTGGGCATGAGCACGATCGCCATCGCCGTCGGCGAAGAGACCGAGACGCTCGAAGAGGTCCACGAGCCCTTTCTAATCCAGGAAGGCTATCTGCAGCGGACGCCCCAGGGCCGCCTGCTGACGTCCAAGGGCTATGCGGCCGCGGGAATTCGTCCGCCGCCCTCCGGTTCCCAGGAATCCCTCCTCTGAGTCCGCTGGAATTCACAGCCATCGCCTTCGCGATCTCGTACGTCGCGGGAATCCTTGGAGCGCTGGTCGGCGTCGGGGGAGGAATCATCGTCGTGCCCGCGGCGACCCTGCTTCTGGGCGTGAGTATTCAGAAGGCGATCGCGGCCTCGATCATCTCGGTGATTGCCACCTCCAACGGAGCCGCCTCCTCCTATGTGCGCGAACGCATCACGAATCTTCGTCTGGGGATGGTCCTTGAGATCGCGACCGTGTCGGGGGCCCTCGTAGGCGCGTGCCTGGCGGGCGCCGTCGGCGGACGCTCGCTGTTCCTGCTATTTGGGATCGTCCTGGGCTTCACTGCGTGGTCGATGTCGCGCCCCAAGCGGACGGGAACGGGCCCGATCAAGCCCGATCCGTGGGCCGACCGGCTGCGGCTTCATGGCGCTTTCTTCGACCAGGCCCAAGGCGCCGAAGTATCCTACCGGGTTGGTCGCACCAAGACAGGCCTGGCTGTCAGCGCGGTCGCCGGCGTGGTCAGCGGATTGCTCGGAATCGGCGGCGGGGTCCTCAAGGTTCCGGTCATGAACCTCGCCATGGGCGTACCCATCAAAGCGTGCACGGCCACGAGCAATTTCATGATCGGCGTGACCGCGGCCACCAGTGCGGCGGTTTACTTCATGCGCGGGGAGGTACTCCCCTTTATCGCGGCGCCCGTGGCAGCCGGAGTGCTGCTTGGGGCGCGAACCGGGGCGCGCCTCCTCGGGCGGGTGAGCGCGGCGCTGGTGCGAAGGGTCTTCATCGGGGTCCTTCTGGTCTCAGCCGTTCAAATGCTGATCAAGGCGATCCAATGAAGAATAAAAAAACCGAGCCCGCCCAGCGCACGGAAATGGCCATCAGCGCAGTCCTGCGCACCGGCGTGAACGCCAGCCTCGTCCTACTCATGGCGGGCACAGCCCTCGCATTCGCCCGAGGCGGCTACGGGCATGGCGCGGACGAAGTGACCAGGCTCACCGGATCTCACGGAACTTTCCCCCGAACGCTGGCGTGGCTTGCCCACGGTATCGCGCATCTAGACGGGCAGGCGGTGATTGTTTCCGGCCTTTTGCTGCTCATCGCCACGCCGGTGATCCGGGTCGCCGTGTCCGTGTGGGCCTACGCGAAAGAACGCGACACAGCCTATGTGATCATCACCACGGTGGTGCTGGCGCTCTTGCTTCTTTCCTTCGCGTTGGGAAAGGCCGGTTGAGCGAAGTTCCAGCTTTCACACGAGAAATCAGCCGGCCTTAGCCCCATGGGCACCATTGAGCAGGGTCGTGGATTCGCGTCCGTGAATGGTTCCAATCGTATGGGCCAGACGCGCCGTGTGGGGAAAAACGACCTGCCGGCCGAAATAAGCGATCGCAATGGCCGCCTGCACGCCACCCATCACATGAAGCCAAAGGGCTTGGGAATTCGATCCGTCCAGACCGGTGCGCGGAAACCATCCGGGAAACAGGCTGGGCAGAATCTCCATGACCGAACCGAAAAGGAAGAAAAGGGAAGCACTCGAGGCATCCAATGCGTGATTGTCGTTCATGGCTGATTAAGTTGACACCTATAAGCCAAATACGTGCCATTCGGCCAATACAGCACTTAACAGATTATGTGTTAGTTATTTATAAATAACTCATCAGGAAGTAAGACCGCCAGGAGAGCCCGCATTGCGCCCGAATCCAGGCCCTCTCCCTTGCAGAGTGCCCGCCGCGCGGGCCTCAGAGATCGGCGCGGGCCTCAGAGATCGCCGGCGGCAGGCCGAAGGACGATATCCTCCAGAGTCGTTCGCCGGCTCATTCGCTGCGCCGCAACAAAGGCCTGGGCCACGTCTTTGGCCGGCATCATTCGTTTCTCGTCGATGCCACTTCCCCTCCATGACGGCGACACCGTCGCCCCCGGGTAAACACAACAGACCCGAACGCCTCGCGAACGCAGTTCGGAGCGCATGACGCGAGTGAGACCGGTCACCCCAAATTTGGCCGCGCTGTAACCGGTGCCGCCCGCATAGGCCTCGAGCCCCGCAATGGAACTCATGTTGAAGACATCGCCTCGGCCGCGGCGGACCATTCCCGGGACGAAGGCCTTCGACACGAGGAAGACGCTGCGCAGATTGACCGCGATCAATCGGTCGAAGTCCGCGGTGCCCATTTTCAGAAACGGAGCCGCTGCGAAATGGCCGGCGTTATTGACGAGGACGTCGACGCCGCCGAATCGGGCGTCCACGGCTTTGGCCATCGCCGCGACTGCCGACTCGTCCGAAACATCACACACAAAAATTTCCGCCGCGGCGCCTCGCCGCTTGCAGGCACGCGAAACCGACTGAAGGCCCCGAGCGCCTCGGGCGACCAACGCGAGGCGGACGCCGCGAATCTCCATCGCAAATTCCCTGGCGATGGCCGCTCCGATTCCCTGGGAGGCGCCGGTGACGAGAACGACAGGGCTGCGCATGGGCTCAGCAGACAAGCGCTCCGAAATCGCTGAAATCGGCCTTAAGGCCGCCCTTCACCCCTTTGCAGATGACACTCACCGCGTTGTGCGAATGGAGTGACTCCAAGTGGGCGCAAGCCACCTGAAAGTCATGGATCCGGCGGTCGCCATTCAACTCGCGGTAGAGGAGCCGCGCAGCGTCCTCGACAAACTTGAGGTGGGCGCCATTCAGCTCCGCGAACGCCTGCTCGTCCTCTCGCTTCACCATGACTTGAGTTTCGGTTCGCAGAGCCCGGACGCACAGCGCTTGGATGTCTTCGATCCATATCTTTTTGCCCGGAACCTCTTCGAGGACGAGGCGCGCCTTGCTCCTTTGGGAGTGGGGCACGCAATAGATCCCGCGCCGATCGCGCGCATGTTCGGCGAGTTCGGCGGAACACGGACAGGCCGATGAATAGACGAAATCAAAATGAATGAATCGCCGGTATTCCCCCTCGCGGGTCATCACTCCTTCGAAGGCCACATTGTAAAACTGATAGCCCTTCAATCCGCTTCGCAGGCTGTCCTGGAGCATCGGGTAGGAAAATTGCATGCGCAGCCGCGCCTCCTTGCTCTCGACCCTTCGCAGATAGGATTGGAGAATCCGCCCCACTTTCTCGCCCGTAAACACATCCCTCCGATATTCGTAAAACGATCGGACGATCCGGCTCATGTTGATGCCCTTGAGTTCGGCCTGCAGGGAAACAGTCCCCGTGATGCTGGCCTCGAGCGTGAGGATCGAGCCGCGCTTGGTCCTGAATCTGAGCGGCAGCTTGAAATCGGAGACCCCCACCTGCTGGATCGCCACCTGCGCGCCCTGGATGGAGTCCTGGGCCGCTTCCATCATGTCGGGAAGTGAACGGCGGTACGCATTCGAAACGCGGAAGGCGGCGTCATAGCGACGGCTGACGCGCGGCTCGCGCCCCGCCGCCGATCGATGGAGGTACATTCTCTCGGTCTTGCCGCCGGTCCCGCGCGCCCCGGCCGGCCGGCCCTCTCCCTTGTTTTTCCGCCCCTTCGTTTGGCCCTTCACGGCGCCACCCTCTCCGTAGGTCCATGATATTCTGCGTAATTGCGCGGCGTCTCGTAGAGCCTCAGGCTGTGGAGGCGGCCCTTGCGAATATGAGGCGCAATCCGGTCCCAGAATGCGATCACAAGGTTTTCCGCCGAGGGGATCACCCCCCGAAGGAAGCTCACATCGACATTGAGATTCCGGTGATCGCAGAGGTCCACCACAGTCTCGTGGACTATTTGCTTCAATTCACCCAGGTCGATGACATAGCCGGTCTCGGGATCGGGCCGCCCGCGGACGGTCACCTCCAGGACATAATTGTGCCCATGGCCGTTGGGAAGGTTGCACAGACCGAAAGCGCGCTGGTTCCAGCGACGGGTGCGGGCCGGATTGTTCAGCCGGTGGCCCGCGTTGAAATGGACCTGGCGCGTCACACTGACTTCGCCGGTCTCGGGGCGTCGCGCGGCCCCGCGCAGAGTACGGGACCCAGCAGGTGGCCGCGGCATGGAGGACATAGGAGTGGCACCCATAACCCAATCATGACGCGGGTCAACCGCAGCAGCACGGGGAATTCCGTTGCACTGGCCGCCGCCGACATTGAAAATTGACGTCGAATGGCGATGCGGTTCTGCATTTTGGGGAGCGGGAGCGCCGGGAACAGCGCCTTGGTCGTCACCGAGGGTGCGCGCATCCTTATCGACGCCGGCTTTTCCGCGCGCCGGCTGGCCGCGCTGCTCAAGCTGGCGGGTGAAACCCTCGAGGCGATTGATGCTGTCTTCATCACCCATGAGCACGGCGATCACACCGCCGGAATCGAGGGCCTTAAGCGTTTCCCAAAACTCCAGATTTTCGCCAACGCGGCCACCGCCCGGGCGATCCAGAGCCATTTGTCCTACCATGCCAATTGGCACCTCTTCGAAACTGGAGCGGCCTTCACCTATCGAGACGTCGTGATAGACAGTTTTGCCGTCCCGCACGACGCGCACGAGCCGGTCGGGTTCCGCTTCACATCCGGCCGCGAGGACGACTTGTTTTCGCCGCGGCGAACGCTCGCGTGGATCACAGACCTAGGCCACGCGCCGGATCATATCCGCGAACGCATACGGGAGTGTGATGTGGTGGTCGTGGAATCGAACCATTGCCCGCGCATGCTGGAAGCCGATTCCCGGCGGTCATGGCACCTCAAGCGCCGGATCGGCGGCCGCCACGGCCATCTGTCCAACGACGGAGCGGGTGAACTGCTGACCAGCGTCGCGAGCCCGCGCTGGCGCCGCGTCTACCTCGCCCACCTCTCCCGCGACTGCAACTCCCGCGCCGCCGTCGAGCGCGCGCTCACCACGGCCCGCGCCGCGGTCAAATGCGAATTCGCGATCGTCGAGCACGGGGCCGGAACGCCCTTTTACGAACTTTCCTGAAATCATGTCGAAGCCGCCCACCCGCTCCTCCCGCCGCACCAAGATTGTCTTCACGCTGGGCCCGGCCTGCGAAAGCGAAGAGATGCTTTCCCGCCTCATCCTGGCCGGCGGCGATGTCCTTCGGCTCAACATGGCCCACGCCACGCACGATTGGACCCGCATGATCGTCCGGCGCATCCGCGAAGTGAGCGCGAAGGTCGAACGCGATGTCGCGATCATGATGGACATCAAGGGCCCCGAGATCCGCACGGGAGACTTGACCACTCCCATCGAGCTGAGGCCGGGAGAGATCTTCGACTTCACGGTCAAGCCGGGCGCGCCCAGGCTATCGTCCGAGGAGGTGCGCTCGGTCGATGTCAACTATCAGGATCTCGTGCGTGATATAAAAATCGGTGACACCGTCCTCGTCGACAGCGGCCTGATCCGGCTCGAGGTGCTCGGCAAGGACGCCGCGCACATACGCTGCCGGGTGCTGATCCCGGGCGAACTCAAGTCGCGCCGGCATATCAACCTGCCCGGTGTGAAGGTCAACCTGCCGCGGATTCGCTGGTCGGCATCGAAGCGGGAATCGATTTTCTCGCGCTATCGTTCGTGCGCGAGGCCTCGGATATCGAACAGCTGCGAGAATTCCTGGCCTCGCAGAATTCAAAGGTTCGAATCATCGCGAAAATTGAGGATCAGTCGGCGATCGATAACCTGGACGGAATCGTTCAAGCCTGCGACGCCCTCATGGTGGCCCGCGGCGATCTTGGCATCGAATGTCCGTTCGAGGAGTTACCCGTCATCCAGCGCCGGGCGGTCAATTCCTGCCTCGCGCATGGAAAGCCGGTGATCATCGCGACCCACATGCTGGAATCAATGATTTCGCAGCCCGTGCCCACTCGGGCGGAGATCACCGATGTCGCGAATGCCGTCTACGAGCAATCGGACTGCGTGATGCTCTCCGGTGAGACGACCGTGGGCCAGTATCCTCTCGAATGCGTCCAGATGCTCGACAAGATTTCCCGGAGGATCGAGGCGGAAGAGTCGCCGGATTTCCGGGAGCCCGCCGTCTTCGTGACCGAGAAGATGAAGGTCCTCCATTCAGCGGTCATATTGGCCAACGAGCTGCCCAATTCGAAGCTGGTCACCTTTACCCGCCAGGGCTTCATGGCCCACGGTCTCGCCAGCCTGCGCCCGGTCCATTCTCCGATCCTGGCGTTCACCCCCAGTCCCGAGGTATTCCGCCAAATGAGGCTGCTGCGGGCCGTCGAGCCCTACCTCATGGCGTTTGCCGCGGAGCCTGACTTAACCATTGAGAACGCGCTCGCTTACCTTCGGCGGATTGGACACGTCGAAACCGGGGATAAGCTTATCATTGCCACGGATATACTCGTTCAGGACCGGTTGGTTGACAGTGTGCAGCTAAGGACCGTTCGCTGATAATCGGGCAATTTTATTGCCAGTCTGTTACTTGAGGGCGATCGTGGCGTCATGAAAGAGTGACTCCCCGCCATCAGGCCCGCGAGGTATTGACGGCATTGGAGCTGCAACGATCCGCCCGTCTCTTCTCGGTGGCCGCTTTCTTTACCAACCCCCAATGAATTTACATCGATTCGGCTGCCTGTGCGCGCTGCTGCTCGCGACAGTTTTTCTGCGATCCCACTCCTCCCAGGCAGCCGTCGTCGCACCTCGCTCCCTGCCTGAATCGTCCCTCGCCAGCGGCGCGGTGATCAGCACCAGCGGGCTCGTTTCCGCCGGTTCACCCCTGGCAGGCCAACTCACGGTCTCAGCTGAAGAAGGCGAGCGGACCTACCTGATCCGCGCCTCCGGGCCCGCATTGGCCAGCGTGGGAGTGACTGGAACCCTCTCGGATCCAGCGCTTTCCGTGTTGAACGCCGCAGGCGCAACGGTCGCCAGCAGCGATGCCTGGGGTGCTAGCGCCAGCGCATCCGCGATTGCCGAAGCCGCGGTCCAAGTGGGCGCCTTTGCCTTCGCGCCGGGAAGTCTCGATGCCGCCGCGCTCGTCACCTTCGCTCCCGGCAGCTACTCGCTCCAAGTCACTTCGCCGAACGGAAGCAGCGGCGAAGCGCTTCTTGAAGTCTACGATGTCACTTCGGCTGTCGCGTCGGGCGCCCTGCCAAGCGGAGCGGCCACGCGCGCCACCGCCGCGACGGATGTCGTCGCGTTCGCCTCGGCGACGGCCACCGCCGACACCAGCGGCAATAATCCCGGCGTGATCACGGTGTCGCGGACCGGCGATACGAGCCAGGCCCTCACCGTCGCCTATTCGGTGAGCGGCAGCGCGGTCAACGGCGTCGACTATCCCGCGCTCCCCGGAACGGTGACGATGGCCGCCGGAGCGGCCACGGCAACGGTCACCGTCGCGCCAAATCCCACCCTTTCCACAAACCCCACCAGCACCGTCATCCTGACGATCACCGCGGGAACCAATTATTCCGTGGGCACGATCGGAGTGGCCACGCTGACCATCAACAACATCGCACCGACCCTTTACGTCGTGAATATGCGTCCGACGTCGGGTGCGACCAATTCAACCGCCTCGGGCGTGGCGACGATCCTTCTGAGTTCAGACAGCTCGATGGCCAGCGTGAATTTGTCTGTCAGCAATCTCTCCTCGGGCGAAGTGGTGGCGCATCTGGCGATCGGCGGCGACATGAACAATGGCACGTATGTCCTCAACCTGCCCAACGGCCAGGTCACCAACTACGTGTGGACGATCGGCCCTGTGGCCCAGTATTCCGCTGCGCAGATCGTCGCCGCCCTCAAGGCCGGCAATCTCTATGTCGAGATCGACTCCGCCACCTATCCTTCCGGCGAGATCGGAGGCCAATTCTCGATCGGGACCGGATCCCAGACCTTCACGGCCCCGCCCGCGGCGCCGGCGATCAGCCTGAGCGTCGTCACGCCGTCCGATGGCCCCCGCTTCCTGACCCAGGCGACCTTCGGTCCAACAGCGGCCGACCTGTCAAACCTCACCACGCAGGGCTACGCGCAGTGGATTGCCAACCAGATGGCGATTCCCGCGACCTCCCACCGAGCGGCGACCGACGCGGACGCCGCCTCGTTCCCCAATACCGCCAGCCAATACCCGGTCACCCAGAACAACCGCCAGGCTGCCTGGTGGAAGATTGCGGTGATGGCCCCCGACCAGCTTCGCCAGAGGGTGGCCTTCGCCCTCAGCGAAATCTTCGTGACTTCGGACGTTGCTTCCTCGCTGGCCAACGTGCCCGACGGATTGGCCAACTATAACGATATCCTAGTGAACGACGCGTTCGGGAACTTCCGCCAGCTGCTTCAGGATGTGACGCTCAGTCCGACAATGGGCAATTACCTGACGTATCTGCGCAACGCGAAAGCGAACGCCACCACCGGGACCAGCGCCGACGAGAATTACGCCCGCGAGGTCATGCAGCTCTTCACGATCGGCCTGAACCAGCTCCAGCCGGACGGCACCCTCAAGCTCGATTCGACCGGCCTGCCCATCCCCACCTACGACCAGACGACGATCGTCCAAACCGCCAATGTGTTCACCGGATGGTCCTACTACCAATCGGTGGCCAATCCGAGCTTCTACGGCGGCCTCGCCAATTTTGACAAGCCGATGATGTTGTATCCGGCCTATCACGACGAGACTCAGAAGACCATTGTTGGCGGAGTCGTGATTCCGGCCAACCAGACCGGGACCGCCGATCTCCAGATGGAGCTCGACACCCTGTTCAACCACCCGAATGCGGGTCCGTTTTTCGCGCTGGGGCTGATCCAAAGGCTCGTGACCAGCAATCCCAGTCCGGGCTACGTCTACCGTGTGGCGCAGGTGTTCGCCAACGACGGCACCGGGGCGCGCGGCAATATTGGCGCAGTCGTCAAGGCGATCCTCCTCGACTACGAGGCCCGCTCGCCGGCGATCTCCGCAGACGCCGGCTTCGGGAAGCTCAAAGAGCCGCTGCTCCGCCAGACCGGAATCTACCGCGCGCTGAACGCGACGGCCACGAACGGACGCTTCGCAATCTTCAACGCACAGACCACGCTCGCCGAAGCCCCGCTTCGCTCGCCCACCGTTTTCAATTGGTTCTCCCCGAATTACTTGCCGCCAGGTACGCTCGCAGCGGCGGGGCTCGTGGCACCGGAATTTGAGATCACGACGGCAAGCACGGCGATTTCGATCCCCAATACACTCTACGCCAGCATCTACTCCGCCACTGCGGGCCTGAACCTGGACCTCTCCTCGCTGACCGTGAATGCGACAAAGCCGGCCGCGATGATCGCCACCCTTAACCAGATGTTCTGCCAGGGCAACATGAGCACGGCCGCCCAGCAGAGAATCCAGACCGCGATAGCGGCCCTTCCCACAACGACGACCGCGAGCGTCATCGCCCAATTCGCCCTGTATCTGACGATCACCGCGCCCGACAGCTCGGTGCAGAAATAACCTCCCCATGAACAACCCCCAAGATCTCAGCAGGCGCAAGTTCATCGGATCGTGCTGCTCCGCGGTCGGCGCCACCGGCCTCCTTTCGACCCTCGCCCAGCTTCGGCTGATCGGAGCAATCGCCGCCGATTCTGCGCCGGCCGACTACAAGGCCCTGGTCTGCCTTTTCCTTTATGGAGGAAATGATTCGAACAACCTTTTGGTTCCGATCGACACCACCAGCTACAACACTTACGCAGCCGCGCGCAGCGTCCTAGCCCTCCCTCAGGCAAGCCTGCTGCCGATCGCGCCCAAGACCTACAGCGACGGCCGGAGCTGGGGGCTGCACCCATCGATGCCCGAGCTGCAGACCCTGTTCAAATCGGGGCAGATGGCGCTCATGGCGAATACCGGGACCCTCGTCGAGCCGGTGACGCTGGCCCAATACAACCAGGGTCTCGGGCTTCCACCGCAGCTTTTCTCACATGCGGACCAGCAGGTTCAGTGGCAAAGCAGCATTCCCGACCAGCCCTTCGTCACCGGATGGGGCGGCCGTCTCGCCGACATCGTCAATGCGCTCAACAACAATCCGCAGATCTCAATGTCGATCAGCGTGGCGGGCCAAAACTCCTTCCAGGTTGGCAATTCGATCGCCCAATATGCCGTGAGCCCGACCGGAGCGGTCTCTCTGACCGGTGCCACCGGAAGCACGCTGGCAACGACCCGCTATGCCGCGCAACAGGACCTTCTGAACTTGCAGGAGCAAAATCTTTTCGAGGCGGCATTCGGCGGATCTACGGCCGCAGCCATCACCGATAGCGGGCTTCTGACCTCCATTCTGACCGCCGCCCCGACGCTGACGACCACGTTCCCGAATACGACGGTCGGCACACAGATGCAGATGATCGCACGGCTGATCAGCGCCGCTCCGAGCTTGGGGCTCAAGCGCCAGGTCTTCTTCGCCAGCTTGGGCGGCTGGGATCTGCACACCAATCAGCTCGGCGCGCACGCAACCCTCTTCCAGCAGATCAGCCAGGCATTTAGCGCCTTTTACAATGCTACCGTCGAATTGGGAGTGGCGAACCAGGTCACGGCCTTCACCTCCTCGGACTTCAGCCGAACCTTTAATACGAACGGAACGAGCACGGCGACAGCCGGCTCTGATCATGGGTGGGGCTCCCACCATCTGGTTGTCGGCGGAGCTGTCAAAGGCGGCGATATCTACGGCAAGGTCGCCTCGCTGCAATTGGGCGGCTCGGACGATACCGGCCGAGGACGCTGGATACCTTCGACGGCGGTCGACCAATATGCCGCGACATTGGCGACCTGGTTTGGCGTGAGCACGACCAACCTGCCCGTCGTGCTGCCCAATATTGGCCGGTACGCATCGCCCAACATCGGCTTTATCTAAGCGATGAAACGCCGTTCGGCCCTCGCCGCGGCGGCGGTTCTCGCCCTTGCGGGCGGGTGGGCGTGGTGGAGTCTGGGCCATGCGGCCCGGGTTCGTCTGGCGGGGCGGCCACCGGGATTGGAAGCCCGCGGTGGGGCTCAGATGTCTGGACCTACGGCCGGCCCCAACGCGAGCGTTCCTTCCGGGCCGTTGGCTGGTGCCCCGTCGTCCAGCGAGCGTTCCCAATTGGTGGAGGGTCTCAACTCCCCTTCCGGCGACATCCACGCGGATCTCAGGATGATCGACCAAGTGTTCCTGGCGTATCGAAGCGGGACGCGTCAGCTCAATCCGATCGGGGAGAACCGCGAAATCACCGCGGCCCTCACCGGCAAGAACAAGCTCGGGTTTGCGTTCATTCCGCCCGACTGCCCGGCAATCAATGCCAAGGGGGAGCTTTGCGACCGATGGGGCACGCCGTAT
>Ga0302325_10024138_pt1 | contig 12657 bp, 8 predicted proteins | sample Palsa_T0_2_FD_201948 | JGI IMG/M metagenome (GOLD analysis project Ga0302325, IMG submission 201948) | Peat permafrost microbial communities from Stordalen Mire near Abisko, Sweden - Palsa_T0_2 | ecosystem: Environmental > Terrestrial > Soil > Palsa > Peat permafrost | place: Sweden: Abisko...
GCCGTGGTGAGACGCGACGGCCGACGCCCTTCAAGGCGGCCGACTCTCGTGTCGATAGAATCAGCGTGAGGCGACGCCCGATACCCGAGTGCGAGCTGGTGACTGTACGGGTCGGCAACGACACCACACGGCACGCGATGAAGCGGAACGGCTCGGGCATGTGCGCTGAGGTCGGACTCGTACGCACGTTCGGCAGCGGGAGCAGCGAGATCGTCAAGATGGCGGACGGAACCGGCGACGTGAACTGCAGTGCCTGCGCGTGGGGCATCAGACACGACGGCGTGTTCGCCTTCCCCTACGGGAAGCTGCTCTAGAGAGCGAGCCCCGCCGTCGGACCACCGGGGTACCCCTCCCTCTCCGCCAACCACTGCTGATCGCTGCGGAGAGTGTCGCCGGGCGACACGCCCGGCCTACCTGCATGACACATCGCTCATCATCGAGAAGCACATGCGCTACGCCACGCCGCCGAACCGCAAGCGCCTCGTACCTGCACCCCGGGGCAGCGCGTCGCGCCGAGGACGCCACTTCCGCGCCTCGCGGCATCGCGCCCGCCGTTGCCCTCGGCGCCGCGGATGATGCCGCGAGAGAACCCCGCCACTTCCGCCCGCGCAGCCGCGCAGATTGCGCGCCTGCACCGACCGGATGTCCACGAGCTCGTCGACCAATTCGTGGGGAAGGCAACGGGGCGGTCGAGCATCGGGAATGTGAGCATGCCGTCGCGCAGGACGATGCGACTCACGTTTGTCGGAGGATCAGGCGACGCCGAGGGCGATATCGAGATCGAGATCGAGACGCGAAGCCTGCCTCATCGATGGCTCTCACGTCGATCGCCCAGCTCCCGCCGTCGCTCGCCGTACGGTTCAGGTGGAGATCCCTGCTGGTATGTGCGCGGCTGAACGGCAGCCGGCTGCCTGGCTCCACGCCGGCGACGTCCGAGTCTCGCAGTGAGAACGCCTCTGAGCCGCACCTGTCGTCATCTCCCTCGTCGTTGACCTCTGCCCGGTTCGTCGAGCCAGTCCTCTCATCTTGAGCGTCGGCGGCCACGGACGGCGTCCCCCGGCAGGGGCAGCAGACGTGCGCTGCCCGGAGCCAGGCGCGCCCTCGCTGCGTCGCCCACTGCGCTCCCAACCCCGGAACATGTGTCGTCCAGGTCCGGTTCGGCAGCCGCTCCATATCGACCGTTTTCAGTCGAGGGCAGCGGGTCCTCGGCCGGGCTCGCGGGAGCGCTCGCACCTTCCACGAGACGCACGCCTGCTCGCCTGCCCGCCCCCTTGCAGCGGTTCCCGCGTCTTTCCTCAGCGGGGCGGGGCCGGCGCGAGGCGACCGGTGGGCGTGCTCGCGCCAGCACCGGTGGCGATGCGACAGGTACACCCAAGCCCAGCTGCGAGGCGCCGATCCTGTCGCCCTCGTCGATCAGATCGCTGGACCCGGCTCGAGATCGGCGGCGGCGATCGTTCTCACGAGGAGGCGATCGTTCTCACGAGGAGGCGATCGTTCTCACGAGGAGCTGCAGCCTTCGGCCGCCGCCGCGAACGAAGGCTCGTACACGCCAGGGGTCGGCGCCCGACAGGATCTCGATGCCCCGCCGTGGCGGTCTCGCTCATCTCGGGGCCGCTCGCCGTGGCTCGTCGTCGGCTGTTTCGACCGCTGCGACCCACTTGGGGTGGTGGCGCGCGGCCCAGTCCTCGCGCACCCAGCCGCGCGTCATGCCGCTGAGGGAGTGGCGAGTCTTCGGAAAGATCAGTGTGAGGTAGAGGTGTCCGAGAAACAGGATCAGCGAGGCGTAGGTCAGCCAGTCGTGCAGGAGGAGGGCGTTCGGGTTCTGGAAGGTGGTGTCGCGTTCGCCGTACCAGAGGAAGAAGCCGCTGATCGAGAACAGGATGGCGAACACGGCGGTCACGATCGTGTTCAGCTTCTGGCCTGCGTTCAGCCGCCCTTGCGGCGTGCGCTGCCCGAGGAGCCAGAGTCCGTCGTCTGCGTCGAAGTACTCGACCTCGCGCAGGGTGGCACGGAGGGGGCGGCGGTTCCCGAGGAGCAGGACGAGCAGGATCGCGATCGCCCACGCGAGTGCCGTGTAGAGGTGGATCGTCTTGAGCAGCGGCCGGCGGCCTACGACCTCGGCCAGGCTCGGCAGGTACATGCACAGGCCGGAGACGAGAAGGACGCAGAAGGCCGTTGCGTGCACCCAGTGCAGCGCACGTTCGCTCCTCGTGAACCGCTCGAGGCGACGGCTGCTAGCCGTATCCATTCGAGTGTCCGACCCACGCGTTCTGGTCGTAGCCGAGGCCTTCCCAGTACCCGGTCGGCTGATGGGAGACGAGCTCGATCCGGGTCAGCCACTTGACGCCCTTGTAGCCGTACATCTCCGGTATGACGACCCGCGCCGGCGATCCATGCGGACGCGAGAGCGGCTGACCGTCCATCTCGAGCGCGAGCATGACGTCGTGGAGCTGGGCCTGGTCGAGGGTGAGCGAGTCGGTGTAGGGCACCTCGAGCGACACGAACCGGAGCGCCGTCGCGGATGGAAGCGGCTCGACGAGGTCGAGCAGATCCCTGAAGCGGATGCCCGACCAGCGCACATTCTTGACCGTCCAGCCCGTGACGCAGTGGAAGGTCGAGACCTGGTGGGCGCGTGGCAGCGCAAGCAGCTCGTCGTAGCTGAAGCTGCGTGGCCTGCGCACGAGCCCGTCGATCTGGAGCGTGTAGGAGTCGGGGTAGAAGATCGGCATCGAGCCCGAGATCGTGTAGATCCGCCAGCCGCCGACCGGGAGCAGGTCGCCGAACATCTGGGAGATCGCCGAGGTGAACGGCGACACGTAGCCGCTGACCCTGGTCGCCCACCCGAGCGACGAGGCCCCGCCCGCGAGAAGGCCGAGGAACGCCAAGCGCCCGTACAACCTCGAGCCCTGACGCTGCACGCTCACAGGCTCACGGTACTCCCGCTGCTCCGCCGCGGTCTGTTCGCCACCCACACCTTCAACCCCGCAAAGGACGTCGGCGACGGGCAGCGCGCGCGTAAGCCTGGCGGGCCTGGAGACGATCGCGCCTCGCGACTCACCGCGCGAGCTCCCGGCGCCTCATCCGAATGTGAAGTCGTAGGCCTGCACGCCGGGGGAGACATGGAGATTGAGCAGCCCGTCGCCCACGTCGGGGGAGCTGCGCAGCGTGTAAAGGGTGTCGGCGTCGACGGTGATCGTCCGGCTCGGTCTGCCGGCAGCCGCGACCCGGACGCTCCCGTGGCCGCCGAGCACGAGGTAGACGTCCCTGGCGTGGAAGTGGAGGGTCAGCACCGCGTGCGCGCCGGCGATGATCCGCCAGGACTGGACGCGCCAGAGGCCGGAGTAGCTGATCGCGTTCTGGGGCACCTGCTTCGCCGCGGGATAGTCCTTGAGCTCGTTGGGAGCGATCGACGCGCCGACGTAGCGGGTCGGGTCGAAGCGCTCGTAGCCGAGGTAGGTCTCGGGCGTCACGAGCTCGGTCGGCGTCAGATCGGGGACCGGGGCTGCCAACGCCCGCACCCCGAGCAGCGTCCGGATGTCCGACTCCGTCTGCGAGTAGCCGCCCTCGCCGAAGTCGTAGTGCCTGATGACGCCCTGCTTGTCGATCAGGTACTCGGCCGGCCAGTACTCGTTCTGGTACGCGTCCCAGGTCGCGTAGTTGTTGTCCTGCATGACCGGGTACTTGACCCCGAGCTGTTTGATCGCCGCTGCGACGTTCGACGCCACGTGCTCGAAGGCGAACTCGGGCGTGTGCACGCCGATGATCACCAACCCGTCGCGGTGATAGGCGGCATACCAGGCCTCGAGGTGAGGCAGCGTCCGCTGGCAGTTGATGCACGTGTAGGTCCAGAAGTCGATCAGCACGACCTTGCCGCGCAGCCCGGCGAGCGTCAGCGGCCGCGAGTTGAACCAGCGTCCGCCCGCGATCAGCGCCGGCGCCGGCCCGTAGTCGGGCAGGGTCGTGCCGCCGCCCGAGCGGGCGACCGGCGCCCTGGCGTTGGTGAGCTTCGCGAGCGCGTCGTGGGCGGTCGAACTGCCCTCGATCCGGTTCTGGAGCGCCTGCGTGTAGCCCGGAAGCGCCGTCTGGAGCCCGTTGAAGGCGTTCAACGCGATCGACAGCGCGACCAGGCCGATCACGACGCCGGAGCCGACGCGCAGCTGCGGGCCGTAGGAGCGCATGCGAACGCCGACCCGGCGACCGCCGTAGGCGATCGCAAGCATCGGGATCCCGGCCCCGACGCCATACGCGCCCGTCAGGACGATCGCGTCGAGCCCGACCCTGTGGTTCGCTGCCACCACGCTGATCGCCGCGAGCACCGGGCCGGCGCACGGCACGAAGACGAGCCCGAGAGACACGCCGAGCAGAAAGCCGCCGCCGCCCGCACGGAAGCGGGTCAGCCGCGCAAACGGCCGCTCGACGAGCAACCCGAGCCGCGGAACGACGAGAATCGCAGCGACGAGGAAGAGCAGTGCGATCGCGAGATTGTGGAGCAGATCGTCGGGAAGCCCCAGCTTGCCGAGCAGCCAGGTGGCTGACAGCGTGAACACGACGAAGCTTCCGACGAGCCCCACCACGATCCGAAGCGGCCTACGGCCTGACGCCCCGCCCGCGAGCAGAATCGGAAGCACCGGCAGCACGCACGGCGAGATCGCGGTCACGAGCCCCGCGAGCAACCCGATCCCGAGCAGCACGACCAACGCCTCAGACCACCCCCCCACGAGCTGCGCAGGGCGAGCATGCAGCGAGCGGTGTTCGCGCACCTCGAGGAGCGCGCGGGAGCCGCGGCGGGGAGGGCCCGGTTCCCCTCCCGCTCGGGATCTGCGGCTCCGCCGCAAACGGCCACGAGGGGCGGCGTTCGCGTCGCCGACACGCGCAAAGGACGTCCATCACCGGCTACTCCTGATCTCAACGAGGTCGCGTGCGATCCGCGTCATCTACACAAGTACCCGCCGCGGGGCAGGAGAGGTTCTTACAGGTCGATTAAATTGATATCGACGCTCACGCGGTGGCCTGCATCGGAGCGCGCGTGAGCGCTCCGCGCCGGTCTGTCGATCGCGCCGGGCACCGATGCGGCGTACGGATCGGGGAGGAGTGGCCACGGCCCGATCGCGGGTGCGGCCGGCGTCAGACGATGAGGGAAGCGGCCCCGCCGGGGCCGCTTCCCTCATTTCGTCGACGAACGTAGCTCCGCTCTGAGCGGGTTGGGTGCTAGGCGGGCTTCATTCCGGCGAGCGAGAACGCGTACAGATCCCCGGTTGCAGCATCGAGAATCGTCACGTACTGCGTGTTGCCGATCGCGAAGGTCGTCGGCGGCGAGTACGAGGCGCTCGCAAGCGGCGGCGACTCCCAGAGCTGCTTGCCCGTCGCCTCCGAGAACGCCTGCAGGTGACTACCGCCGTTCGTCCAGACGATGCCGTTCGCCGTGAGCACGCCGCCGCTGAACGGTGCCGCGTTCTTCGCGGCAGCAGCGGAGGTCGGCGTGATACGGGTGTCCATCCAGACGGCCTTGCCCGTCTTGATGTTCATCGCCTGCAGCCGTGTCCCGGACGCGTCAGCCGGCGTTCCGCCGAGGCTCCCGAACTTCAGGTTGAACACGGCGTTGAAGTTGAAGTAGCTCAGCTTTGCCACCTCGGAGAGGGGCTGCTGCTCGATCGCGACGAAGCCGGGCGTCGTCTCCTCGATCAGGTAATCGGTGGTCGGATCGACGCTCCCCGGCTTGTTGCCGCTCGCGCCCTGGCCGAACGCGGCCGTGACCGAGTAGTCATTCGGCGTGAGCGCGACGAACGAGCCTGCGGGGCCACCGGGGCCGATGTTGTACGGCTTGCCATCCGGTGCCGTCAGGCCCTTCCAGGCCGCGCGGTCCGGCACCGTCTGCGGGACAAGCGGCGTCGTCGCCGGGATCGGCTCGGTCGGGTAGGTGTGCGCAGAGGCGCTCTGCTGGATCGCCATCTCGGTCACCGGGATGATCGGCTTCCCCGTCGCCCGGTTCAGGACATACCAGAGACCGTCCTTGTCGGCGGTGACGATCCCCTTCTCCATCACACCGTGATAGGAGAAGTTGACGAACATGCCCTGCTGCGACTGATCGGCGTCCCAGCTGTCGTGATGCACCTCCTGGAAGAACCAGGCGAGCTTGCCCGTCTTCACGTGCAGCGCGAGCTGACCGTCGGTGAAGAACTCCTCACCGGGGCCTCGCCCCGTCCCGCCGTAGGGGATCGGGTTCCCCGTGGACGCGTAGACGAGCCCGAGCGTCGGATCGACGCCGACCTGCGACCACTCGGCCGCCCCGCCGTCGAAGGAGAGCGGATGCGACCAGGTGCTGTATCCGGGCTCGCTCGGCAGGTTCGGGATCAGGTGGAACCTCCACAGGAGCTTCCCCGAGCTCGCGTTCAGCGCGAACACGACGCAGGGGAACCCGGAGTCGCCGCCCGCGGTCGCCCCGAGGATCATGCCGTCGTAGTACTGCGGCGGCTGGCTCATGCCGATGCCCTGGAGCGTCGGTCCGATCTGCGTCTTCCAGACGAGCTGGCCGTTGGTCGCCTTGAGCGCCTCGACGTAGCCGCCCGCCTCCTCGACGTAGATCTTGCCGTCATTCATCCCGAGGCCACGCGTCGATTCTGTCGCGTTGGTCGGCTTGAACAGCGCATCGCCGTCTGACGAGGGGAGATGGTAGACCGGCAGGCGCGGGCTGTACTCCCAGATCTGCTGGCCCGTCGTCGCGTTGAGTGCGTAGACGCCGCCATACTGATCCTCGGTGAAGAGCGTCCCGTTGTACTCCAGCTGCCCCGCCTCACCAGGCAGCGCCGGCGGTGCCTGCTTCCGGGTCTCAGCGAGCTTGACATGCCACGCCTCGGTCAGCCCGGAGATGTTCGTGGGCGAGATGATGTTCAACGACGAATAGCGTTGACCGCCCAGGTTTCCCTCCTGGACAATCCAGTTATCCCCCGCCGGTGCAGCGAGCTGCGCGGTCGAAAAGTCAGGAATGGAGATGGCCGACGCTGCATGCGTCGACACACGGCCAACCGCGGCGGACGTGACGCCCAGGACGAGCAGCGACGCGACCGCGAGGCCAACCAAAGGACGGACGATTTGCCTCATCGTGAATACCGCTTCATAGTCAATTGCCTCCCGACACGTTTTGATGGACGGGACGTCGGATGGCGAGTTAACGTCGTCAAACGAGCCCGATAAGCGGACCATATCGCCTATCTCCCGTTTGCGCAAGAACTCGACTCAGCCAGGCCACCCCGGCCGCGGATGCCGCGCTCGAGCGACGCGAATGCGCTCCCATCGTGAAGATCCGAGACTCGTCCGGAGATCGTCGTCTCGAGGCACGCTCGCGCATGAATGCGAGCTCTGGCGCGCGGCCGCCGCCGACCGTGCCGCGTCGCCGGCCGCCACGATCGGTGCTGCCGGATGCTCCGCCGGCGACTTCGCTCGGTCGGCAATAGCCTCTGCAATAACCGTTCCGCCCCCGGCCAGTCGACGTCACCATTGGCCATCCGGTTCTGTCGCGAGAACCCGCTCGTAGGAAGCACGAATCTCCGCGCCCGCCGACGTCATCGCGACCATTTCCGAGCAGAAGCGATCATAACATCGGTCGGTGGACCTGGCGATCAGGGAGCGCTCCGCGAACGTCGAAGTTGGCGACGATCCGGTGAGGTTAGGCGTGGGCAGACGAGGCGGCGCTCGGTTCGGCTCGTCGACGGCCACGGCGCGGGTGGGCGCCGTCGCGCAAACCGGCACGAGCAATAGACCGACGGCGCATCTCCTGTCGTCGACCGGCCGCAGGCGACGGTCATATCCGTCTCGTCGGGCTCCCGGGCAGCCGGATCGGCTCTTGATTGACGAACGGCCCCGGGCGACCCGCACCCGGTTCGGAGATCGCGTTCGACGACCTGGACCTGCGGGGCGGCAACGGCCCGCGACGCGTCTGGCCGGGGGCGGCCCCCGCTGGCATGTCGCATGAAAGCGATCGGGGTGCGTGACCCGGCGGTTCAGACGCTGGCGGTGTCGTCTGACGGTCGCCGTGGCGCGGCGAACGAGAACGGCGGTACGCGTCGAGGCGTGCGGCGAGGCGGGCCAGCGGGTGGGCTTGCCCGCCGATCGCGCCGTGCCGGCATGGCCGAGCGGGCGCGCTCGACCTGCGCTCGGACCGACACTTCGGGGTAGGGCAGAATACGGCGGGCAAACCGGGAGACGGAGGCATCGTGAACGCCGCTGAGCCGCAACCTGTGCTGACGCCGATCACCGAGGCGGCGATCTTTCTCGTGCTGACCGTGAATCCGGGTAGCGAGGAAGAGCTTCGCACGCTGCTGGCGGACGTCGGCGGGTTGAGACGATCGGTCGGGTTTCGCATCCCCGAGGGTGCCCTCACCTGCGTCGTCGGCCTCGGCTGCAGGCTGTGGGATCGCCTGTTCGGCACGCCCCGTCCCGCTGGGCTGCACCCGTTCCCGGATTTTGCCGGCCCGAGGCACAGCGCGTTCGGGACGCCTGGCGACCTGCTGTTCCACGTTCGCGCCCAGCGCCTCGACCTGTGCTTCGAGTTCGCCCAGCGGCTGACGAGCCGGCTGGTCGCCTTCGCGCAGGTGGTCGACGAGGTGCACGGATTCAGGTCGTTCGACGAGCGTGACCTGCTCGGGTTCGTCGACGGGACAGAGAACCCGGAGGGCGCGTCGGCTCTCGCCGCGGTCGTGATCGGCGACGAGGACGCCGCTTTCGCGGGCGGCAGCTATGCCATCGTCCAGAAGTACCTGCATGACCTCGACGCCTGGGACGCGCTGCCGGTCGAGGAACAGGAACGGGCCGTCGGTCGGTCGAAGCTCAGCGACATCGAGATGGCAGACGACCTCAAACCCGCCAACTCGCACGTCGCCCTGAACACGATCCTCGACGACAACGGCGAGCAGCAGCAGATCGTGCGCTTCAACATGCCGTTCGGCAGGGTCGGTGCGGGCGAGTTCGGGACGTACTTCATCGGCTATGCGCGCACGCCGGATGTGATCGAGCAGATGTTGACGAACATGTTCATCGGCAAGCCGCCCGGCAACTACGATCGCATCCTGGACTTCTCGACGGCCGTGACCGGCAATCTGTTCTTCGTCCCGAGCGCCGACTTCCTCGACGATCCCCCGACCCCGACGCCCGCTCGAGCACCCGCAGCCGAGACCGAGGACTCGACTCTCCCGCTCGACGACGGCTCCCTCGGAATCGGCAGCCTGAGGGCAGCGTCGCCCTGAACGATCGCCCGGCCTGCATGCCCGGCTGCCGCCCCGGCCGGACGTCACCCTCCAACTGTCCTGAGTAGGCCATTGCCGGCTGCGGAGGGTCGACTATGGCCCCCCGGGAGACTGGCCCGACGAGGAGGTCGTCAACGGCTCGTCTGCGAGAAACGCTCGCCCGCTCCTCCCCGGGGTAGCGAGCGGCGCCGCTCAGGAGCGAGCGGGTTGCGCGCCGGCGGCCGCGACGGTCTCGACCTCGCCCGGGTCGAGGATCGAGCCGTCCGCCGCGACCAGAGCCGCGCTGACGAGCGATCCGTCGCTGACCCTGCGTGCGATTCGCGGCGGCGTCTCGGCGAGGTGGCGGTCGCCCCATTGCATGAGCGCGAGCAGCGCGACGCGGAGGCCGGCGCCCTTCTCGGTGAGCCGGTACTCGAAGCGCTCGGGGTGCTCGCTGTAGGGCACTCGCTCGAGGATCTCGTGCTCGACGAGGCGGTTGAGGCGCTCGGTGAGCACGTTGCTGGCGATGCCGAGGCTGTCTCGGAACTCGTCGAAGCGGCGCCTGCCGAGGAACGCGTCGCGGATGATCAGGAGCGTCCAACGCTCGCCGACGAGCTCGAGCGTGCGGGCGATCGAGCAGTTCTGTCCGACGTAGTCGCGTTTGAGCATGACGTCAGCGTAGCGATTAACTTGCTTCATGCAACCTCGTTCGGTATAGTCGCTTGCGTCAAGCAACTAACGGAGGTGGGGAAGGTGGCGCGCCGCTGGAAGGTCCTGCTCGTCACGTCGGTCGCTGTCTTCATGAGCTTCCTCGACGTGACGATCGTCAACATCGCGTTCCCGGACATGCGCACCTCCTTTCCGCTCGTCTCGCTTGGTCACCTCTCATGGGTGATCAACGCCTACAACGTCGTCTTCGCCGCCGCGCTCGTCCCGGCCGGCCGCCTCGCGGATCGCTTCGGCCGGCGTCGCTTCTTCATCGCCGGCATCGTGCTCTTCCTCGCGGCCTCAGCGCTCTGCGGGCTGGCCTGGAACGTCGACGTCCTCATCGCCGCGCGCACGCTGCAGGCGCTCGGCGGCGCGATCCTCGTGCCGACCTCGCTCGCGCTGGCGCTGCCGGAGTTCCCACTCGCGCAGCGCGCGACGGCGACGGCCCTCTGGGGCGCCGCCGGGGCCGCGGCCGCGGCGCTCGGCCCGAGCCTGGGCGGGCTGCTGGTGGACTGGCAGAGCTGGCGCTTCGTCTTCTTCGTGAACCTTCTGATCGGCATCCCGGCCCTCGTGCCCGCGCGCCGCCTGCTCGAGGAGAGCCGCGTCGAGAACGCCCTGCTCCCGGACCCTCTGGGTGCGGTCCTGCTCGGTGGCGCCGTCGCGGCGCTCTCGCTCGGGATCGTCGAGGGCCCGAGCTGGGGCTGGGGATCAACCGGGATCGTCGCGGCGTTCGCGGTCGTCGCGCTCCTCGTTCCGCTCTTCGTGCTGCGCTCCGCCCGGCATCCGGCGCCGATCTTCGAGCTGTCGCTCTTCACGGTGCGCTCCTTCGCCGTTTCCAACGCCGGCGTGTTCACGTTCGCGGCCGGCTTCTACGCGCTGCTGCTGAGCAACGTGCTCTTCCTGACCGGCGTCTGGCACTACTCCGTGCTGAGGGCCGGGATCGGGCTCACACCGGGCCCGTTGATGGCGATGCTCGCCGCTCCGGTCGGCGGTCGACTCTCCGACCGCTTCGGGCAACGGGTCGTCGCCTTCCCCGGCGGCCTGATCTTCGCAAGCGGTGCCCTCTTCCTCTCCCTCGCAACCGGCCGACATCCTGAGTACGCCGCGTGCTTCCTGCCCGGAATCCTGCTCACCGGCACAGGGGTGGGGCTCGCCTTCTCGGGCTTCTCGAGCGCAGCAGTCGCGCGGCTGCCCCTGAACCGCTTCGCGACGGGAAGCGCGATCTCGGCGACCTCGAGACAGATCGGGGCCGTGATCGGCGTCGCGACCCTGATCGCGGTGATCGGCACGCCGGCGCCGGGGAGCGCGCTGCATGCGTTCCATCACGCCTGGCTGCTCATGGTGGCAACCGGAGCCGCAGCCGGGCTCCTCGCGCTCGCCCTGGGGCGCGTTCGCGCCCGAGACGTCGACGCAGTCGTCGATCTCGCTCAGGGTGACATCGCCCTGGTCGGAGCGCCACCCGTCGCATGGGCAAGCGCGGCGACGGCGACCGCGTCAGCCGGGAGCGGGTCCTGACCCGCCCACTCCTCGACGATCACCAAGAGGATCGCCAAGAGGCAGACAGGCACCGGAGGCAACCAGCATGAACAGCGACAACGGCGTCGCGCTCGTGACCGGCTTCATCCGCGGCCTGCGACTGGCCTTCGCGCGTGCTGCTCGAGCATCGCGCAGCGCGGGTCTCCCCGTCGCAGCGCGACACCCCGGGACATCGCACCGGCCCACCTGCTCACGCGCCAGCGAGCTCCGGACGCCAGCCGAGCCAGGACCGGCCCTGACCGGTCCGTCACCGCGCCGGCTTCCGTCGCGGCCCGGTGTCAGGCGCGGAGCAGCCGCGTCGCCTACGGTTCGAACATGACCGAGCCGCAGCCGCAGCGGACCCGCAGGGTCGGCCATCGTGAGGCAGCTCGGATCCTGGCCGAACGCGATCCCGTCCTGGCGCGCCTGCTCGCGGAGGCCGGCCTACCCAGGTTCCACAGGCCCACGGACACGAACTTCGCGACCATCGTTCGCTCCATCACATTCCAGCAGCTGGCTGGCGCAGCGGCCCGCGCGATCCATGGGCGACTCGTTCTCGCGCTCGAGAACGACGTCACGCCCGAGCGCGTGCTGGCGACGCCGACGGACGTGCTGCGCGCCGCCGGGCTTTCGGCCAATAAGGCCGCCTCGCTCCATGACCTCGCCGCGAAGGTGCTCGACGGCAGTGTCGTGCTCGACCCGCGGCGGCTGGCGCGCGAGACCGACGAGGAGGTCGTGGCCAGGCTCTCGACGGTGAGAGGCATCGGGAAGTGGTCGGCCGAGATCTTTCTCATGTTCCAGCTCCGCCGCCTCGACGTCTGGCCGACCGGCGACCTGGGGGTGCGCAAGGGTTTCGGGCTGGCATGGCGAATGCCGACGCCCACGCCCAGGCAACTCGACGCGCTCGGAGAACCGTACCGGCCCTACCGCAGCGTGCTGGCCTGGTACTGCTGGCGCGCAGCCGAGCTCTATGCCGGCGCCACCGCCGTGATGAGCTGATGAAGCAAAGCGGTCGGGACGCTGCCCGCCGGCACCGTCAAGCGTTAGGCGCGGTGAGGTATAAGCGATGAGATATGAGCGATGAGATATGAGCGGTGAGATATGAGCGGTGACGCGGACATTGATCCGTCGGTGCCGCCGGGCCGATACGGGTGCGGAGTGCCTGACCGTCGGGGGTTGGCGGTTTCATCAGGCCGCTGCGCGCGCTGCGGACATA
>Ga0302325_10024139_pt1 | contig 12657 bp, 15 predicted proteins | sample Palsa_T0_2_FD_201948 | JGI IMG/M metagenome (GOLD analysis project Ga0302325, IMG submission 201948) | Peat permafrost microbial communities from Stordalen Mire near Abisko, Sweden - Palsa_T0_2 | ecosystem: Environmental > Terrestrial > Soil > Palsa > Peat permafrost | place: Sweden: Abisko...
ACAGACAGGGTAACGCCTTTCTCCGGCAGTCCAGCCTTTCGCATCACCTCTTCCTCAATCTCGCTTTGCGCATAGAATAGTGGAACTCTGACTGATAGCAGATTTCCGCCTTTGATGTGATCCTTAGCAACGTATTCAGCATACTTGCGAGAACTGACATCAGGGCATACCTGTTAAGGGCAAAATTTTGAGTCAGCTCTCGACTTTCTGGTTCGACTTGCTTGCGGATGTATGCCCAAACCATTTCATCACCGATTCCCTCTCTGAAATGCCCTCTTCTATTCGAGAATATAGCCCCACTCTATCTGGTCGGACAATGCTTGTCAAAAAGTGTTCTGTTCTGCCTGTTGAAGCAATTGTTCGTGGATACATCTCAGGTATCATAAGCGTTAGAACACGTTATCCATTCTCCCTCCAATTTACCCCATTCATATTCCGAATTGCCTCCAGCCATAGAGACTCTTGACTTTGAATTAATTGCAGGGTCTGCGTGGAAAGAGTATAAAGTCTCAGGAACAGTCCATGGGATCCAGATGCCTTCCGGCCTCAAAGAAAGCGATAAATTGGAGAAACCTTTATTCACACCAAGCACCAAAGCCCCACAGGGACAACACGACGAGAACATTCATCCAGACACACGTTGCATCTCATTGTGTGCGGAAGTAACAGTAGTCAAGGAGATGATTGGTGCTACAAAAGCAAGGAAAGTTGAAGAGTTGGCTCTTCAATTGTACACTAAGGTATCCACCATGAGCCCCTTTCGCAGCATCGTAATTATAGGCTGCTGGCTATGCAGAGACGAAGGGGATTATCATTGCGGACACCAAGTTCGAGTTCGGTGAGACGGAAGCAGGCGAGATAATCCTCATCGATGAAGTCTTGACACCAGGTATGTCCCAATTTTCCACCCCCGATATTCCACACGCTTCACATCGCATCTTTTGACTTCATAGACTCCTCGCGGTTCTGGCCACAGGATAGGTACGTCGCGGGCCAGGCGCAGGATAGTTTTGATAAACAATACTTGAGGGATTGGCTCACCAGGAACAGCTTGGCTGGATCGAAGGATGTGACGATACCGGAGGACATTGTTGAAGAAACAGCAAGGAAGTATAAACAGGTGTTTAGAATTCTCACCGACACTCAATGGACGGAGTAGCCTTCAGATTTCTCTAGATCTAGAGATCTAAACACCATCACTAGCGAATCCATAATATTAATATACATATAACATTTCTAAGACCATGCTACCCGTCACCGGAGTAAATTCACTCAGCAATGCACTGAAAGAAACTCTCAAAGTAAATAGTGGTCGAGGGGAAAGATGGAAATCCATCAATCTGATCACAGAGGAGTGTAAAATATACCTTTCTTATCGCAGTGAACACTATGTGTCCTTGATACACGCTATTTAGCACGTTCTGGAACTAGAAGCGCCTTGGGTGGGGCTTACTGCTTTATGACTCGGATGGCGTCTTCGAGCAAGTTGGTCGTGGTGCGTATCTCACGGACAGCGAGGCCCCTGATACGGATCAGCCACGGTCCCGTTCAAAACGTGTGGATATCTCGTAGGTGGCTCTACACTCGATAGCTGGAACTCTGCAATGGCCGGCGGACTCGAGAACGCAAGAAAGGCGCTGAAGCAGCTGCGTCTCAGCGACGACAAAGAATCACAGTATGGAACCGTCTTTTCCGTCTCTGGCCCTGTCGTTGTCGGCGAAGGCATGATTGGCGCGCAAATGTACGAGCTCGTCAGAGTTGGACATGGCGAGCTGGTCGGCGAGGTCATCCGTATTGAAGCCGACAAGGCTACAATCCAGGTCTATGAGGAAACTGCTGGAGTCACTGTCGGAGATCCCGTCCTCAGGACTGGGAAGCCCTTGTCTGTGGAGCTCGGTCCAGGTTTTGACAGGATTATTTGACCGTGCTGACGACAGGTTTGATGGAGAGTATATATGATGGAATCCAGCGGCCTCTCAAGGCCATCAGAGCCATGTCGAACAGTATCTATATTCCGCGAGGCATTGCCACCGATGCTCTCGATCGCGAAAAGGCATGGGAATTTCTACCTTCATCCAATCTCAAAGTCGGCGATCATATCACTGGCGGCGATATCTTCGGTACAGCATTCGAGAACTCTCTTATTTCAAAACATAACATCCTTCTCCCTCCACGTGCTCGCGGGATTATCACTCACATTGCTGAGAAGGGGAATTATAAGATTGATGAGAAGATATTGGAGGTTGAATTTGACGGGAAAAAGTACGAGTACTCCATGATGCATACTTGGCCTGTCCGAGTGCCTAGACCTGTTAGTGAAAAGCTGGCAGCCAATTATCCGCTTTTCACTGGACAGAGAGTGCTGGATGCATTGTTCCCATGTGTTCAAGGCGGAACAACAGCTATTCCCGGGGCGTTCGGATGCGGCAAGACAGTCATCTCTCAAAGTTTGTCCAAATATTCCAACTCGGATGTTATCATTTATGTGGGATGTGGAGAGCGAGGAAATGAAATGGCGGAAGTTCTTATGGAATTCCCTGAGGTACTTTGAACGCTTTGGAAGTTACTGATCCACAGCTTATGATGGAAGTCGAGGGACGTCAGGAGCCGGTCATGAAACGAACAACCCTGGTGGCTAATACTTCCAACATGCCGGTAGCAGCTCGAGAAGCCTCTATGTATGCCTATTAATTTCTTCACTAATAAAAGCTATACCGGAATCACCCTCGCCGAATACTACCGCGATCAAGGGAGAAACGTAGCCATGATTGCAGATTCCTCTTCTCGTTGGGCAGAAGCCTTACGAGAAATCTCTGGCCGTCTAGCGGAAATGCCTGCTGATTCAGGATACCCTGCATACCTTGGTGCGAAGCTCGCCAGTTTCTACGAACGTGCTGGAAGAAGTGTTTGTCTTGGCAATCCTAAACGAGAAGGGAGTGTCACTATCGTCGGTGCGGTGTCGCCTCCGGGTGGTGACTTTGGAGACCCAGTCACTTCAGCTACGTTGGGTATTGTGCAAGTGTTTTGGGGATTGGACAAGAAACTTGCGCAACGGAAACATTTCCCCTCCGTCAACTGGTCTATTTCGTACAGTAAATATAACAACGTATTGCCCCTTGGTTGTCATGTTAACGTTAGACCTTGAAATCATACTACGAGAAGAATTACCCCGAGTTCATTGAATTAAGGGATAAAGCAAAAGAAATTCTTCAAACAGAGGAAGACCTCGCGGAAATTGTGCAGTTGGTAGGAAAGTCCGCTCTCGCCGAGAACGACAAGATCACGCTCGAAGTCGCACGTCTTCTCAAAGAAGATTTCCTCCAACAGAACGGTTACTCGGACTACGATTACAAATGTCCCATGTCAAAGACCACTTGGATTCTCAAGGGAATGATTGGGTACTACAACTTGGCACAACAAGCAGTGGCCTCTTCAAATGGAGAGATCACTTGGAATAAGATACGAGAGAGTACTGGCGAGGTCATGCATCAGTTGAGCTCTATGAAGTTTCAGGTATGTGAGTTTAAAGTGAGATGCTGACGGTTAGGATCCGACACAGCCGGAGGAACAGATGGCAAAGGAGTATGAGAAGGTGTTGCAGAACATGACGAGCACATTTCAACGATTGATGGAGTAATTTGCAAGAATATAGGATTTAATCAAATTTAGAGGAATACTTGATTCTGGCTCTTTTGCCATTGTTGCTCTGAAGGAAAACCCCATAGCATAGGGCACCTGCACACAACAACAAGATATGATTCTCTAGACACAAGTCGATCCGATCGTGCCCTTCCAGGCTTCATAAATGACAGTCCACTTGCTGAATATCTGTGCTCTTCACCGCCCCAGCTAGCACGCTTTAATTCACCGCAAGGGACTATCCACTGCATTATGAGAGGCTCGTCTTTCGTGATCAATTACTTTTATTTTTTTGGCAATGCCCGCTATGCTACTTGAAACTACCAAACTACAGTATCTCAATTCCGCTTCGAACGTGTCTTGATAACGTCGGTATGTGGTTAAAGGCTCTTGAGAAACATTCCTGACATCCCAATCTTGAGTCTCCCATCTCCAGCCCTCCGACCCACATTATCTATTACTGAGATAGTCGACTTACTTTCCCGGCTTGAAAGACTTGAGAGGATCACGTTTCTTCTTGAGTGGTTTCCTCTTGTGCCGATTTTGCAACCTAGCCTTCCGAATACGATTATCGCCCTCCTTCCTATACCCAATAAACCCCAACGCTTTCGGCCCCTTGCCGCCTCCCGGAAGCAAATAATCCGGCACATACTTCAAATGTGCCTGTCGTCTCACAACATGACTCTCCTCATCATGTCTCAGCCCATTCAACTCGGAGGGATTATCCTCAAAATGTCGCTTCAACTTCTCGCTCGACAAAATCTCCTTCCTTAGCTCCTGCGCCTGCGCCTGATGTACCGCCGCCTTGGTCACACTCCTCAGCGCATCATTCATGCGATACCGGAACGCATCCAGTTGTTTTGCCTCGAACATGTACTCCTGGATCTCCTTTCGGCCCGCGGCCGCGAGGCGCGCGCGTATCCGTTCGAGGACCCGGGTGTCGTTCTTGGTGCTGGGCAGGGACGCGTGCTTGGACTTGCCGTGCTCGGCGGGCGGGATGATGAAGGAGAGGGATGTCCCCTGGGCGCCGGCGCGGGCAGTGCGGCCAATGCGGTGGAGGTAGGATTTGGATGTGGTGGGGAAGTCGAAGTTTATTACGAAGGAGACGTTTTTGAAGTCTATTCCGCGGGAGACGCCGTATTCTAGGTCGTGGTGTTTGCGTTTTTTGGACACGGGGGAGGTGGGAGGTGCGGAGGTGGTGGGTTGTTGGTCGTCTTCGTTGTCTGAGGAGGTGTCTGAGATGGTGTTGGACTCGTCTGTTGCTAGGATGATATCGTAGACTCCTTTGTTGAATTCGTCGACAATATGTAATCTAATGTTAAAAAGATTGTTTAGGAGGAGGGGGATTACCTCGAGTTCAATGGCAGTCTGGCATTCAATACACAGCTGCGTATCCCGAATTGTTCCAGGAATAATTTAACACGATAACATCTCTCCACATCATTCACAAAAACAATACACTTGCCCTTCAGAAGATTCAACTTCAAAATCACATAGATAAGCAAGAATTTGTCCTCTTCGGTACATTCCACGTAATACTGTGTCAATGTATCTGTGTCGCGCTCGGCCTCCTCGAGCTTCAAAATCGCTGGATTTCGACAGATCGTCTTCTTCAATTCTTGGATCTCGTCCGTCAAAGTCGCGGACATGAGATATGTTTGCACCGTCTTGGGAAGACGGGAGAAGATTTGTTGGAGATCTGATTCGTGGCCATAGGATAGAACGAGGTCTGCTTCGTCGATGACGAGGGATTTAACGTTCTGCAGCGAGAGGTTTGATGAGTTCATGTGGTTGAGGATTAGTCCCGGTGTAGCAACGATGATTTCTGGACATTGTGACAATTGCGTTCTGGTATTAGTATGATCAATGAGGTCTATGGCACACCTTTGAACGTGTTCTGAGCCGGAGGTCAGGTTGACTGCTCTGACCAAGGTATCACAGTATGCGGTCATTTCATTGAACACTTGACTGACTTGCTCGGATAACTCTTTGGTAGGAGTTAAAACCAGCGCCAACGGCCCCGTTTTCTCGGCAGGATTCTTGAACGTAAGTACGAATAAGAAAGAAGAACTCACCGAATCAGTCAAAATCTTATGTATTAGAGGCAAAACATAAGCAGCAGTCTTCCCGGAGCCAGTCTTCGCCCGTGCAACAATGTCCTTGCCATTGAGAGCGAGAGGGATAGCCGCTGCCTGAACAAGCGTTGGTTTCTCGAATCGAGCGACGACGGCTTTCAGAAGACGTGGATCCAATCGAAAGGACTCGAATGAGGGAGTGTCCTGTGCAGGAGTCATTTCCCCGCCTGCCTCGTCTTTGTTGCTCCGTTTTCGCTTTGCGCTCTGCTTGTCCTTCGCCATTCTGGTCCAGGAGAAAAAAGTTACCCCCCGTATTTGATTGGCCGAGTTTATGAAAATCTGGGTGAAATTGTCACCGCACAGATTTGCGAAGATCGCTGGCTTTGGCGGATGTCCTCTCTCACGGGTTGGGTCATTTGGGGGCTAGGGCTTGTTGTGACTGCTAACGCTGGGAATCGAGTCACCAGCAGTGACCACACACACACAGAGCGAGCACCTCACCGCCCAACCAACTCATCGACCACCACCTCGCCAGCCATGCCGAATCTTCGCTCCCAGAAGCAGCTCGCGGCGAAAGTCCTGCACTGCGGCAAACGCAAGATCTGGCTCGACCCCAACGAGACCACCGAAATCAGCAACGCCAACTCGCGCCAGAACATCCGCAAGCTCTATGCCGACGGCCTCATCGTCAAGAAGCCCACCGTCATGCACTCCCGCTTCCGTGTCCGTGAGACCCACGCTGCAAAGAGAAAGGGACGACACACCGGCCCGGGAAAGAGGAAGGGTACTGCCGAGGCCAGGATGCCTTCTGGCGTGGTCTGGATGCGTCGTCAGCGGGTCCTTCGTCGGTTGCTGAGAAAGTACAGAGAGGCAGGCAAGATTGATAAGCATCTGTAGGAGACCCGCTCCGTTTACTTGCGTGTCGCTGACAACAGATACCACTCTTTGTACATGCTTGCAAAGGGAAACACATTCAAGCACAAACGCGCCATTGTCGAGGAGATCCACAAACAGAAGGCCGAGTATTATCCCTTGCCACGGCGTGACTAACAAACAGGGCACAACGCAGCAAACTCCTCCAAGACCAAATGGAGGCTCGTCGTCTCAAGAGCAAGGCCGCCCGCGAGAGGCGACAGAACAGAATCCTCGAGAAGAGAAATGCTTTGGGACAGGATGAGACAGATGTTACGGCCGCTGAGAAGAAATAAATGCCTTTGCAATGTTTATACTCCTCGGTCATTAGCTGCTAGAGATACATCACATTTGTTTGTAATCTGTCGGCAAAGTCATTTGAATCTCAATTTGGTGGAATCATTGTTATTGATGTTTTGGGTTTGATGATTACCAGTGTCGCCACCTGTCTGCTCTGTCAACCGTATTCCTTTCCCACTCTTTCCTTTAGGAGATCCTACTCTTTCGGTAGTGGATTCATCTGGTGCAGTTGAATAAGGCACGACGATTTACTTCTACGTATTGCGACAGGGGCGCCCATCATGCGAGCTTGTCAAGTTCAGTCACTGCTCCGTAATTGATTAGAAGAAAAGCTTATCAAAACGCATGATTCGCATACTGTCTAACTAACCAACATTATAGATAGTAAGTCCCTACAGATTGTGTCAGAGCAGAGTGCTGTATGTTACAAAAACATTGAGAGTCAATCTGTCCCAAAGTTTCCTCGTACTAGTATCGCGTGCCTCTCGCCGCCAGGGACACACAACGTTCGTTTGGAGCCAGACGAATTTTGGAAGTGGATTGTAATGGGTTCTCGTGAATAACTTGATTTCGAACGAGAACATCTATGTGGATTGAGTGTCTGACGGCATCTCTGTTATTCATTGATGGTGTCCATATGCATATCATACTAGTTGATTTTCATGCTTTGGGTTCCCTGCAACGAACCGTCCCGTTTGCTAGTGAAGCACGATGTCGAACCTTATGATCTCGATGAAGCGTCCAAGTCTTAAAAGTCGATATCCCTGTCAAGACGTATCGAAGAATTTCCATAGCTTGTGAATACACGCATCCTTAGTTCATGTTGCAAGATCAATCAATTGCATTGACGTAGTTGATAGCTGTCAACCATAAATTTCAGATCCAGTTTCCGCTGTCTGTAATAAGCTGTCCGATAGTGTCAGTCAAAGTTTCCGGAGCCTCTTTCCGGAGGGAGCAAGAATGCGGATGTCGATCTCAGTTGGGCTGTCGCCATTTTATGCAGCGGTCCATAACCCGGTGGGCCGGGACAGATCCGTCATTTGACGCATTGGAGGTCTGTGCACGCTTGCATCAGCCCCAACCACGGGAGCGATAGGGAATTCGAGACCTCTGTTCAATTGACAATTCCGCTGACCCAGCCAAATGAGCCCCGCCGAGAGGTAGTAGTACACACCGCCGTCCTTTGTCCTTTAATAGATATGGCTCGCTCGCTTCCCTGCGCTCGGACATCATCATGGCCAGTCCGGGTCCCGGACCGGTCGGTGTGACCACAGTCTCCACGCCCGAGTAGTCCCGAATTTCCCCAGAGCACCCGGCCGGAATCGAGTCACACAGCAGCAGCCAGCAGCCAGCAGCAGCAGCCCGGCGATCATTCATGAGTCATCTGTGGCTCCGGCCGGAACTACGATCCTTCCGACCGAAAGCACCGCAGCGCAGCCAAGGACGAGCGGCACGTTATGTCAGTGGCCCATGTGAGAGGCCGTTGACTGGCCGCAGGGACGCCAGTGCAGCATGTGATGAGACGCCCGATTTCTCCCCCTAACCGAGCAGAGGTATTTATGACACGACTACCCCGCCATCACCACGCTGTTGCTGCTCGCTGCTAGGAAGTAACTGCTGTTTGTCGTCGGCAAAAATGGTCTTCACAAAGATTGACACCAAGGCCGAGGATAGGGATTATGTCGCTGAGGTTGAGGCTGTGAAGCAGTGGTGGACGTCCCCCAGGTTCAGAAAGATCAAACGGTGAGACTCAATTCTTGTTCTCGTGAGGAATTCCGCTGATATTTAGACCGTATGCTGCGGAAAGTGTCGTTGCCAAAAGAGGGACTTTAAAGGTCGACTATGCCAGCAACACACAGTCAAAGAAGTTGTTTGCCCTGCTCGAGAAGCGTGCCAAGGTCCGTGTCTCATGCAATCTCACTCACATACATACAGGAGGGAACACCATCGCATACCTTCGGAGCACTGGATCCTATCCATGGTACAATTCCCCTTGAAAAATCTAATGGCAGTCGCCCAAATGGCCAAGTACCTGGAAACAGTGTACGTCTCCGGATGGCAATGCTCTTCCACAGCATCCACTTCCAACGAACCAGGCCCCGATCTCGCAGACTACCCCATGGACACCGTCCCAAATAAGGTACCCCCTCTTCCGTCTCGGATGATGCTAAAAATTCAGGTGGAACAACTCTTCATGGCACAACTCTTCCATGACCGAAAACAACGTTCCGCCCGAAGAGACATGTCCCCCGCAGACCGCGCCAATTCCCCCTACATAGACTTCCTGCGCCCCATCATCGCCGACGCCGACACCGGCCACGGCGGCCTGACCGCCGTCATGAAGCTAACCAAATTGTTCATCGAGCGCGGCGCCGCGGGAATCCACATGGAGGACCAAGCGCACGGGACCAAGAAATGCGGCCACATGGCCGGAAAGGTGCTAGTCTCCACGGGGGAGCATATCAATCGACTTGTGGCGTCGAGGGCACAGTGCGATATCATGGGCACGGAGACGTTGATTGTTGCGCGCACGGATGCCGAGGCCGCGACGTTGATTACGTCGAATATTGATCCGCGGGATCATGCGTTTGTTTTGGGCAGCACGACGGCGGGATTGAGACATTTGAATGAGCTGATGATTGAGGGGGAGGAGAAGGGATTGATGGGATCGCAGTTGGAGGCGATTGAGAAGAGCTGGTTGGAGAAGGCCAAGATTATGAGATTTGATGAGGCTGTTGTTATGGTTATTAAGGAGAGTGGATTGGGAGATGGGAAAGTCAAGGAATATCTCACTGCCGCGCAGGGGAAGAGTAATCTCCAAGCAAGGGCCATTGCAAAGAAGATCACCGGCAAGGACATCTTCTGGGACTGGGATGCTCCAAGGTCTCGAGAAGGTTTCTACCGCTACCAAGGAGGGACAGAAGCATGTATCTCCCGTGCCATCGCCTATGCCCCCTACGCCGACTTACTCTGGTACCCTCCCAAACACTAATCAATCTAACATCCAGGATGGAGACCAAAAAGCCCTTGTACAACCAAGCAGAGCAATTCGCGAAGGCCGTCCGAGCAGTCTACCCCGACCAATGGCTAGCCTACAACCTTTCCCCCAGTTTCAACTGGCGCGCCGCGGGTCTCACTCCCAAGCAGGAGAGAGACTATATCTGGGAACTCGGGAAACTTGGCTTTGTCTGGCAATTCATTACTCTTGCCGGGCTACATACGACGGCTCTTGCAGTGGATACCTTTGCGAAACATTATGCCGAGGATGGAATGCAGGCTTACTGTGAATTGGTCCAGGAACCGGAACGGGAGCGCGGGGTCGAGGTCCTCACGCATCAGGTACGGACTCCTTAGTGTGTTCAAGTGTGCTGATGATAGAAATGGAGTGGAGCACAGTATATGGATGATTTGATTAAACTTGCCACGGGCGGGATCTCGTCTACCTCCGCCATGGGCGAGGGCGTCACTGAAAGTACCCATCCCCGTTTATCCACCGAGCTAACATCTTTAGCACAATTCACAGTGTCCAAAAAAGCAAAACTCTAGACACCAAGACCCTTATTGTATGAATAAAAGAAAGAGTGCAGAATAACAGCAACATCCAGATTGAAGCAAATCTTGATTCACATTTAAATTATCCACGTGCTATGAAAAAACGCCATCTAGTATCTAATACCTTCAAATCTCTACTAGAAAACTCACCCCACATGCAGCTTCTAGAAAGAAGAACCATGAAGTTTGTTTGTGCCTTACTCGTCCTCGACTTTGAGATCCCCCTTCTCGAAATCGAATGGCTCAAGCAACATGGTGGAGAACTTTTGAATGGCCTCCACGCCGCGGACTTCACTTAGTTGGAGGGGGAGTTTGATGACGTGGAAATCCTCGTATAATTCATCGACTTGGTCGAGATATTTCTTTTGATTTTTGGCGCGATGGTGGCATGTCGGGCAGTTTCCTAGCACACCATCAGATGCGAACTATGCGGAAGGAAGCAAGGGAGGGAGGGAGGGATACCTTTATCTTGGACGAGGAAGTTTATGACGATGTTGTGGGTGTCGATATGGTATTGCGTTAATTCCTGGATCATCCGCTCTGTTTCCCAGAGACTTAGGAACTCTGCAATCATAACACACACAAACGTCGTCTTCTCGGGATCCCTAGCAAGTATGTATTAGCTTTCCCATCCAAACACACAGGTGCACAGGTGCACAGGAGGGGTACTGAAACTGCTGATTGACCAACTTGACCGTCTCCCGCATACTCTCCAATTTCCCAAACAACTCATCCGTGCCGCCCTGTTGCACGCCCAGCAAACCACTCATTTGATTCATCATCGGCCCGAACCGAGAGGACAACTGCGATACCTTGGCCAGCGCCTTTTCCAGGACCGTCGGGAACGAGAGGAACCGCAGCGTATGCCCCGTGGGAGCAGTATCGAAGATGATGACGCTGTATTCCATGGAATTGACCTGTTTCATGACCTCGGCGAAGTTCATCGCTTCATCGACGCCCGGGATCGAGAACGCCAGGTCCTGCATCATGCCGCTCATGGGGTTATTCGGCGTGTCGTCTACTGTCAACACACACACAGCGTACAATCGGTGTTACTCTGCTCGATCATTTCGCGGATGGAGGACGTGGGATCGATTTCCATGGCCGACAAATTACTAAACCCATTCACCTTCCTCGCGTCCTTCCCGAACTTCTGTCCAAACGCATCGGAAAGATTATGCGCTACACAATAAGTTACTACTCCCATCATATAGGAGTGCAGAAGTACCCGGGTCCGTGCTGATGAGCAGGACCGATTCACGGACCTTCGAGAGTTGCACGGCGAGGGAACAGGATGTGGTTGTCTTGCCGACACCGCCTTTTCCGCCGCAGAAGATCCATTTCAGGGATTTCTAGGGTTATTTTCTGGGGTGCTTGCTTGGAGAGGTACTTGGTCGAGGATGTTTTGCAGAGACGGCGTCAGGTCTTCGTCCATTTGTGGTGGTTTGTGTGATGAAGCAGGATTTCCGATCGGCCACACGTATATCACCAAGGATTTACGTGGCGATATCGCCGTAACGGACGCACTGACCAAATGAAGCAATGAGAGGATAAAAACACTAACTTTTGTTAAGTTCTATTTTAGTAGTAGCAGACTTATTAAGAAAGTATTTTGACTAACAATGGGCATAAAAATCGCAAACTCTAAGATGCAGAGCATAGGAAAGTGCTAGAAATCATCTGAGCATCTCACGTCCAAATCTCGCACCAGTCGGTCTGGTCGCTTTCGCAACTGCCAACAGCCCGTCGCTCGAGCCTCGTTGACATCCGCCGCTTCAGCCAACAACACCTCGCGATGAGCGGGTAATCGTCCTTTTCAATTCCGAAACCTTATACTAGGTGGAGCGTCATTTTCGTTGCCATTGTCATCGCCATTTTATGTCTTGCAGGCTATGTCTTTGCTCCCAAAGGCGACAACCAAACGTATTCCTCCCCCATCGATTTCTATCCCCCACGACTCCCCAAAGTCCTTACTCTTGGGGTTTATGGAGCATTGCTGATGGCAGTGTCTGGCGCTATTCCATAATATTGACGCTTGTGTCATGCTATCTACTGTATTCCACTCCGGGTGATATGGAGTTTAATGGCAGGTGGGCAATTACTTATCTTGCACAGTTACATCCTTTGATTGAGCCGAGAGCTAGTAAATTGAGGCCGGATATCATTCATGGGGAGACAT
>Ga0302325_10024140_pt1 | contig 12657 bp, 8 predicted proteins | sample Palsa_T0_2_FD_201948 | JGI IMG/M metagenome (GOLD analysis project Ga0302325, IMG submission 201948) | Peat permafrost microbial communities from Stordalen Mire near Abisko, Sweden - Palsa_T0_2 | ecosystem: Environmental > Terrestrial > Soil > Palsa > Peat permafrost | place: Sweden: Abisko...
TGGCGCTCGATCCCCTGCTGAATGGTTTTACGCGCGACAACACCAACGATGGCGGCGGCTGGGACATTCGGCTGCACCATTTCTCCGGGCTGGAGAACCACGGCTATCCGCGGCTGTTCAAGAACTTCAACGACGAGATAATTCAGCCGCTCGCCGATTACGGCGGCGGATCGGGCTGCGGAGCGCTGTATCTCGACGAGCCGGGCTTTCCCCAGGGAGCGAGCCCCGCCGTGTACACGGCCGACTGGGGGCGAGATTTCGCCTATCGGCACCACATGACCCCCAGCGGCGCTACGTTCCAAGCCGACCAGAGCGAGTTCCTGCAATTGCCGCGAATCACCGACCTGGACGTCGACGCCAACAGCCGCATCTACGCCAGTAGCTGGAAAGGGGCGACGTTCAACTACAACGGCGAGGAAGTCGGCTACGTCGTGCGGGTGACGCCGCAAGGCTATCGGCCGGCGCCGCTTCCCGACTATGCCCGGATCGACGAGCCGGCGTTGCTGGCCGAGTTCGCTTCGCCCAGCGGTCGACGCCGCCTGGCGGCGCAGCGCGAACTGCTGGCGCGCGGCCCAAGCCAATCCGCCGGCGACGCGCTCTTCAGGCTGGCTGCCGACGCCGGCAAACCGCTCTCGACTCGGGCGTTGGCGCTGCTGACGCTCAAGCAAGGATTTGGCGCGGCGAGCCATCCACGGCTGGCGGAGTTGGCTTTAGACCCGGCGTTGCGCCCCTTGGCGATTCGAGCGCTGGCCGATCGCTGGGATCAGCTCGAAGGCATTCCGGCCGCGACGCTGCTCGCCGGGCTCGCCGACCCGCTCCCCCGCACGCGGCTCGAAGCGCTCGTGGCCCTGGCCCGTTGGGGCAAGCTGGAGCACGCGGCGGCGATGACGCCGCTGGTCGCCGATCCTGATCCGGTCGTCGCGCACACGGCGATCGAAGCATTGACGCTGCTCGGCGCGGCCGACGCGGCCTTTGCCGTCGTCGATCGCAGCGACGAGTCGGCCGGGCTGCGCGCCGGCGCACTGCGGGTCTTGCAGGGATTGCACGCGCCGGCAGTCGTCGACGGGCTGATCGCGCGGCTCGACAAGGAGACGAGCGGCGACCGGCGAGCGGGCCTGCTGTCCGCGCTTTGCCGGTTGTATAACGTCGAGGGGAAATGGACCGGCGCGAGCTGGGGGACGCGGCCCGACACGACCGGCCCCTATTATCAGCCGGAATCGTGGAGCGAATCCGCCAAGATCGCGGCCGTGCTCAAACGCACGATCGACGCCGCGCCCGAATCGACCGAAACGGCGTTTCTGCTCAAGCAAATGGATCGCAACCGGGTGCGGCTGCCGGGTCTGCTCGACCTGATCCTGGCCAGCGCGGCGCGCGATCGGTCGTTCGCTCCGCAGGCGGTGACCGAGATCTCGAAGTCCGGCTCGGTCCCCAGCGAAGCCTTGCCGATCTTGAAATCGGTTGCGCGGGCCGAGGATTTCGAGCCGGGCACAATCGCGCTGGCGGCGGCGGCGCTGCTCAAGACCGCCGATCCCGAAGCGCTCGACGCGACCCTCGCGGCCACGACGCGCGTAGCGGGCTCGAAGGACAACAGGGCGATCGACGCGCTCAAAGGCGCCTTTCTCACGCCGGCGGCGCTCGACAGTCACGTCGACGCCCTGGTCGAACGGGCAGGCCAACTCGACGGAGAGCCGAGCATCTGGTCCGACGCCGGTTTGCTCGTGCTGGCCAGCGACAAAGGCGCGTCTCCCGAAGCGCGCGCCGTGGCCCAAAAGTCGCTCGACGCCGGCTGGCAAGAGCCGGCCCGCCGGGCTCAAATCTTGCGCGCCGCGCTGCTGGCCAATCAGCGCAGTTACGAAAGCCGGGCAATCGCCGCAATGGTCGATCCCGATAAGCGCGTCGCCGGAATCGGCCGCGAGATCGTTTCGAAATGGCGGCTGGATCAACGCAAGAGCGTCGGCCCGCCGGTCTCGACCCTCAAGCCCGAGGAAGCGCTGAGCCGCGCAGTCAAGGCGAAAGGCGATCCGGCGCTGGGCGAGCAACTCTTCACCCGCTTGAACTGCGGCAAGTGCCACACGATTCGGGCCGACGAGCCGTTGCGCGGGCCGTTCCTGCCGCAAGTGGCCCGGACCTACAAGCGCGATCAAATCGCCGAAGCGGTGCTGCTCCCCAGCAAGTCGATCGCCCAGGGATTCGCGACGACGCTATTCGTGCTCGATGATGGGCGGACCGTAACCGGGTTCGTCACGAACGAAGCCGCGGACGAGATCACCCTTCGCGACGTTGAAGCCCGGGAGGTCAAGATTCCCACGTCCCGGATCGAAGATCGGGCCAAGCAGAGCGTGTCGATCATGCCCGAGGGGCTGGTCAAGGATCTGACGGTCGACGAGTTCGCGGCGCTGGTCGCGTATGTCGAGTCGTTGGCGGGCCAGGCGGGCAAGCCCTGAGAGATTCTCGATTCAGCGAATCAGGATTGTCGCGCGGACTGTGGCCCCGTTTGCGCCGCGGCGACGTAGAGAGCCAGCGCAAATGCCGTCGAACTGGGACGCGCTCAATGGTCGAATCGTCGCCTGTCGCCGCTGTCCGCGATTGGTCGAGCATTGCCGGCGGGTGGCCGCCGAGCGTCGCGCCGCCTACCGCGACCAGCGCTATTGGGGCCGGCCGGTTCCCAATTTCGGCGACCCGGCGGCGCGGCTGCTGATCGTCGGTCTGGCGCCCGCGGCGCATGGCGCCAACCGGACCGGTCGGATGTTCACCGGCGATCGGAGCGGCGAGTGGCTGTATCGCGCGCTGCATCGGGCGGGCTTCGCCAATCGGCCCGAGTCGCTGGCCGCGGACGACGGGCTCGCCTTGCAAGACGCCGCGATCACGGCCGCGTGTCACTGCGCTCCGCCCGACAACAAGCCGCTTCCCGCCGAGACGCAAGCCTGCCGCGAATGGCTCGCGGGGACTTTGGAATTGCTGCCGGTCCGGGTGATCGTGGGGCTGGGGGCGATCGCGTGGCGGGCCGCGCTGTTGGAATCGCGTGCGCGGAACTGGCTCGAGGGACGATCGCTTCCCAAGTTCGGGCATGCGGCCGAGGCGCAGTTGGTCGGCGGCCGCACGCTGCTGGGGAGCTATCATCCCAGCCAGCAAAACACGTTCACCGGCCGGCTCACCGAGCCGATGTTCGACGCGGTGTTCGCCCGCGCCCGCCGGTTGCTCGCGGGCGAGCGCGACTGAGCGTCTCTCGAAGTATTTCGCAAACGCATTGTTCGCGTGCCACTGGCTCCGCCAGTGCTGAGTCTAGCGGCGTCTCAGAGCACTGGCGGAGCCAGTGGCACACGCTGGAGCGCCAGGCGGCAATTGTTTAAAGCGATGCCAGGCGCGGCGTGGCTGGAGCGAGCGAGGCCGATCAATCGAGCCGGTGTGTTTTGAACAGGTAGAACAACAACCCGAGCGACGGCGCGAGCAGCGCGGTCCCGGCGGCGATCGCGATCAAGAACGCCCAGAGCACATTGTCCGGCGCGCGGGCCGACTCGAGCGAGATCGTGGGGGGCACGAGCAAGGGATATTGCGCGACCAGCCAGCCCCACACGACCGCCGCCACCGTGGAGGCGGCGCCGACGACGGCGATGTGATACCGACGCCAGACAAGCGCCGCCAGCGATCCGAGGCCCGTCGCGACCGAAGATCCGAACAAGGGCCACGCCCGGGCGCGAAAGCCGGCCCACAACGGCGGCGCATCGACGACCATCACCATCAGCCCCACCACGGCCAGCACACCCATGGCGAGCCCGACGCCGATCGCGCGTCGGCGCCACAATTCGACCAGCTCCGACTCGCGCTCCAGGCTCGCTTCGCGCGTCAGGAACACGGCGGCCAGGTAGGCGCATTGGCCCACGACCATGAAGCCGCAATAGATCGGCAGCGGTCCCAGCCAATCGGTCAGGTAGTCGCCTTCGAAATCGCCGTTGGCGGTGACGCGGAGGCGGCCCTCGGCGATCGCGCCCACCGAGGCGCCAAGAAAGAACGGCGCAGCGGTGCTGGCCAGGGCGAACACAGCGCCCCATGTCGCCTGGCGCCGCGGGTCGCCTTCGCCATAGGAACGGAACACAAACCCGACGCCGCGAAACACGATCCCCACCAGGGCCAGCAGCAAGGGAATCCAGAGCGCCTGGCTCAAGGCCGCCAGCGCCGGCGGAAAAGCGCTGAACAGCACGACGATCACGAAGATCAGCCAGACGTGATTCGCTTCCCACACCGGGCCGATTGCGTGATAGATCAATTTGCGCTCCTTGGGCGTGGCGAGCATGGCGGTGTTGAACTCCCAGACGCCCGCGCCAAAGTCGGCGCCACCCAACACCGCGTAGAGCGTCAGCCCGGCGATGACCACGCCCAACAGCAGATTCTCAGGCGCCATGCCGTGGTTCTCCTCCCATCGGTCGCCGCGCCAGCAGCCGCAGCGCGCCGAATGTGCCCGCGGCTAGCGACAGGTAGACGAGGACCGCGACGGCGAGCGAGGCGTGCACGTAGGGCGAGTCGGTCACCGCGTCCGAGGTTCGCATCAGCCCCTGGACGATCCACGGCTGACGGCCGACCTCGGTCACGATCCAGCCGGCCTCCATCGCCACGATCGAGAGCGGGCCGGCCGCCGCCAGCGCGAACAAAAAGCCGCGCGTCTCGGGGAGCGAACCGCGGCGCGCTCGATGCACAAGGGCCCACGCCGCCAACGCCGCCAAAGCCGAGCCGATTCCCACCATCGCCTGAAACGCCAGGTGAACGATCAACACCGGCGGTTGATCGGCCGCCGGAAACTCGTCCAGTCCGCGGACCGTGGCATGCGGATCGTGATACGCGAGCATCGAGAGGCCGGAGGGGATCTTGAGGGCATAGCGAGTCCGATGCGCGTCCGGGTCGGGCCAGCCGCCGATTCGCAGCGAAGCGCCGGCTTCGGTCTCGAACTGCCCCTCGAGCGCGGCGAGCTTGACCGGCTGCGTTTCGGCCACCACGTGTCCCGACCAATCGCCGATGACCAGTTGTGCCAGCGTCGCCACGGCGGCGACCGGCGCCGCGAGCGACATCGCCTTGCGGTGGTAGCTGACGTTAACCGTGCCGCGCGCCAGTCGCCAGGCATGGAATCCCGCCACGGCGAAGCCGGTCACCATGAACGAGGCCACGATCACATGAGCCGCTTGAGCCGGGGCCGTCGGGCCGAACATGGCTTGCCAAGGGTCGACCTCGACGAGCTTGCCCCCCTCGAAGCGAAAGCCGCCCGGGGCGTTGATCCAAGCGTTGGCCGACACCACGAACGCCGCGCTGGCGACGCCCGCGATCGCGATCGGCCAGCCGCACAATTCGTGGGCTGAGCCGCTCCCAACCGTAGAGGTAGACGCCGACGAAGATGCCTTCGAGAAAGAATGCGAAGCCTTCGAACGTGAAGGGGAGCCCGATCGCCGGCCCAAACACGCGCATGAACTTCGGCCAGAGGATGCCGAGCTCGAAGGACAGCACCGTGCCGCTGACCGCGCCGACGGCGAACAGCACCGCGAACGTCTTCGACCAGCGGCGCGCCAGCTCGCGATACTCCGGATCGTGTGTCCGCAGATACCGGCTCTCGGCCGCCAGCAACAGCGCCGGCATGCCGACGCCGAACGAAGCCAGCACGGCGTGAAACATCAGCGTGCCGGCCATTTGCAGCCGGGCGGCCAGCAGTTGATCCGACGCGGCCGCGAACAAGCTGGGAACGGGCATAAGCGCCCTCCGGTCACCCCGCCGCGCGCCGCAAGCGCGGCGCGCCCTGAACCTTTGGCGGCATTATAGCGGGGTCGGTCGGCGGCGCGCTGCCCGGCGCGGACTCGCGATCGGAAAAGGGGGCAAAAGAAAAGGAGAGGGCGCTCGTCGCAGGCCGAGGCGCCGTGGCGCCGGGGGCGACCTGCGACGAGCGCTGGATGAAGTTCGCTGACCAATCGCCGCGCGGGCGCGCGGGAGCGGGTCCATTGGCCTTCGTGGCCGTGTTAGTTCGCCTTTGCGGCGGCCGTGTTATCGGCGTCCTTGGTCTTATCGTCCATCGCCTTGGCCTTCTTCTTGGCCTTCATATCGGCTTCGACCTTGGCCAGCTTCTCTTGCTGGGCCGGCGTCAACACCGCGGCGATGGCGGCGTCGCGCTTGGCGGTGACTTCTTTGAGCGCGGTTTGCAACTGCTTGATTTGCGGTTCGTATTCGGCCTGGATCGCATAGATCTTGTCCTTTTGTTCGCCGTCGACGAGGTCGGCGTAGTGCGCCGGCAAGCGGCCTTTGGGAGAGTCGTCGTCCTTCGCGGCCTTCGCCTTGGCCTTGGGGGCGGCGTCGTCGGCGGCGGGCAAGATCGAACTACTGCACAGCGACATCGCGGCCACGAGGGCTGACAAACCAAACAACAGCTTACGAGTCATGGAGGTTGCTCCTTGAAGAGATGAGTTCGCGATCAGGCATCCCTACAACCGAGTGGACTGGCGCCCATCCTAACGCTATCGCAATGTGCGTTCAAACACCCCGCAAATTTTTTTTGTCGCCCCTGGCGCTCGCCGACGAACTCGCCACGCGAGTCCACGCTACCGGAGGTTCTCGTTTTGAGACGACACTGTCCGCACGTGGCGGGCACGCTTCGTGCGCCGCCGCCGGCCGACCGCCCGCCACGATCCCGGCCAACCTGAAAATATTCGCAATTTTGACTTCCAACCGCTAAGCTGGAAGTCCCCGCCTCTTCCCACCAGGGCCGCCCGGCGCCGGACGTCAGGATTCCCAGGATGCCGCTCGTCACGTCTATGATTCGAGTCGCGCCGCCGGCCAGAGATGTGACCGTTCGGGCTCGCGCCGGGCTGATCTGTCTTGGGATCTCGCTCGCGCTCGCCGCGATCGGCTTTTGGGATTTGCCACGCGTTGCTTGGGCGGGCGAGGCCGCGCCGGCCAGCAGCCTCGGCCGCGACGAGGCCAGCTTGGCGCTGTTCCGCGACGGAGTCCGCGACCTGCTCTCCGGGCGGTGCGTCAAATGCCACGGCGGCGAGAAGACCAACGGTGAACTGGACCTCACCACGCGCGACGGTTTGGTGAAAGGAGGCAGCCTGGGCCCCGCGATCGTGCCCGGCGACTCCGCCAAGAGCTTGCTGGTGAGGCTGGTCAAGCACGCCGACGAGCCGGCCATGCCCGAGGGGGAGCCCAAGCTGGCCGACGACGCGATCGCCAAGCTCTCGGCCTGGATCGATTCGGGCGCCATGTACGACGCGACGTTGCCCGGCGCCAGCGGTCCGGCCGTCGCCAAGCCGATTCCTCCGGAGCGGCGCGAATTCTGGTCGTTCCAGCGACTCGCGCGCCCTGTGGCGCCGGCCGTGGCCCGAGCCGACTGGGCGCGCGGCGATCTCGATCGATTCGTTCTTGCCAGGCAAGAGGCGGCGGGTTTGAGCCCGGCGGCCGAAGCCGACCGGCGGCGGTTGATCCGCCGCGCGAGCCTGGATTTACTCGGGCTGCCGCCCACGCCCGACGAGGTCGAGGCCTTTGTGACCGACCAGGCGCCCGACGCGTACGAGCGGCTGATCGACCGGCTGCTGGCGAGCCCGCAGTATGGCGAGCGCTGGGCGCGTCATTGGCTCGACCTGGCGCGGTTCGCCGAGAGCCACGGCTACGAGCAGGACGACGACCGGTCGAACGCCTATCACTATCGCGATTTCGTGATCCGCGCGCTGAACGACGATATGCCGTACGACCAGTTCCTGCGATGGCAAATCGCCGGGGACGAGCTCGCGCCGGCCGACGTCGAGGCGTGGATGGCGACCGGCTTTCTGGCCGCCGGCACGCACGCGACCCAGATCACGGCCAACCAGGCCGAGAAAGAACGCTACGACGAGCTCGACGACATGATCTCCACGATCGGCACGTCGATGCTCGGGCTAACGGTCGGCTGTGCCCGCTGCCACGACCACAAATACGATCCGATCGGGCAACATGACTACTACCGCCTGGCCGCCAATTTCACGACCACGGTGCGGAGCAATTACGATCTCGATCCCGATCCGGCGGCCACGCGCCGGGCGCGCGACCGCTGGTCGGCCGATCACGCTCCGCTGGTCGCGGCGCTCGAGAAGTTCGAGGCCGAGGAACTGCCGCGCCGGGTCGACGCCTGGCTGGCGACCGGTCCGGCGCCGCCGAACCCGGCCTGGCAGACGCTCGATCTGGAAACGCCCAAGTCGTCGGGCGGGGCCAAGTTCGCTCGCCAGCCCGACGGCTCCTGGCTGGCCAGCGGCCCGAATGTCGATCACGACGCTTACACGCTCGCTGCCCGCGGCGTCTCGGGCGTGGTCACCGCGGTGCGGATCGAGGCGCTGGCTGACTCGTCGCTCAAACATCGCGGGCCAGGCCGGGCGGCCAACGGCAATTTTGCGCTCACCGACTTGCGCGTCCAGATCGGCTCGAGCGATGGCCAACAACCGCCCACGCCGTTGGCGCTCAAGAATCCCCGCGCGAGTTTCGAGCAGCCTGGCCTGCCGGTGGCGGCGGCGATCGACAGCGACCCGCAATCGGGCTGGGCGGTCGATCCACAGTTCGGCAAGAACCAGGCGGCCGCGTTCGATCTCGAACAGCCGCGCGCGATCACGCCCGACTCCGTGCTGAAGTTGACCCTGCGATTCGACAACAACAAGCAGCACGCGATCGGCCGCGTGCGGGTGTCGATCAGCATGGCGCCGGCCGACGCTCGCCCAGCCTCGACCGAGCCAGCCTCGACCGAGCCAGCTTCAACGCCGGGCGAGGCGGCGACCGCGCCGGTCGTCCCATCGCCGCCGGCGGTGAGCGACGACGTGATGCCGCTGCGGCGCGTCGGCGAGATCGCGGCCGCGCTGGCCAGACCGGCGGGCGCGCGTTCGGCGGCCGACCGCAAGCTGCTCGTCGAGCAATATCGCCAGGGCGACGCCGATTGGCGGCGGTTGCGGCGCGCCGTCGACGAGCACGCCGAGCCGAAGCCGGCGCTCGTCAATGCGCTGGTGTGCAGCGAAAACGTTCCGGCAGTACGGCTCCGCACCCAGGGACCCGACTTCTATCCCGACACGCAGTTTCTCAAGCGCGGCGATCTGGCGATGAAACAAGGTCCGGCGACGCCCGGCTTCGTCCGCGTGCTGTCCGACGCGAGCCTGCCGGAAAGCGCCTGGCGGGCGCCCGCGACGAGCGCTGCGGCCTCGCCGCCGCGCACTTCGGGCAACCGCGCGGGGCTGGCCGGTTGGATCACCGACGTCGATCACGGCGCCGGGCATCTGGCGGCGCGGGTCGCGGTGAATCGCTTGTGGCAGCACCATTTCGGCCGAGGCCTGGTGGCCACGCCCAGCGACTTCGGGTCGCAAGGCGACCGACCGACGCATCCGGAGCTGCTCGATTGGCTGGCCAGCGACCTCGTGCGCGGCGGCTGGCGACTCAAAGCGCTGCACAGGACGCTGATGACCAGCGCCACGTATCGCCAGGACTCGACAGCCGATCCCGCCGCCCGTCGCGCCGATCCGGACAATAAGCTGCTGACCCATTTCTCGCGCCGGCGGCTCGAAGCCGAAGCGCTGCGAGACGCGATGCTGTCGGTGAGCGGCCGCCTCGATCGGCGGATGTTCGGGCCGGGCTCGCTCGACGAGAGCCAGCGGCGGCGGAGCGTCTACTTTACGATCAAGCGCAGCCGGTTGATTCCGTGGATGGTGTCGTTCGACTGTCCGGAGCCGTTGCAAGGCGTGGGAGCGCGGTGCACGACCACGGTCGCGCCCCAAGCCCTGGCCTTGATGAACAACGACACGGTGCGCGACTGCGCCGGCCAGTTGGCTCGACGGCTGCAGGCCGGGCGCGAGCAGGGGGTAGCCGAGCGCGTCGGGCAAGCCTATCGGCTCGCGCTGTGCCGCCCGCCGGAGCCCGGCGAAGCTGCCCTGGCCGCCGAATTCATCGGCCAGCAAACGGCGCGCTACATGGCCGCGGGATCGAAAGACCCGGCCGCGAGCGCCTGGGTCGACTACTGTCAAATGCTCCTATCGCTCAACGAGTTCGCCTATGTCGACTGATCGTATCCCGCGACTGTTCGCCACGCCGCCCCGTTCGTTCGGCTCGCGGCGAGAGTTTTTGCGTTCGGCCGGCGGCGGTTGCGGCATGCTCGCGCTGCTGGCGATGTTGGAACAAGCTCAATTGTTGGCCGCCGACGGCGACGGGGCAAAGAGCGCGGCGCCCTCGGCGAGTGGGCCAGGCGCGGGCGCCCCGGCGCTCAATCCCCTCGCGGCCCGGCCCGGACATTTTCCCGTCAAGGCCAAGAGCCTGATCTGGATCTTCCTCAACGGCGGGCCGAGCCAGGTCGATACGTTCGACTACAAGCCGGAACTCGAAAAGCGCGACGGCCAGGAGCTTCCCGGCTTCGACAAGAACACCGGCTTCTTCACCGGGCAGGTCGGTCCGCTGATGAAGAGCCCCTTCAAATTCGCCCAGCACGGAGAATCGGGCGCCTGGGTTTCGGAGATTTTTCCACGGCTGGCGGGGCACGTCGACGACCTGGCGTTCATTCACTCCTGCTACACCCACACGAACAACCATTCCCCCGCGCTGTTCGAGATCAACACCGGCATGAGCCGGATGGGCTTTCCGTGCCTCGGCTCTTGGGTCACCTATGGCCTGGGAACCGATAATCAGAACCTGCCGGCGTTCGTGGTGATGTACGACACGCTCAATCGCGGACTGCCCAAGGGCTCGGCCCAGAATTGGGGCGCGGGATTCCTGCCCGGCGTGTTTCAGGGAACCGCGCTCGCGGCCCAAGGGGCGCCGATCGCTAACCTCACCGCCAGCGGAACCGGCTCGGAGGCGCAGCGGGCGGAGCTCGATCTGCTGCGCAAACTGAATCAGCGCCACCTCGACCAGCGGAGCGACGAAGCGGAGCTGGCCGCGCGGATCGAAAGCTTCGAGCTGGCCTACCGCATGCAGATGGCCGCGCCCGAAGCGCTCGAAGTGGCCGCCGAGCCCGAGAGCGTTCAGAAGCTGTACGGGCTCGACAATCCGGCGTGCGCGCATTTCGCCCGCCAGGCGATCACGGCCCGGCGGATGGTCGAACGCGGGGTGCGGGTGGTGCAGATCTACAGCGGCGGCATGGAGAACGAACGAAGCTGGGATGGCCACCAGGACATCGTCAAGAACCACGCCGGCTTCGCCGCCGAAACCGACCAGCCGATCTCCGGCCTGCTCACCGATCTCAAGCAGCGCGGGCTGTGGGACTCGACTCTGGTGGTGTGTTGCGGCGAATTCGGCCGCTTGCCGATCGTGCAAAAGGGAGGCACGGGCCGGGACCACAATCCCCATGCCTTTACCACCTGGCTAGCCGGTGGCGGCGTGCGCGGCGGCGTCCATTATGGCCAGACCGACGAGATCGGTTACAAGGCCGTGACCGATCGCGTGAGCGTCAACGACCTGCACGCGACCATGCTCCATCTGATGGGCCTGGACCACGAAAAGCTGACCTACCGCTACAACGGCCGCAATTTCCGCCTCACGGACGTCGCCGGCAACGTGGTGAAGAAGATCCTGGCGTGAGCCGGGGGCCGACCGAGGTGATTCGCGCCCGATTGGTTTGCGCAAAGCCTGGTCTGGGTCGCCGCGAAAGGGGCGCAGGCCAAGGGCCGAGCGAGGTCGCCCGCTCACGGCCGCCAATCGGCCACGAACAGCAACACCGCCAGGTAATGGCACGCGCTGCCGGCCATCACCATCACGTGCCACCAGGCGTGGAAGTACAAGCGCCGGTTGTCGTGTGTCAGGAAGTACGTCCCGACGGTGTAGAAGAAACCGCCAGCCAGCGCCAGGCCGAGCACCTGTCCCGGCACGTGCTCCAGGATCGACTTGATCGCCAGGATCGGCAGCCAACCCAGCAACACGTAAAAGGCCGTGGCGACGTTCTTCAGCCGCGTGACGAACAGCTTGCTGACGATGCCCGCCACGGCCAGAATCCAGATCGCCACCAGCAGGGCCATCGCCCCGGGAGTGCGCAGATACTTGAGCCCGAACGGCGTGTAGGTGCCGGCGATCAACAGAAAGATGCACACCTGATCGAGAGTGCGAAAGAAATGCCGCAGTCGGATCGTCTCGAAGCTGTGCGACAGCGTCGAGGCGGCGTAGACCGCGACCAGCGCGGCGCTGAACACCAGGCAGCCGGTGATCTGCCAGGCGTCGCCATGTAGGCAGACGTGCCGACAGAGGAACCCTGCGCCGGCCAGGCTGAGCGCCAGGCCCAGTCCGTGCGTGAGCTGGTTGGCCCGCTCGTCGGCCTTGAAGCGGGCATAGGCCGCGGAGTGGTCGGCCGGCAACGGACCGGCGCCCTCGGGGCTAAGATGCGGAATGCTCGGCGACACGGCAGGAACGTCGCTCCATCGGGCGCGGGACAATCGGGCGAGCGCGAATCGCTCGCCGCGCTCGTGGGACCGGAAATAATAGCCCCCAATTCCGGGCTACGCCAGTGCCGCCGCCGGTCGCAATGGCAATGCTGGCGCGAGATGTCAATTGGACCGGAAGGCTCGGCCGCTTATGATGAAGGGATTACCAGCGCGTCGGTCGTTTGCCGATCAAGGGTCCCCTTTGGCCATGAGCCCTGCCGCAAAATCGCGCCGCACCGGCGCCTCGAACCGCGAACTTGCCTCGGCGGGCCATGTCGCG